>SAMEA104315427__coassemble_338_pt1 | contig 66903 bp, 57 predicted proteins | sample SAMEA104315427__metabat2_high_PE_027 | metagenome-assembled genome bin SAMEA104315427 (sample SAMEA104315427) | gut metagenome | biome: Monkey gut; feature: monkey-associated habitat; material: faeces | place: China | collected 2013
AACACACTATTTTATTCCATAGTGTTTTGGAAAGAGATAAAAAATGGCAGCCAAATACGGTTGCCACGGAGACACATCATTACAAATTGATTACTTCTTCCCACGTGAGGTCGTCGCCCTCGGTACCGGATGGAATATATCCCATTTCGGCTTTGGCTTTCTCTTGCGGGAACGTAAAATAGGTACACAGACACTCACAAAGCAGTTCACCTTCAGCACTCCAGATTTCACCGACGACATACGCCACGTTGCGGTGCTGCTCTTTGAGACGACCACGCAAAGCGATATAGGGTTGGAGCGTTGAAACGGGTTTATGGTAGCGAGTCTCCATCTTGGCTGTAACGCCTGCCGTTTGCAGTTTATGAAAGACCACCCACCCGCAGATCTCGTCCAACAAGACGGCCTGGATACCCCCATGGAGCGTATTAATCCAGGACTGGTGGTTCTGTGTGGGACGCCATACGGAAACAATCTCGTCGCCATCCTCATAAAAATGCATGTGCGTGCCAATGGGGTTGGTCGGACAGCATCCGAAACAATTGTAGCCCTCTACCCCGAGCCAAGGGTTATGTATTAAACGCATAGTTTTTAAGTGTGGTTTCCTATTCCGCAAGCAGCAGGAAAAACGGAAGCAAGTTGACAAAAGTACTTATTTGATGACACGTTCGGGTTGGAGAATAACACGAATGGATTTACCGACATTGATAAGGTGGTCGGCGATACGCTCAGAGTCGCTGGCGAACTCCAGATATTGCGCACCGACGGTTGGATTGTACTCATTGTTGGAGAGACGCTCCACGTTCTTATCCGCCATTTTGTCGGTCATCTCGTCCACAAGGTCTTCTATTTTATTCGCCTCATTGAGGGCATCAATGCTGACTTCCATATAGGCTTTCATCACATTTTGATACACAGAGAAGACCCCCTCGCGCACCTGTTCAATCTCCTCTTTGACCTGCTCGGAGAAGACGAGATTATGGTCACGCAACACCTCGGCATACTCAATGATATTTGTGGCATAATCACCGATGCGCTCCAAGTCGCCGATACATCGAATCATAGAGGACAAGTAGCGATGATCGACCTCATTCAAAGGTTTGGAATTGAGACGAACAACATACTGAATAAGATAGTTATTAAGGTAGTTAAGTTGCGCCTCGTTGCGATTGAAATCATCCTTTTGACGAAAATCGAGGCTGGAAATCATATAGACGGCAATATCGTAGTTGTGCATAGCAACCGCCGCCATGTGTTCAATTTCGAGTTTAACCTGACGCACAGCAATGATTGGGGTACGAAGCATTTTATCGTCCACAAAGTAGAAATGCGGTTTGGAAGCCTGCCCCTCTTCCTCAGAGAGTTTGTCGGGAATAATAGTACAAACAGTTCTGACTAACAAGTTTGTAAGCGGCAAAATAATGACAACCGTAAGACAGTTGAAGATCGTATGGAACATAGCCAACTGCACCTGCGGCGCATTAGGGAACATATTCTCAAAGATAGAACCGAAACTGATTTGCCCATTGGTAACCAGATACATCACAAGGGCGGCAAGCAAAAAGACGACAACGCCAAAGCAGTTGAAAATCAAGTGCATAAGGGCAGTACGTTTGGCATTCTTACCACTAGTCATACCCGCAATAATCGCCACAACACAGGAACCGATGTTGGAACCAAGGGTAAGATAAATACCCTGATTGAGCGTAATAAGCCCCGTCACTACCATAGTGATAGCAACTGAGGTCATTACCGATGAAGATTGGATAATCGCCGTAAAGATAGCACCGATAAGTACCAAAAGAATCGGGTTGCTGATAGAGGAGAGGAAAACCTTCACAGCATCCATCTGTGCAAAATCCTCCATAGAGCCCGACATCATACTCAATCCAACGAATAGCATACCGAAGCCCGTAAGGATACCACCTGCCGTTTTCCATGATTCACGCTTGCTAAAAAGTCCGATGAATGCGCCAATACCTGCAAAAGCAGCGAAGATGGCAGTAGTGGATAAGCCTCCCTCGGAAGAGAGACCGAGCGCCACAATCTGCGCCGTGATAGTGGTACCAATATTGGCACCATAGATAATGGTCGCCGCCTGACTGAGCGACATAATGCCTACATTGACGAAACCAATGACCATTACCGTAGTGGCACCCGAAGACTGGATAGCCGCCGTACTGAGGGCACCTATACCGACACCAATCAGTTTATTATTGCCTACTTTAGAGAACAGAGCCTTCAGGTGTTCACTGCTTGCCGATTCCAAGTTGCTGGACATCATCTGGCATGCCACCAAGAAGATACCGATACCCGCAATGAGCATCAAAATAGCCGTTATTGCCGTTACTAACATGTATTTAGAGGTTTATGAGTTTATGAGTTTATGAGTTTATAGTTGAAAGAAGTTGAGAGTTTTAAGTTTTAAGTTTTTATTGTTTGATGAGGGCGTGGTTTTTGAAACCATCAATATATATCTGCAATGGTTTCTCAAAACGCACGTGACGAACAAAGTCAGTTTCCTCTATGGCCGGCAAAACATCTAATTGCGCCGTATCCAACGTATCTTCCGGACGTGCGAATGAGTTTACATTTATATAACCGACATTGAAAGAAGTCATATTTTGGAAGAAATGTGAACCCTGACTCGGGTCAATGCGGAAATCAGGCAGACTGCACTCCACGAGAGCTTTTGCCTCACTGATGTCACTCCACTGAACCGGTACTCCGAGCGTGGGAATCTGCGATCCCCAGCGCCCATAGCCGATAAGCACGTAACTGCGCGCCTCTTGGCGCATACGCGCGTTCCACGCACGCAAAGTGTCTGCCATCTCGCGCGTACGCAATATATTAAAGGTGTCTTGACGAAGGTAGATGACATCGGTTATGCCTTCCACTTCGCCTACTCCAAGCGCACTGTCCGAACGGATAATCGGCGCGGTTTCATCGATGTTTTTCCAATCCACCTTCGCCGTCAATCCATCCGCTGAAATGGGCCGAATCTGCAATACATTGAATACAGCGGGTTCTTGCATTAGGTTAGCAGCGAACTCAATCTCCACAGGGCATTTGATTTCTGCCGCAGCAATATCCAAGAGGCGCGACACGATATCTGCCAACGGGAAAGTGTTAAATTTCAATACAGGCGCAAACGTAAGACACCGAGGTCCCGAAACGTAGCACGAATCCACCATACGCATATTCTCGTAATCGAAAGTGGACGCTACCCGCTTGAGGGAACCAAACTGCTCACAATCTGCGACAGAGAATCGCTGCAGATTGACCGCATCATCAATAGAAGTCTTAAAACGTTCCGGAGCGAGACTGAGTGCCAACATCGTTTGTTGGGTCTCACGCATCGCCAAATCGGGTGTGGATGTCTGCATCACGTGCTTCGGATAGTGAGGCGAGAAACGCAATACTTGCTCGCCATCCACCACGGTTTTGCCCAAACCATAAGCCACTTTGACGATACCATCCTCCGGTTTCTCATAGCCGACAGGATAAAAATTGATACTGCGTGCCACACCGCTAATGGTCGGGAAATAGTAATTTCCCTCGGTTTCACCGCATACTTCCTGCACCACAATCGCCATTTTTTCCTCTGAAAGGACATTGGCAGTGGAGGCGATATATCCGCGCGAGGCAGAGAAATAAACCGAGGCATAGACCGATTTGATTGCCTTGCTGAGAAGACGCAATTGCTGGTCTTCGTTCTCGGTATGTGGTATCATATAGGTGGAATAGACACCAGCAAACGGCTGATAATAAGAATCTTCCAATTTACTGGACGAACGTACCGCCAATGGACGGTGTGCCACACGAATAAACCGACGCAATGCCTCGGTAAGGTCTTGCGGCAACGTAGAAGCCACAAATTCGGACAAAATTTCTTCATCGGAAATATCCGAATTAATCACATATTGCAGTCCGTTGTCGTGGATAAAAGCATCAAAGGAATCGGTGGTAATGACAAGTGTACGGGGTACCAATACACGCACATTCTCCCAACGGTCATATAAATCATATTTCTGCAAGATATGGTTGAGAAACGCCAAACCACGCCCTTTTCCGCCCAAAGCCCCTGCGCCGTATCGTGCAAACCAGATAGTATCGTTGTAGGTATCAGGGTGGTATTTTGCCACTACACCAAGTGCCTGATTGATACGATAGTCGTGAATGGTTTTGATGTTAATAGCACGGATATGCTCAATATCCGAGTCATCCTTGATAGTAAGCGGACTTACCTGCTTTCCCACGGCAAAGAGACCACGTGCAAAAAGCCACTTACTCAGATAATTGTTATCTGACAAGCGGCGGAACGCACGAGGCGAAATCGTAGAAATAATATGCTCAAAACCCTCCAAATCGTTAGCACGTGCAATCTCCTCACCTGTATCAGGATCGATTGCTACAAAATCGCCGAAACCGAATTCACGTCCGATGTACTCGCTCAACTCTTGGGTAAGCGTTTTCGATTTCTTGACAATAAAACCCACATGCAATCGGTTGGCAACCAATCGCATAGACTCTTGCGATGATTGCAACAAAAAGGGCATAGTAGGGTTGTCGGCACGTATGATACGACACAAATCAACACCGGCATCGAGCTTTTCCGATGACGACGGGTCCCCCTTGTGTATCACAAAACCGATGTCGGAGATAACGCCGATAATATTATCACGATAGCGATTGTAGAGAGCCAATGCCTCATCGTAGCAAGTAGCCATCAAGACCTTTGGACGTGCACGTTTGCGCAGGAGTTGCTGTTTCTCGTTGAGCGCATCGCGAATGGCAATACTATTCTGCTGAAGCACCAATTTATACAAAAGCGGCAGATAGGTGGAATAGTAACGTACCGAATCCTCAACCAAGATTATCGCCCGCACCCCCTCTTCGAGAATGTCGTGGTCAGCATTCATACGATCTTCCAATAGTTTGATAATGGCGATAATGAGGTCAGCGGAATTGTTCCAGCAGAAGAAATAATCAATGTACTGCCGCTTGTGGTCAGCCACGTTACGATAGGTCTGTTTGGAAAAAGCGGAGAGAAGCACGATAGGTGTATCCGGCGAGAGTAGTTTCATACTCTCGGCAAAATCGAACACATCAAGACTGCCCGCGTTGTTCATCGTAATAACAAGGTCGAATTGTTCCCCCTGCTGCGCCATCCCAAGGGCTTGTGTTGTGGTCTCCGCACGAAGAATTAAGGGCGGGTTGCTTAGGTTAAGTTCAGCGTATTCCTGCGCAATCTGCACATCAATATGTCCGTCCTCTTCCAAAGCGAAACTATCATAGTTATTACAAACCAAGAGGATACGTCGTACCCTCCGCACCATAAGTGATGTATAATCGCCGCTTTCCATTGCTTTACATAAAAAATTAGGTATCGGGTACACCCCGATACCTAATCATAATTATACAATACCCTGCTCTACCATGGCATTGGCCACTTTCATAAAGCCGGCAATATTCGCACCTTTTACATAATTGATATATCCGTCCTGCTCCGTGCCATATTTGAGACACGCTGCGTGGATATCCGCCATAATGGTATGCAAGCGTTCATCCACCTCTTCGGCAGTCCATTTGAGCCGCATAGAGTTCTGCGTCATTTCCAACCCAGAAGTAGCTACACCGCCTGCGTTGCTTGCCTTACCCGGGCTATAAAGAATGTGCGCTTGTTGGAAAAGTGCGATGGCTTCGGGTGTAGTCGGCATATTCGCCCCCTCTACCACGCAAGTACAGCCATTTTGTAGCAGTTGCTCCGCATCCTGCTTCTCCACCTCGTTCTGCGTAGCACACGGCATGGCGATGTCGCACGGCACAGACCAAGGACGCTGTCCCTCGAAATACTGCGCATTCGGATACTTGGATATATACTCTTTAATACGCCCACGGCGAATATTCTTCAACTCGAAGACATAAGCCATTTTCTCTTCAGTCATTCCTTCCGGATCATAAACAAATCCGTTGGAATCGCTCAAGGTCAGCACTTTGGCACCAAGACGCATCGCCTTTTGCGCAGCAAACTGCGCCACATTACCAGCCCCCGAAATACAAACACGCTTACCCTCGAAAGTCTCACCACGTGTTGCCAACATCGCTTGCGCGAAATAGCAGACACCGTAGCCAGTAGCCTCAGGACGCATCAGGCTTCCGCCCCAGTTCTGCCCCTTGCCCGTCAGCGTACCCGTAAACTCATCACGGAGACGTTTATACTGACCGAACATATACCCAATCTCGCGTCCGCCAACACCAATATCGCCCGCCGGCACATCGGTATCGGCACCTATATGGCGTTGCAGTTCAGTCATAAACGATTGGCAGAAACGCATCACCTCGGCATCGGATTTGCCACGCGGCGAGAAATCAGAACCGCCCTTGGCACCTCCCATTGGTAAAGTCGTCAGCGCATTCTTAAACGTCTGCTCAAAAGCAAGAAACTTCATAATGCTCAGATTCACACTGCTATGAAAACGGATACCACCTTTGTACGGACCGATGGCACTATTCATCTGAACACGAAAACCGCGGTTGATTTGCACCTCACCGCGGTCATCCACCCAAGGAACGCGGAACATAATCACGCGCTCGGGCTCCACCATACGTTCCAATACTTTTTGCTCGCGCAAGTAAGGATACGCCATCACCATCGGTGCCACGCTCTCCAATACTTCCTTTACTGCCTGATGAAATTCACTTTCACCGGGATTCTTCTGTACGAGGGTCGCCATAAAACCATCTACGTACGCCTGTGTAACCTTGTCAAACATAAAAGACTAATACTATTTTGTAAGTTGTAGGAGCAATGTGCGAAAACAGCGACAAAGGTACACATTTTTTTTCATTCTCACAATATGGCAATGCACATTGCGTAACTGTACATACAATACACAATTATTTCACATATTTCTCTATCTCCTTTGTAATCAAGGTCTCCATCAGGTCATAGCCCGCCGATATGGGGTGAACGCCGTCTTCCGAATAGACAGCGGGCAGTCCGCCGCGCTCGTCCACCATAACCGAATAGTAGTCCATATAGGGGATATTATTCTGCTCGGCATACGCACGAAGCAGTGTATTTAATTGCCGAATTGTCTCTGCCGGATTTACCAATTCTTTACGCCAAGGATATTGATACACCGGCAGTACGGAGCAAAGAATGGGTTGAATATGGTGGAACAATGCCAGTTCGCACATCGATTGTATATTCTCGGCAATATGTTCGTTGGTAATATAACCATTGTTGAGACCTATATCATTCGTGCCTGCCATAATGACCACCACCTGAGGGTACAACTGAATCACATCAGCCTGAAAACGTGCCAACATCTGCGATGACACCTGTCCGCCTATTCCGCGACAAGCATAGTTGTGCGTTGTAAAGAAATCGGGGTGTGCCTCTTCCCACATCTGCGTGATGGAATTACCCATAAAAACTACCGTCGGGCTTTGCGTCAGCGATTGGTTGGCCGAAGTATAAAGCCCATGCTGCGCCCAATCATCGGTGGCAGCAAACACCGACACGGTCAGCAGTAAAGCCAGTACTGCAAAAGAAAAACGTTTCATAGATATGAAATTTAGAGATTAATTGTGCAAAGATACTGCTTTTTATTGAAATACGCAATGCTCAGATACCAACTCGCCATAATACGAAAACGGCTTTATCCTTCGTGTATCTCTCGTATATCCTTCGTATATCTCTCGTGTTTGTATTATAGAATCGGGCAGCCAAATACTACGGAGACAACAAAAAAGGACTGCCTAAACTTGTCAGGCAGCCCCTAAAAGAATATTGTGAGCAGTGATTATTTCCGCAACTGACCGGCAGCGTTGTAGCGGTTGCCGTTGCGCTCAATGAGCAATTCACCGTTAACAAGGCGTTTAGTTGCCTTGATGGTGTTCGCTGTATTCTGGATTCCTGTTTCGAGTTTCTCGGTGGTAATGGTCAATCCGTCCAGCGCGAAATAGGCAGGGGTATTCATATAACCAGAACTATTATCCGTAGAGGTCATACGGAAATTAAGTCCAAAGCATTTTCCAATAGAAGATAAATCCACTTTAGTCCAATTTTGATTAAATTTGCCATCAACTGCAAGGTAATAAGTTACACTACCTATTTCCTCATAAGTAGCATTAAAACCACTGATGATCAATGCTAACGTATCTTTGTCTGTAAATTTTTTGGCATAACTATCACCATACATTATCGAATTGAAGGTATATGAACTTTGGCAGATATATACTTCAGTAGGGAAGTATTCGCCAGGAAATGCCACTTGTGTAGAAAGTTCGTTATCCGTATAAGAAATAACTGAATATCCTACTAAAAATGGTGTACCAACACCGGCAAGACCACCTTTTGCCATACATGTGAATTGTCCTAAAGAATCTGCCGCATGTTTAGAAACGGTAAAACCACACCAAGATGCATATTTCGGATTTCCTTCATGTTTGAACATCATCTTTGCTTCATTAGTCATTATGAAACCAGCATTACCAGCATCCGAAGTGATTGTTCCATTCCAAACATCTTTCAAATTATCATTAAACACTATTACATCTTTCGTTTCATAAACAATAGGTTTAGAATTGAAATCTACTGCCGTACTCAAGTCGAGTGTAAATGTTTCAGCAGAAACAGTCATAGATAGAACTGCTGCACAAAAAAGAAGATTTTTTTTCATTTTGTTTTTGTTATTAAAATAGTTAATTATTTATTGGTTATATTTTTGTTGATACAAAAGTAAGACCCGCGATAGACCCGCTTTAGACCCGCTAAAAAAGCCCTATATTGGCGGCGAATAGGAAGGCAAATAAACCTTAATACATCATAAAAAGATATACATCATAAAAAGACACATATCTTATCAGTTATGCAAGTCGATAGCACCACAAATCTCTGTGGATACTTCGCCTGTTAATTCGTTCCAATCGTCCACCGCCGTAACCACACGGATAAAATCGACAAACGGCAATACAACCGGATTGCCTTCTGCATCCACCGCCCACGATATATCGAAACTTGTACCGATAGTATCAGTATTGGGTTTGTTGTCCGCGTAACCATAGTCCAATATGCGCTGAACATACTGATTATTCACCTTTTCCGTCGTAGTAGCCAACCGCACCCCCTCAAACGTGATGGCGTCTTCTTTTATCCATTGCGGGTAAAAAGGTTGCTTATGGAACATATTTTGCAGTGTATCTCCCTCGCGAGTATAGGTGCGACGGTAGTGATGGTTGGTGGTGGGATTATCGTACTCGCTACCTTTGAGTTCGTACCACGGGTCATCAGGCACACCATTGCGATTGACATCACACGACACATAGACTACCCCCGGTTCACTATTACCATATTTATTGTTGCCATTCATATAGAAAGCATTGCCAAGTATCTGAAAATCACGCTCTCCAGGAACATTCTTGATGGCATGGTCGAAACCGAAAGTGATATATCCTCCCCACCCTCCAAGGCAGACCATCCCCCGTTTGTTGTTGGCGATAGCATCTTCACACTTACGGCACATCGTCTCGGCATCGTCGCCCTCCTCGTACTTAGGTAACATATTGATAAACTGCCCCATAGCAGGCACATACTCATAGACGCGCGAGATGTATTTGCCACCAACCGTAGTGATGGTATCGGGTGCGGGAAAATCGTTCTGCACACCCACCAAACAGAGAGAACCCGGAATATCGCCCGTCTTCACCTGCCAGCGTTGCAAGCCCGAAAGTGAGTAACTATAGAGGACACCCGACGAGACATAATTCTTGGCATCAGTGATGTAAATGCTCTGTGGAGTAGCCAATAGCGCATAGGGGTTTTCGTAGTCCCTAAGCGAAGAGGAAATAGTATTCTGCGGAGTTACCTGATAGGTCAGCGTGTTGATAACAGACAATGTTTTTTCCTTAGAATCAAGCACATAGAGCGAATCTCCAAGCAGAGACATATTGTCGCACGAAAGAGCCAAACGGTGCGTAACCATATCATTTTCCAGCACTACCAACAAGGGCTTAACCTGCGCGTAGTTGCCACGACACGACACCCACAACTTGCCATATCTGTCCACACGTACCCTGTACGGATTGAGCCCAACAGGAATCTTCTTCACCTCCTCAAACGTGTTCAAGTCCACAACCGAGAGAGTAGAATCGTAACGATCGGTGAGATAACCTCCTGAATTACAAACATATATACGTTTTCCAAAGATAGTAAGTTCATCGGGTTGATGCCCCACTTTGACCTCACGGGTAATTTGCAAAGTAGCGGTATCTACCTCATACACAGAGCCTAACATCTCAGGGTCGATGACCGAACCGACATAAGCAGAGACATACGCTTTTCCATTGGCGAAAGTCAGATAGCGGCAGTTGGGTATATCAATCTGCGCGATATGCCGCGCCTGCAAGTCCATCACCTCCACCTTGTGGCTACAGTTGATGACCGCATAGAGGCGACTTCCGTACACCTTGATATCGTTGCCCACATCGCCCAATTCCTTGATTTGGTTTGGGTTCTGCTGCCCATAGATATTGGTAGTATAAACGCCCGTTTGGAGGTTCATATAGTCGATACGCGCCTTGTTAGACCCCATATTTCCCTCGTTGAGGATATAGAGTCCACCAGGCATAGTGTCCGTGGTAACTTGTTCGTCGTCAGAGGGATAGACCACATCATCAACACGGCAGGAAACCAGCAAAAGGCACAAGAGACACCCGACTCCCCCAAGCCCCCTCAAAGAGGGGGATGACAGAACGGGTCTGCAAAAATTGCAAAGACGATTTATATACTCAATTACTTTCATTTAATGCTTGTTTTATTTTTGTCAGTACATTATCATTGCCACACAGTACCTCCTCATTGGTAAAACGTAAAATGCGAAAGCCCATTGCTTTAAGGCGTTGCTCGCGAATACTGTCTAATTCCTGCTGTTCACCTTTCGAATGGTATTTTCCATCCACTTCTACTATCAGTTTTCTCGCCAAACAAATAAAATCCACAATATACTCATCAATAATATATTGGCGTTTGAATACAAAGCCTGATTTTTTATTGCGTAGCCCCTCCCACAATATAGTCTCCGCTTCTGTGGGGTATTGCCTCAATTGCTTTGCCTTTTCTTTCAGCAAAGTATAAATCATCGGGTTAGCCAATTTATATTCTGTACTCATACTATATCCATTTCGTGTATCTACATCCGTCGAGCCCCTCCTTTGGAGGCGCTAACACTGTTGGGGAGGTCTAATACCGGTATGCTATTGTGCAACGGAAATTCTGCTTTGGCATCGGATAGTTCTGAATGACCTCATAGTCTTGCCCGAAGAGGTTATTCACCTCCAGAGTCAGTTTGAGCGTATGACGTTGCACAATATTCCATTCGCCATAGAGACTCAGGTCGTGGGTGTACCACGGTTGCACATAGTTGAACACCGTGTTCTCCTGCTGCCCATAACGCTCGCCCACATATATAAAGGAGTAGTTGAGTCCATAGTGGTCGCCCCGCTTGCTGCCATAGTCCAAGCCCGCCACCGCGCTTCCACTATGCCACGGAATATACGGAATCTGATGTTGATAATAGGTGTCCGAGGGATTCGTTACATCGATGGCAGTCTGGTAGGTATAGTTGAGCCGCAGACGCAATACAAAACGCATCGGCAACGACAGCGACATATCGGCTTTGGCGTCTAACCCGTTAATTTTCACTACGCCCAAGTTGAGCATTGTCCAACGGAACTGTTGCCCTTTGGGATAGGCGATAATTTTATCGGAGACACGATTGTAGTAGTACGAAGCCGACAAAAGCAAGTTCTGCACACGTTTGTTTTGCAGGCGATATGCCAGTTCCACACTGTGTTGACGTGCCAACTCCGGACGCAGATTGGCATTGCCCATATCGGTGTAGTAGAGGTCGTTAAAAGTGGGATAACGATACGACTGCTTGTAGAACGCATTGAGACTCAGGTCGATACGCTTCCACGGCCGCAGGCTGAGAAACACCCCGGGCGTAACACGCGGTGCCTCTTTGTCCACTTGCGTCATCAGCACCGAAGCCTGCAAACGAAGATAATCTTGCACGTTCCACGCTGATGCCAAACTGAGCCAATGGCTATAGCGATGAAAAAACTCTTCCCTGCTCTCCAATATCAAGTCCTCACGATGAAGATGGTTGTACTGAAAATCATACGCCAGACTCATATCCCACCAACGGAAAAGCATTACTTTCTGCGCAACGGATAGATATATCTCTTGCTGAAGATACTGATTATCAGCAGGTAATAGGCGTTCATCGTAATTGATATAATGAGTGTAGTCGTTGGCATATTTGAGCAACGCACGCACACTCCAACGCCCGAAAAACTCGTCCTGCCACTGCACCTGAGCAAACGTATTCCTATCCCAAAGTCGCTCACCGTTGCGCCACACATTATTCACAATCGCGCCGGGGACACCACGCTCCGAGTAATAATTGTAGAGGTGCAAACGCCAGAAACCGGTGTTGGAATAGTAGTAGTGCAGTCCCGCTTCGGCACGCACAGCATTGATGTCGCCATTCTGACGAACAGCCGTAGTGTCGTAAGCCACCTGCCCATCAGGCAAAACACGCTTATATCGGAACGGATACTTGCCATTGGAATAGACATACTCCGCGTCAAGAGTCATACTTACCCCCTCCGCCAAACGCACATCTACGCCTACAGCGGGATTTGCCAACGCAAAACTACCAGCACGCATCTGCGCACGCACATGCACTTTCTCACCTTCCCGGAAATAAGGTTTTCGCGTAGTGAGATACACATTTCCCGCACTGCCGAACTCACGTGCAGACTGCCAAATATCGGATTTCTGTCCGTTGTAGAGCGCAATCTGCTCCATATTATCCAAAGAAAAACGCCCCAAATCAACTTGCCCGTTTTGCGCATTTCCTATCTGTATCCCATTGTAATACACCGCCGTATGTTGGCTGCCCATCGAGCGCACGTTGATGGTCTTGATACCTCCCACTCCGCCATAGTCTTTAAGTTGCACACCCGAAAAATAACGCAACGCATCTGCCACCGAAAGGGAGTTAAGTCTCTGTAATTCAACGCCTCGAAGTGTCTGTGGGATGATAATGTCCTTGCTCAACGCACGCGCCGTAACTTGCACCTCATCCACATTGAGGAGAGCAAAAAGCGAGTCGGTATCGGTATGGTTATATCCACACACCGATACAATGCCAAGCACCGACAGCCATATTGCACAAAAATATCTGTTCATTCGTCATCCTACTCCAATCCTCGAGAGCAGCCAACAGCCGATAGGCATATCTGGCAGGTCTTCTGACTTATTGCTCCTTTGCCCGACCTTCCCACCCCAAAGGGCAGTGGTCATAGAAACGGACTGCGGATTGCAACTTACAGCAGCGGGTCTGTACAGGACTTCCACCTGTTTCCCTTCACCAAATACGCTGCAAAGGTACGCATTTTTTTTGGATTACACAAAAATACCTGCAATACCGCACTATTGCGATATTGTAAGCCTATCCTATGCATATCCTATGCTGAATCACCTACTAATCACCCACTCTTGTAAGCACAAAGACATAGGGAGATAAAAAGAAAAAATAGAGAGATTACAGAGGATATAGACGTTATAGAGATTATAGAGAGAAAAATAGGAAGATAGAATCTAAATCTCGCTGAGTTCGAGCCAGCGCATCTCTGCCTCGTCGAGCAGAATTTGCACCTCCCGATAACGCGCAGAGGCTTTGGCGATAGCATCGGTGTCTGTCAGAGTGCCAGAGAGTTGTGCTTCCAAAGTGCTTTTCTCCTGCTCCAACTGCGGTATACGCAACTCCAACTCTTCCAATTCGCGCTTCTCCTTAAAAGACAATTTGCGTACCCGATTTGCCGTATTGGGTTTCGTATCTTTCTTCGTATCCGCTTTTTTCGCGCCGACGGCAGGCATGTCCTCGTTCTTAATCTTCTGTGCCTCACGATATTGCGTATAATTGCCGGGAAAATCCTCTATCACGCCGTTGCCCTGAAAAACAAACAGATGGTCCACCACCTTATCCATAAAATAGCGGTCGTGGCTCACCACAATCAAGCAGCCTTTGAACCCGCGCAGATAGTCCTCCAGCACGTTCAGAGTCGGAATATCGAGGTCGTTGGTCGGCTCATCAAGAATCAAAAAGTTCGGATTGCGCATCAATACCGTGCATAAATGCAGCCTTTGGCGTTCCCCACCCGATAGTTTTTCTACAAAATCGTATTGCTGCGAGGGCGAAAAAAGGAAATGTTGCAAAAACTGACTCGCCGTCAGCCTGTCGCCGTTGCCAAGGTCTATCGTTTCGGCTATATCCCGCACAATATCAATCACTTTCTTGCTCTCGTCGAACTGCAACCCCTGCTGACGATAGTATCCGAAACGAATGGTCGTACCTATATCAAAACACCCGCTATCGGGGGCTATTTCACCCAACAAAAGACGCAAAAAAGTACTCTTGCCCGTACCATTATTACCGATGATACCCAATTTCTCGTAACGCGAGAATACATAAGAGAAATGGTTAAGTATCTGCAAGTTATGCGGTTGTTCCGAGGTGTCCTGAGCAGGAATAACAAACGACTTGCAGACCTCTTTTGCCTCAAAGATTTTGTTGCCTATATACGCGGACTGCACCTGCAAACGCACGTCCGATTCCTGATTAACGCGCTTGGCTTTTTTCTCAATTTCATAGAAATTGTCAATACGATATTGTGCCTTGTGCGCACGCGCCTGCGGCATACGACGCATCCAGTCGAGTTCCGTGCGATAGAGGTTGCGAAACTTCTCCGTCTCGGCATTTTGTGCCTCAATCCGTTCTGCTCGTTTCTCAAGATAGTAGGAATAATTACCATGATACGCGTAGAGTTGATTTTGGTCAATCTCCAAAATAACGGAGCATACACGGTCTAAGAAATAACGGTCGTGCGTAACCAAGAAAAGGGTAATCGTGGAGCGGCGCAGATACTCTTCGAGCCACGCCACCATATCGAGGTCAAGGTGGTTGGTAGGCTCGTCAAGTAGCAGAAAATCAGGTTCTTCCGATAACACCTGTGCCAGCGCAACGCGCTTCTGCTGTCCGCCGCTCAGATGTGCGATAAGTTGGTCGGTATCCGTAATCCCCAATTGGGTCAGAAACTGTGTGAAACGCAATGTTTGCTCTGCGGAGCGCGCCAGCGAACGCACTGTTTCTGTTTGCGGAAGCGTTATTCGCTGTGGTAAATAACTAATTTTTAAGTCATTACGCCACGTGATACGCCCGCTATCATAGTCGGTACGTTGGGTCAGAATATCCATCAGCGTGGACTTCCCCACCCCATTGCGTGCAATCAGTGCCACCCGTTGTCCTTCATTCACGGCAAACGAGATATCCGAAAACAACATCTTCGACCCCACCGACTTGGTCAAATTCTCCACTAATAAATATGGTGTAACAGGCATAGCCTAAGATTATTTACTATCGTACATTCAACAGTTTCGTATTGTGTTGTTCTATATAGATGGTTTAACGGGCATTACGATTCCGGTTGTACCTCTAATTGTTTTGTCCAGCGTATGTAGCCGAAGATGCAGTTGAGGCACCAGAAGGCGTAAAGGGCTGTCATACAATAGTTTCCGGCGAGGAGCCACATCATACAAGAAAGGACATCGACAAACAACCACAAGTACCATTGTTCACGATATGCCAACATCATCAGCACCTGCGCCACAAGGGCGGGGACAGTGGTAAAAGCGTCTAAATACGGACTGCCGTCTGCCGTATAAGTGCTTAATATCCAGCCTATTAAGGAAGATACAACCAACGACGCCACAGATACAACCAACAATACAGGCATAGACAGACGACGGGTGGTGATTGTAACCTCCATAGTCTGGTTCTCGCTCGTTTTCAGACGTTTACGCCACGCAAAGACCCCATAAATCTGCGTTACAAAATAAAACACATTCATCGCTATTCCGGCATAGAAACGCTCCAAATAGCAAAGATAAGTGTATGTAAAAATCTGCCCGAAACCGAAAAGAAATGTCAATATATTTCCCTGCGAACAGAGTATCACGGAACACATTCCGAACAATCCGCTCACCAGCGACCACGGGTTGTCGGGCATTAGCACAAACACCACCACCTGCACGAGCAAACCTATGGCGAGGATACTCCAGTCAATTATTTTGTCTTTTTTTGTGTTCATTTCTTAGTAGCAGCGGCGTCTTTGATGAGTTCGCGGGGTTTGGAATCCAGTTGCGGGCGAGCGAGATAGTCAAAAATCTCCTCGAAATCCCAGTTGGCACGGAGCGTCAGTTTGGCAGGGAAATAGAATACCGGTTCGGGCTGACGCTTGGTCGCCCAATCGCCTGTAGTCCATTTTCCATTACCGTCAAGGTCAAAATAGAGACGCAGATAATATGCTTTGGGGGTGAGATATTCAAACTTTGTCCCCTCTGGGCTCACCGGCAGTTCGCGCACGGGTTTGTCTTTTTCGTCTAAAAGTTGGAGGCGAATAGCGGGGTCATAAGTCGGAATTTTGATAAGCAGAGTGGAATAATCCTCAGCCGTCTTGAGTTGGAGAGTAAACTTTTTCGCCTTGTTTGCCACGCCATAGACATCACGTACCGCCCCCGAATCGAGACGCAACTCATACGATTTGCCCTGTTCCAAACGTGCCACCACCAAGTAGCCTAACGGCACAGAATCAGTCGGTTGCAACGTAAACGGCACCGATTTATAGACGGTATCCACCTTCTCATAAAGCCCGATACTATCCGCCCAAATAGAGTCGATGGGCATCGGCGAAAGGATATGCAACGTGTCGTACACCTCAAAACCACTTTTCGCGTTGGAACGCAGTTCGAGCATTCGCTCACGATTTTTCTTGTCGATTGCCTCTTTGGCTTTCGCCGTCAGGCGTGGCGCACGATAGATAGCACTTATCGTATCTGTCTGTGGCACAAGGTTATACGCCGAATCGGACTTGAGATAAGTCATCTCCAAGAATATACTGTCCTGCCCGATGGCGAGCGAGTCGGTCAGCCAATAGACAAGTGTATCGCGGGTGGGATTGGCTTGCAAAAGGGCATATTGCATGGGGTTTATCCACGCGGAATCGCTGGCGAGCGAGTCCATCGCACTCGGTGGCAGCGCACGCACGACGGGTAGGCTGTCCTGCGGGGCTCCGAAGACGAGACGAATGGTGTGTTGTTCCTCACGGTACGCACGCTGGAAATAGTGGCGCACCTTATTCTCGCGGAAGAACCAAAGCAGCAGGTCTGATGGACCAACATACGTATTTTCAACAATACGCACCGAATCCACGATACCCATCGTAATGGTATCAAGTGTTTGATTATCAACAAGCAACGTATCGCGCCATATAGTATCTCGCACTATCTCCACCTGATACTCCGGCACCACCAACGAGTCGACGAATGCCAGTCCTTCGCCGGGTTGATAACGGTAGTCGCGGCTCAAATCCTGCAGCGCATAAAGACGATACTGCCCCCCACGCAGGTTTCGCACTCCAAAACCACCCAAACTATCGGTGCGGGCGATACGCGTGAAAGGCAACGTACTGAAAGCCGAGTCCGACAAGTTGGCGTGCAAACCGACCAATACACCCGAAACGGGATTCAAGTCCTCGGCATTTACCACCACACCATAGACCTCCAGCGAGTCGATTCGGTCGCCGGTTGTGAAAGCATACTGATAGCCCCGAATAGGATTTTTCTCGGTGTAGTCGCAAATCGAATTACCAAAATCGAGTGTATAGGTAGTGGAATCTATCAGGTCCTCCTGCATGGTGATGACCACCTTTTTGCCTTGTGCTTTCACATCGGGCGGCACCTGTTGCGGAGGCGAAACCAACAGGTTTGCCTGCACATTATCCAAATGCAAATACTCGTTGAAGAGAATCTCTATCTTCTTGTCTTTGAAGTGATTAGAGCCATTGGCAGGCGTCTCTTTCACCACCACGGGCGGAATCGTGTCTTTCGGACCGCCCTGCGGACCAATACCCCGATTGGCACATCCTGTGAGCAGCAAACAGAGACTGCTCACCACCCAAGCCAACCGATGTTTATAAAGTATTTTCTTCATCTTATTTTGCGCATTTCTCCCTGTGCTTTCCCTGATCTTACCCTGTGGTTGCCCCATTGGCAATCATACATTGCGCATTGGCAAGGGTAGTATCTCGTACCCCTCCTGTTGCAACCACTCTATTGCCTGTGGCAGGACTGCCAACATCCGCTCGTTGGATTTCACCGAGTCGTGGAAATTGATGATACTCCCGTTGCGCGTATAGCGTTTGATGACCGCCAACATACGCTCGGGCGTATAGTTGGAGTTGTAGTCGTGTGTCAGCACGTCCCACAGATACATCTCGTACCCGCGACGGAATAGTGCCAACTTCTGCCAAATCCAAAAACGACCATAAGGCGGTCTGAACAGACGGGTTCCGCCCAACACAGCATCCGCTTTCTCTATATTATTAATGTACGCGCGCGTGCGCACGCGAAGACCTTTCATATGATTATAGGTGTGATTGCCGATAGCATGTCCGCCGTCGCGCACTTGCTGAAACACATCCGGATGCTTCACCACGTTCTCGCCCACCATAAAAAAAGTAGCCTTGACACCATATCGGTCTAATATAGCCAATACCTGAGGGGTTACCTCAGGTATCGGACCATCATCAAATGTCAGATATACGGCTTTCCGCTTGTGGCTCATACGCCAATGTACACCGACATATAATCGCTGAATCCACAGCGGAAACTGATATAAAACTCTCACTTACTTCAATTTGTAAATATGCAAACTTGTAAGTTTGTAAATGTTATTTTCCTATTTACCCATTTACAAATTTACAAATTGTTATCATTTTACTCCCACGCCAAAGCCGATGCACCGAGAACGGCGGCATCTGCCTCTTTCAGGTCGGAGAACATCACTTTTACTTTGTTCGTCCACGAATGGAACACCTCCTCATTCATCGTTTTTACAATCGGGTCAAGGATATAGTGTCCGCATTTGGTCATACCACCAAAAAGAATGATGGCCTCAGGAGCCGAGAACGCCACAAAATCGGCAAATTTCTGACCAAGCATTTTTCCCGTCTCTTCAAAAATCCGTTTCGAAACCTCATCGCCTTGCTCTGCTGCATCAAACACATCTTTCGAAGTAATAGTCTCAGGATCAAGTGCACGCAGAAGAGTCGGACGGTCGGTGGTGGTAACAATCTCACGTGCTGTACGTGCCACACCGGTAGCCGAAGCATACGCTTCCAAACAACCGTGCTGACCGCAGCCGCACAAACGAGCCTGTGGACCGCGAGCAATCTTAGTATGTCCCAACTCGCCGGCAAAACCATCGTGTCCGTACACAAGTTTACCATCAATCACAATACCTGAACCTACACCTGTGCCAAGGGTAATCATGATAAAGTTCTTCATTCCGCGTGCCGCACCATAAGTCATCTCGCCGAGGGCTGCCGCATTGGCATCGTTGGTAACATGGCATGGCATGCCAAAACGCGCACTCATCAAGTCACAGAAAGGAATAACACCTTGCCAAGGCAGGTTGGCGGGATACTCGATATTCCCCGTGTAGTAATTGGAGTTAGGTGCACCGGCACCGATACCACGGAACATCTCCGCCCCACCAAGCGGCTCCATAATCTTCACCGCCTCCACATAGAGAGCATCCACATAATCGCGAATGTCGGGATACTCCTGCGTCTTTATAGAGGTACGCGCAAGCACGTGTCCACGCGCGTCAATTACTCCGAGAACGGAATTGGTTCCGCCCATATCCAGTCCTAACACATACGGTTTTTCCATACTTTTAACTATTTGTTTATTAGATTATTGTTGGTTATTAAAATAATTCCCTATACAACTCGCAGCCCAATTCGAAACCGCACTGCACAAATTCAGAGTACAAAGGTAGTACAAAAAAACGACTTGCACAAATTTTTTACTTCTCCCAAAGATATTTCATCCAATCTGCCATTTTCTGTTCTTGCGGGCTTCCTTGCGCCGTCCAAAAATGCGTACCCTGCAACTCGTCCGGCATAAACTGCTGCTTCACAAAATGGTTCGGATAGTCGTGTGCATACTTATATCCGTCGCTGTAGCCGAGTTCCTCCATCAGTTGCGTGGGCGCATTGCGCAAGTGCAACGGAACTGACAGATTTCCACTCCGTTTTACCTCTGCAAGTGCCTGGTCTATAGCCAGATAAGCGGAATTAGATTTCTGCGAGGTTGCCAAATAAATAGTGGCTTCCGCGAGCGGAATACGCCCCTCCGGCCACCCGATTTTGGTCAGTGTGTCAAAGCAAGCATTGGCTACCAGCATGGCATTCGGATTCGCCAAACCGATGTCCTCACTCGCCGAAATCACCAAGCGTCGTGCGATAAATTTCGGGTCTTCGCCACCAGCTATCATACGCGCCAACCAGTAAATCGCCGCATCGGGGTCGCTTCCGCGAATCGATTTGATGAACGCGGAAATAATATCATAGTGCAATTCTCCATCTTTGTCATACGCCACGGGGTTCTGTTGCAACTGCTTTGTAACGGTGTCGTTATCTATCACCCGCACGCCGGAGTTGGTAACCAGCTCAATGATATTAAGTAATTTACGCGCGTCGCCCCCCGAATAGCGCAACAGGCTTTCGGTCTCTTTCACCTCAATTTCAAGCGAGCGAATATACTCGTCTTCTGTCAGCGCGCGGTGTAGCAATTCCAACAAATCCTCTTTTCCGAGCGATTTCAACACATACACTTGGCAACGGCTCAGCAAAGGCGTGATGACCTCAAAAGAGGGGTTCTCCGTAGTTGCTCCCACAAGGGTGATTGTTCCGTCCTCCACTGCGCCTAATAGGCTGTCTTGCTGCGACTTAGAGAAACGATGTATCTCATCGATAAACAATATCGGCGAGCGTCGGTCGGTTGTCGCGGCAAAGATGCCAGTATGCATCGCCGCCGTGCGTTTGGCCTTGTCTATCACCTCGCGCACCTCTTTCACCCCACTTGTTACCGCCGAAAGGGTATAAAACGGGCGTTCCAATTGGTGTGCAATGATTCTGGCAAGCGTGGTCTTCCCCACTCCAGGAGGACCCCAAAGGATAAAACTACTCAGGTTTCCGCTTTCTATCATCTGGCGCAAAACGGCTCCCTCACCCACAAGGTGTTTCTGACCTATGTATTCGTCCAATGTCTGTGGACGCAATCGTTCTGCAAGTGGCAACATAAATTATAATGTCTATTTTGAGTACAAAGTTACAATTTTTTTTCGGTATAGCCAAACCACTTTTACTTTCTGCCACCAACTATAGAAATACACACAAACTATACCACAAAGTGTAAAGCCATTTTTGCTAAATATAAAGCCATTTTTGCTACAATCCGTAGAAAATATTTGTGTATTTCACATTTTTGCAGTACCTTTGTCCGCTTTTGTTTTTTCAAAAACAATATAATTTATGGTAGAAATAAAAGAAATAAGCACAAAATCGGAGACTAAGAAGTTTATCCAATTTGCCAATGATTTATATAAGGAGTGCCCCTATTATTGCCCGCCGCTGTTCTTTGACGAGATGAATACTTTTGATGAAAAGAAGAACCCGGCTTTGGAGGTATGTACCAAGCAGTTGTTTATGGCCTATCGCGACGGCAAACCCGTAGGGCGTATTGCAGCGCTCATCAATCGTGAAGCCAACAAACGCTGGAATGTGCAGCGTGTGCGTTTCGGTTGGATAGACTTTATTGATGATAAGGAAGTAAGCAAAGCCCTTCTTGACGCTGTAGCAGAATGGGGACGCAAACAAGGTATGACGGAGATGAACGGGCCACTCGGATTTACCGATTTCGACCACGAAGGATTACTCATTGAGGGCTATGAATATCTCGCACCGATGGCATCGCTTTACAATTATCCTTATTATGTAGAGCACATGGAGGCATACGGTCTAACAAAAGAGGCAGACTGGATAGAATTCCGCGTTATGCCCCCCACCGAGATACCGGAACGTCTGCAACGATTGGCAGATATTGTACAAAAACGCAGTCACGTGCACGTGGATAAGGTTAAGAGCAGTAAGGAGTTAGTATCCAAATATGGTATCCAATATATGGATGTAATCGATGCCGCTTACCAAAAACTTTACAATTTCCAGCCGATGACCCTACGTCAGAAGGAATATTACCGCGATATGTATTTTCCATTGGTGAACTATGATTTTGTAACGATTGTGGTAAACGAGCAAAATGAAGTGGTAGGCGTAGGCGTAGGAATGCCGGATATATCCAATGCACTGCGCAAGTGTGGCGGTAAGTTATTCCCATTCGGATGGTATCATTTGCTCAAGGCACTGCATGCCAAGCAAATGGAGGTGTTCGACTTGCTGTTGATTGCCGTGCGTCCGGACTATCAAGACCATGGAATTAACGTATTGTTCTTCACCGACCAAATTCCGTATATGAACAAATACGGTATCAAGTACGCAGAGACAACTTCGATTCTCGAGACCAATACAAAGAACCAGGCCAACTGGACACAATTCGAGCATAAGCAGCACAAACGCCGCCGTGCATATGTCAAAGAGATTTAAGTGAAGCAAGAAGATTCATACAAAGTGGCTTTGGCGAAATTAGAGACCTATATCCGAAACAATGGTCTGCGTCACACGCCTGAGCGATACACTTTGCTCCGACACGTGTGCGCTTTGGAGCAGCCTTTTGGTATGGAGACTCTTGTAAATGCAGTAGCAAACGAGCATATCAGCCTCGGAACGATATATAATACGGTCAATCTGTTGGTTTCGGCACAGATTTTGCATTGCATCAACAAACGCTACGGGCGAAAGCAATCGGAGTATGAGTTGATGACCAAAAGCGTGGTGCGTATGGAGTTGGTCTGTACACGTTGCGGGCGAGTATCTCGTTTTCGGGACGTGGCTGTTGAGAATATTGTACGTACACGTAAGTACTCCAACTTTACGATGTCAGGTTGCTCGCTGTATGTGTATGGAATGTGCAAGACTTGTAAGCGTAAACCGCAAAAAAATAATTAGTTATGGATTATATGGCTACAAACGCAGATACGATTTATTGGATAATATTTATCGCCATTATGCTGCTCAGTTGGGCAGTATCGGCATCGTTGGATAGAAAGTTCAAACGCTATTCCAAGGTGGCTTTACCGCTTACGGGCAAAGAAGTAGCAGAGAAAATGTTGCGCGATAACGGTATCACTGATGTACAGGTAACGTGTATCAAAGGGCGACTGACTGACCACTACAACCCGGCCGATAAGACGGTCAATTTGTCAGAGGCCGTTTATTCGCAGGCCACAGTGGCAGCCGCGGCAGTAGCCGCACACGAGTGCGGGCATGCGGTGCAGCACGCAAGGGAATATGCACCGCTTAAGATGCGTTCTGCATTGGTGCCTGCTGTAGATTTTGCCAGCCGCTGGCTGACATGGGTATTGCTCGCAGGTATGCTTTTGATTGGAGTGTTTCCGCAAGTAATGGAGGTAGGTATCGGACTATTTGCGCTCACTACCCTGTTCTCATTTATCACGCTACCCGTAGAAATTAACGCCAGCAAACGGGCTATTGATTGGCTGCAAGAAGCAGGTATTACCAATAGCGAAACCACCCCGATGGCAACATCTGCTCTCCGCAGTGCCGCTTACACATACGTAGTGGCCGCATTGTCCTCGCTGGCAACCTTGGTGTACTACATCCTGATTTTGGTAGGAAACAGAAGAGACTGACAAATTGCGATTGCACCAATACAAGTTGCGCAACAAGGTAAAATAAATTGTGCCAACTACACAAGAAAACCAAGTATTCGTCAAGCGAGACGAACAGGTACTATACAATACATACTTTTTTCTCGACTGACAAACCGAGGTTTGTCAGTCGAAGAGCGGAGACATCGATCGCTTTAGTGGCGGCATATAGCCGGCACTCTGTGCGCCCCGATTGTCGAACGCGAGGGCCCCGTAGCTTAGTTGAATAGAGTGTCAGATTCCGGTTCTGAAGGTCCTGGGTTTGAGTCCCAGCGGGGTCACAAAGAAAATGCTATGATTATCCTTTTGCGGTAGTTGTAGCATTTCTTTTTTGCATACATCAAAGAAAATACGTACCTTTGCAAAATAGTATCAAAAAGCGTTGACACACGACAAAATGCCGACACACTATGATTCGACAATACTTTTATTTGGCACAATGGTTTGTGCGGGCACGCTTCTTCGGGCGCAAGGCACCGCTACAGACAGTTCTTTTTATTACCGACAAATGCAACCTACGTTGCAAACATTGTTCTGTGTATGGCAGTGCGGGCTACCGCCAACGCACATTCGATGATATTCTCGGCGATATGCGCTATGCCTATGCGCAGGGGTCACGATTTATAGACTTGGAGGGCGGTGAACCCACGCTTTGGCGGGAAAAAGACAGAACTATCAACGATATCATTGATGCAGCCAAGCAAATCGGGTTCTTCTCGGTGACGGTTACCACCAATGCGCAACAGGACTTCTCGTGGATACACCCCCACTCTATTTGGGTATCAATGGACGGCGTAGGCAAATATCACGACAGCGTGCGCGGAGAAGGCACATTTGCACGCCTTGAGGAGAATATTCGCCGCTCCGGACAGAAACATATCTGCGTGAATATGGTGGTCAATACGCTCAACTGCGATTCGTTGGACGCGGCTATGGAGTATGTAAAAAATAACCCCGCCATAGAGCAGATTTCTATCAATTTCCACACGCCTTATCCGGGTACGGAATACTTAATGATAGCGCCGGATAAAAAAGCAGAGATTATCGACCGCGTCATCGCATACAAACACCGCGGTTATCCGATCATGAATAGTTATTCCGGACTCAAAAAGATGAAACTCAATGCCTTGGGCAAGATACAATTAGGCAAGGAATGCTTTGTTACTAACTTCATATATCCCGACGGAGAGCGCAGTCTATGCGTGGGGTATGGTACAGACCAATGCCGCAATTGCGGCTTCTGTATGGCAGGGGAAATGGCATCAGTGTTTCATTTCTGTCCTGACACACTGCTGAGCGGGTTCAAGTTGAGAATGTAATATAAATGCACCACAAAACAAAAGAGGTCGCCCCGATGGGATGACCTCTTTCCTTATATGCTGATTAATATGTGTGCTTATTCGGCAGTAGCCAACGGAGCGGCTTGCACGTAGGTGCGGGCGGCGAGTTCCTGGTCAAGGACGTACATTCCGTAGGAGTTGCCGTCCAGTAGTTTCAGTTTTTGAATGATGTCCGTAGCATTCTCTTCTTCCTCCACTTGCTCGTCAATAAACCACTGCAGGCGCGATTGTGCAGCATAGTCTTTCTCTTGTACGGCGATGTCCATCAGGTTGTTGATAAGCGAAGTAACTTTCTGCTCGTGCGAGATGGTGTTTTCAAACACAGCCAACGGATTAGCCCAGTCGGTTTCTACCTTGTCAACAGCCGCCAAACGTACATCACCACCACGGCTTTGCAAATAGTTGAAGAAGATCATCGCATGGTCTTGCTCCTCTTTGAACTGCACCATAAACCAATTAGCCATACCGGCATATCCCATACGGTGGCAGTACGCCGACATACTAAGGTATAGATATGCAGACCACATCTCTGCATTGATTTGGGCATTCAATGCCTCTTCTAATTTTTTGGAAATCATAATAATAAAAATTTAATGGTTAGTACAGGTCACATTGCAAAAAGTGTACCAAATCGAACAAGTGCGAAGAAAATACATATGGGGTGCTTACCATAGGCGGGGCGGTTGCTTTTTTCAGGGAGTTGGAACAGGAAGAAATCTTAACAAAAAGCACTTTTTATGAAGAGGGCAAACACCTGCTATCCACCTGACATCCACCTGACATCCACAGGACTTTTCTATGTACAATTTATAATGTACAATGCACAACCGAATCTTAACAATAGGAATGTTTTTGGGGATACCACGGGGAGAAACTTTGTTGAGGTAGGGTGAGCAAGTAGAGCAAGTAAGTTCTGAAAACTATATATACACACGTACGTGTAAAGGTATAAACTACTTACTCTACTTGCTCACCTACTCACCCTACATTGGGGACAGGCGGGAGCAAAGTGATATATAATCAGTTGATATACAGAGCAATACAATTACACAACAAATCAACATACAAGTACCGGATATGTGTAAGGGTGAGCAAGTAAAATGGGATTTATGAGCGAAAAAAAGGGCGTTTTTTAGGATAAATTCAAGCAAGTATCAAAGGAAAATACCCCTAAAAGCGAGCAAGTAGATGTCAAAAAGTGAGCAAGTAGGTTCACAAAGGCGGGTAGGTAGAGTAGGTAGAGTGGATGGAGTGCCAAAACTCTATACATATACGCGCATGTGTGCAAAGGTATAAATAGACCTACCCTATCCGAGACTTCTTTTATTTGCACAAATGCCGAAAAAGCAGTATCTTTGCAAGCGTAAAAGGTATTGTATCAATACAATACAACTGACAACCAATAAACAATAACAACTAAACAAAATAAACTGCTTATGTAAACCGCGTGCCGGCAGGCGGCACAACCGACATATTTATTTAACAGCATTGGCTATTATTTCGCGTTCAAAGAAAAAGTCCGGAAAACAATTTCTTATCGGAAATAGTCTATGTTCACGGTAGTAGTTCGTTAGGGCTATCCACAAATCTACAAGCATGCTTCACACTTTGTGTGAATCCTTTGTAGATTTGGCGGGTTTTCATTCCGGACTTCCCGTGAACGCGAAAAGGGTTCGCACTTTTTTATGTCTATTTTTGATGTGGTCGAGATTGATAGCATTGCATAAATCTATCAATCTATGGCACGAAAATGTTACCTTGTGCTTTTTGCCACATTGTGGCTGGTGTATTCGCCTGTGTGGGGTGTGGATGTGGTATTCCGCTATGATGATCTTACTCTAAATCACAATGAAACCGACAAAAAAGTAGTTGAACTCTTTAGCGAACTAAATGTACCTCTTTCTATTGCCGTAATTCCTTGTGACAGTAACGAAAAGCAGATTTCCGTGACCGATTCCACTCTACTTACTCTATTGCAAAGAGACAATTTCGAGATTGCATTGCACGGCTTGACACACCAAGACTTACAACACCGAGGCGAGTTTGGCGCATTGAATGAAACAGAGACCAGTCGACGTATCCACAAAGGGAAGCAAATATTGGAATCAGCAACAGGCAAAACGATAAACACGTTTATTCCGCCATATAATGCCATCAATGCCTATGTTCCGATGGCATTGCAACGCGATTCCATACATATACTGTCAGCGGATATGTTTAATAGTATTCGTAGCGATATTCAGTATTATCCAGAGACGCTCGGGCACTTGATGGAACAAATGGGAACTTGGGAGGCGGCACAAACAACAATTTCCCGATGCCATGAAACAAACGCTATCTGTGTGATTATGTTCCACGCATACGATCTGAGTACGGAGGATGACTGGCAACACTTGCGGGATTTATTGATATATTGCCAATCGTCTCCCGATGTTAGACTGTTTACCTTTTCCTCTTTGCAGGCGAGTGGCAAATACTCAAACTATATGCGCTATCGCGCCAATCAACTCGAAAGCGGACTACAAAAACAATTCCTCCAACATGGCGTGCTGCATAACACATGGCTTTGTGTGGTGATACACCTGCTGAATGCCTTATTTTATGCGCTTTTAGCCTTGTTATTCGGGGGGCTTTGTTGTAGGAAACTGCAGAATACAAGGCTGCGATATGCTGCGATAATCTGCTTTATTGTAATAGGTTCCGGAAGTTCTGTATTGGCTTGGCTGCACGCTTTCGGACCTCTGAAATTGCTGGCAATTTCCATTACCACAAACGGAATCTGCAGCGTGCTGTGCCTTGCAGCAGCAATGAGGTCGGGGAAAGCCATTCGATGAATTACCTATCTTAAAATTCGACACTTTTTATCGGTAGTCTATCCTATGCGTATCCCTTGCACATCCTTTGCTGTTTTGAGTACTCTTTTTAGTGGCTTGATAAAGGAGAAAAATCTTAAAAATTGATACTTTTTGTAGGGCTGCAAAATACGACAGCAACGGAGACGGCTATCTACAAGGTAAGGACAGGGAAAGAACGGGGAGAAACTTTGTTGAGGTAGGGTGAGCAAGTAGATGTCAAAAAGTGAGCAAGTAGGTTCACAAAGGCGGGTAGGTAGGGTGGATGGAGTGCCAAAACTATATATACACATACGTATGTGTAAAGGTAAGAATTGACCTTCTACCCTACCCGAGATGGCAGAGCAAGAAATGGAATATATGAAGGAAATGAACCTATCCTATAACCATCCTATAACGATCCTATAACAAAAAGAGAAACAGGGATAGGTTATTTTTGTGCAGTCAATAACAGGCGTTCCATATTGCCGTGGTGCTGAATACAAATAGCGAGATCGCCTTGTTGCAAATGCCATGTATAGAATTTCGCCAAATCGTAGCGGTCAAAACGGGGGTCTATGGCAACATCGAACCCTTGCGGTGAAAAGGCGGCACAAGGAATATGCAATACAGTTGCCACAAAATCGGGGGAGGTAGTGATGCGAATATGATTGCGTTCTTCCGCAGTAACACGTCTCTGCTGCAAAAACCGCTCATACTCCACTATCTCGTAAGGTTCTTTTTCCGCATTGAAAAATATGGTTTCGTTTTGCAAGTCGCAGGCTTTGTTGGAACAACGCAACACCGTGTAGAAATGTCCGTTCCTGGCGTACCCGTCTTTGGCAAACATCAGTGTACCCGTACCGCACCGCGGACATATTCGTTTGCTATGCACAGCCGAGGTCTGCAAACCACCCAACTCGGTAACGAACAACGACGGATATTGCTTGTCATAAAGCACATAAGAAGCCCGTTTCGCCCGCGTAACCGTCACATAGAAAAGGCGGCGTTCCTCTGCATGGTCGTAAGAATCCGACTGACTGAGTACATACTCCATAATCGGGTCATCGGCCACCTGCGAAGGAAAACCATAGTCGTCATACCCGCTATTGCAGTTGATAAGAAAAACGTAATCCGCCTCCAATCCTTTGCTGGAATGGGCGGTCAGAGCCTGCACTTTTCTGCCGGCGAGAGTAAGCGAAATGGCTCCGCCGTTCTCCCCCTTTACCACATTTGCCACCTCCGGGAATACGCTTCCGATGTCATACCGATAGCGCGAAAGGATATACACGCGCGCATCTGCCGGCAGTTTGGCTATCTGCTTTTCGATAATCTGTCGCTCCTGTACTTCGTTTTCATATCCTGCGAAAGCCAAATAAGTTACACGGTCTTTGTCGGCTCGAAGCGTTTTTCTCTTTTGGGCGGGATTGCGCAGAATAAATTCCGATGAGCGTTCCAGCAGCGGATTGCCAAAACGGTGTGTGGCTTCTATTTTTAGTTCATCGGTATGTCCGTTGAATTTGGAGAACTGCGAGAAAAGACTGATATCGCTCCCAGAGAAACGATAAATGGACTGCCAATCGTCACCTACGCAGAAGATACGGGTTCGCGGGTACTTGCGACGCAGAGCCGACAGGTACTTGTACTTATCCATAGACATATCCTGAAACTCATCCACCAAGATATAATCATAGTTGTATATCTGTTTCTGTTCCAGCAAGTCGGCGGCACGGAGTAGACAATCGGTAAAGTCCATTTCATGGTTGTTGCAAAGTGTCTCCTCATATTTCTCATAGACAGGTTGCACCAAGTAACGCAACAAAAAAGAGTTGCGTTCCATATAAATATCTTTGTCCGAAATGGTATTCATAAGTTGAGAGAGCGTCTTTCCGTTGGCTTTGATTAGCGCAATGAAACCAGCAAGCAGTTTGACCAAACTTTCTATAGAACGTTTGAGCGGCACCGCCATTTTCTCCGTCTTTTCTTTCATAGTCAGCGGGAAAACGGGAACCCCTTGCTCCTCTAATAGGGCAGCAATATGCGCCCGCGCCGATTGGATACCATTGTAAAAATCGGCGCTTGTAGTATAGATGAGTGTTGTGCCATTGTCGGCATGCACCTGTTGTTTCCAATGAATTGTCTCATTGTAATCCCGGTTGGCTTTTGCCCAACCACCCTGTTTCCCATCGCCAAACCAAAGCGGTACACGTCCGTTTTCGTCCACAGCATAATGCTCCAAATAGAGCGTTTTGTCCACACCATTTATGGTATAGTGGATGGTGAAATCGGGTTTGTATTGACGGAAACGGGTAGAAGTAGTCGGGTACGGATATTTCTCCTCATAGCGCACATTCAACCCTAACTCAGTCAGAATGACCATTATCTCCATTTCCTGACGACTCTTGACATAGCATATTTTGCCATCCATATCGCGATATGGAGCCATCTTGCCGTATTCTTTCAGTGCCTTGAGATAGTCTCTGTAACTATGATATTCATAGTCATATTGCAGGAGTGTCTTTTGTACCGTCTGAAACAACAGGAACGATGACTCAAACGTAGTACTGTGTTTGACCATAGAGTCAAACAACGAATTGAGGATATTGCTATCGCAGATGGCGGGTTTCTCTCCCTCTATTGTGGCAATGGTATCGATGGCGTGCTTATGAAACGTAGTACACTCCACGCCCGATACACCCACGCGCGTTTGCAGTTCTTCCGCCGCTTTGCGGGTGTAGGTAACCACCAAGATACTGCGAGGATCCACATTCATCTTATGCACCAAATAGTGCGTCTTGGCTACAATGGTGGCAGTCTTACCGCTACCAGCAGCCGCTACCACCAGTACATTCTCGCCCAATGTAACAATTGCTTCCCGCTGTTGTTCGTCAAGCGGGAAGGACAAAAGGGTGTCGAAATAGTCTTTGTGGGTAATGAGTTGTTGCTTACGAAACTGCTTGTTGCGCTGCTCCAATTCGTTGTCGTCTATGGTATAGAACGGACAAACAGCGAGCACCTCCCGTTTCATCTGCTGCCAATCCGACCATGCAATGTATAGATTGTGTTCTATAAAAGTCTGCTTGATATGGTCTGCCTGTTCCTGCTGCAAACGTTTTTTCTCACGTTCTGCCGCTTCACGTTCTCGGTACTCTTTCGCCAACCGCTCTCGTTCTGCAGCTTTTGCCAATCGTTCCGCTTCGGTACGTTGCTTCCTATTGGTATGTAAAGACTTTAATCGTCTGATATATTGCCTGAATATGACAAGAGCGGTCTTTGACATCGTTTACTCACGTGATGATTTCTTTGCAATGTATGACCACACAAAAATATTTGTTGTTTTCTTATTTATCAAAAACTCTGATAATAGGTACAGTTTTCTCAATACCAGACTTTGTATCATATTTATAAATTCCAATATGCATAACCTTTTGTTTACCAGATATATTGATTATTTCATCATCATAGTAATAACGTCCCGAATCATTTACCAGTAAATAAATAGTACCATATGTTGAAAAGTCTTTACTACGAACCAAGGCTGCATTATCCTGAATCACCTGCATTACTTCAAAAGAATCAACATTTATTTCTTCAGCAGGTTTATCAAAGTATGTTGCACCAATCAAACCATTATTATTGGAGTTAGCAAGACCAATAATTAGTAAGATAAGGAAAGTAAGAACTACTCCAGACAAAAAAACTCCGCCAAAAACTAACCATTTTTTCATACTATGCTATTTAGTTTAGAAAGTTAAAATACAATGTCGTATATTACTATTCGACTGCAAAGATACGATAAACATTTGATATATGCAAGGTGGTTGCGGATTTTCCGAATGCTTTATATATAGAAATCGGCTGTCTGACAATGAGTCAGACAGCCGATTTCTATATTCTTTCAAGTCCATTCGGCGGATAGCCGGAGGCTTGAACATATCATTTTACTTGCTCTGTGCGGATTTATCTTCCGACTCCTCATTGAAGGGTTGCCATGAGGTCTGGAGCATACGCTGGTAGGAACGGTAACGCCATTGTGCGTTGTCGCGTGCAGCCTTGAAGAGGTCAGCAGCCTCGGTCGGGTACTGCTTCATCACTGAAGCGAAACGAACCTCGCCCTTCAGGTAGTCCTCAAACTTATCCCACTGCGGCTCTTTGGAGTCAAGCGAGAACGGATTCTTGCCCTCGTTCTCCAACTCGGGATTATAACGCCACAAGTGCCAGTAACCACATTCAACGGCTTTTGCCTCCTCGGCTTGCGATTTGCCCATACCTGCTTTCAGACCATGGTTGATACACGGTGCGTAAGCGATAACGAGCGATGGTCCGGGATATGCCTCAGCCTCGCGGATAGCCTTGAGGGTCTGTGCCTGGTCTGCACCCATAGCAATTTGTGCTACATAGACATAACCATAAGTGGTGGCAATCATACCGAGGTCTTTCTTGCGTACACGCTTACCCATAGCGGCAAACTTGGCAATAGCACCGAGAGGTGTCGATTTGGAAGCCTGTCCGCCAGTGTTGGAATACACCTCGGTATCAAGCACGAGGATATTGACATCCTCACCCGAAGCGATGACGTGGTCAAGTCCTCCGTATCCGATGTCGTAGGAAGCACCATCACCACCGATAATCCACTGGCTGCGTTTAACGATATGGTCTTTGTATTTCAGAATCTCTTTGCATGTGTCACAACCGCAAGCCTCCATAGCAGCCACCATCGGCTCATAGAGACGTTTGGTAACCTCAGCACTCTGTTGGTTCTCAAGCCATTCCTTGAACATCGCCTTCAGTTCATCAGAGCAGCAGGTGCACTCTTGCGCCTTGGTCATCAAGGCAGCCAGACGCTCGCGCATCTTGCGGTGTGCAATCTGCATACCAAGACCATACTCGCAGAAGTCCTCGAACAGCGAGTTCGACCATGCAGGACCATGTCCTTTGTCGTTGGTAGTATAAGGTGTAGAAGGTACAGAACCCGAGTAGATAGAAGTACAACCGGTAGCGTTAGCCGCAATCTCACGATCGCCAAAGAGTTGGCTGATGAGTTTCAAGTACGGAGTCTCACCGCAGCCCGAGCATGCGCCCGAGAACTCAAACAGCGGAGTAGCGAACTGCGAGTTCTTGACATTCGACTGGATATCAACCAGATGTTGCTTGCTCTTGACGTTCTCCACGCAGTAGTTCCAGTTGGCAGCCTCAGCCTCTTGTCCCTCGAGCGGAACCATAGTGAGGGCTTTTCCAAGTTTCGGATTACCCGGGCAGACATCCACGCAGTTGCCGCAACCGAGGCAGTCCATAACACCCACTTGCATGCGGAAGTGCATACCCTTGAGCGCAGCCGGAGCCTTCATCTCGCGCGTTGCGCCGTTGATACCCTTAACCTCCTCATCGTCAGCCACAAACGGACGGATACAAGCGTGAGGGCAGACATAAGCACACTTGTTGCACTCGATACAATTGTCCGCATTCCATACAGGCACAAATGCCGACACACCGCGTTTCTCGTACTTGGCGGTACCTGACGGCCATGTACCATCCTCAATACCCTTGAATGCGGAAACAGGCAGCAAGTCGCCATCCTGACCATTGATAGGACGAACCACGTTGTTGATGAAGTCATCACCATCGGTAGGCTTAACGACATCAGCGGCAACGTCCAAGTTCGACCAAGCGGGGTCGATGTCAAGCAAGTGGTACTCACCACCACGGTCAACGGCTGCATAGTTCTTATTAACCACATCTTCACCCTTCTTGCCATACGACTTCACGATGAAGTGCTTCATCTCTTCAACGGCTTTCTCTACAGGGATAACACCCGTAATACGGAAGAATGCCGATTGGAGGATAGTATTGGTACGGTTGCCCAGACCAATCTCTTGCGCAATCTTGGTAGCATTGATGTAGTACACCTTGATATTGTTGTCAGCAAAGTATTTCTTCACTTTGTTCGGCAGGTTCTTAGCCAACTCGTCGCCCTCCCAAATGGTATTCAAGAGGAACGTACCGCCCTTCTGCAAACCGCGTGTAACATCGTACATGTGGAGGTATGCCTGAACGTGGCAAGCCACAAAGTTAGGCGTAGTAACGAGATAGGTAGAATGAATGGGTTCATCTCCGAAACGGAGGTGCGAGCAGGTAAAACCGCCCGATTTCTTCGAGTCGTAGGAGAAGTATGCCTGACAGTATTTGTCGGTGGTATCACCGATAATCTTTACCGAATTCTTGTTAGCACCCACGGTACCGTCAGCACCCAAGCCGTAGAACTTAGCCTGGAACATACCCTTGCCGCCCATAGCGATTTCCTCACCCACCGGGAGCGAAGTGAAAGTTACATCGTCGTTGATACCTACGGTGAAGTGGTTCTTCGGACACGGCAGAGCGAGGTTCTCATAAACGGCAAGCATCTGTGCCGGAGTAGTATCGTTCGATCCCAATCCATAGCGACCACCAACAACAAGGATATTGTTCAATCCGAGTTCATCGAGAGCGTCTTTTACATCAAGGTACAACGGTTCACCGTTAGCGCCCGGCTCTTTGGTACGGTCGAGCACGCAGATACGTTTTACCGAAGCGGGCAGTGCCTCTTTGAGGTATTTCAGGCTGAAAGGACGATAGAGGTGTACGTTAATCATACCCAACTTATTGTTGCCCTTGGCCGCCTCATAGTCAATCACTTCGCGAATAGCCTCGCAAGCCGACCCCATACAGATAATGATATTCTCTGCATCGGCAGCACCATAGTAGTTGAACGGACGGTATTTGCGGCCGGTAATCTCCGAAATCTTGTCCATATAGTCGCTCACGATGTCAGCCACAGCATCGTAGTATGAGTTGCAACTCTCACGGTGCGTAAAGAAAACATCGGGGTTCTCAGCCATACCCTTCATAACCGGGTGCATCGGGCTGAGTGCACGGTCACGGAACTCTTGCAGAGCCTGCATATCTACGAGTGGACGGAGATCTTCCATATCCACAACTTCAATCTTCTGATACTCGTGGCTGGTACGGAAACCGTCGAAGAAATTGAGGAACGGCACACGGCTCTTGATAGTAGAGAGGTGAGCCACACCGGAGAGGTCCATTACCTCTTGTACGCTACCCTCGGCGAGCATAGCGAAACCGGTCTGACGGCATGCCATCACGTCCTGATGGTCGCCAAAGATACAAAGTACGTGGCTTGCCAGTGTGCGAGCCGATACGTGGAAGACAGTAGGAATCAATTCGCCCGCAATCTTGTACATGTTCGGAATCATCAACAACAGACCCTGCGAAGCAGTAAACGTAGTGGTCAGTGCACCTGCATTCAGCGAACCGTGTACTGCCCCAGCAGCACCCCCCTCGGATTGCATCTCCTGAACCATCACTGTCTCGCCGAACATGTTCTTACGCCCGGCAGCAGCCCACTCGTCTACGTTCTCTGCCATAGGCGAAGATGGCGTGATAGGATAGATAGCCGCAACCTCGGTGAACATATACGCGATATGTGCCGCAGCAGCGTTACCATCACACGTCATAAACTTTTTTTCTTTCATCTTTTTTGTAATTAGTTTATTGAGTTGATTTATTGTAGTAGTTTTTATTGGTCCGATTAGCCTAATGGGTCTAATAAGTTCCGCCTGTTGGTGGTCTGTTTGGTCTCCTTAATACAAGAACCCGAGCAGCCAAAGCGGAATAAAGTTTCCTCTACCTGTCTCAATGTTCCCGACCGCACAAGGGCGAATACTCTCGCGTGTCGGAACATCGGTTTTCACATCGAAATAGTATTTCCCGTCCACGATAAACATCGCATTGCGCTCTGTGGCATTCACCTTATGCCCGCCGTGGAGACTGCAATAGAAACAGGTCTCGTACACATCTTGTTGCGACAATTCGCGGGTGGCAATCATGTATGCAATATTTGTGTTTTGCATATACACCTTTGACGGCTTCATCGGAAACTGCTTGCCCTCCATATATAATAGGTTGAGCAACCGTGCGTCCTTTAGATACTTAATATAGTTCATCGTAGTAGCACGCGAGAGGTCAATTTCTTCTGATATATTACTTACATTCAGTGTGCAAGGCGTCTCTTTGAGCATAATATAAAGTAGCCGCCGCAGTTTGGGCAGGCACGCCACATCAATCTGCTTAATCATAAGCACATCTACCTCGAGCATCATATTCATCGTCTTGAGCAAGTCCTCCTCAAAGTTCTTGAGTTCCAAATACGAGGGGTAATATCCGTGCTCCAGATAGTCATTGAAATACTCCAACGGGTGTACGTGTTCACATATCTCGCGGGCAATGGAAGCATGGCTATGCAAGATATCCTCCAACGTGTACGGACGAAAGGTCAGCCCAGTCTGCAAATTCAGATACTCGCGGAACGAGAAGCCGCGCAAGTTGTACATCTTTACGATGTTGGCTATATCCTTGTTTTCCTCTATAAGTCGCATTACGGGCGATGCGGAAAACACAATATGCAAATCTTTGTATTTATCGTAGCACTTCTTCAGTTCCTTCGACCAGTTCGGGTATTTAAACATCTGATCCAACAAGAGCGTATGTCCGCCTGCTTTCACAAACATTCCCGCAAACTCTACGATAGAGTGCTCCGTGAAATAAAAATTATTCAAGTTCACGTACAAGCATAAGTGCCGCACCGAGGACTTATGCTTTTGGGCAGCCAAATCAGGGTACAAAGGTTTCTCTTTGCTCTCGATCTCCTTAGCGCGTGCCAATAGAAAATCGGTTTTTCCAACACCGCGTCCGCCTTTGATGGCAATGAGGCGGTCGTTCCAATCGATTTCGTCCATTAATAGGCGTCGGATAGGCATTTCGGAATGCTCTACCAGATAGTCGTGTATTCGGAAAAAGGGTTCTAACATAGTGTAAGATACGCTGTTTAATGGTATATCTCTGTCATTGTGCACAATGCAATACAAATTGCGCTGCAAAATTACTATAATTATTCCGAATTTGCAATATATACTTTGCATTTTCGCCATTTTTTCCACTACAGCAACCACCATTACCTTATTATTCTCCATATAATTATTGTTAATTAACCATTAAGTTGGCGGGATACAAATTACATAAAAGCGGCGTGGGCATCCGCGTCCCAGGCAAGAAGTTGATGCAAACTGCCAGATAAACGCCTCGGCAGATGTTGTCTATCCTATGCTGAATCACCTATTAATCACCTATTAATCACCTACTAATCACCTACTAATCACCTACTAATCACCTACTCTTATTAGCACGAAGGTATTACTTTATGGCATGGGACATAAATTAAGGTGTTGAGTTGTTTGTAATCATATTAAATCTTACACCTTTGTAAGTATTAACTTGTGTATATCGGGAAAAAATCGTACTTTTGCGCCATAAAACAAGAAATAAAGCAGATGAACCACATCATTGTACAACGCTATATTTCACCTTGTGGGGAACTGATGCTCGGAGCGTATGAAGGGAGGCTGTGCCTTTGCAACTGGCAGGTGGAGAAACATCACTGTTTTGTAGACAGGCGGCTGATGCGCCTGCTGCACGCCGATATGCAGGAGGAGACTTGCGAGGTTATCGAAACGGCTGCCAATCAATTGGACGAGTACTTCGCGGGAAAGCGCAAAGTGTTTGATGTGCCATTGCTATTTGTAGGGACAGACTTTCAACAGAAGGTATGGAATGACCTGCTCCACATACCTTACGGTCAGACAATTTCGTATAGCGAGATGGCAGTGCGAATCGGTATGCCCAAGGCGGTACGGGCGGTAGCCAATGCCAACAGAGCCAATGCGGTTTCCATCTTTGCCCCGTGTCATCGAGTGATTGGCAGCGACAAGTCGCTTACCGGCTACGGTGGCGGATTAGAAGCCAAAAAGTACCTACTCAACTTGGAACAACAATGAAAAGAATATCCCCCAATTGCCTATTGCTACTCATCGTGATGGCGATGCATACACTATCGATCAAGGCGCAAGTCTTAACTATAGATTCCTGCCTGTCTCTTGCCCGCCAAAACAGTAAAGAGTTGCGCCATGCGGAGTTGAATATAGAGAAGGCGCAGCAAGTGAAGAACCAAGCCTTTACCAACTATTTCCCACAGGTAAAAGCCACGGCTATCGGGTATCATAGTCTACACCCGATGGTGGAAGTGGGCATTGACGACATCAATAACGCCTCTGTGCGCGACCTGCTCACCACGCTCTATGGCAACTATGGTGCGGCATTGGGATTGGACAACACCATCTCCAATACGGCTATCAAGCGGGTGTTACAGCACTGCAACCCGTCTATATGGGCGGCAAGATTGTGGCTGGCAACCAATTAGCCAAAGTGGGCGTAGAGGCGGCACGGCTGCAAACACAAATCACCGAGCGCGACCTGCTTGAGCAGGTGGAGGAGAGTTATTGGTTAGTGGTCGGACTGACCGAGAAGCAGCAGACTCTGCAAGCCGTTACTGCCCTATTGGATACCATTCATCGTACCGTGCAAGTGGCTGTAAATGCGGGACTTGCCTTACAGACAGACCTACTAAAAGTGGAACTCCGCCAATCAGAAATACACCGTACACAAATACAATTGGACAACGGGCTTGTATTGGCAAAAAGAGCGTTGTGGCTATCCATCTCAAAGGACTCTCCCACCCCACCTTCGAAAGAGGGGCTGACAGACTATATGAGTTTACAAGTTGAACCCATCCATACAGACTCCGCTCTAAATCCCCCTCCTTTGAAGGATGGGGCCGGAAAGGTCTTAGAATCTTCTCTCCTTTCCTTGCAAGTGCGTGCGGCAGAACTGCAACGCCGTATGCACATTGCTGATGCCCTGCCGCAAGTGGCTGTTGGTGCGCACTACGGCTACAGCAATATGCAAGCGAATTTCCTTCGCCACGGACTCGGCAACAAGACCGGCAACGGGGCAGTATTTGTGTCCGTCTCGGTGCCGCTGACTGACTGGTGGAAGACAGGTCATAAGATTCGAGAAGACAATATCGCCGTAGAGCAAGCACGTTTGGAAGAGCAGCACACCAACGAACTGCTTGGTCTGCGCACACAACAGGCGTACGATAAGACAGTAGAAGCATACTCGCTGGTAAGCGAAAACCGCCATGCCTTGGATATTGCTAGTGAGAACTATCGCCTTTCGGGTGTGAATTACCGTGCCGGAATGGGCACCATTACCGACCTGCTCACAGCCCAAACGACTCTCCTCCAAGCCGAGAACAACCTAACCGATGCAATCATTTCGTACCGGGTAAACCTGCGACGATATACCGACCTAACCAAGTAGCAAACACAAATGGCTGCTTGGCTGATAGCATACGGCTATTCTCAGAGTAAGGTCAGGATACAAAACAATGACTTCCCGACAGAATATCAAACATTCTTTGTTTAGTAAATAATTTTGTCAAGCGCCGAGGGACACAGGACGTAATATCCATAACCACACTTCATATAAACACGCATTTTTTGTATAGTTATTGTACAATCCGGATATTTTGTGTACCTTTGCATCCCTTTTCGATTATGGATACTTTATTAGAAATACGCAGACCGATTGAAGACTCCTTTCAAGAGTTTGAGAGACTATTTGACGAGAGTCTCAAAAGCGATAACCCATTACTGAGCAACGTGCTGAGTTATGTGGCTGCCAAACGCGGAAAACAACTGCGCCCGATATTGGTGCTGTTGTCCGCGCAGATGTGCAACAAAATAACCGACAAGACCCTATGCACGGCTGTAGCACTGGAATTGTTGCATACCGCCTCGCTGATGCACGACGATGTAGTGGACGCCTCGCCAACGCGGCGCGGTGCTGAGTCGGTGCAAGCGCACTGGAGCAATAAAGTAGCCATTCTCGGAGGCGACTATATGCTCGCCAAAACCATCGCACTCATTGCCGAGATACGCAACGGACGAATCTTAGACATTGTGTCGCAATTGGGACGGTCGTTGGCATCAGGCGAGTTGCTGCAACTCCACGCCAACGAATCGATGTGGATTAGCGAAGAGCAATACTACCGCGTGATAGAACAGAAAACCGCCAAACTATTCGAAGCCTGTATGGAGGCGGGAGCAGAGTCAGCCGGTTGTACCATGCGCCAGCGTACCGCTCTCAAAGAGTTCGGCCGCCTATTTGGTATATGTTTCCAGATAAAAGACGACATCTTCGATTTCTCCGACAGCGAAGAAATTGGTAAGCCGACAATGAATGACATTCGGGACGGTAAAGTAACCCTACCACTCATTATCTCACTTCAACGCGCCCCGCAGGACGAGAGTGCACATATTCGTATCTTGTGTGAAGCACTCTCTAACCATGATTCGCTTCTCAACACCAATAAAGCAGAACAAGAAATCAAAGCGTTTGTTATGCGCTATCAGGGCGTTGAGTATGCCAACGTACAGATGCAAACCCTCAAAAAGAAAGCCGCAGAAAAACTGAATGTTTTCCGCGACTCCAAAACGAAAGAAAGTCTGTTTCGTTTATTCGACTACGCCATCTATCGCCTGCACTAACTGCTCGCGCTGCGCGTCGTCGGATATGGTTTCCAATACATCTTTCATAAACGCACCTATCAGTAAACGGCGTGCCGTCTGCTCACTTAGGCAGCGTTGTTGCATATAGAACAATGCCGACTCATCCAATTGCCCCGTGCTCGCACCATGAGTAGCCTTGACATCATCGGCATAGATCTCCAACTGCGGACGGGTACGCATCACCGCCGTATCACTAAGCAACAAGTTGCGATTCGTCTGGTGCGCCTCAGTCTTCTGCGCATTGGGAGCAATCTTCAGTTCCCCGAAAAACTCACCTTTCGCATTCTCATCCAAGACAAACTTAATCAATTGTTTACTCTCGCCTCCGCCTACGTTATGATGTACGTGCGTGGCAGTAACCACTTGCTCCGTCCCTTTCAGACACGCCAATCCGTAAATCTCCGTCATACACCCCTCGCCCTGCTGCTCCACTAAGATACGGTTTGTAACCGGCTCTCCGGGCGTCAACTGACCAATAGCCGCATACAGGTTGAGAATATGCAGACGCAAGTGAGAACCTGCCTCCTGTATAAAATGCAAGTCCTGCGAAGGTGCGTTCAACAGCACCAACTCCATATTCTCTCCCGCTGCTATGATTGTTTGTTTTTCCATCCGATAAACTCCTAAACTACTCAACCATTGTTCTCAAGCCACTCATAGCCCTTTTCTTCCAATTCGAGAGCCAACTCTTTCGTACCCGTTTTCACGATGCGTCCGTCTGCCAGGACGTGTACAAAATCGGGGACGATATAGTCTAACAGACGCTGATAGTGGGTAATCACAATCTGTGCATTCTCTTTGGTTTTCAATTTATTTACCCCCTCTGCCACAATGCGTAGCGCATCAATATCCAAACCGGAATCCGTCTCGTCAAGAATAGACAAACATGGCTCTAACATCGCCATTTGGAAAATCTCATTCTTTTTCTTTTCGCCTCCGGAAAACCCCTCGTTTACAGAACGGTTGTTGAGTTTATCCGCCATCTCCAGCAGTTGTTTTTTTTCACGCATCAGAGTCAGAAACTCTTTGGCACCCAATGCCGGTTTGCCCTCATATTTGCGTTTTTCGTTCACTGCCGTACGCATAAAATTGACCATACTCACCCCCGGAATCTCCACAGGGTACTGAAAACTGAGGAATACCCCCTCACGCGCACGCTGCTCTGGCGACATATCCAACAGGTTCTTGCCGTTGAGCAAAGCCTCCCCTGCTGTTACTTCGTAGGCTGGATTACCCGTCAACACAGCACTCAAAGTAGATTTACCCGCGCCATTGGGTCCCATAATAGCATGCACTTCGCCTGCATTGATAGACAGATTCACTCCTTTCAGAATCTCTTTTCCTGCAATGTTGGCATGCAAATTTCGTATTTCTAATAATGCACTCATATCTTGTTATTTGCCTATACCAGCTAATTTATTTCGGACTGCAAAGTTACTGCTTTTCTTGCAAATATGCAAACTACATTCAAATTAAGAAGTAATATAAACAAAAAGCGGGATTGCCCAAAAGCCAGTCCCGCTCTACGAGGTGATATACCAACCCTATCAGATACCAAGTTTCTTGCGAATATCCTTCGGAATGGCGTCTTTGTGTACTAAAATATCATTGGTTTTATATTTCATAAACGCCTCTGAGATGTACCAAATACCCTTATAATCACTCTTTTGCGTTCCCCACGAGTTCTTTACCATATAGTAACGTTTGCCGTTCTGATCGTGCGCTGTACCGAAGATTTGCATTCCGTGATCATCAGTTGTCTCCCAGTTGTCGTATGCCTGTTGGCGCATCTCTTGCGTAATTTCCATCTCGGGCAAGGGTTTCTTGGTCAGTTCGTCTTTTTTGTCCTTTTCGGTCAGTCCGAGCCAGTGTGCCGCATCGCTGCCTGTCAGGTCTGCACCCTTGTCGGCATCGGGCATCACACCGATACCCTTGCGGGTAAAGCCCACTTCACTCACATCTGCCCCCCACGCCATTGTATAACCTTTGGCAAGGGCATTATCAATGATACGCATCAGGTCCTCGACAGGCACATTATACATCTGGTCCATACGCCAGTTATCGGGCACCTCAAGTGCAAATGTACTATAGAACGGATGGTGGGTGTACGAAGTAATGCTCACATAGTCGTCCGCATTCAGTCCGAGCGACTTCACAAACGACTGCGGCGTATATTCCTTGCCGTTGTAGGTAAATATCTCGGGGCAAGCACCAAGATAGGTATCATAGATTGCCTGCAAACCCTGTTTCCACACGGGCGTCAGTTTCTTCAGTTTGCCGGCAGTCAACGCATGTATATACCCACCTGCCACAGCATCCAATTCCGCATGCACGGGCAGTGTATCTGCAGGACTGCTTCCATAGCGGATACCGGGCATAGCCGACTGTGGTACCATACCATAGTTCTTCAGACAATAGATAACATCGTATGCCGAACCGCCGGCGGCAAACTCCGCGCTGCCATACATACGTACCACATATTCTGCGCGATCCAACATCGTATGGCTCACTACGAACATCTCGCTCAGGTCATACTCGCCTTTTCCCATACGGAGCAACTCGCTCTCGAGAAAACCAACGGTAGAGAATGCCCAACAAGTACTGCTACGATGTTGGTCTTTAACAGGCGTGATGCCTACACTATCAATCGTTGTAAAACGGAACCCCTCCGTCGTATCCGCTTTTACGGCAGTTGTATCGGTTTGTGCCGAAACACCCAACGCCATTACGCCAAGAGCGGCACTCAAAAGAAATCGTTTCATATCTAATATCTTTTGTTTCTTTAGATTCATTTTTATACAAAAAGAGATTGTCTAACACATGGTGTTAAACAACCTCTGTCCCTTTTAGAGGAAGAATGACTGATTACATATCGTCATGAGCATGCAACTGTTGCACATACTTAGCGTGTGCCATCTTGACACGTTTCACCTCTGAAGGCTTGTCAAATTGCTGACGGCGACGGAGTTCTTTCACCACACCTGTCTTGTCAAATTTGCGTTTGAATTTCTTAATCGCACGCTCAATGTTCTCACCTTCTTTTACTGGTACAATAATCATTGCATACACCTCCTTTTTCCGTCGAACCCTACTCCGCAACGAAAAGTTGCTTGGCTAAGTTCTTTGTAGCGGATGTTTAAGTCTCCCGCCTGACCTTTTAATCGTTATTTTTAATAGTACCCAGAGCCGGGGTCGAACCGGCACGGTTTGCACCACTGGTGTTTGAGACCAGCGCGTCTACCGATTCCGCCATCTGGGCATTGCTTATTGTCCCTTCTCCGCACATTGCAGTACGTCTTTCGGACAAAAGCGGGTGCAAAGGTACTGCTATTTTCTGACATACGCAAACTTTACGCGCATTTTTCCTGCAAAAACTTGTACTTTTTCCTAAAAAGCAGTACTTTTGCACCAACAATAGCAAAAAAAATGAAGATCACCCTCCTTGTGGTAGGAAAAACTACCGACCCGCGTTTGCAAGCCCTTATCGACGAATACCGCCAACGTCTTACACACTATATATCATTTGATATGGTGGTTATCCCTGAACTCAAAAACGCCAAATCGCTCACCCAAGAGCAACAGAAACAAGCAGAAGGCGAACTGATACTTAAAACCATCGTTCCTGCCACCGACCTTATTCTGCTCGACGAACACGGCACAGAGTTCCGCTCCATAGAGTTTGCACAATACCTGCAAAAGAAGATGTCTATGGGGCGTGATGTGGTGTTGGTGGTTGGTGGACCATATGGCTTCTCTCCTGCCGTCTATGCCCGTACCAACGGCAAAATATCCCTCAGCCAAATGACTTTCAGTCACCAGATGATCCGTCTCCTATTCGTGGAGCAAATCTACCGCGCCATGACTATCCTGCGCGGCGAGCCCTACCACCACGAATAGAATAGGTTTTAGAGACTCTATGGTTTCCTAATAAAAAAAAGAGCGACTTCCTCTCTGAAATCACTCTTTGGAGCCACTGGGCGGACTCGAACCGCCGACCCACGCATTACGAATGCGTTGCTCTACCAACTGAGCCACAGTGGCAATCGCGTTCGGCAACAAGGTCGCAAAGACCGACCACTCCGTGGTCGTTGAGGCGACTTGTGCCTCCGCTCTTTCCAAAAATCAAAGATTTTTGGAAACCTTACTTGCTTTTGTTCGGCAACAATTTAATCACTTGCCTCAACAAAAGCGGGTGCAAAATTACTGCTTTTTTCCGAAATACGCAAGAGACAATCGTTTTTTTTGCACGATTGGAATTATTTTTGTACTTTTGCCACTAAAAAAGAAACACTTATGCGCAAGACAATATACATATTGTTGTGCGGCTTATGCGGCATACTGCCCATACAGGCGCAATACCGCACCAAGATACTCAATAACGACATCCGCACTCTGCGGGTGCGATATGCAGAGCATACCACCGTACAGCGCCCCTTTCTTGTGCTGCAAGACGGCGTAATTGACGGTACTGACCCGCAAAATACCTTGGAGATATCTTTCGATGAGATGAGCCACAATGTGCATTTCTACACCTGCACCCTGCTCCACCTCAACGCCGACTGGACAGAAAGCAACCTGAGCAGCAGCGAGTATGTGAGCGGATTCACCACACAGGACATTACCGACTACGAACATTCGCTCAACACACAGCGCGACTACACCCATTATCGATTTCTCTTTCCCAACGAAGAAATGCAAGTTCTGGCAAGCGGCAACTATGCACTAAAAATATACGAAGACGGCAATCCGGACAAAGTGGCGGCTTATGTATGCTTTCCAGTGGTGGAACCGCGCGTGGAAATGACTGCCAACATCCGGTCCAACACTTCCATCGAACTGAACGGGCGATACCAGCAAGCGGACATAGACATAAACACATCAGGTCTCCAACTGCGCGACCCGAATGAAATCAAATTAGTAGTACGACAAAACGGACGCATAGACAACCAAGCCGTTCCGTTCTATCCGACTTATGTGGAGTCCAACCGATTGCGCTATCAAAACCAACAGGCTTTGATTTTCGAGGGCGGCAATGAGTACCGCCACTTCGATGCCTATTCCGTCTATTTTTCCGGCACCGGCATAGACCAAATAGAGTTTGACAACCGCGACTACCACGCTTTCCTTTTTGCCGATGCTCTGCGCGGCACAAGAGCAGAGTATTCGGGCGATCTGGTAACCGACAAATGCGGTACGCCGTATATGCACGAATACGATGCCGACGGGCAGTATCTGGTAAACGCCGAGCGCACTACCGACAGCGACACCGAGGCGGAATATCTGTGGGCACACTGGACACTCCCCGCGCCCAATCCGTGGTTCGACGGAGCGGTGTATGTGGGCGGAGATATGTTTCTAAATCATTTCGGAGCAGACAACCGTATGCAATACGACAACGAACACCGTTGCTACTACTTGACGCAGTTGGTCAAGCAAGGCGGTTACGACTACCAATATTGGTTTGTACCCAAAGGAGGCAGGGCTGCCACACTCCAACGCACTGAGGGGTCGCACTGGCAGACCGAAAACGAGTACACCATCTATGTGTACTACCATCCGTTTGGCGGGCGGTACGACCAATTAGTCGGATGCCAAGTAGTAAAATCCACCAAATAGATTTTTTAACATTCAGTAACACACCGGAACCAGCGCATCCTATAAGCATCCTATAAGCATCCTATAACGATTGCCCCTGTTTTGTTCTTTATAGTTTTTAACAAAAAGACAAGAATAGTAGATGCAAAATGAGAAATCGGGCAGAAAGCGTAGTATAAAAATTGCTTATTCTCCCTGTTCTTTCTCTGACCTTACCCTGTGGATAGGCTTCCGTCTGCCACTTGTCCCCGAGCGGGTGAGCAGTTGAGCAGATACTTTTCCAAACTCTATACATACGCAGGCGCGGGCGAGTGCATAATTTATTTGGCAAGTTATCTGCTCAGCCGCTCATCTGCTCACTTTTTGCACCTACACAAATGGCGCACCGTTTTTAATCCCATCGTTATTCCACCTCTTGTGTATGTCGTTTTTTTTGTGTAACTTTGCAGGCTAATCTGTCTAATGGACTTTGTGTCATTTCTTTTGATGGACTATGTATAACTTCTTAGAAGAGAAAATACTGGCGGACGGCGTAGTGAAAACCGGTAACGTGCTGAAGGTGGACAACTTTCTGAATCACCAGATAGACATCGACATCATGCGCCAAATAGCGCACGAACTGAAACGCCGGTTTCGTGGTAAACAAGTAATGAAGGTTCTGACTATCGAAGCCAGCGGAATCGCTATCGCAACTATGCTTGCCGACCTATATGATGTGCCGGTGGTTTTTGCCAAGAAAGGCGAGACAGCGAACAGCACCGACGATAAATATGTGTCGCAAGCCTACTCTTTTACCCACAAACGCCATAACCATGTGTTTGTGTCGCGCCCCTATCTGCAAGCGGGGGAGAAAGTACTGATTGTGGACGATTTTCTGGCAGACGGACAGGCGATGAAAGCCCTGATAGACATCGTGGGACAAGCCGGCGCAGAGGTGGTCGGATTAGGCGTTGCGATAGAGAAAGGACAACAACAAGGCGGACGTATCCTGCGCGAAGAGGGGTATCACCTTGAGTCGATAGCCATCATCGAGAGCATGGATAGCGACACGCAAACGATTACTTTTCGGAAAGAATAGAACATGTCGGTACGTATAGAACATCTGAACAAGACCATCGGCAAGCAACAAGTGTTGCGGGATATATCGCTGTCAATCAACGATGGCGAGGTGGTTGGATTGCTCGGTCCCAACGGCGCGGGCAAGTCCACACTGATGAAGATACTTGTGGGGCTATGGGAAGAGAACAAAGAACAAAGAACAAAGAATAAAGAACAGTGCGTCATAGAAGTGCCGAAAGAGATTGGGTATCTGCCGGAACAAAACCCGCTGTATGAGGAGATGTATGTGGCAGAGTATCTGCGGTTTATGGCTCAGTTGGACAAAGCACAAAAGACGAAAAGCAAAGAACGGGTGGAGGTGCTGATTGAGCGCGTGGGACTGACACCGGAGCGGCATAAGAAAATAGGGCAGTTGAGCAAAGGATACAAACAACGTGTGGGCTTGGCACAAGCCCTGTTGGGCGACCCCGACCTGCTGATATTGGATGAGCCGACGACGGGTTTGGACCCCAACCAGTTGACTGAGATACGCAGCCTAATACGCGAATTGGGAAAAGACCGCACGGTGATACTCTCGACACATATCATGCAGGAAGTACGGGAGATGTGCGACCGCGTGGTGATACTCGACCACGGACAGATAAAAACCGATATGCCGATAAGCGAGATAGACGACTTGGAAAAACTATTCCACGACAAGACAATAGGGCAGCAATGACCTCGCGGCGGAAACGATGACAGAACATTTTAATTGCAGAACAAGTGAGCGAATTTGATATACGACAACAGATGACGGAGAAAGAGCAGGACAATGCCTTGCGTCCGTTGCGCTTTGCCGATTTCGCGGGACAAAGCAAGGTGGTGAGCAACTTGCGTATCTTTGTGGAAGCGGCGAAAATGCGTGGCGAGAGTTTGGACCATGTGCTGCTTTTCGGTCCTCCGGGATTAGGCAAAACCACGCTGAGCAATATCATTGCCAACGAGTTGGGCGTGGGCTTTAAGGTTACCTCCGGACCTGTGCTGGACAAGCCCGGCGACTTGGCGGGATTGCTGACCAGTTTAGAACCCAACGATGTGCTTTTTATAGACGAGATACACCGTTTGTCGCCGGTGGTGGAAGAATATCTATACTCGGCAATGGAGGACTATCGTATTGATATTATGATAGACAAGGGTCCTTCGGCACGCACGATACAGATTGATTTGAACCGCTTTACGCTCATCGGCGCTACGACACGGTCGGGGTTGCTGACCTCGCCGTTGCGTGCGCGTTTCGGTATCAACTGCCACCTTGAGTATTACGATGCCGACATCTTGTCAGGCATTGTGGCACGTAGTGCGGGACTGCTCGGCGTACATATCGACAGTCAGGCAGCCGGCGAGATAGCCCGCCGCAGCCGTGGTACGCCCCGTATCGCCAATGCGCTGCTGAGGCGTGTGCGCGACTTTGCGCAAGTGAAAGGCAATGGTGCCATCGATTTGGATATTGCGCAATATGCGTTGGAGGCACTGAACATCGATACCTTCGGACTTGACCAGATAGATAATAAATTGCTCTGCACGATTATTGATAAGTTCCAAGGCGGACCTGTGGGACTTAATACGATTGCCACTGCCATGGGCGAGGACGCAGGGACGATAGAAGATGTGTATGAACCGTATCTGATAAAAGAGGGATTTATCAAACGCACGCCACGAGGACGAGAAGTTACCGAATTGGCATACAAGCATTTGCATAAAACACCGTACCAACGGGACAACCAACAGACATTGTTCTGATGTCTGATGAAAATTTACAAATGGAACTTATGTATCGCGCTGTTTTTATAGATTGGGACGACACCATAGGCGATTGGGGACAGGTTGCACGGAAGTCGCAGCGGGAATTATACAACAAATATCATCTGGCGGAGTGGTTTGAGACCCCCGAAGAGTGGTTTGAAAAATACAACACGCACAACACCGAGTTGTGGGTGCGCTATGGCAAAAACGAGATTACCAAAGACTATCTGTATCTTGACCATTTTCTGTTTCCGCTCTGCCAACAGATAGGTATCACGACCGACATGGCACCGCAGCGTTTACGCGAGATGGCGAAGAAGATGGCAGACGAATATGTCTATCTGACCAACACCTATTGCCGGCTGATGACCGACGCCGAGGAAGTGGTGCGCTATCTGGCAAACAAATATCCGCTGACGGTGGTGAGCAACGGGTTTGTGGAATGTCAGTATCACAAAATGGAACACACGGGACTGCTGCCGTACTTCAAACATATTGTGCTGAGCGAGGAGGTGAATATCCAAAAGCCCAATCCGCAGATTTTTGAAAAAGCGATGGCGATGAACCGCACGGAAATGCCTGATTTACAAAAGGATGAAGTGGTAATGATAGGCGACAGTTACACCAGCGATATTGCCGGAGCAAAGGCGGCGGGGATAGATTCGACATGGGTATTGGCTGGCGAGGCGACCGATGAACAACGCAAAGACGCCACCTATATTGTGCCACATCTGCGCGATGTGATGACTATTCTATGACAATTTGGCAGGCAGAACGCCGTTTGGCATACCTATTGCGTATAGTAAAGCGGCGATATTGCCCATATATAAATAAGGAGAACTATGAGTAAGAAACATAAACACGAGCAACCGGATATGGAAGAAAATAAGATGGAACAACCTCAGACAGAGCAACCCGAGGTGGAAAAAGAGGAAACACAGGCACAGGCAGAAAACGAACAAACCGAACAGGCACCGCAGGAAGATGTGGCTGCCCTGAAGGCGCGTATCGTGGAGTTGGAAGACAAGAACTTGCGTCTGATGGCAGAGTTTGACAACTACCGCCGTCGCACCAACAAAGAGAAATTAGACCTGATGGAGACTGCCGGCGAGAAGATTTTCACCGAAATGCTTTCGCTGATAGATGACTTTGAGCGTGCCAACTCGGCTATGCAGAAAACCGAAGATGTGAAGAGCCTGCGCGAGGGTGTGGACCTGATATATCAGAAGTTTATCAATTTCCTCGGCAAGCATGACGTCCATGCTATCGAGACACACAACGCCGATTTCAACACCGATGAGCATGAGGCCATTACGACCTTTGCGGCAGGCGAAGACAAAAAAGGCAAAGTGGTGGATTGTACGCAAAAAGGATACAAACTGGGCGATAAGGTGATTCGCTTTGCCAAAGTGGTAGTGGGAGAATAAATTATGAATTAAGAATTATGAATTAAGAATGGCATATTGCAGTGGGAGAGAAAAATAGTGTCGATTGCGATGTATGTTAATTGTTAATTATTAATTGTTGATTGGATTATGGCAGAGAAAAGAGATTATTATGAAGTGCTCGGCGTGGATAAGACCGCGTCGGCAGAAGAAATAAAAAAAGCGTATCGTAAAAAAGCGATACAATACCACCCCGATAAGAATCCGGGGGACAAAGAGGCTGAAGAGAAATTCAAAGAGGCTGCGGAGGCATACGAAGTGCTGTCCGACCCGCAGAAACGTCAGCGTTATGACCAGTTCGGATTTTCCGGAATGGGTGGTGCCGGCGGTTTCGGAGGCGGACAAGGTATGTCGATGGAGGATATCTTCTCGCAGTTCGGCGACATCTTCAGCGGTGCAGGGTTCGACTTCGGAGACTTGTTTGGCGGCGGTCGTGGCGGTTCGTCGCGTGGCGGGCAACGTGTGCGTCGCGGTTCGGACTTGCGCGTGAAAGTGAGACTGACGCTGGAGGAGATTGCCAAGGGTACAGAGAAAAAAATCAAAGTGCGCAAGTTGGTGGCTTGTCAAGCATGTGGCGGCACAGGTAGCGCAGACGGAAGTCAGGGTGATGTGTGTCCGACATGTAAAGGTTCGGGGCGCACCATTCGTGCGCAACGCGGTATCTTTGGCATGATGCAAGTGCAAGAAGAGTGTCCTACCTGCCACGGCGAGGGACGAATCATCAAGAATAAATGTCCGAAATGTAATGGCGAAGGCGTGATTCGCGATGAAGAGATTATCACTATCAATATCCCCGCAGGCGTGTCCGGAGGAATGCAACTCACCGTGCAGGGCAAGGGTAATGCAGCCCCTCACGGAGGTGTGCCGGGCGATTTGCTTGTGCTGATAGAAGAGGAGGCACACAAAGATTTTGTGCGAGATGGTAACGACTTGCTTTACAATTTGTTGCTCGATATGCCGACGGCTATCTTGGGCGGGCAGGTACAGATTCCGACCCTGACCGGCGATGTGAAAATCACGATTACACCGGGTACACAACCGGGTAAGGTGTTGAGAATGAGGGGCAAAGGTCTGCCTGCTATCGACCAATACGGTCGGCAGATGGGGACGGGCGATTTGCTTATCAATGTGGGGGTATATATCCCCGAAAAACTCTCGCGCGACGAGAAAAAACTGATAGAGCAGTTGCAATCGAGTCCGAATATCGCCCCCGGTTCGGCAGATAAAAAGAATTTCTTTAAGAATCTTTTCGGATGAAAAAAAGGCTCATTCTGTTGAGTATTTGGGTATGCCTCAGTGCGATGCTTCGCGCCGAGGCATACCCCGTTTTTGGGGTGGATAGCGTGCGAAGTAACTTCTTCCGCGAATGGTACTTGACCTCCGACCTCGGGCATTACTTGGATAACTACTCCGACTATGTCGTCTATGAGTCGGAGACAACGGGCGAATGGAACCTCGGCGACCAGAACCTATTTTCGATAGCGGGGAACTCGTTCCGCCAAAACAAGTATCGGTACAACGGTATGCGCATTGACAGTCGTTTTCAGGTGGGGAACACCACGTTGCACACCGATATGGCACGTATGGATTATATGCTCGACTACCACGAGGGAGTCATTCGCTTTGAGGACGATAGTGTGCAACGGCAGACTTTGTCACTGACCGGCAATGCGGGCAACTTGGGCGGCATATCGCCAGGCACCCGTCAGTTAATCAACCTGTTTCACTCTTCGGGTGAGGAGCGCACTATGGATAGCCGTCCCGTCTATAATCGCAACCATATCATCGGTGCCGGGACTATAGATGCCACGTTTGCCGTTCCTGCTTATGGCAAACGCTACTACCAACATATGTATGCCAATTTCGGCTGGCGCACGCAGACTGCGTTCAACCAAACAGGCATCTCAGGTATGTACATCAAGCCTTACTATACGGCTCAGTTGGACGGCGAATTACCTATGAAAACGAATGCGGCGTTGGATAAGTTGAACTACTATTTGGTAGCGCAAGGGCGGGGAGACTTGTATTCCGAGTTCTTGTACAACCACAACGAAATTGCTGATTTACAATCTTATACAGCAGGATTGTATGGTACAAAGTGTTTCGATAACAATGGTACATTGGTAACAGGACTCAGTTGGGCAATGAGCCGCTTGCGCCACGATTCGTTGGAGTTCGCACGTAATATTCTCGACCAAGACGGCGAAGCCTTTGACCCTTGGTACGCCGATGGCAATACACACGAACTGAACTGGTCGCTGCAGTACGACCACCCCTTGCTATCGTGGCTGCGTGTGCATATGGAAGGATACAACTCGCTTATTCATTTCCGCCCGACTACTACGGCCTGGAGCAACGCGCTATATGCGCAAAGTATTGCCGACAAGACCTCTACCTATCTATATACTTATCATTGGACATCAACTGCTTTCACTTCCGGTCTGCTTGAAAACGAGGCACTTATCGTTGCCGAGAAGCAGTTGGCACACGGGCTTGACCTGCAGGCACATCTCGGCGTATCGCTCGATGGTATCTTGCTCGGCGACGGAAAATCGGTGGTCAGTCCAAATTGGCTTGCAAAATTGGGCATACACTATCGCCCATGTTACTGGTTTGAGTTCGGAGTGGTCTTGTCGCATAACCGTATGAGTTACACGTTCGATGAAGCCAAATATCTGAGCAACAGGTATTTGAATGGCGAAATCCGCTATATGGACAACACCTTGCTTGCCACTACGGGTGGAAAGTATCACACGGCAGAAAAAAAACTTTGGATGCACCAGCCGTCGTACGCAGTCTTGGATATTCCTATCCGGTTTACCTTTGACAAGGCAGGGCGACACCAATTCTCGCTACTATCAAGTATCCGCAAATACTACGACACATGGTTTACCTCATACACCAACGGCGTAGATGCCAATATGATTGAGCAGGACGGGCTTTACTATTGGCGCGAAGGTGAGAAACAATACACGGTGGGTGTACAGCCGATGGATCTGATGAGCGGACGCATAGGCGGAAAAACACCTTATTATATGTCCAATGTAGCCAAATACACCTATACGGGCAAGAAGTGGTTTGTGAGTCTTAGTTGGCAGAGTTACCTAATGTCGGGATTGTCCACGCTTGGCAACGGTCCGCTCCACAATAATATCGGTGTTCTGTCCGAATCAAGTGCCAATCCGAACACCCGCAAAGTAGAACGGGAGGGCAACTGGGGTTACCAGGGAAACAGCCGACTCAACCAGGACAAGTCATTCATTGCGCGTATTCAGGTTACATACAACGCCTGCAAGTATTTCTCTGTCAGCCTGAATGGCAAGTTCAAGGACGGACAGCCGTTCTCCAATTTCCTTGCCGCCACCCGAACCGACGGTACCCACTCGCAAGTGGCTGTATGGAACGATGATGCCAAGGGTATCAACATGGCAAATACATGGTTCGGCAAACGCGAAGATGCCTTTTTCAACATTGATTTACGTCTGACAGGACGCTGGTGGGTGCACGATATTCCGTTCCGGTTGGATGTAACGTGCTACAACATTTACGATTTCGGTACTGCACTCACCGAGTACACTTTCGACAACTATAACTACCGCACTTATCCCTATTGGACAGACACCCGCGGTATGGAAAGTATGCACGAGAGCCGTACCTCGATGTCGCTTTGTATTCCGCGCGGACTCATCGCAAAACTGACTATCGGACTCGAAAAAGACAAACGCTAAAAGTGCGTTTTGTTAAGATTCCACTATGCTTTACACATAGTATATTGTGCATTGAAAAGTGAGGTGGATGTGAGGTGGATAGTTATAGTTTATGCATACTATAAAAATGTACGATTATTAAGATTTCACTTCCGTTGCTCGTGAGAGCAATAATAAAACAAGAATGACTCTTTCTCAAGAAAAAATCAATAACATGGCGGCGTGTCTGCCTGTTGTCGGATTGCTGTTGTTGGTTGCAGCACTACCCTTCCATTATGGGTGCGCACAACGCTTTGCACTCTATTGGTTAGCCGTTACCTATCCGTTGGATTATGTATTAAACCACCGTTGGAGCCATTGGCAATGGACGCCCGCCAAATGGATCTATGTGGCATTTATCGCCTTCTTTTGCCTTGTTCCTGTTTGGCAACTATTCGACCCTATTCGCACACCTCTATTTGATTTTACTATAGAGCAATATGCTCCGTTCCTGGCTGTCGGGTTGTGTGGTATAGCGGGGATAACCGACAAATTCCGGATTGATTACGCCGCGTGGACTATGTTGGGTGTCAGCACCGCCATCGTCATCTGCCTGATTGTCCGAACAGGATTGCATCACCCCGATTTTGCCCATTGGGTATTGTGTTTCAACATCAATCGTGCGGAACATATCAATACCCACATGGTAGTCAATCTCTATTTCAACCTGTCGCTCATCTTAGGAATCTTTGTAGTGCTATATGGGAAACGCTCTGTCATAGTACGTATCATCACGGCTCTATGTATGGTTCCTGCAGTATTTGCCCTGCTCATCACCGAAGGGCGAACTGGATTGCTTACTTTTTTGCTGTGTACGTTCGTATTCCTTCTCCTCTATTTGCGTGTCCGCCGCCGTTGGTGGATGCTCTCGGTTGTGGCAGCGTTTGTTGTATTGGCAGGCGGAATAATAATGAACAATGAGCGTTTGGAATTGATAGGAAAAACCACCAATCCGCGCATATATATATGGAAAGTGGCGGTAGAGACCATTATGGAAAAACCTGTTCTCGGCTATGGTGTCTGCTCCGCACGTGAAGAATTTGTACGGCGCGGTTTGGCGGACAAGGAATTTAATGAACATTATGCCGACTATGTACGTACATTTCCGAAATATACCGCACAGGGACGCGTACATTTCGAGATTATGCACCCGCATAACGCCCTCTTGGAGACATGGATGCAGTTTGGGGTATTTGGAGTTTTTCTACTGGTCATCTGCCTGATATTGCCCTCACTGATGCGATTGGGAAAATATCAGTTGTTTTTGGATTTGTGCATCCTTGCATTCGTTATGCAGGCATGCTTCGAATCTTTGGGCAACAATCTGCAACCGATGTACTTATGCCTGATGGTTCTGCTATTCCAAAACCAATACCAATCCGATGTGCACTTACAAAAACTAAAGAGACAAGCGTCCGAACACCCCGTTGCGGAAATCACGCCAACCGCGTAAACACATACGCAGCGATTCGCACTTGTGTATGCGGTCATACAGCACAATGCGCTTGATAGTCTTTTTCAAGCGTTTGTTATTGAATACTTTGTATTCGGGATACAACTTGCTCAGTTGCAGATTATTGCGCACTATGTAATAGTATCTTGTCGGAGCATGGTCGATATACTCTTTGCGCCATAATCCTATAAAACGAACCATTCGTTTTTCACCCAATTGGTGTACCAGCAAGGCATTGTTCACAATCACCACCTGCATACCCAAACGATGTATGTGCATACAATACTCGTTATCCACCTCGTCGATAAAAAACTCATCGCGAAACCCGTTACTGGCACGGAATCCATCTGCGGATAGCAGGCAACCCGAGGTCATCACAGCTATTTTCTCCTCATAGTCAGTTGCATAGCATCGTGTGCGCCCCGTATAATCTTGTCGCGGAGAAAACACACCCACCTTCTCTATATCCGGATATTTGTTGGTTGCCTCGAGGTAGTACCGCAACTGCTCTTTGTCCCAAACACTGTCCTGATCCATTGTCAATACCCACTCCGCCCCGGCTTCTATGGCTGTTCGGCATCCACGATTGAGGGCTGTGGCAATGCCTAAATTGTCCCCAAACGAAATATAGGTATAGTTCTCTTTTTGTAAATCGGACAACAAACTATCGTTGTTTTTCTGCGAGTTATCCACTATCACAACGTGCTTTACCGCCCACAAGTACGACAGCAGACTATATTTCTGCTCTTCTGTCGGGTTATACCACACCACAACGGCATATAGATTGTTCTGCTGTATCATTGGATTATACCATATGGGGTGTACGTAATATGGTTGTCCGTATTCTCTTGTAGCAATTGCTTGTTGGGCGCATAATCGGTATCAAAATGCTTGTGATAGCAATGAAATTGTACCAACTGGCATTTGCGCGACATTGCCGGTATGCCTTTTCGTCCTAACCGGAACTCCAAATCAATGTCCTCACCATAGCCAGGATATGCGAAACGCTCATCAAACCCGTTTACCGACAATAGGTCTGCCTTATATAGCGAAAAATTGCTCCCTAAGATATAACGCTTCCTTTCTTTGACCAACAGACGGCGTAGCCATTGCGGCAAACGAATCATTTGTTCCATCTGCGTCTTCTGATGTCTGAACAGCGTCTCACCTAACAAACGGAAGAACAAACAAACACCAAAACTATTTTTACTGACAGACTGCGCCAATAGTTGTTGCGTCGTTCGGGGGGTAAGTAGCACACGCCTGCCCGTAACCACTTCGCCCTGCTTTCGCCCTGCATAGTGCTCCTCCAAAAAGTGGCGCTCCAGCAGACAGTCCCCGTCGATAAACACCAGGTACTCTCCTCGCGCTGCGACCACTGCCTTGTTCAGTATCCTATTTTTCTGCCAACCATCATCTTCTTGCCATATATGGATAATAGGAAAAGCAAATTGTTTTTTCATCCGCTCAATCTGCTCTACCGCTTCTGCCTTGCTGCCATCATCGGCAATCACAACTTCAAAGTTCGGCATTGTCTGTAGTGCCACACTTTCAAGCACACGTTGCAGCAAGTCGGGCTTGTTGTAAAACGATATGATGAGTGATAATTTAGGTATCATAATTTCTGTATTCCGTTTTTGCAGACAATTTGATTAGCGGCTTGCAACTGCTTGCAGTACACCATATTCTCGTCATGGTTCGTCCAATTCTCTTTGTGGTAAAGGTGATATTGCACGGCTAAATTCTTGACGGACACTATTTTGCATCCGTTGCGTTGCATTCGCCATTCAATGTCATAATCCTCTCCCGTTGCGGGCAAAAGATAGTTCTCGTCAAAACCGTTTATTGCCATAAGGTCTGTACGCGAAAGCGACATATTACTGCCTATCAAGTGTTTTGCTCCGCGTCTCAGCCATTGGGCTCCGTATAAGAAAAAGCCCTCCTCAACATGACTGCACCCTCGCGGACAGACCAGATACGGCAATAGGCAAGGAACCTTGCCAGTCTGCATTACCCTCTCCGATAATGCGGCACTTAGGCGCACGCGTTTCCCTGCAAGGATGGTACCACTTTGCGCATATTTTATGTGCATTTCCACAAAGCGCGGGTGCAACACACAATCGCCGTCCACAAATATCAGCCAATCTGTGCGTGCAGCCGCCACAGCCCTGTTGAGAGCGCGCTCTTTGCGCCACCCGGTGTCGTCTTGTGTCAGATGTCGCATCTTCCACGGAAATGCATATCCGTTGATAAATGCTGCCATATTTCTATCCTCCCCATCCTCGGAGAGAATCAACTCAAAGTCCTGTTCCGTCTGCTGCTCCAGACTATGTAACACGGCTTCTAATGCGCGTACATTCTTATATATGGAAACAATTACCGTTGCTTTCATAAGTTGGTAATTCCTTGTTTTATATGTTTATACCAACGATGTGCGATGATATATTCGGCAGCATATGCGGGATCAATCCCCATAGTCTTTGCATAAGCAGTAGCCATAGTGCGCAGGGCATCGCGGTCGATATTAAGCCGCTCAAAATTGCGCAGCCCTTGTTCTATTCCTATATGCCGATAGAAACGGATACGATTCAAATCTATTATTTCCACTTTACTTCCATCTTCATTAAACAGAATATTCCCACCTGAATAATCCTTATGCAACACACCTTGTTGATGTAAAGCCGCCGTAAACTTACCTATCGCTGTCAGGATTTTCTCCCTATTAGGAAAATCCTTGTTGCCAATTAACTCGTTGAATGTATGCTTGCACTCCGATTCGCAGCACACATACCAACTCTCACGTAAGATACCTGCATAGCGTATCTCGCGGTATGCGACAGGTTCGGGCGTAAGAGAATGTAAGCATTGGGCATATTCGTAAGACCGACGTGCTTTCGATTTGACAAGCAGCCCATAGATAATACCCCGCAAAAGAGAGGGCGTGGCAAACTGTTTGGAGACAAATCCGTTGTACCGCCGCAGCGTGTTGCGCCCTTGGTGAATGATGTCGCCGGACTGCCAATGCATATAATTGCCCACTATATAGTCGGTTCGAAAGAAGTTGATGAACCGCGACCAAGAGCGATGGTAGTGTAAGGGACCACCGAGATAATGCTGCATATATGCAGGGTGCCGGCGATTGACAGCATCCACGATAGCCCGTTTGCGCTGCTTGGCATTCGCTCGCCGTGAACCACGGCGGACACGGTAGAATAGTCCCACTTCGTCCAACAAGTGGTAGGTACCGCCCAACTCCATCATGCTCAACCAGAAATCCCAGTCCTCACGATAGATGTCCTGCTCACAGAAACCGCCTGTCCGTTCCCAATCCGCTTTGCGGAACAAGGATGTAACGGGTATCATATTCTTTCGCGCCAAGAGAGCATGTGAGAAGCGCGGCAGTTTCCACGGCTTATCCACATCGCCAAACATCCGCGCATGGCAACCTACTACACGTACATCCGGTTGCTGTTCAAGCACTTGCACAGCGTGTTCGATGTAGGTAGTACCGATTTTATCGTCCGCGTCCACGGGCAAGATATAGGTACCATGTGCCTCGCGGATAGCATGATTGCGTGCCACAGAGACCCCGGCATTGGTTTGCTGTAACACACGGCAGTTGTCGTGTTCACGGGCATAAGCAGTGATGATGGCCAGACTATCGTCGGTACTGGCATCGTCCACTATCACTATTTCCAAAGGGCGATAGGTAGACGCCTGCACGCTATCCAACGTCTCGCGGATAAAAGGTGCTGCGTTATATACAGGTATGATGACGCTAACGAGTGGCTTCATATTCGATCTTTGTGTTGGGTGAGTTTGCGCCAATAGTAGAGAAAGGGATTCTTGTATTTGAGCAACTTCCACGGACGCGATGAATGGGGGCGGTGCAAAACAGGATTGTTGGTCATCAAACGGTTCTCCAACCCGAGTGCAGTGGACCGGTGGGTGATGAAGACATCATACCAGTTCTTGGTAGGATCGAGTTGCGTGAAGTCGTAAGCATGCAGGAACCCACTGGTAATCAGAGTACAGCAAAAACTGAACCGTTTCTTTGTGGTATGCACGCCACAACTCCAACGATGAGCATAGTCGTAGGGATAGTTGATATTGCCCTGTTCGTTCACCGTCACGGCGGCTACCATTCCCACGCCCGGTTCCACTTGTTCTCCCAATAACCGGAACGTGTCGGGCCGCACCACTACATCGCTCTCCACTATCACCAAGTGCGCTTGGTTAGCCAACGCCGTTTGCTGCGCACGCTGCAGGACAAGCAGATAGTTGGGCGACGGGTGTGTGGTCAGGTCGCTGAGGTTCACTAATATGAAAGACAACGAGGCTGCCAACTGCTGCAAGCGTTGCGTATTCTCCGGTGTGGAGTAATCATTGTAAACGGTGAGCGTCTGCCCTGCTGCCAATACAGCACGGATAGCCTCCTCTGCGCGATTGACAGAGTCCTTGACAGGCATGATAATATGTAGGCGGGGGGTTACCATGAAGTGATAAGTCCTGTTTTAGTGATAGTAAGAAGTGCACCAAATTGGTTGCCAAACTGCGTCCCGAAGTCGGCTGCAAGGCTCACTCCAAAGTCCAATCCCCATGCTTTCTCCACGTGTTTCCGCACCTCAAGCAGTAGTCCTGTGTTGGTCGAGAGCAGAGCCGTTGTGCGGTTGTCTCTGCCGTAATTCTTTGTATATGAGCCGATTAAGCGGTATCGATAGCCAAATATATCTCCGCGCACGCCCACAAAATGTGCCTGTACGCGGTTGTTTTTTGTATCACACGTGCCATCCGCGTTGTATATCGGCGAGGTGATAAAAGGCGTGCCAATGGTCCGGTAACCATAGTTCCACCCATTGCGGTAGATACTGTTTCGATAGTAACTGTCGCCCCCGCCGTAGATATATCCGTCTTTGTCGTGATAGGGTCCCGACTGGTCGGTCGTATTGATAAACTCGTAGGTTAAACCACTGATATACCGCCACTTATCTTGCGTTACATTCACACCCCACACGCCGTCCGCCACGTTCATAGTTGTGCCTATCAGGCGTATCGGTCCGTCCTCAAATATGTTCTGCCAGTACGCACTCACTTTCCACCCGTCGCCTTTTGCGTCTATCGTAAGTATCTGACTACCAATATGATTGCCCTGCGCATTGATTTGGTCGTTTGCCATACTTCCACCCGCGCGAACCAGCACCGCATTCATAAACGAGTGCATATCGTTTCCCAAATCGCCGTATATGGGCGAATAGCCTCCCCACTGCGCCACGTGGTGGAACTCATAACTCACATTCACCGGCAGCCGTCCGCCTATACGTCCACCCACCCATTTATGGTGCACTTTGCCCTGCGTGATATACACATTATCGGTCTGCCATTGGTTGGCAAATCCGCCCTTAACTTCCACATAACCAAACAGTCCGGGGAATGCCGTCCATCGCTCAATCCCCACACGCACCCCCGGCATAGGTCGCGCGTTGGCGGAATACAACAGTCCCCCGCTCGTCAGTGCCGGGTCGGGCATACCATACACTTCGGGTTGCACACCTGCCGTTATATCTATAATGTACAGACGCGCGTGCGCGTACGCGAGAGTCGTGTATAAGTTGCCCAATCGGTTCCGCGAGGGCTGTATCGCCTCCGTCTGCGACTGCAATCGCCCCGTGAACGTGAACGCGAAATCGTAATCGAACCATCGGTTGGGGCGTGTCTCCGATTTCACCACTCCCACCGTGATGTTTCCGCTGAACGGTGCTGCGGAAATATCTCCGTGTCGGTTGCTCTGCAACCAAAAAGGCGAGGTCTCTCCATACGACGCAACACCTTGAATACCAACCGAATACAACAGTGTATCTCGCGCCTCGTCGGCATTATCCATCGGCAATGGCCACCAGTTCCAAGCCTCAACGTGGAGCGTGCCAAGCAGGCATATCAAGGTTAATATGACAGGTTTAATCTTCAATACGATAAAGCGTTTTGATAGGTTTTTCCTCTTTGTTTTCTCCCAACCCGATATAGGCTATTCCGTTGATAGTGAAGCCGATGCGGTTGATAGCCGCCTCTTCGGTATGCCCTGCTAATGTCCATATATCGGTATTCGGGTCATAGCGCAAGATGTCGTCAAAAATTTTCCCGTCGGTGAGTGTCCCGCCGAAATGTTGCCCGCCTGCCAGATAGATATAGTCTGCCGAAGCGGCACAAACAGCGTTTTCCCGTTTGCCCGGCACGTTCTTTCGCGCTACCCAATCGCCCTGAAAATCAATCTCATACCACTCGTTCAGGCTATGCGTGTTATACCCCGTACCGAAGTAGTGTCGTCCTCCCGCCGTTGCTCCCGCACCCGCCATCGACGCATGCTCAGGAGTGCGTCGGCGGTCGATAGCAGTCCATGTATCTGAAGCAATATCATAGCACAACACATCGGTCGTAAAGCCCCAGCCGAACCCGTGCACGCAATAGACGCGACTGCCATCGGTATATCCAATCGCCCCCACCGTGTTCTCATTCGGAAAATCGCACAACCGTTTCCATGTATCCGTCGCCGGTGTATATTCCCACCAGTCGTTGAGGTAGGCATCGTCCCCGTAAGCATACCCGCAAAATCCCAAACCGATATAGGCTTTGTCTCCCACCACACAAGCACACCCGTTCACACGTTTCTGCAGAGGTGTCTCCACAGCGTCCGACCATTGGTCGTTTGAGGCGTCATATATATATATATCGTTGTAAATCACACTGTTATCACTGCGCCCGCCAAACACATACGCTTTCTCGCCCACAGCGAAACAGGTCGCCGAGGTACGTGCCACAGGCATATCCGCACAGCGTGTTATAGGCACCTCAATATCCAAGGTGCGGTGGCAGGCAGTGAGGACAAGCGTTGCCAAGAGGAATATGTAAGTCTTTGTTTTAATATGCTGTTTGTTTAGGGGTCTGTCGCGGGTTTGTCGCGGGTCTATCGGGGGGCACCGGACTACTCCACCCGCGTCTTTTTCTTGAGTTCAAAGTCGCGCCCGAGGTAGTTCTGCCGCACGACAGGATTGGCTGCCAGTTCCTCTGGCGTACCATGAAAAAGGATTTTTCCCTCAAAAAGCAGATACGCACGGTCGGTAATCATCAGTGTTTCGTCCACGTTGTGGTCGGTGATGAGGATACCTATGTTCTTGTCTTTCAGCCTCCACACCACGTCTTGAATCTCCTGCACGGCAATCGGGTCCACACCTGCAAAAGGCTCGTCCAACATCACGAACTTCGGCTCAATGGCCAAACAACGTGCAATCTCCGTGCGGCGGCGTTCTCCACCCGACAGCCGGTCGCCAAGGTTCTTGCGCACATGTGCGAGGTTGAACTCTGAAATGAGTTGCTCCAATTTCTGCTTCTGATACTCTTTGCTGAACTTGGTCATCTCCAACACCGCGCGAATATTGTCCTCCACCGTCATCTTGCGGAACACCGATGCCTCTTGCGGCAGATACCCGATACCGAGTTGCGCACGTTTGTACATCGGATAGGACGTGATATCTTTGTCGTTGAGAAAAATCCTACCCTCGTTGGCGGTTACCAACCCCGTAGTCATATAGAACGTGGTTGTCTTGCCAGCGCCGTTAGGTCCGAGCAATCCCACTATCTCCCCCTGCTCAAGGTGGATACTCACATCATTGACAACGGTACGTTTGCCGTATTTCTTGATTAAATGTTCAGTTCTCAGTATATCCATTTTTTCACTAATGGAGTTTTATTCTATATTAACATTTCAAGATACTCCATCCCTTGCCTATCCTATAACCATCCTATAACTATCCTATGCTGTTTGACACAGAAAAGGACAGAATGAGATGTTTATCTTAATTATTAATTATTAATTCTACGGGGCAATGGTCGGAATGCACGACATCCTGAAGTATCTTGGCATCCACGAGGCGGGGGCGGAGTGGCTCGCTGACCCAATGGTAGTCAATACGCCAGCCGGCATTGCGTTCACGCGCACCAAAACGGTAACTCCACCAACTGTATTGCTCGGCACGTTGGTCGAAAACACGAAACGAGTCCACCATACCGCTTGCCTCCCACCTGTCCATCCATTCGCGCTCCTCGGGCAGGAAACCGCTTACTCCCACCTGCCGCTCGGGGTGGTTAATGTCAATTGGCTTGTGGCAGATATTATAATCGCCGCAGACGATGATGTTCGGACGTTCCTTGCGCAGTTGGAGTGTCCAAAGCATAAAATCCTCCAGAAACTCCATCTTAAAGTCTTGCCGAACATCACCCGTTGTCCCACTCGGGATATAGACACATACCACAGTAATATCCCCAAAGTCGGCACGCAACACACGCCCTTCGCGGTCATATTTCTCTATCCCCATACCGGCAACCACCTTGTCGGGCGCAGTCTTGGAAAAAATACCTACCCCGGAATACCCTTTTTTCTCTGCGGAATGGATATAACTATGATACCCCAATTCCTGCATCGCGAGGGTGTCTATCTGCTCCGGCTGTGCCTTGCTCTCCTGAATACAAAACACATCGGGGCTCTCCGTCTGCAACCAATCTAACAGCCCTTTGCCTATCGCCGCCCGAATACCATTCAGGTTGTACGAAATAATCTTCATCAGCGTACTATTTTGTGGCTGCCTTTGTTGGTATGCACGATGTAAACACCGTGTGGCAACTCGGCATCAACAGGCAGACTCTTGCCGGTCAGAGTGTAGATGCCCAGCACCTGCTCATCCTCTGCTATATTTTCTATTGCCGTCTCACGCGGCTCGGTACCTCCTTTGTAGGAGAAATATATAATGCCGTTCTCCTCTTTAATGTCTGTTATCGGGTGGTCGGCAATACCCGTGTAAGAGGTTGCCCCTGTCGGAAACAGGTCGGTGGCTGCATTTTCGGATGTATTGGCCATTGCCTCGATAATGTCCACTCCCAATTTGGTGGAGGTATTATTTACCATATTATTGTACCATGTGAGATAGGAATATTGTATCTTGGTCAACATCAGTCCGTGTCCCTGCAAATACTTGTCCCACCCTTCTTGTTGTCGGTTCTCCAGCAGGTAGAAGGTCGCAGGATTCGGGTCGTTGCCAATGAGATTATGCCGGTCGGTTGCAGAAATGAGCAACACAGTATTGCTGCTATTCAGTTCTTTCAAACTATAATACGCAGAGTCCACCAACACTTCGGGCTTTGCCCACCCGCAGAAGAAACGCTCATATCCCGAGAAAGCGCAAGGGGTATTCCCGTCGTTGTTGTAGCAGCCGTAGTCCAATATATCCCAGTCGCCAAGTGTTTTTGCACTGCTGCTTTGGGTATTATACAAGTCAGGCAAACCCAATACATGGGAAAACTCATGGCAGAAAGTGCCTATGCCGTCATGTTGCTTGGATAGGTAACTGATTTCGTTGCTGCAAGCGTATTTATCTATCTTTTTGCCACCCAAAGCAAGGCTTGTTCCCGCTTCTGTCAGCGAGTAGGCGTGCGGCCAAACAGTATTGGATGCACCACCGTCCGCCTCGCCATACCCCGCATAGAGAATATAGACGAAATCTACCGTATTGTCGCCGTCGTTATCATAAAGCGAGAAATCAATGTTGTATTGATTATACGCTAATTGGCACGCTTCCATAACCATTTCCTCCGGATGCGCGTCTTCCCCATTAGCTTTATTCTTTCCGTAGTAAGAATATGCTTGGCTGACCGTTACAGGCCCCACTACATCAAAATGAGGGTTGTACTGTCCAAACGACACATCGTGAAAATACTGCCGTGCCGAACCCTGTGATTCTACATTGACCGTTTCTGTCTGGAACAAACTTTTGCGGTAGGTATAAGAGTACTTACGGGTGTAGTTTTCTCCGTTAATCATATCCTCAATCTCCGCCTTGTCGGTAACAAAGGCTTTGTCCTTGAAGTTCACAAGGATTATCAGTCCGCGCGGGGCAATATTGGTGGGATAGGCTTGCTCGGTCTGCTGCGGCAAACGACGCCCTTTGGCACGGCGCACCTGTATTTGTTCCTCGCTTAAGGCAGGCACCGTCGTATAGTTTCCATCTTCACCTTGCTCTATCCATTCGCCATTTTCATTGGTTTGCCAATGGAAACTCTCGTCACCATGGTTATACACCATTATCTCCGTGCCGTCGGCTTGCGTTACTAATCGTCCTTCTCTGCGGGCAGGCACTGCCCACGCACATAGTGCTGCCGTACAGCACAATACTAAAGTTGCTATCTTTTTCATTGAGGTCAGTATAATATCACTTCTTTTTTCACTCCGTGTCTGTCAAGCCAACGTTTCTCGCATTGGGTGCGCCGGTCTTCGTTACGGGCTTGTTTGCGGCTTGCTACCACATCGCCTTTGCAGTTGAGAGTGGCATAGCATAGACGCCCGCGTTTGTCCTCCTTGATTTGCCACCCGTCCAAAGTCATCATCCAATGCATACGTTCATCGCCGCGCAGATAGGTCTGCAAGGTGTCGCCGTTGGGTTGCACACGTTCTATCACACCCGGATAGGCAGGCACACCGCGGCGAGGCGGTTCTTTGGCATATCCCACCGTGCATAAAGCACATACCGCTAAGATACAAAATATCTTTTTCATATCATTTATATTCTTTATTGTATTATTTATCCTTTTTCTCCTCGTTTACCACCGCAACCTTCACCTTCTTAAATAGGTCGCTGGCAAACACAAAATCGTCCAACGCCTCGTTGCCGGTGTGGAAGATGTCGAAACGTGTCCCCTCCCATTCTTTCTTTCCGTTTTTGAGGAAGACGATATTGTCGCCTATCTCCATTATCGAGTTCATATCGTGCGAGTTTATCACCGTACACATTCCGAATTCCTCCGTCAGTTCGTGTATCAGTTGGTCTATCACGATACTCGTTTTCGGGTCAAGCCCCGAGTTCGGCTCGTCGCAAAACAGATATTTCGGGTTCATCGAGATGGCGCGTGCTATCGCCACACGCTTCTGCATTCCGCCGCTTATCTCGCTGGGCATCAGCGCAAAAGCACGCTCAGGGATATTCACACGCTGCAAACAGAAGCGTGCGCGGTCCACCATTTCCTCGTTCCCCATACTCGAAAACATCTCCAATGGGAACATCACATTTTCGAGAACCGACATCGAGTCAAACAACGCCGACCCTTGAAACAGCATACCCACTTCGCGGTGCAGCAGACGAATATCTTTCTCTCGCATCGTCGCCAAATCCTGTTCCACAATGGGCGGAGTGGTCGTTTTGTAGAGTATCTTTCCCGAGTCTATCGGGTGCAGGCCGATGAGCGATTTCATCAGCACGGTCTTACCCGAC
>SAMEA104315427__coassemble_340_pt1 | contig 66365 bp, 55 predicted proteins | sample SAMEA104315427__metabat2_high_PE_027 | metagenome-assembled genome bin SAMEA104315427 (sample SAMEA104315427) | gut metagenome | biome: Monkey gut; feature: monkey-associated habitat; material: faeces | place: China | collected 2013
CGATACGGCGGGCGGGATTGCCCACCATCAGGGCGTAGGCGGGGACATCTTTCGTTACCACCGACCCCGCGCCAATCAGGCAGTACTCGCCGAGTGTGTGTCCGCAGACGATGGTTGCGTTGGCACCGACCGATGCGCCCTGTTTGAGAATCGTCGGGCGATATTCCGCCTTGCGACTCACCGCCGCCCGCGGGTTGATGACATTGGTGAACACCATACTCGGACCGAGGAACACATCGTCCTCGCAGTGCACGCCCGTATAAACCGACACATTATTCTGAATCTTACAATTGCGCCCCAACACCACATCGGGCGAGATAACCACATTCTGCCCGATATTGCAGTCCTCGCCTATCCGGCACCCCGACATAATATGCGAAAAGTGCCAAATCTTCGTTCCGCGACCGATATTGCACCCCTCGTCCACATAGGACGATTCATGCACGAAGTAACTACGAGACTCCGACTCCCCCTCATTCCCCCTCAAAGAGGGGGATGTACAGAGCGGGTTATGTGTATTTTCTATGCTCATTGCTTGTTCGATTTTGGTTGTTTACGGGTAGCCTATAAGGAGTTCTACTCAGCCCACCAGGCTTCGTTTCGCTCCGACGCTCAGTACACATAGTGCACCCGTCAGTCGCTTCACTCTTGCTTATCCCTTGCTCATCCCTTGCTCATCCCTTGCTGACTGCTCACTCTTTTCCCCGACTCTTTTTCGCGGGTCTGTCGCGAGTCGATTAGAAGAACGCTTTGAAGATATCGTTTCCGTTGGCGAATATCAGCAACGCCAGCAGCAACCAGAATCCTATCGTGTTCGCAATCTCCAAAAATTTGTCGCTCGGTTTGCGGCGCGTGATGATTTCCCAGAGCAGGAACAAGATATATCCGCCATCGAGTGCGGGTATGGGCAAGAAGTTCATAAACGCCAGAATCAGACTCAGGAAAGCGGTCATATACCAGAACGATTGCCAGTCCCAAATACTCGGGAACATGTTTCCGATGGCGCCGAAACCGCCCAACGACTGTGCCCCCTCTTTGGTGAATACCAATCGGAACTGCTTGACGTAGTTGCCCAACAGGTCCCAGCCATAGCAGACGCCCGCCGGTATCGCCTCCCAGAAAGTATAGTCGGTATGCTCAATCTTGAAGAACGCATATTTCGATTTCTGATAGACGCCCAATCGGCACTGGTCGCCGATAAACAGGTGCGCAGTCATCGGTTCGCCCGCGCGATAGAAGTCCAGCGTGATACTGTCGCAGGGGTGTTTTTGCAACTCCTCGGTTACCAACACCGCACAAGGCGTTGCCACGCCGTCCACTGCCACCACGCTGTCCCCCGCCTTCATACCCGCGAGGTCGGCAGCATTGTTCGGCATGACGGAATCTACCACAAACGGCACAAACTCCGTGATGAGGATATAGGGCCGTTTCTGATACAAATCGTCGTTGCGCTGTTTTTGTCGTTCCTGCCGGTCGTGTTCGTTTTGCATAGCGAGGTAGCGTGTGCCGAGGTCTTTCGACATCTCCAATGCTACCGTGTCCGTACCGCGAAGCACCACCACATTCTGCTTGCCCTCCACGATAAGCCATTCCACTACATCGCTCAGGCTCTGTGGCTCTACGCCGTTGATTGTCAGTATCTTATCCTGCTGACGGAAACCCTCTTGTTGCAGCAGTTCCGAGTAGTAGAGTCCCGTGTCCACGTTGTGCAAAGGCATGGTGTCGGTGCCCCAAGAGAACAGAATCAGTCCGAACATCACCAACGCAGCAATAAAATTGACCAATATACCGCCCAAGATGATGAACAACCGTTGCCAAGCCGGTTTCGAGCGGAACTCCCACGGCTGGGGTTCAGTCGGCAGGTCAGTGGTCGATTTCGTCTCGTCCACCATACCCGCGATGGAGCAATATCCGCCGAAAGGCAGCCAACCGATACCCCATTCGGTGTTGTCGGGGTCGCGACGCCAGTCGTCGGCAGGCAGAGTCGCACGCTCCTCGTCCGTCATCGGGCGATAGATTTTATTCCCTTTCGCGTCTAATTTCGGCTCGTGTGTAATCTCGTCTTCCACCTCTACCAACGCGGGCTCCACGTTCTTCGCAAAGAAGCGGAAACGCCACCGCCCGCCTATTTTCTTTGCACGAAACAGCGAGATACGCGGATTGAAAAACATATAGAATTTCTCCACGCGTACCTTAAATATACGCGCGAAGGTGAAATGCCCCAATTCGTGAATAACGACCAAAAAACTAAGAGCAATGATGAGTTGTAACCAACGCATTTTTCTAATTATAAGTTATAAATGATGTATTAAATCGGCGGCTATCTGTCGCGCCATCTTGTCTGTCTTTACATAGTCCTCGTAGGTCGGTTCTTTCAGATAATCAGCGCGTTGCATAGTCTCCGCTATTATATCCGACATCTGTAAAAAGCCACAACGCCCCTCTCGGAACATCAGGTTCGCCACCTCGTTGGCAGCGTTCAGCACACACGGGATATTGCCCCCGCGGCGTATGGCATGGTACGCCAAGCCAAGGTTGGGGAAACGCTCCAAGTCAGGCTTCTCGAAAGTCAAGTCGCGGGTTTGAAACAAGTCCAAGCGCGGAAAATCGCTCTCCACACGTTCCGGGAAGGTCAGCGCATACTGTATCGGCAGGCGCATATCGGGCGCACCGAGTTGGGCTTTCACCGCCCCGTCGCGGAACTGCACCGCGCTGTGGACAATCGACTGCGGGTGTACCAACACCTCTATTTTCTCTGCCTCCACACCAAACAGCCATTTCGCCTCTATCACCTCAAACCCTTTGTTCATCATGCTTGCCGAGTCGATGGTTATCTTCGCGCCCATGTCCCAGTTCGGGTGTTTCAGCGCGTCGGCTGCCGTTACGCGGAGCATTTGTTCGCGACTGAAAGTGCGGAACGGACCACCGCTGGCGGTGAGCAAAATCTTCTCTATCTCGTTGTCTTGTTCGCCCGTAAGTGACTGAAAGATAGCCGAATGTTCGCTATCTACAGGCAGTATCGGCGTGTGGTATTGCTGTGCCAGACGGCAGATTATCTCGCCTGCCACCACCAACGTCTCTTTGTTCGCGAGGGCGATGGTCTTGCCTGCTTTTATCGCCTCTATCGTCGGACGCAGACCCGCATATCCCACCATCGCTGCCACCACGACATCGATACTCGGCATGGTTACCATCTCCGCGATGGCGTCCATACCCGCCCACACCTTTATCGGCATATCGCTAAGTGCCTCACACAGTGGCTGATACAGACTATCATCAGCAATACACACCACCTCGGGACGGAACTCACGCGCCTGCTTCACAAGCAGATCGATACTCCTGTTCGCCGAGATGGCATATACCTCAAAGCGGTCGGGATTCGCACGCACCACGTCCAAAGTCTGCGTGCCGATACTACCCGTACTGCCCAATATCGCTATTTGTTTCATGTACTAATTATGTGTATGTTTCCTGCTCGCTACGCAGATTTTTGGGGAGTTCCTGCTCGCTGCGCTCACGAGAAATAAAAGAAATTAAATTATTCCTTATTTTGATTCTTTTATTTCCTTAATTTCTCTCGCACCGCGGCAGCGTGTGCGTAGGAGACCACATCCATCCCTTAAAATGCAATCACTTCTTCAGGATTGATGCATTGTCCGTTTTTCCATAGTTCGAATTCCAATAATCGTTGCTCACTGACTATACCGAGTGTCTCGCCAGACTGCACTTGTGTTCCTGCCGGTTTCAACACCGTTCCGATCCGCCGATACACGCTCAAGTAGTTTTCGTGCTGCACCATCATCGTGTAGGTGTCGTCTAATTCCTGCTGAACATAGATGACTGTGCCTGATAGTACGGACGTGATGTTTTTGTTGTCTGTGGTTTGCAACACGATGCCATATTGTTTTTGTTCGGGGACACAATGTGTAGTAACCACACCTTGTACCGGTCGGAAGAAACTGATGGTAGGCAGAGCATTGGGCGTATCAAAGAACTGCAGATAATCTTTCTCCTTCTCCTCATATTGCGAGAGAAACTCTTCCGTGGCTTGGTTCTTGGCTTCGAGCAACTCTGCTCGCATAACAATCTGCATTGAGTCAAGACTCTGCACTGTATCGGACTGAATCTCGCCGGCTGTAACCTGCTTAATCACCTCTAAATAACGGCGTTGTAATTCAATGTCGGTGCTTAGCGAATCTACGCGTGCCGACTCGGTAATCAGTTGCTGACGAATACTCTCGCCGTATCCCGGTAAGACATTGCGGATAGGAGTGTAAATAATCAGCAGCGAGAAAACGCAAACTACCACTACAAACAGCAGAAAGAGCATACTGAATACGCCAAGTCCGCTTAAGCGAATATGCCATTTCTCATTCAGACTGCTCTCGTCCATCACGGTCAAGCGGTATTTGTACCGTGCCCGTTGCCAAAATCCCTTTTTCTGCCGGTTGTTGTCCATAAATTAGTAAATTATAGGTCTAATCGGGCTGATAAGTCCAATCAGACCTATAATCTGTGTATGTTTGTAGTTCTTAATCAAGTATCGTGCAGCCCTCGCACGGCTTCAGTTGTTTGAAGAAGTCGTTGCCTTTGTCGTCCACAAGGATAAACGCGGGGAAGTTCTCCACCTCAATCTTCCATATCGCTTCCATACCCAGTTCGGGATACTCCACGCACTCAATCGACTTGATATTCTCCTGTGCCAAGATGGCTGCCGGACCGCCTATCGACCCGAGGTAGAAGCCGCCGTGTTTCCGGCAGGCGTTGGTTACGTCTATCGAGCGGTTACCTTTCGCCAGCATTATCAGACTGCCTCCGTGGTCTTGAAACTCGTCAACGTACGGGTCCATACGCCCTGCCGTAGTCGGTCCCATCGAACCGCAAGCCATACCCTTAGGTGTCTTCGCCGGACCTGCATAATAAATCGGATGGTTCTTCAGATACTCCGGCATCGGTTCGCCGGCATCCAAGCGTGCTTTTATCTTTGCATGCGCAATGTCGCGACCTACAATTATCGTGCCGTTGAGCGACAGACGTGTGCCAATCGGGTATTTCGTCAGGATGTTGCATACATCGCGCATAGGCTGATTCAGGTCGATACGTACGGCATCGCCTTCGCCAGCATTGCGCAATTCTTCCGGAATCAGGCTGCCGGGGTTGTTGTCCATACGCTCAATCCAGATACCGTCTTGGTTGATTTTGCATTTGATGTTACGGTCTGCCGAGCAACTGACGCCCAAACCGATGGGGCAACTTGCACCGTGGCGGGGCAGGCGGACAACACGCACATCGTGAGCCATATATTTGCCGCCGAACTGTGCGCCGAGACCTATCTTGTATGCCTCTTGCAGCAGTTGTTTCTCCAATTCCACATCGCGGAACGCACGCCCCGTCTCATCGCCCGTAGTGGGCAGACTGTCGTAGTAGTGGGTCGATGCCAATTTCACCGTCAGCAGGTTCTTCTCTGCACTCGTACCGCCAATCACAATCGCGATATGGTATGGAGGGCAAGCCGCAGTTCCAAGGCTCTTCATCTTCTCCACAAGGAACGGAATCAGCGTGCCGGCGTTCTGGATACGCGCTTTGGTCTCTTGATAGAGATAGGTCTTGTTGGCACTGCCGCCGCCTTTCGTTACGCACAGGAAGCGGTATTCCATACCCTCCGTAGCCTCGATGTCTATCTGCGCAGGCAGATTGCATTTCGTATTCACTTCTTCGTACATCGACAGCGGAGCGTTCTGCGAGTAGCGCAAGTTGTCCTGTGTATAGGTGTTATAGACACCGTGGCTCAGGGCTTCCTCATCGCAGAAACCGGTCCACACGTGCTGACCTTTCTCGCCATGGATAATCGCCGTACCCGTATCTTGGCAAAGGGGCAACTGACCCTTGCACGATACCTCCGCATTGCGCAGGAAAGTGAGTGCCACATATTTGTCGTTGGCACTGGCTTCCGGGTCGCGTAATATCTTGGCAACCTGTTCGTTATGACTTCTGCGGAGCATAAAACTCACGTCGTGGAAAGCCTGTTGAGCCATCTTGGTCAAACCCTCAGCCTCCACTTTCAGAATCGGTTTTCCCTCAAACTCGCCAACCGACACATAGTCTTTGGTCAGCAGATAGTACTCTGTTTCGTCTTTACCGAGTTGAAACATCGGTGCATACTTAAATTCCATATTTATTTTGTTTATGCGTTTATACGTTTATTGTTTTATCAAGCGTGCAAAGTTACTACTTTTTTCTGATATATACAAGAACCTTGCCAAATCAAGGTCCGCCTATTGCTACCTGTCGTGAACACTCTGATAATAACCTGATATAATCAACAGAAAGTATAATAAAAGCAAGGCAATAAAAAAACGAACTGACTTTTGATTTCACCCTTGTGGGAACCGGTTACTTGCGGGTTTATACGTACAATTTTATAATATGTTATAAAACATATAGCAGATACATGCGGCAAAATCAACAAAAACGCCTATCAGATACATTCTGACAGGCGTACAGGAAAAAGTATCCGGATAAAGCCGATTATTGCTTGGTGCCGAGGATGTTGAACAATTCGCCGTCGCGGAGAATATAGACTTGTCCGTCCTTCACTACTTTTTGTGCTTTGCTCTTGGTGGTAGCGTTGTTCAATGCCGTTTTGCTATCCACATCGTGTACCAAACGTACGGAACGACCAAAAGCACGATCGCCAAACGAAGCAGGGTTGGCAGTATATTTGCCGACGCCCCAACCTAATGCGCATGTGTAGTCTTCGGCATAGTCTTGTGTAGTGGACCAATACATACCGAGTGTGTTAAGCGGTACAATACTGGTTCCCTCCAGACGATATTTAGCACAAGGGAAGAATACTACGCCTGCGTTTTCTAATTGTACAAATTGCTCTTTGGTGTAAATGTTACCCTCATAGTCCGGGTCATCGAATTCCGTTGGCGCCTCATTGCCGTCTGCTTTCCATATATATTTAATGGAAATACCTGCGGGTGCTGTGAAATCGGAAGGGAACAGCATAAAACCGAGTTTGCCGTCCACGGTAGCCATGGTCCAACGGTTGAGAACAAACAGATAGGTATTTTCCTCCGCCGAGAGGGTACGCCATAGTTGGGGCTTGTTGCCGGCATTGGAGATGGCATTATATACACCCCAATCGGCAAAGGCATAGGCTCCCGTCAGGTTGTTTTCGCCCTTACCGCCTGCATAATAGTTGGCACTGCTCAGACTTGTGCTCCAAGGCTGGTAGGCTGCGATACCGCCGCTCCAACCGCTGGTTCCCCAACCGAACAGGTCGATATAACCGGTGTAGTCTTCGGCTATGTTGGCATTGGCATCTCCGATAAAATCATACTGGTTGTCGGCTATGCGCCATGTACCTTTCTGGGTGGTTCCGTCGGCGCAAGCATGCTCGCCTTGGGTGGTATATTGCAGGTTTCCGCGGGCAAACACCACTTCTTTGTCTGCACTTACTTTGAATCTTGCCGGCAAACTGCCTTCGGGCATTTGCTGTGCGGTGGCGGTAAGCGTTGCCAATAGGGCAAACGCAAAAAGAGAAATCTTTTTCATAAATTATAAGGATCAATTTGAGAATTTGTTTTTCGTTGTACAAATATCGCGCCAAGAATGGAACGCCGTAGAAAAATTTATATATGCCACCTCTCCAAGCAGACAGGGGAAAATCGCACGGCTGACTGCGTTTTAGCGTTGTGTGTGTCGCACGTATCGCCCTACCACTCCCCTACCACTCCTTGCTTTTGCACCATTGTTGTAACGGTTGCTTCCATGTTCATCCTATCGTGAATCACCTACTAATCACCCACTAATCACCCACTAATCACCCACTAATCACCCACTCTTGCTATATAGATGATAGGGGACTATAGCCGAATGGCAAGTGCTACTCTGAAACAATGTTATTTGGGGTGTATATATCGCAAGGGGGGCAATTTGGTGTATTCGGAAATTTTGTGTACCTTTGCAGTTCAAACAACCAAATATGCAAATAGAAGATATTCATATCGGCGACGAGGTGCGTTTCTTGGATAGCGTCGGCGGGGGAAAGGTCAATCGCATAGACGCAAAACGCAAGATAGTATATGTGGAGGACGAGGACGGTTTCGAATTGCCCACACCCCTTTCACAAGTTGTGGTAGTGGCATCGGCGGAGCATACGCATATAGCCGATACGATGGCTACTCCCACGCCGCGGGACCTGAAGAAAAAAGAGCAGGGAACAATTCATATTCCATCCGCTGAGGAGCGCAAAGCCAAAGGCAAAAAAGAAGCAAAGAAAGAAGATATCCTTGAGGTGGACCTGCACATCAGTGCTCTCACTGAGCGTTGGCGGAATATGCAACGCAGCGAGATGCTGCAACTGCAGTTGAGTGTGTTTCGCCGCATTATGCATGATAATATCCGCAATAATGGCAAAAAGATTGTCTTTATTCATGGGCGTGGTGAGGGCATACTCAAAGCCGCTATCGCCTCTGCACTCAATCGGGACTATCCTTCATGCGAGTATTATGATGCGTCGTTTGCACAATACGGTTTCGGTGCCACAATGGTGGAAATTAGAGGTTAGACTGCTGCACCGTCGGAGGATAGATTACGGATTTTTAATGACTGACAAAAATCAATAACAGAACATATATGGAGTACAGATATTCCGGTAAAAGCGGGTTGCAACTGCCGCTTATCTCGTTGGGCCTTTGGCATAATTTCGGTAGTGTGGACCCTTACGACAATGCACGGGCAATGTTGTTGCGGGCATGGGAACAAGGTATTACGCATTTCGACATTGCCAACAACTACGGGCCGGAGCCCGGTAGTGCGGAAACAACTTTCGGGCGTGTCTTGCGTGAGGACCTGGCTGCTCATAGAGACGAAATGATTATTTCCTCGAAAGCCGGATATTTGATGTGGAACGGTCCCTATGGCGATGGCGGTTCGCGCAAATATCTGATGGCGTCGTGCAACCAAAGTCTAAGGCGAACGGGGTTGGATTATTTCGATATTTTTTATTCTCATCGCTACGACCCCAATACCCCGATAGAGGAAACCATGCAGGCGTTGGTGGATATTGTGCATGCAGGAAAAGCCTTGTATGCGGGTATCAGCAATTATCCTGCTGATAAGCAGCAGGAGTGCTACGACTATTTGCGTGCCGCGCACGTGCCGTGCGTAATCAGCCAGTACAAAGCCAATATGCTTTTCGAAGATACACTGCGAAACAACCTGTCTGTCGCCGAGGAGAATGGTTCTGGATTTATCTGTTTCTCGCCTTTGGCGCAAGGGTTGCTTACCGACCGCTATTTGCACGGCATACCGGAAGGTAGTCGGGCCACCAAAGAGGTGTTTCTCCATCGTGCGCAGATTACCGAAGATGTCATCGCACGCACTCGGCGTTTGAGTGAGATTGCCGCTTCGCGTGGGCAGTCCGTAGCGCAGATGGCTTTGGCTTGGCTGCTCGCTCATGAGGGGGTAACGAGTGTTATCGTCGGCGCAAGCAGTGTCGCGCAATTGGACAACAACTTGCACTCTGTCAACAATATAACTTTTTCGGAACATGAATTGCAGGCTATTCGAAGAGCCATAGCAGAATAATCCTATGCCCGCACCTTTTTTGATTGCCGGACCTTGTGCCGCAGAAAACCAAACGCAGGTGGTGGAAACCGCCCGTCAGGTTGTCTCATTGTTAGGGAATACTGTTATTTTCCGCGCCGGGGTATGGAAACCGCGCACCAACCCGAATACTTTCCAAGGGGTGGGGGAGGAAGCCTTGCTGTGGTTGCAGCAGGTGCAAAAGCAGACGGGAATGGCGGTGGCTACCGAGGTGGCTACTCCGGAGCATATTGAGCAGGCTATGGCTGCGGGTATCGACTATCTCTGGCTCGGCGCACGCACCACTGCCAACCCTATTCTGATACAGCAGTTGGCGGACACTATTGCACGTCTGCCACAAAGTGACACTCTGCGCGGAGTCTTTGTCAAAAACCCCGTGAATGAGGATGTACAATTGTGGTTGGGAGATATAGAGCGCATTGAGCGCACGGGGGTCCCCGCGATGGCGATACATCGAGGCTGTGCGCATCGTCCTTGTTGGGCTATGGCACATACGTTTAGGCTGACACGCCCTGATATACCTTTGCTCTTGGACCCGAGCCATCTGGGAGGTTCTGCCGCCAAAATCATGCCGCTGATGCACTACGCACGGGATTTGGCGTTCGACGGCGCAATGATCGAAACACACCTTGCCCCACAAGATGCACTCTCCGACGCACCACAGCAGATTACACCGCTGAGGCTGAAAAACGTAATGGATACCTATCCGCTGCCTTATGGCTCTACGGAGCAAACAGAACTATCTTGGCTTCGGGCGGAGATTGACGAGATTGACGATCGCTTGTGGGATTGTATTGCCATGCGCATGAAAGTCAGTGAGAGAATAGGGCAGTGGAAAAAAAGATATGACATTCCGCCGTTGCAACAAAGTCGTTTCAATGAGATTCTGGAAAAACGCATAGAGTGGGCGGAGCAAAATCAACTACCCCGTACTTTGGTGGAAAGCATATTCCGCGACATACATGCCGCCAGCCTCAAGCGGCAGGAATAGTTACTTACAGGCGGTTATGTCGCGCTGTATCTGTGCGGTCAGGGCTGCCTTGTCCGCAAAACGTTGCTCATCACGCAGTCGGCTTAATACCCGAACTTGTATCTCTTGTCCGTATAAATCTCCTTGATAATCAGGTATATGCACTTCAATAGTCTGTGCGGGGTTGCCGATGGTCGGGTTGGTACCTATGTTTAATACTGCCTTGTGCCACCTACCGTATATATGAGCCTCTGCTTTATATACACCCTCTTTGGGCACTAACTTATACCCCTCCTGCAGCCGTATATTGGCCGTCGGAAAACCCAACTCCCGTCCTATCCCGTTGCCGTGCACCACCTCTCCTGTCAGCGTATAGGGATACCCTAATAACTCATTGGCTTCTGACGCTTTGCCACCCTGCAGCAGGCTGCGTATCTCCGTCGAACTGACGTGCTGCGGCAGTCCGTCCCCTGCTGATGCCGTTTGCGGCATATATTGCGGTAATTGGTATATCTCTATGCCTGCTGCTTTACCCGCTGCTGCATAATCGCGATATGCACACAGCCGGTCACTCCCGAAACGGTGGTCATAACCCATTAGTATCCCAACAACAGCATATCTCTCGCGCAAATAGACCATAAACTGCTCGGCGGTGAGCATATATATATCCCTAAAATCCAGTATCAGCGTCTCCGAGTAACTCTCCAGCAGTCTTTTTCGCTCCTTTGGTGTAGTCAGCAATTCCGGCACATACCCGTTTTGTAACACTTCGCGAGGGTGTTGCCAGAACGTTACAATCAATGGCTCTAATCCCAGTTCTCTGGCTTTAGTAAGCAGACAATCAAACACATAACGATGCCCAAGATGGACACCGTCAAAAAAACCTATCGTAGCAATACGGGACATTTCTTCTTTTTTTTATACCTTAATTCTCTGCAAATGTACTGCTTTTTTGCGACATATACAAATCTTGCTCTGTTGCATTTTAGTTTGCGCAATCCCGAAAATTTGCGTAACTTTGCGGCTGTGTTTTATTATACCACGGAAAATGATTACGTTTATACTCTGTCTGGTAGCCCTTGTGGTCGGTTTCTTGCTCTACGGAACATTAGTGGAGCGCGTGTTTGGTATTGATGAGAAAGCGCAAACCCCTGCGCTGACCAAGACCGACGGCGTGGACTATGTGCCGATGAAACCGTGGCGGATATTCCTGATTCAGTTTCTCAACATCGCCGGATTAGGTCCGATATTCGGCGCGATAATGGGCATCTTCTTCGGTCCTGCGGCGTTCCTATGGATAGTATTCGGAACGATATTCGCGGGTGGCGTACACGACTATCTGTCGGGTATGCTCTCGATACGCAAAGGCGGTGCTTCGTTGCCCGACATCATCGGCGACGAATTAGGAAACGGAGTGAAACTCTTTATGCGCGTGCTGTCGCTCGTGCTGCTTATCTTGCTGACAACCACATTCTTATCCGGTCCGGCGACCCTATTGCAAGGTTTGTGCGGATTGCCCTCTATGTCTTTCCAAGCCCACGCCATACCCATCGTCTGGGTACTCATTATTTTTGCTTACTATGTCTTTGCTACCATCCTGCCCGTCGATAAACTTATCGGGCGTTTCTACCCCATTTTCGGTGGCGTACTGCTCTTTATGGGGATCGGAATTATGGTGGTAATGCTCGGTTGGCACGGCGGAGAGATGCCCGAACTCACCGATGGATTGCACAACCGCCAAACCAATGGTTTGCCTCTCTTCCCGATGATGTTCGTCAGCATCGCTTGCGGAGCCATCTCCGGATTTCATGGTACGCAGTCCCCTCTGATGGCGCGTTGCGTAACCAACGAGAGGCAAGGACGTTGGATATTCTACGGTGCAATGGTGGCTGAAGGTATCTTGGCGTTGATTTGGGCGGCGGCAGCAGGCACCTTCTTTGCCGACCCCGAAAAGGGCCTCTATGGTATCGACGGCTTGCAGGCTTTTGCCGCGCAACACCCGGGGGAAAACATCGCCGCTCTGGTGGTCGATAGAGTCTCACGTTCTTGGCTCGGCGCTATCGGAGGTATCTTGGCGATAGTAGGCGTCATCGCAGCACCTATCACTTCCGGCGATACTGCCTTGCGCTCCGCACGACTCATCGTCGCCGATTTCCTCCGTCTCGACCAACGACGTATTGGCAAGCGGCTGATAATCGCTATTCCGCTGTTCCTCTGCGTGTTCGGTATGGTATTTGTTGATTTCAACATCGTCTGGCGATACTTCGCGTGGACCAATCAGACGCTTGCCGTATTCACTCTCTGGGCGGGAACGGTCTTCCTCTACAAGGCTTGCCACACACAATACGGCTATTTGATTTCGATAGTGCCGGCATTGTTTATGACGATGGTGTCGTCGAGTTATATACTCATCGCGCCGGAAGGATTCCACCTGCCTATGGAATGGCGTTGGGCGGGCTACTGCGCAGCGGGAATGATTACGATAGCGTGCCTTGCGGGATTTATTGTATGGACAAGACATACCCAACGGGGGAACACAAAGGGATGTTAATTTTCTTTGAACATATCATTTCCATTCATTTTTTCTGCACATATCCTATATCGAATGGACGCTAATTATTAACAAAAAAACACTACAATGATACATAATGCAAAATTTGTCATATCAAGTCCCGACGTGGCGGATTGCCCCAAAAGCAACCTGCCGGAGTACGCGTTTATCGGGCGTTCCAATGTGGGCAAGTCGAGTCTAATCAATATGCTGACCCATAGTCCGAAATTGGCAAAGACCAGTCAGAAACCGGGTAAGACGCTGTTAATCAACCACTTCCTTATCGACGATAGTTGGCATTTGGTGGACCTGCCGGGCTATGGATATGCGCAGGCAGGACAACAGCAACGCGCCAAACTCAAACGGATGATTGAGCGTTATTGCCTGCTGCGCGAGTCGCTTTGCAGTCTCTTTGTGCTGATCGATTGCCGCCACGAACCACAAAAAATAGACATGGAGTTTATGGAATGGCTCGGCGAAAACGAGGTGCCGTTCGCGATAGTGTTCACCAAAGGCGACAAATTGGGCAAAGTGCGCCTGCGTGAGAACGTGGAAACCTATAAAACCAAGATGTTGGAGACATGGGTGGAACTGCCGCCGATATTCGTTACCAGCGCAGAAAGCGGATTAGGCGGCGAAGAATTGGTCAATTATATTGAGGGAATCAATCACGATATTCAAAATCAACAAGAAAACTAACCCCGATGAAAAAACTTGTGTTTGTGCTTGTGGCTTTATGCGGATTGTGGCTCTGCTCTTGCAGCCAACGCACTGATTATCAAGCAGATGAACAGCCTTTATATTTCCGTATCGCCGATACTTTGGGTGTGCAAAAAGCGGAAGTGTATAATCCTTGGCAAAAAGGAGAGTTGCTGGGACGGTATTATTTGGTGGCAGATTCCACAGCCGAAGTGCCTGCCGACGGAGTGCGACTGCAAGTCCCTCTGCAACGTATCGCCACCACTTCCGCGACACATATCGGCTACCTGAAAGCCCTTGACGGATTGGATAGAATCGTGGCGATGGCAACGCCCGATTGGGTGTACAACCGCCCGTTGCAAACAGTAGAAGACATAGGCGAAGACTTGAATCTGAACATGGAAAAACTTTTGCTTTCTCGCCCTAATGCACTGATTATTAGCGCATACGGACAAAACATGCAGAATGTAGAACGTATCCGGCAGGCGGGAATCCCCGTTATTTATATGGTAGAGTGGCGCGAGGAGAATCCTCTGGCACGCATGGAATGGATACGCCTAATGGGCGCACTGATTGGCGAAGAAAACAAAGCCGACTCGATAGTTGAGGAAGTGCGCGAGGCGTATCACCGCGAACAGGCTGTCAGTCAAGCAATCACAGAACGCAGGGCGATCGTGTCAGGGGCTTCGTTTCGCGGCACATGGTATGTGCCGAGCGGGAGTACCTATATGGGGCAACTCTTCCGCGACGCGGGAGCAGACTACGCCTTTGCCGACCGGCAAAGCGACGGCTCTATACCTCTGAATATGGAGCAAGCCCTGCAAGTGTTTGGCGAAGCCGATGTGTGGGTTGGATGTAATGCAAAGACAATGAGCGAGTTACGCCAAATAGACGAGAAACAGACCTGGTTCCGCGCATACAAGACCGGCGAGGTGTATAATTTCTATCGCCGGCAGAACGAAAACGGTGCAAATGACTTTTGGGAAACGGGCGTTGTCCACCCAGAATATATCCTGCGCGACCTGCGCTACGCCCTCTATCCGACGACCATGCCGGACTACGAACCGATATTCTTGGAACGGTTGCAATAACCTAATCGCACAGCGAAAACAAGTCCTCGCGCGGGTTGATGAGCATGACGGGGACCAACGAATGGCGGATTGCATGCCGTTCCAGCGGACCGAAAAGAATATCATCCAACCCGTAGTCGCGACTGGCGGTCAGCACCAACAGGTCGTGCTGAAAATCGCGCTGACGCTCGCTCGCCTCACGTATCAGCGAGAAACTGTCTTTCTTTGCCTCTACCACCTCATAGGTGATATTTTCTCCCGTGCGCTCTGCCACCGACCGAATATGCGTGATGATTCGGTTGGTGTTTTGTTGGGCATGGCTACCATAATCGTGCGCCTTGAGCAAGATAATATGCGCCCTCGTCTTGCGCGCGATATACGTACATATCTCTGCCTTGTAAACTTCTTCCTCTAGCATACTCACCGGTACAAGCAGACGGTGCAACGGCTTTATATTCATCGTGTTAGTAATAAATACATACGGGCGTCGCTCCTCGCGGCAGTCGTTGAGGTGGTGCTGAATAGCCCGTGATTTATTCTCACATTCTATCAGTCGTATATCTTCGTTATTATCCCAAAGCACGGTTTATATCTGACGATTTACAATTTTTATTCTGATTAAGGCACGCCCCACAGAGGCGAGAAGCATTATTTTATCTGCCTTTCGTCCAACTGATGACGGTATTCGACCGCCGCAGCGGCATGCTGACTATATTTCGACGAGAAAATGTGCGTGCCGGAAAAGTCCGGGTTGGCACACATATACAGATAATCCGTCGCCGGCGCATTCAGTACCACATCTATCGTCGCCGGTGCGGCACAGCGAATAGGTCCGGGAGGCAGTCCGGGGTACTTGTACGTATTGTACGGCGAATCGATTGCCAAATGACGCTTCAGCACACGCCGCAACGTAAAATCGCCGTTGGCATATATCACGGTCGGGCACGACTGGAGCAACATACCACGATGCACGCGGTTGAGATACAGGCTGGCAACGATAGGTAACTCCTCTTTGTTGTGCGTCTCGCCCTCGACAATCGATGCCACAATCGCTACCTCTACAGGCGTAAGTCCTATAGAATCAGCCTTATGACGGCGCCGCTCGTTCCAAAAACGGTTATATTCCTTATACATCCGCTCGAATAGTTGGTCCGGAGAAATCGTCCAATAAACCTCGTATGTATTCGGAATAAACAGACAGATAGAAGTCTCTTTGTTGAGTCCGAACTGCGCCATATATTCATCGCTTTCCAATCGTCGGAGGATATCTATGCTGTCCAAAAGCAACGAAGACGCCAACTTTCCTGCCAACTGTTCGCGCGTGCGAATATAATGGTTGAAAGTCAGTTTCATCGGTGTCTGTTCTCCGAGTTGAAGGCGACGAATGAAATAACGGTCGCCCATCATGGCGGGAAAACGGTAGAAACCGGGTTGCGGGGTAGTGAAATCCATTTTCTCCGCATGGAAGTCAAATGCCCACTGCGAAGCAATGCTGTAGTCGGTTCCGATGAGAGTCATCACAGAATCGAGACTGCTCTCGGGGTAGATTTTGTAGGAATGGTGTTCGCCGTCGCGGGAACGTAAATTGCTGACATTCAGCCTGTAATACTGCTCTACGCAGAATACGCCAATGATGGCAAGCAGCAATGCCAATGTGATAAAAATAATTCGCTTATTACGCTTTGTCATAAAATTCTTAGTTGGTTCAACATCTTGTAAAATATGCACTTAAGCATTTTTACATATTTGCATTGTAATATCTCGGGTCGCCGGTTACCTCTTCGCCCACAAAAGCAGCCTTTTCGTAGGGTTGATTCTCCGACTCCAATTCCAGTTCGGCAAGTGTCAGTCCGTCCAAACGACCATGGAATTCATCAATCTCCCACTTCAGTCCGTTCTCCCCTGGCACAATATACCGCGTTTTCTCTATTATGCCCGGCATACACAACTTAATCAACTCCCGTGCGTCAGCCACGTCAATCTCTTTTTCCCACTCATACCGCGCTATACCCGGTTCTCCCGTACACGACTTGATGGTAAGGAACGCACGCGCATCACGTATGCGCACACGTATAGTACGGTCTTTGTCTTTGCACAGGTATCCCTGCACAATCTCATAGCGGGTAGTTGCTTGGCTGCGATAGGAAGTGTTGGCAACAAGAAACTTGCGTTCTATCTCTCTGTTTTTTTCCATAATCATTTCAAAAGTGTGTCTCTTCTTGTGTTGATTTCTCACAATAATAAACTCAATTGGTAGGCGATAGATTTAGGCTCGGCAAGTAAAATCGGCGGCAAAGGTACGACAAAAATGCGACATATACAAAAAAAAGTGTAAAAAGCAGATAAAACGCCAAATAGAATTTGCACAAATCAAAAAAAAAGCGTACCTTTGCACCCGCTTTTGAATAAGGAGCGACAATTCAGACAAACAACTGTCAAAAAGCGTATGCACAATGCTCGCAGGGGAATGTGAAGCGCAACGGAGAGATGGGTGAGTGGCTGAAACCAACAGTTTGCTAAACTGTCGTACGGGTAACTGTACCGGGGGTTCGAATCCCCCTTTCTCCGCCACAAAAAGAGGATACACACAATGTACTCCTCTTTTTTCATTTTCCGCGTTCTATACTAATACACAACTAATTCTAATTACAATACATACTCATCCTAATTCTAATTCTAATTCTAATTACAACACATACTCATACTCAATAACTTATCCGTGTATCTTTTTGCTCGAAACGTATGGACGCATATCGGATAGTTCTACAAGTGGTTGTTCAGTTCCTGGTAGTATTTGGGAGATACCGGTACCGCCTTGGTATTGGCAAAGTCTAATTCCGCAACAATAATCCCTTCTTTGTCTCTCCGCAGCACTTTCACGTGTCGGGGATTGACGAAGAACGACCGCTGGCACCGTACTATGCCATGCTTTTGCAGCCCTTCCTCAATCGCACGCATCGAATTGCGCAACGCATATTCCTTCTCCCGTTCACCCTCTATATAATGGATATGCACATAGTTCTCGTCCGCCTGAATATACAGAATAGCATTGGCTGCAATTACTAATTTGAGCCGCTGCGTACCATCATAAAAACGCATTAGGTTATCCTCTTCCGCCGTTGTCGGCACTGTGCGGGTACAATACATCAGCAGATTGATAATTGCGTATGGATAACTGATTGTCGCCACCAAAATCAGCATACACTTACCTGCGCACAAAAAATATCCCTCTTCCCCTCGATACATCAGTGCCATATAGAGTGCCATAAATAGAGCTATCACCACCATCTCGGCAAGGCTCCATAGTATATAATACACCCACGGCAGATGCAAATGTTTCCTGCACGCAGTCATCGGTATACGGCTTCCGCACAATACGCCAATCATAATACACATTAGGATGAGTGTATTAAATACTACCATATCGCGCCCCATCCCCAAAAAATCCAACATCCATTCCGATTGATACAGCAGAATAAAGCATAAGAAGAATGACGGCAACGCCAATATATGCAATAGCAGCGATGTCAGACTCAATGTCTCAGCGGGTATTTGTTTCATATTAAACCGTTTTATCTGTATTTGTCCACTTTAGTGGAATCTATTTCGTCAAATTTCGTAATGTGACAAAAATAAAAACAACCGATTTTAGTCACGTTATTTCTGTTTTAGTCGTCATTTATATATGTTTCGTCAAAAATTATGCCACTTCATCACTATTGTTTGCCTGTCTCTGTACAAAGCCGTAATTTTGCAGTCGAAAAAATAAAAACAACAAACATCAAAATAGATAGTATGAAATCAGTAGTTATATTGGGTGATTCTATATCACGCGGGATTGTATTGAATGGTGAACGCTATTCCATATCCGATAAAGGATTTGCAGAGCAGTGTGGCAATGCTTTGAATCTGGATATACAGAACTTCAGCAAGATGGGCTGCACTATCACACGTGGCGCACAGATATTGGAACAACGCAAAGAGGCTGTAGCAGCAGCCGATGTGACACTCTTGGAATATGGAGGAAACGATTCGGATTTTTTCTGGAACGAGATAGCCGAGACACCTATGGAGAGACATAGTCCCAAAACCTGTCTGCTGCAATTCCACGCCACATATACACAAATGATTCAGCGTGTGCGCGAGTTGGGCAGCCGTCCCGTATTGCTCAGTTTGCCGCTGATGGACGGTAAACGCTTTTTCGAATTCACTACACGCAATATGTCGGATGTGGAGCGTGCACATATACTCGCCTGGCTCGGCGGGCAACTTGAGCGTATCCGCAACTACCATGATATGTACAATCTGGAAGTGTTCCGTATTGCCTCCGAGATGAATGTCCCGATATTAGACATCACCTCACCATTTCTTGGCAACCAGGATTATACGCAATATATCTGCGCAGACGGTATACATCCCAACGAGGCGGGACATACGCTCATAGCAGCACGTGTAACGGCATACTACCGTTCGCTGCTAATGCGTAGAGCATAGGGCGGGGGAGTAGGACGGTCTTGTTTACTCTACTCGGTTGCCATATACATTGTATATAGCATCTTCCACGCGGATATATAGGCGACTATTGCGCAGTACTTTCTCTGCGGCAGGGGCTTTCTGTACATTGCTACCGTCTGCTGTCTCGGGGATTGTTTGCTCGCACGAAGGCAATACTACTCCATCTTTGCGAGTGAGCAACACATAGTACGTTGCGCCTGCAGGGAACGGCTCTTCCGTATGGTAGATAGACGATGTGGCGCCATCTATCGGTTGCCCGTCTTTATACCACTGATACCCCGTGAACTCATAGCCCCCGTTGAAAGCCGACAGATAAACTGCAAACACATTGCCGAACTTCAATTTGAAGATATTGCTCGGATAATATACCAGCAGGTTGTAGTCCCAGGTGAGTGTTTGGTCGCAAACGGTATCATACACACTTATTCGGGCGTTATAACTGCCGGGCTTCAGACTGCTTGTTGCCACTTGCAATACCGTGTCATTGGTATCAATCAGTGGCTCTAATACCAAGTCCTCCTCGCCAATCAGCAGATGAGACTCGCTAATCTGCCCCTTGACATAATGGAACGGAATAGAGAACATCTCTTCATTCGAGTCCGGGCATATATACGACTGCTCCGGATTGTTGGGCACGTCCATCTCCAAACAAGTAAGTATCGTTAAATCGTATTTATAAGCGTGCGTATGTGTACATCCGTCTGCATTGGTGCGCTCTGTCGTGCCTTCCACAATGCCTTTCCCCTGCGGAAATGAATGGGAATAATACCATTTCTTCTCCTCCTGGATATAGACACTATCGCGTGCCGTAATCACGGTATCCAATTCATCGCGGGTGTCCCTGCCGTGGACAATAGTTCGAATCTCGAAGTTGTCGGTGGCACAGTTGTCGGGCTGCACCGAGTCGATCTCTTGTGTAGGCGTGGTAGTATCATCCCACGGTAAGCAGTCGCCACGCACAACGACCGAAACGGTATCGGGACGGCGGACACGGAAGGAGAATTTTACCTCTTCTGCAGGATATTGCGAATAGGGGCACTCCTTGTGAGCATAGATATTGGCAGTGATATCATACCACCCCGGAGAATCGTAGGTATGCTTTGTCTGAGGAGTACCTCCCAATTCGGAAACACCATCGCCAAAGTCCCAGTCCACTTTGTCAATCACATCTGTTCCCACCTGTGCATCAAATGAAATCTCCGTCCCGATGCAATATACTGTCTCGCTGATATACCCCTCGGTATAGGTTTCTTCATCTACTTTTACACCACGTTTTATCGTTGATGATCCTGCGGAATAAGCATACGATTCACTTTTCCCGTGTCCATATACCTGAGCGACAAAACCACCTTTGTTTTCGATGGTAAAGACATGTTCATTGAGAAATTCTGCATCATTAACTAATAGAATTCGTGAAAATGACCATTCCTTGTTCCCGTTTACAGGAACAAAATCGGCTGCAATGTTAGGTCTTTGATTGGACTTAATTTTGATACTTGCAGCATCGCTTGTCTTGCAAACTATATCTAAATAATGTTGTTGGGTCAGATCTGTATGGCATGTACCAAATGTAATTTTACTGATTTTTTGTTGTAGGGGACTAATCCATACCGATGAAGGGTCTCCACCTATATGTTCAGAATTAGTTTTTGCTGTATAACTATTTCCTACATCGTATTTGTAAATTTGAATAGGACAAGATGATTCTATATAGTGTGCAGAATCAGAGTCGATTATCTTATTTGCATGGTGGGTGATTTTGTCGGTATTTTTCATAATACCCCTGTTCAATTCTATCTCATAATCACTATAGGCTTCGTCTATATGGATCGGTTTATTGCTTCTATCAATCCATATGTCCGTATTATCTACCAAGGTGGTAATTTTTATAAAGTTGGCATCTTTGCCTTTGGAGCGAGTAACCACGAACTCAGTTCCCCAATAGTCAGTAGGCATTGCTTGTTCATACAAACAATCACGGTTGCCTACACCATTAGGAATACGTGTTGCTGCAGCCCCCTGAAAAACGGCTATTTTTTTACCATTTTTTGCAGTAATCCGAGTTCCTGATAGAGATTGCTTATGTTCTCCCATTAAGTAATAGGTCTGACCTGCTTTCAATTTGATACTATATTTTTGCTTGGCAGGGTGTTTCTTCCCATATGAATTAGTAGTAGGAACTATATCAATATCGGTATTGTCTTCTACTGCTAAAATGGTTATCATAGATACCGCTTCACCATCTCCATCTTTTTGATCGGGAATGTAATCTTGCGTGCAATAGTCTGATTGTAATGCAGTAATCGGTAGTATATTTGCTGCATCCATAGAGGCATTTGCACGAATTACAGCAAACACAGAAACAGGTTCGGAAGTCGTAATTTTCAAACCAAACTGGTTAATTTCGTCAGCATGCTTAACAATAGCATTAGGGTTGCCTACATTTTGCGGATACCATATGTTGGAAGGCAAAGGTTGGGCATAGATTCTTCCGTCTGCATTATCTCCAAACTCTATCCACTCATATGCATTGGGGGACGTATATTGTATTGAGAAATTCGTATTAGGATTTTCAATCCTAATCGTAGTGTTTGGCTTTGTTGTAGATATTGCAATATAAGGGTAAGCCACTCCATCACCATCATCAGGTGGGCGCACTGCCATCGTCAATGCCACCCAAAACTCTTTACCCTCCGTGGAGGCTTGCGCAAAGAGAGAGGTTGCGCTGCTGCTCAATATTGCCACGAGGGCTATAATCATCCAACTGCGTTTCATAAGCAACTTTATTTTGTATGTGTATTATCTGTATTTTGTTAATTTAGTGTAATAAACAGACCGATATTACCATACCAATCAATAGGTAAGAACAGGGTAAGAACTCGGTATCCTCTCGGAAACAGGCAAAACTCGGTATATTAATGTTTGTTTATTTTACATACCGGATTCTGTCGGTCTGCTGTGTTACAATACCTCTACCTCTACGCGCCGGTTGTTCTGACGCCCCTCTTCGGTGTCGTTGGTGTCGATAGGACGGGTCTCGCCATAGCCCTCCGCCTCAATACGCGAAGCGTCGATACCCCGCTTGATAAGGTCTTCGCGAACGGCCTGAGCACGTCCCTCTGACAAGCGTTGGTTAGCCGCATCTTTACCTACATTATCAGTGTGTCCCATAATCTTAATGCGAATTTCGGGATTGCGCTCCAGATAACCAAATAGTGCCTCCAACGCCTCTTCCGATGAGGAGAGAATACGGGTCTTATTGGTTGCAAAATGCAGGTTGCGCATTACAAATACTTCGCCTTTCTTGATAGGTTTCAGAACCACGTGCATACTATCGCCGATATGTGCAATAGGCGCCTCATACTCTTCGTATCCCACTTGCGCAATACGCAAGGTATATGTTGCGGTATCTGCCAAATAAACACTGCTTGCGCCGCTCGTGGAGTCGGTAGCGAGTGTATAAGCGGCTTGCCGCGATTTGCGTGGGCATATCTCTACTTGGGCGGGGATGGCAACGCCGCTCTCGGCATCGGATACGCTCACTCGGAAAAGCGGCATTCGGCGCAGACGTATCTCCATAGCGGTGGTAGTACCCGGTTCGATAATGCTAAATGACACATCCTCAGGATAATAGTGTTCTGCTTGGGCGATGGCCACATAGTTGCCTACGTTGGTGCGTTGGCGCGCTGTCCCCTCTGCCAAAACCTTTTGTTTCATGGCAGGACGGTTGTTCTTGGTATTGATAATCTCTACTGCAACCCCATTGAGTGTTTCGCCGGTAGCAGCGTCCACTACGCGAATGGTGGTATAGGAAGCAGGAGGTGGTACCGGACGGGCAGTCTTACCGGGCACTTCGACCTGTACCGCAAACTTCAAACCGACAAACAAATTATTGAGTTTGGTATCGGAGAGTGCCAGCATTGTATTCGTGGCTTGCGGACGATAATCATTCTCGTTGAAAATCAGCGGCATCGCACCGGTTGGGTTATTGGTATTCAATACACCGTATTCGGCAAATGCGCTTACTTTGTAATGAATATGTTCGCGTCCGAAAGGCAATCTCTCGCCCGCTTTGACACGTTTCTTGTTTTTCTTGTCAGGTTGTGCCTGCATCCACTCATCAAGGTCAATGCCAAACTCGGCACAGATACTTACAGACGGTTGGCGCATATTGAGTTTGCGGTTGTCGGCAGCGGTTTGCGGTACATCCACAATACCCATTCCGTAGGGCTCTAATATCTCCTCATCCTGCACCGTGATGTCATACTGCCCGCGTTGCGAGTAGTTGCCAAACAAACCGTATCCCACTTTGGCTCCAACCATAAAGAAATAGCGGTCGAACTGCGCTCCGAACATCACTGGCAAACCGATATATCCCACGTTGCGCACTTCCCGTAGGTCGTCGGTTGTATAGGTATAGGTCTGGTGAATAGGTGTCGCTCCCTCCGATGGGTAATAATTATTGCCGCGTGTCAAGGCAAAACCATAGTCCGAACGAGAATTCAACCATGTGAAATCCAATCCTGTCTCAAAGCGGAAGGCTCCGTATTCGAGTTCATACGTGGCGGACAAGCCTGCTCCTGCACCACCGGTGAGCGACTGGTAAGCATACTTGCTGTCCAATTGTCCGGGACGGCTGACATTCGACAGATTGCTGCTCATCTTGTCCATCATAGCCGCATAACCCACTTTTGCACCTATATTAAAAAGACTGACAACCTCGGTACGCGGTGTCGGATCTGCCAACTCGGCTTGCTGCTTCAGCCATGCCTGCTTCTGTGCCTCCTCTTGTGCCTGCTTTTCGGCAGCAGCCTCTTCTTTGGCGGCTTGCAGGCGTTCAGCCTCTTTCTGGCGGGCGAGTTGTTCCTTTGCACGCTGTGCGGCTTGCTTGTCGGCTTCTTTTTGCCGTTCTGCCTGTGCCTTTTGCCGTTCTGCCTGTTTTTTATCGTTGGCTTTTTGTGCAGCGGCTTTCTTTTTGGCTTGCTCTTTTTGTTTCTGTGCTTTTGCTTTCTCCTGCTCTTTCTTTTTCTTCTCTGCCGCCTTTTGTTTGGCCGCCTTTTGCTTATCCTGTGCAGTGGTCTGGGCTACAGGTTCCGGCATGGCAACCGCTAATACGTTGCCACAACTGAGCGATAGTACCATCGCGCAAACCAATATATTACGTACTATATTTTTCATATCTGTATTGGATTCAAGGGTTATTTCGTTACGAGAAATTTGAAATTACGCACTTGCTTTTCTGTGCTGACGCGCAAGATATAGAACCCTGCTTCACTGGGAACCGCAATAGTACATCCTCCAGCTGGCAAAGAAACTTCTGCAAAAATATCACCCTGCACATTTATCCATTGGGCAGTAGCGGCTTCTTTTGCATTGACAAAGATACGCTCGCCCGCTGGCGCAGTAGTGGCAATAATTTCAATACCCTCCTCAAACTTGTTGTAATCTTGCGGATTGGGGTTAAATGCTTTGGCGCACGTACAAGTCTGTACCTCGCTATTCGTCCCTTTGTTGATATAGAAACACAAGTAGTACGAATCGGTGGCATCCACATCCTCCAAATGCAGTACTCCGCTCACTTGTCCTGCCACTGCAGTGCTGTCGCTCCTGCGATACCATTGGAAATCTGTCAATGTCTTGCCTTCAAAGGAAGCATCTTTCTTTAGACCGAGTACGTTCGTGAAGCGCTGAGTCAGTACATCATTGTCATAATTGAGCATAAAGAGGAGAGTTGTATCCGTACCGCCGCAATCCGATTCTATCTTCAGGTGAATACCATATTCCTCACCCGCCTTGGCACCATCGGGTATAACAATACCGAAATAGTTATCGGTCTCGTTGGTAGTCAGTTCGCTGTTCTTGAAGCCTGCAGCAAGAGCCGCGTCTGTATACTCGATGGTGGTGTTTTCCCCCTGCAAGTCTACACCCGATTGGTTGTCAAAGAAAATCTTTCCTACAAACGGCTGCCCCTCTACTTTGCAAGGGATGTCCATACCGCTGATAGAGAAAGTAAACCGCCCGATATTTACTGTAATAGGAATACTATCCATAGCATTCTGTCCTACACAGAGATTCGAAGATTGGCGATAAATCAAAGCATAAGCCTCGTAAACACCGCTCTCCTTATAATAGTGATCCATTTTTGCCACCGAGTCCGGACCCATGGAAGTGGCAGTCTGCCCGTCGCCAAAACCCCATACAATTTTCTCAAATTCGTAGTTGAGGTTGCAGCCGAAATGTATTGTATCCTCGCCGCAAAGCAGGTTGTGGTTATCCGGCGTAAACACTTGTCCGTTGATGGTAATCGCCTGCGTCAGGGGCTTCGTCGCACCGCCGGCGGAGTAGCCGTAACTCTCGTTTTTGGTAAAACCGTATATATGCGCAATAAAGTTACTTCCCTCGCTTTTTAATGTATGTGTAGCGGCTGTTGTACCCAAACTTTTCTGTGCAAAATAATAAGTATTCGAACCGCTCACTTGCTTAAAATCTCCGCTTATATCCACACCGTCCAAAGTCATTGACTCCGGTTGGTCGGTTACGATGTTGGCATAGTGATTGGTTGTTCCGTTCAAACTGGTGTAAGTAGCAAAGGTAACTTGGTCAATCTGTTGCTCAATGGGGTTTATCCACAACATAGCGGGGTCGCCGTTGCTGTTTTTATCCCCGTTATAGCGTTGAGATACCATAAACAGATGTACCGCGCAGGCGCAAGAGGTGGTAACAACGCAACTGCCGTCTATAGCATACTGACCTTTTGTTCCTATTTCAAATTCCCAATAGTGTTTGGGCTCTGTGGCAAAATCAAAGGTGTGAACCAAATTTCCGTTTATGCGCACTTCTGTGCCGTCATTGAGTGCCATAATACGAATAATATCACACGGACGCTCCTTCGAAGCCGTCAATACAAAGGTGTTTCCCCAGTATTGTGTCGGCATTGCTTGTGAGAAAATATGGTCGCGTTGTTCTTTCTGATAAGGGATACTGGTGTGTGGGCAACCTTGGAAGACGGCTATTTTCTTCCCCCCTTGTGCCTGAACATGTGTTCCAGACAAATCCCCGTTCTCACTATCTGCTTTCCCCGTCCACACATAAAAGACCTCACCTTTTTTGAGTACGGGTGTCGTCATCTTGGTTCCTGGAACAAAAGTATAGTTCAACCAAACGGAATCTTCGTGCGTCAGAGTGTATCCGCCCGATTGCTTGTCTTGTGCCTTTTTGATACTTTCGCGGATATTTTGGGTCATTACAGTGGGATAATAATCCACAATGGTATTATCCTCCGTAGCAATGATGGCAAAATGAGAACCTTGCGATGCAGTCACACCGTCTTTGTCGGATGGCGAGTACATCTGAATGTAGTATTCGTCTAATAATGAAGCCGTCGGAATGACATTTGTAGCATCAAAAGTCGCCTTTTTGTAGTTGGTGGCAAAGAGAGAAATATCCTCTGTGGAAGTGATATGAAGGGCACAAGTATCTGTTTTTTCGGAATTAACGGCGTAGCAGACCTTTCCCGTGGCGGTCATAGCAGGTCGTGCCGTACCAACTAATACGTTTCCGTTATAGATCTCAACCAACTTCATTTGATTGGCAACTACATCTACTTCCTCCGAATATCCCGTAAATGGATTGGAGAGGGTAACCTTGCAGTCTTGACGTGAAGAAATGGACAATGACAAAGTCAGTGCATTATTCGGGTCCTGGTCTGCCTGAAGAAAAGTTACCCAAAAGTCCTTGCCTTCGGTGGACTGACCGTCCGATGTCTGAGCCGATAGAGGCATCGCCGACAATGCAGCAATGCAAAAAAGAAATGCACAATAGAGTTGTTTTTTCATCGTATTAGGATAAAAAATGGTACATAATTTTACGAGTGCAAAATTACGCATTATTACGCGCGTTGATGTGTAAAAAACGGCGAAATGTGTAGAAATTGCCATATTGTGAATTTTATCAAGCTTCTACATTTCTGCGGACTTACTCCAAAACATACACGTTCTTTAAGATTTTGCTACTGTATTGTGCTTTTTTATCTGATATTGAAAAGTAAGGTGGATGCAATGTGGATGGTTATAGGATAGAGGGTGGTTGAGCCGTGTGTAAAAATGTACGATTATTAAGATTCTTCGCCCTATCCCTCATTTTTCCACTTACAAATTGATTTCCTCTCCCATCACTCCGTAATATCTTCCGTTGTGCAGGATGTAAATCCGTCCGTCTTGCAGAATCTTCCGTGGAGTCGGGTAGGGCGCGTCTTTTGCCGTTTCTATATCCGTCTCTGTAGGGAGCACCACTTGCACTTCATTGCTTCTCTGCCCATTTTCAGTCTCTATACAATAATAAATTGTATCTGTCCCTGCATTTATTGGCAGTGTAACCTGCTCGCGGCAATAGCGTGCCGGTTCCCACGCTGCGTCCACTATCTGCGGATACCCCTCTACACTTTCTGTATGTTCCTGCCGGTCTCCCTGTATCAAATACAACTCCTGCATACATGCACGCTTTTTCGTACTTCCGCCCACCGACAAAATCTTAATCGAATCGGTCAGCGCAGGGATTTTCAGCGTATAATACGCCTCGTCGCGGGTATTGTTTTTCACAGGCAACAGAATCGTTTCCACCACTTCTCCGTCTATGCTGATTTGCAATTCGGCGGCTTCGGCAAACGGGTACGCACCGGCGCGGAACACCAATCGGGCTTCGTTTTTGAGCGCAAGCCTTTTCATCATCACATATCCGTCATTATTAGACACCCCCATCGTGATGGCATTCGTACCGGCCTTTGGACCGGAGCAGTTCTGCGATGATGAGGTATATGGGTTTTGGGAAAGTATTTTTTTAGACAATGCCGGCATATTGATGAGTGTATCATTTTTGCCGGTGTAGGTACGCGTATAGACATCTATGGCATAGTCCGTTTGCAGGTTCTGCCATATGGCGGTAAAACCATTTTGGCTCACATCGGTTGCCTCATAAGCGCGGAAACTGCCAAAGTCCGGACACGGCACATAGTCGGGCGTTGCAGTACATATAAGTCGCTCAAAATCAACCGCTTTGCCTTTTCTGTCTCCCCATATATATTCCACCAATTCAGGGTAGTCGATATATGGATTTCGGTTGTGCTGAATACTGCTCACAGCGTCTGCACGCTCCACTTCTTTCATACTCACAGGGTCTGACCTGTGCCAGTCGAGCAGCACTTCCGTCAACCACGGCTTGAATTCCAAATACGAATTGTTATCCAAATAATCGGAAGAGTTGCTTGCCCAAATCAGATTCTCATAGGCGGTGGCAATATAGAAGTACGCACGCGCGAAGTCGCCTCGATATTCGGGGGCAGGCTCAAAGCACGCCCAACCATATTCCGAAGCCGACTTTGAATCCATCCTGAACGACCCGTTATCCAACTTGTCACCTTTCTTTACATGCCCTGGCGGAAAGTTGCTTTTGTTGTTATTTGCCTGAGCATCAGCGGGATTCAGGTGGTACAGATCCCTGTATGCCCGATAGCCGACAGAATCTGTCTTTCCGCTGCTTTGTGTCGTCCAACCCCACCACGACTTCGGAAAGCAATGCTCTATCTCCAATCCGCAAGCCGAACCTCCGTCGTGTGTGAAATAGCGTCGGCTGTTGGAATACATATCCCATATCGTTCCATCTGCTCGCCTGTCGGTCTGTGGGAAAAAATTCCACGTTGCCGGATAATACACGTTGTCGGGATAGGTGTACCCCTGTGTTCCGTATGACACCCGCACACCTTTGCATATACTATCATGCAATGCTGATTTCAATACCGAGTCTTTCAACCCTTGCACGCCATCATAATACCCGCTTGGTATTGTTTCCGCCATAACACCCACTGTTATGCCTGCTAGCATACCTGCCAAACAAATATATTTTACCCCTTTTCTCACAACTATAGAATATTGTTTCTTTAATTTCTTTTATTTCTCTCGCACACGCGCAGGTGGTGCGTAGGATACCCCGATTAATGGTTTAATTGTATGTTTCCAACAGAGGAATCCTATGATAATTAACGTTCTGTTTTTGGCGCAGGCAGACAGAACAACAGCAGGTTTAACGCTACATACCATAGTACGCACGCAGCCCCCGCGAACACTATCAATTCCACGTGTTTGCATAGGCAGGCTTTCACCACGCAGAACGCAATCAGCACTACCGCTCCGATAAGGAATAAGTATTGTGTGGAGTGCTCTTTCCAGCCGAATCCGTGAAACTTGAACGAGAAGAACGGTATCTCCGCATTCAGCAGATAGCAACTCAGCAGGCTTATTGCCAGCAATGCCCACGGAATCCAGTCTGCCGACAACATCGCGTATGGCATACACGTTAGTGACCCCCAGAAGATGGCATTGGGCGGTGTGGAAAGCCCTATGAATGAAGTCTTCTGCCGCTCATCCACATTGAATTTTGCTAATCGCAATGCAGAGAATGCGGCCATCAGGAACGCCGCAAGACACCACCAGCCGATCAGCGGACGCAAGTAGCAACAGAGCATCATCGATGGTGCCAAGCCAAAAGTAATGTCATCGGCAAGTGAGTCCAATTGTACGCCTATCGCACTCGGCACTTTCAGCAGACGGGCAGACATCCCGTCGAAAAAATCGAAAAAAGCACCACCTAATATAAACAGGAACGCATACAAAAACGCATTTTGCGTTGCCATAAACACTGCCATACACCCGCAAAGCAGGTTGCAGCAGGTAATACTGTCAGGAATGATTCGTTTGATATTCATATTCTTATTCTTATAATTCTAAATGGTTCTTTCTGAGTTCACAATTTCTTGCACACCACGTATGCCACGATGATACTCGGAATGCAGCAAAGCATCACTACCCAAAAGAAATTCAAGTAGCCGAGAGGCTCCTCAATATATCCTGCCACCATACCGGGCAGCATCAGTCCGAGGAACATTACCGCCGTGCAGAGCGAAAAATGCGCTGTCCGGTGTACGCCCTCTGCGAAGTGCATCATATAGAGCATGCACGCGGTGTAGCCCAATCCATAGCCCAACTGCTCCCCTCCGATACACGCCGACACTATCCAGAACGATTCCGGTTGCGCCGCCGCCAGATAAATATACACTGCCGACGGGAGTGTGAGGCAGAATGCCATGGGCAACATTGCTTTGCGCAGTCCTACACGGCTTGCCCATAGTCCGCCGATGATACCGCCAAGCAACATCAACACTACACCTATACCATATATCTGCCCCACGGTATCTACGCTCAAACCCAATCCGCCATCTGCCTGCGGAGCCAGGAAAAACGGGTTGCACAATTTAAGCAACAAAGCCTCCGGCAGGCGGTAGAGCAACATAAAACAGAGTGCCAACCAAATCCCCGGCTTGCGGAGGAACTCCACAAACGTCTCGCCCACTTCGTGCCAGATTCCCTTGCCCGAAGTCAGGTGGATGTCAGGTGGATATGTGGTGGATAAGCCCTGTGCATCACACTTTGTTTTTTCCGCCTTTGGCAGAAAAAAAGTATGCCATAGCGTAATTCCAGCCAGCAGTCCGCTGCAACCGAGCAGCGTGTATGTCCACGACAACGCCACCGTTGTCTTTGTTTGAAGCCACCCTACTAACATCAGGAGTAGCGACTGGCAGAATATATTGGCTATCTTGTAGAACGTGGAGCGAATCCCCACAAATGCCGACTGTTGCTTGTCGCTGAGGGCAAGCATATAGAATCCGTCCGCTGCAATGTCGTGTGTTGCAGAAGCAAACGCCGTGATAGTGAAGAAGATCAGTGCGAGTGTGAAATAGCCCTGCGGTGCAAACCATGCGACCAGCAATACCGCCACGCACATCAATGCTTGCATTAGCAAAATCCACCACCGTTTGGTACGAATCACGTCCACAAACGGACTCCACAGCGGTTTTATCACCCATGGAAAAGTTATCAGACTGGTAAACAATGCCATCTGCCCGTTGGGCATACCCAACTGCGTAAACAGCGTGATACTCACACTCGTTACCAGAAAATACGGCACCCCCTCCGCAAAATACAGCGTCGGCACCCACCACCACGGAGAACCGTTTTTCTTAATATGTCCCTTTTGTGTTTGGATGATGTTTTTAATTTCTTGTATTTTTCTTGCGTCCTTGTGCTGCAACGCCGAGCGAAGCTTTCAGGTATTTTTTTGCCGCTTGCGGCATCGGAGGCTCTTGTATTATTACCCCGCAAAGTTACGCTTTTTTTTCGGACTATGCAAATTCAGCATGTGATATGCTATACTTTGTATAGATTTCTTCTATATTGTCCTAAATTATTTTCTCTCTGCCTGTATGTTTTATATGCCGTCAATAACTCGCCTATGTCTCTTTGTGCTATTAAGAGTGGGTGATTAGTGGGTGATTAGTAGGTGATTAGTGGGTGATTCTCGGGAGGATACCGTGTGCTTACCTTGACAGCCATAGTTGGCAAAATAGGCTTTTTGCTTGTGTGTGTAGTGGATTTGTTGTAATTTTGCGCTCTCAAAAAAGTACAAAGATTGTGTTAGGTTTTTTTATTATTTTGTTGTTCCTCGTGTTGGGGAATGTTGTCTCGTGGGCAATTGGCGGTATTATCCCCGGTAGTGTAATAGGTATGCTGTTGCTTTTTGTGTGCCTGTGTCTCAAATGGATACACCCGCACCATATACGCACGGCTGCCATATTGCTGACGCATAATATGTCATTCTTTTTTGTACCTGCAATGGTGGGGATAATGGAGCAATGGAATATTATCCGGTTGAATATAACCGGGTGGCTGGGTATCTTGGTATTAACCACCGTGGCGATTATGGCAAGTAGCGGACTGACAATGCAAGGGTTGGCGCATCTACAGTGCCGTTTTAAGAGAAAGGGGCTACTGCATGCGTGACGTTTTGTGTTCTATGCCGGCGTTGCTGATGCTCACTTTTGGAACCTATTTGTTGGGCGTGTTTTTGCAGCGCAAATCGGGGTGGACTCTGTTGCACCCATTCTTGGTGTGTATTCCTGTTCTGTTGTTTTTGCTGAAAGTGTTGGATATCCCGTATGAAACCTATTCGCAAGCCAATCAGCCGATTAATTTCCTTCTCGGACCGAGTGTTGTGGCGTTGGCTTTGTCGCTTTATGAAGAGTTGGAGACTATCAAACATAATGCATTGCCGATATTTGTAGCCGTGATAGTGGGTGCTTTGGTAGGAGTGGTGAGTGTTTATTTTTCGTGCAAAATGCTTCACATGGATGGTATGTGGGTACGCTCTTTGGAGGCCAAATCGGTAACCACGCCGATAGCCATGGACGTAACGCATTCCCTTGGCGGAAATGAGTCGTTGGCAGCCGTGTCGGTAATCATTACAGGCTTTCTTGGTTCACTGATGGGACCATTTGTCTTGCGTCTATGCCATATTACGAACCCTGTGGCGAAAGGGCTGGCGATGGGTTGTTCAGCGCATGGATTGGGGACAGCGCGTGCTATTGAATTAGGAGCCGTCGAGGGGGCGGTCAGTGGTCTCTGTATCGCCCTTATGGGTGTCGCCACTGCCCTCCTTGTCCCGCTATTCCATATAGTCCTTCCTATCTGGTAATTAACGTTAGTTTGATATAAGCGGAGCGTTGCTATTATTGGACGCATATTGCCAAAAATATCCTTCTGGAGAGCCTGACGGAAATAGCGGATGATGCCTTTGAAGGTTGCGCCGAGCATTGTACCTTGTATGCACCTTTCAGAACGGGTTCTGCATATCGCAACCACCTGGTGTTTGGCAAGTTCCGCGAGGTGGCGATAGAACGTGTCTGTTCGATATAAATACAATGCTCTTTTGCAGAGAAAAATGATGGAGACAATCCCTTGTTATTATGAATTACATCCCAATCTACGAAATCTCCGACCAATTATGTGCCTCAATTCGTAGCAGGTCAAGTTGCCGCTTGTAGATGCGGTTATATTCGTCTTCAAGCAGCGGGTCTTTCTCCAATATACTTTCTGCGGTATGGCGGGCAATTTCCAATATTTGCCCGTCGGTGGATAAGGAGGCAATGTGCAAGTCAAAAGGCAGTCCCGATTGTTGCGTGCCATCCAAATCACCGGGGCCACGCAGTTGCAAATCTGCTTCTGCTATACGGAACCCGTCATTCGTTGCCACCATAATATCCATACGCTGTCGGGTTTCTTTGGTCAGTTCCAACCGGGTCAGCAGAATACAATAACTTTGGTCGGCTCCGCGTCCGACACGTCCGCGCAATTGGTGCAATTGGCTCAGTCCGAATCGCTCGGCGTTCTCAATAATCATCACACTCGCATTAGGTACATTCACTCCTACTTCAATCACTGTTGTAGCCACCAATATCTGCGTCTCGCCCGAGGCAAAATGCTGCATTTGCTCGTCTTTGTCTTTTGCTTTCATCTGCCCATGTACCATCGAAATCTTGTATTCGGGGAATGTATCGCATAGTTCGTTGTAGCCGTTTTCCAAATCTTGTAAATCCAATTTCTCATTTTCCTTGATAAGTGGAAAAACAACATACACCTGCCGTCCCGCCTGTATCTGCCCTCTGATAAACTGGTTCACTGATTGTCTGCGCTGTATGGAGTAATGCAATGTCTGTACAGGTTTGCGTCCGGGTGGCAGTTCATCGATGATACTTACCCGCAAGTCGCCATACACAGTCATTGCCAACGTCCGTGGAATAGGTGTGGCGGTCATCACCAGTACATGTGGCGGTCGCACATTTTTGCTCCATAGTTTTGCACGCTGGGCTACGCCGAAACGGTGCTGCTCGTCCACCACCACCAATCCGAGATTTGACCATTGTACGGTATCTTCCAACAGCGCATGCGTACCAATCAGTATATCTATCCGCCCTGTTTGTAGGGCAGGGTGGAGCAGGTCTCTTTGTTTCTTGGTGGTAGAGCCGGTAAGTAGGGCTATCCGTAAACCGTTAGGATTGTCCTCGCTTGCCAACAGCGGTTTGAGAAACCCGTTCAATGTCTCATAGTGCTGGTTGGCGAGTATCTCCGTCGGTGCCATAATACACGTCTGGTACCCGTTGTCAATCGCCAGCAGGCAGCACATCAGTGCCACCAGAGTCTTACCACTACCCACATCGCCTTGTAGCAGACGGTTCATCTGTTTGCCCGATTTTAGGTCTGTATGTATCTCGCGTATCACCCGTTTTTGCGCATTGGTCAGCGGGAAAGGCAAACTCTGATACATCGCATTGAAATTTCGTCCCACAATCGGCATCGGGAAACCCGCATTTTGCTCACGGCGTTTCATCTGCCTCAGTATCTGCAATTGGATATAGAACAACTCTTCAAACTTGAGCCGCTCTTTCGCACGTTGCATCGTCGGGGTGTCTTTTGGGAAATGGATGTTTTGCAACGCTTCTGTGAGTCCTGGTAGGTGGTAGTGTTGCAGCACATCGGCCCCGATTGTATCAGGAATTCCCATTGCCAAATCCGGTAGCAAACCTGCGATAATCGTACGTATGACGCGTGAGTTGATGCCCGCTTTTTTCATACGCTCCGTGGTATTGTAATGCGGTTCCAAACCTTGCGTCATCTCGGGTTTCACCTGTGCCATCGGCGTCAATTCGGGGTGTACGAAATTATACTGGTGGTTGAACCGTGTCGGTTTGCCAAAAAGCAGATACTTCACTCCCTTCTGCAATTTGACGTATTGTACGCCCTTAAACCATACCAGTTCTATCAGATGTGTTCCGTCGGAGAATTGTGCACTCAGCCGTTGTGCTTTGCCCACTCCAATTGTATGCCATTCCATCACCTCGCCGACAATCTGCACGTAGGTTTCGTCGTCCTCTATCTCTGCAATCTTGTAGAACTTACTGCGGTCTATATACTTAAAAGGGTACTGACGGAGCATATCAAGCGCCGTCTGTACCCCTAATTCTTTACGAAGAATGTCGGCACGTCTCGCGCCGACATTCTTGCAATAGGTAATATCTCTATGGGCTAATTCCACCCAAATCCTGTTTTATGAATACTTAATCGATTATTGCAAGCGGAAATTTACAGGTACGGTGTATTTCACACGCACAGCCTTACCACGCTGCTTACCCGGATTCCATTTAGGCATCGACTTGATGACGCGCACTGCCTCTTTGTCAAGTGACGGATCTCCACCCGAGCGAACTACCTCAACATCCACAATTGCACCGTCTTTGTTTACCACAAACTGGCAGATAACACGACCTTGGATGCCGTTCTCTTGTGCAATAACAGGATATTTCACGTTTTCGCTCAAGTATTTGAACAACGCCTGCTGACCACCGGGGAACTCAGGCATAGTCTCTACAACCATAAATATGACTTCCTCTTCTTCCTCCTCTACGGGAGCCTCAACGGGCGGAGCAATCACGACCTCTACATCTTTTTCGTCCTCTGTGTTGATTTCGATAGACTCAGTCTCAACATCGTCTTCCACTACGTTCAGTACCTCAACCTCTTGTACGGCAGGAGGTGGTGGGGGAGGAGGTGTTGTTTCTTGGGTTGTCTGCTGAATTTCTACCTCTTCTTCAAATAGGAAATCGGTATCGGCAACCTCATACTTGGTAACCTCTTTCTCTGTCCATTCAAAAGCGACATAGCAAACGCTCAAGACGAAGACAAAACCCATCAGCACGTAGATGATTTTCTTGTCTTCCAAACTGGCTTTTTGTGACTTTTTAACTTGCATATTGTGTAGTTATTAGATTTCTTCGCACCTAATAGGCACTGCTTTCACTTAATACTCGCAAAGGAGTATTCTTGCAAAAACGACTGCAAATTTACTGCTTTTTTCTGAATAGCGCAAATATCTGTGCTATTTTTATGCAAAAATGTTTGGATACTTGCCATTGAACAATAATTGTAGTATCTTTGCAAATCGATGAACATGGTAAAACGCCTAATACAATCGGCAGGGGCGCGCAATTTTGCTAAACTTCTGTCTGCCAATGTAGTAGCCCAAGCAATTGGGCTGTTGGTCTATCCTGTTCTGACTCGTTTGTACGCTCCGGATGACTTCGGTCTGCTCAATTTGTTTTTGAGTATCGGCGGTATTCTTTCCATTCTCGCCACTGCCGAATATCAATATGCCATCGTCCTGCCAAAGGAGCAATCCGATGCGGTGGCGTGTTTCCATGTCGGGGCATTATGGCTGTTGTTAGTGTCCGTATTGTGCGGATTGACTTCGCTCTTCCGTGCACAAATCGCTGCGCTGTTTAATGTCTCCGCTTTGGCAACTTATTATCCGTTTTTGTGCGTTTTTATATTCGCTACTGGGTTATGGAACTTGCTGAACTATTGGTATATACGCAATAGTCATTTCGGACGTGTCTCGACATTCCAACTGACATTGAGCGTTACCAATAGCGGGCTCAAGTGCGGTTTCGGAGTAGCAGGTTGGCTGCGTGGCGGACTTATTTTTTCCACTTCTGTCGGCACGTTGCTTTCTGTGATAGTGAGCATATGTTATCGGTTCAAACGGGACATACGACCATTGCTCTATTTCAACCGCACACGTTTGCGGTTGATGGCGGAACGTTATCGCAATTTCCCTTTGTTTGCCTTGCCCAAATCGCTTGTCAATATATTCAGTTCCAACTTGCCCGTATTGTTGCTTACCCCTGTTTTCGGACTGAAAGAGATGGGCTTTTTCGGAATGGCAATCACACTATCGTTTACCCCCATCAGTTTGATAAGTCGCTCTTTGTATCAGGTATTGTACCAGAAGACTACAATGCAGGTGCAGCGAGGTGAGCGCATAAAGCCGTTCTTTATGCGTTTTATGTATTTGACGCTGTCGGTGGTGCTACCGTCATTTACCCTATTGTATTGTATATTGCCGTGGCTTACGCAGTGGCTGCTCGGAGCGGAATGGTATATTACGGGTGAGTATATTCGTTTGCTGTTCCCGTGGCTGATTGTCAGTACGCTGATTGTCCCGTTGGGACCTTTGACGGACATCTTTATGAAGCAAAAGTGGTGGCTGTATTTCGAGGTCATTATGCTTCTTCTGCGTTTGACGGCAATCGGTATAGGTATCTACTATGCGAATATCCGTGTGGCAATCCTGGGTTATTCCATTGCCGGTGCCATTGGTTTGGCAGTCCAATATCCGTGGTATATGAAACTGATTTCCAATTACGAAAACCATATTAACTCTGCAAACCATGTGTAAGAAAGCCTATATATATCCCGCCAACGATACCGAGAATGATTTCTTCAAGAGTATGCACTATGCCTTGGAGTACAATGGCGTATCGGTTACCAATCGTTTGTTGGACTTTTTCTCGACGGATATCTATATATTGAATTGGTATGAAACTGTGTATCGCCACCAATTCTTGCTGTTCCTTAAAAAACGGGCATTTCTGCTTCTTTTGCGCTTAACCCGAAAAAACTGCATTGTATATCTCCATAATGTCCGACCGCATCGGAAATATGTAGCAATACCGGACTACCGTTTGTCGGAGAGATTGCTGAGATACTTGATACGGTATAGTACCGCATTGGTCTGTCTGTCAGAGACATCTGTGCGGTATTTTCCTGCATCTGTTCAAAAAGAATTGGTTAATGCAAGGCGCAAGATACATTGTATTCCTCACCCTAATTTTACGCACATCACCCCTTTGCCTAAGGCGATTTCGCCCGACAAGTTGCGCTTGTTGTCGTTTGGGGGAATAGAACTATATAAAGGAGTGGAAATCGCGGTTGAAGCGATGAATGACATTCGTACTCCGCAGATAGAATTATGGATTGTCGGTGCGGCACAGAAAACGATACAGAACCGCTTGCAAGAACTATCAACCAATCCGAATACGCATTTCGATTTTCGCTATATAGAGGAAAAATACCTGCCGGAACTATTTGCGTATTTCGATTTGTGTGTCTATCCGTTGGATATGGATAGTTGTCTCAATTCATCTTCTGTGCTGCTTGCATTTTCTATGCAGACAAGTGTTATCTGTCCGCAAATAGCCACTTTGGATACATACCCGCAAGGCGACTATATCGCCTATTCCTACGCAACACCGTCCGACCATATACAAGCCTTGTCTGCAGCCATTCAAAAAGCCTATGCGCTGAAAAAGAATAATCCTGACATATTTACCCTAATGGGCGAGAATTGTTACAGCGAAACCCTCAAGCAAAACAATCAAGACCTGATTAATAACAAAATAAAAGAAATACTTTGATTGGCATTTCTTCCATTATATTTAGAATTATATATTATCGCCTGACCAGCCATGCCCTATGTCCCAATGCTCGTCTATCATAAAAGGAAAGTCTTCGGGAAGATTAAACTCATCAACTAATAACTCACGGAGAGCATCTGCATTGACAATTTGTGTCCCGTTGATTTCTCCGTTTATCCAATGTCCTGCGGTTACATATAGATTTCCGTCCGGACATACAAAGATGTGTCCGCGGGGGGGGATTTGGGTGTAGTTGGTTTCTGTATAGAATATAGAACTGGTATCTCCTTTTGCTATTGCCCGATAATGTTGTTTCATCCAGTAATCTTTGTGGAGTTTGTGGATAGTGCCAATGCTTTCATCCACATATCTTTCTGTACACCAAAAAGGGTATTGTGGGCATAGTCATACCAAAAGATACCCACTTGTGGGCGACCGGTATTAGCAAAGCTGCGCATCAAGTCTATCATATCGTTATGCTCCTGTTGATTTGGATATGAAAACATCTGTAAAATCTCCTTAATTTTGATATGACAGAATAATATTATACATTCCGATTACCTGTATCTCCACTCTCTTATCTTGTTCCACCACACCGCCAACCGGAATAGTGGCTTGTAGTATTTCTCTACACTATAATATATGGTGGGGGTACTGCCAAATTGTTTGTAGTGGTTTGCCACCCCGCGTATCATACTGCCTTCAAAATCGAATACCACTTGTTTCTCGCGTGCTAACTTAATCGCTTCCAGTACCAATAATGCTCCTGCACCGGAGTTCTTATGCTCCAAACTATAGCAGGGTATCAAGTAATACATCAGCCGATTATCCCAAACTAGAAACGCCGCCGCGCACACTTCGCTGTCTGCCGTCTGCACACTCAGTATCTCACATTGTCCGTGTCGTTTGGCTTTGCGTTCCAATACGAGGCAGAACTCCCGCGAGTAGGTCAGTTGTTTGCGTTGCTCTGCCATACATCGCGCGTGAAAACGATAGAAATCTTCCGGCGACATCCCTCGCTCGGTATGCAAACTCAATGCCCGTTGCAATTGGCGTTTCTTGTTTTTTGAGAACCCGTCAATCACTTTGTTGAGGTCGCTCAAATCCTCTATTCTATATGTCACGCGCTCGCGTGTCTTAAAGCCCAACGCCCGCATGGCGTCCACACATAGGCTGCCGGTAGGGTATTGCTGATAGTAGTACGACAGGTGTAATTTGTCCAATTGTTCACTCAATTGGCGGCATACCTCTGCGGTCTTCCATTTGTCTTCTGTGATTTTTGCGGCTACCCATATCCCGCCAATCTGTGTCTGTTGCGGCATAACGATATACCGCATCCATGCCCTTTTACGAAGCAAATAGGGGAGAACGGCCTGTATCTCCCCTTCTGCGTCTTCTGCAATCAGAACATCCCATTCTTTTCCGGCACATACTGCATCCAACCACCATGGCTGCATAGTCAGCGGCATATACTCCTGCTCTTTTGCCCATTCTATGAAACGCTCCTTATTGCTCATATCTTAAAATTAACGTCTAATTATGTAATAATCAACGTTCTGCCGGTCTTAGAAGATATTTTCTTCCTCTTGGAATCCGTCGTTGTCGCCTGTCTGCACGGCAGTATCTTCGGCGGGTGTGGCGTCTATGTTGTTACGTCCCATATTCTGGTATTCTGCGGGACGATACAATATCTGTACGTTCTCTGCAATTATTTCGGTTTTGCGGCGTACTTGTCCGTCTTTTTCCCATGTACGGGTCTGCAGTTTCCCTTCTACATACACTTTCATTCCTTTGCGTACATAGCGTTCCGCCCATTCGGCGAGATTGCGCCAAAGTACTATGGCATGCCAATCGGTTTTGTCGGGTACTTGTGTGCCGTTTTGCATTGTGTAGCCGCGCTCGGTGGTGGCAAGGTTGAAATTAGCAATGGCTACACCGCGATCAAGATAGCGCACTTCCGGGTCTGAACCCACGTTTCCAATAAGAATAACTTTGTTTACAGATGACATAGTTTGGTCAGTTTTTATTTAGGGTCATTATAATAAATGATTATGCTTCGTGCATATTTGCCGCAAAATTACGACTTTTTTTGCACATATCAAAATTTTGCTATAACTTTGCAGCGATTTACTAATTTTCCATTATGAGACACACATCGCTTTGGGTATTGTCGCTGTGCTTACTGCTCAGTTCTTCCCTTTTGGCACAAAACGAAACTTATGTGCGTTGTATTGCTTTTTACAACCTAGAGAATCTTTTTGATACCATTCATGATGAGGGAAAAAACGACTATGAATATCTGCCTGATGGCGGAATGAAATGGACATCGCTCAAGTATGAGCATAAAATTCACAATATGGGATATGCCATTTCGCAACTCGGTACGGATGAAGATCCGCGCGGTGCGGTCTGTGTAGGTGTTGCCGAGGTGGAGAATATGCGTTGTATGGAAGATTTGTGTGCAGAGACCAACAAGTATAATCGCCGCTACAAACCCATTCTGCTTGAGGGACCTGACCGCCGTGGAGTGGACGTCGGTTTTATGTACGATAGTACGGCTTTCCGACCGGTAAGTGTCAAAGGACATGAGTTGCATGCCCATTATGCGGACGGAGGTGTGGTGCGCAGTCGTCTCCAGTTGCTTGTTTCGGGCTACCTTGTTGGTGAAGGGACGCCGGAGAAAGTCCATATTTTGGTTAATCACTGGCCAAGCCGTTATGGCGGAGAACTCTCTTCCCGCCCGTCGCGAGACACGGCTGCTATGCTCACTCGGAGCATCTGCGATAGTATCTATTATCGTGAACCACAAGCGAAAATCATCATCATGGGCGACCTCAACGATGACCCGTTCAATCATAGTTGCGCCGAAGTGCTTGGGGCAAAGAAAACCCGTGAAGAGGTGGAACCGCAGGGCTATTTCAATACGATGTGGCAGAAACTCGACCGTGGCATAGGCTCGTTGGCGTACAATGGCAGTTGGAATCTCTTCGACCAGATTATCATCTCCGAACCGCTGATGAACGCCAGGTTGGAATCGGGCAAGTGGACGTATTGGAAATCGCAGATATTTAATAAGGACTTCCTCACCGTCCAAGAGGGCAAGGACAAAGGTACGCCCCTCCGTACACACAAAAGTGGTGTGTGGCAGGATGGTTATGGCGACCACTATCCCACGATGATTTATCTCATTCGACGCAAGTGATACCGTCCTCCGTTTTCGGACTCCGTTTCCAGACTGTTACAATAAGGTGTCGTCTTTGAAAAACTGCAACATTTTCGCCATTTTCTGAGTGGATAAATTTAGCGGGTCTAAAGCGGGTCTGACGGGAGGCGAATGAATCGAAAAATAGAACATATAATATAAGGTCTGTGGCTTGTAGAGCCATGGTCCTGTCAAAAACAAGATGAAACAAACTCTCACTCGTAATACCACGCCCATTCGTATGCGCAATTATGGGCGGATTATTCAGGATATGATTGCATACGCATGTACTATCGAAAACCAACAGGAGCGTGAAGCGTTGGTAATCTACATAGCGCAATGTATGCGTCAGAAGAATCTGGTTTGGAACAAAGACCAAGAGTCCGGACTCAATCGCGTCCGTGAGGACTTGGAACGCCTGTCTGACGGCAAAATTAGGTGTGATTTCCCCGCTTTTGAGGCTCTCCCGATGGCTCGCATTTCTGCTCCCGACCAAAATAAGAAAAAGAAAAGATAGGGGTCTTGACAGGCTGCCTTGCGGAAGTTTGAAACCGCGGTTTCTGCCGATGGGTTCAGAAGGACGCAAGGAAGATGTGCTTGACTCAGGTTTATAAACTTTTTTTCCTTTCGTGGACTTTTTGTAAAGTCTTCAAGCAAAACATTATGGCAACAGAATTAAGCCCGTACAAGGTTTTTGCGGGCTCTAAGGGCGAAGCCCTCGCGCAACGTATTTGTGACCAACTCGGCTGTAAATTAGGCGATGTACATATCGACCGTTTCTCCGATGGTGAGTTCGCCGCTTATTTTAACGAGTCTGTCCGCGGGCATTCGGTCTATCTCGTACAATCCACCTGCCCAAGTAGCGACAACCTTATGGAGTTGCTCCTTATGATTGACGCCGCCAAGCGTGCCAGTGCCTACAAAGTTATTGCCGTCATTCCGTATTTCGGTTGGGCGCGTCAGGACCGTAAAGACAAACCCCGCGTTTCTATCGGTGCCAAACTGGTTGCCAATATGATTCAGGGGGCAGGCGCCGATCGTGTCATTACCGTTGATCTCCACGCCGACCAGATTCAAGGTTTCTTTGATATTCCTGTTGACCATATCTACGGCTCCAATGTTCTTGCTCCTTATGTGGCGAGTCTTAATCTTAAGAAACTCATTGTTGCTTCGCCTGATGTGGGCGGTTCCAAACGTGCGGCGGCTTTTGCCAAGAAAATGCATGGTATGACCGAGCGTGATGTGCCCATGGTTATCTGTTACAAAAACCGTGAGGTGTTCAACCAGGTGAGTGAGATACGTGTCCTGGGTGATGTCTATGGTAAGGATGTGATTATAGTGGATGATATGGCAGATACGGCGGGTACGCTCTGCAAGGCCGCCGAAGTGATGAAGAAAGCGGGTGCCAAGAGTGTCCGTGCTGTGGTCAGCCATGGTATTATGTCGGGACCGGCTTGTGAGCGTATCGAGAATAGTGAGTTGGAAGAATTGGTATTCACCGATTCTCTGCCCTTTGATACCACCCGTTGTAGCAAAGTGCACGTTGAGAGTCTGGCTAAACCGATTGCTCTTACTATCCAGGCAATCCAGACCCACTCCAGCGTCAGCGAACTGAATATCCACTAACGATAATAGCACCTATAGTGTCAGATCCCGATCACTACGGGTGCTATATATTTGTCCTATTAGCCCTATTGGTAGTCCATTCGCCACGTTGCCCTAATTTAATGGATGGATAATTAATGGCTAATTACATGTTTCCAAAAATAATTAACGTCTGATTACATGGTAATTAACGTTCCCTACAACATGAAGAAACCTCTTTTCGGATTATTGCTGTTGCTCTTGGCACTTACGTCTTGTGGCAACAAGAAATCCGCCGTACCTGAGCGTCCGGCTTTTGCGGCAGATACAGCCTATCAGTTTATCTCCCGCCAACTCCGTTTCGGTCCTCGTGTCCCGAATAGCAAATCGCACACCGATTGTGCCGTATTCCTTATGCAGCAACTGCGTGCGTATGGTGCGGAGGTTGAGTTGCAGAAAGGTTCTATGCTTGATTATAGCGGACGTCCGCAAGCGGTATTCAATATCATCGGACATTTCTATACTGATAATACACGGGACCGCTCTCGAGTCCTCTTGTGTGCGCACTACGACACTCGCCCCTGGTGTGATGAGGAAGAGGAGTACGAAAACCGTTTTCTCAATGTTCCCGGTGCTAACGATGGTGCCAGCGGGGTAGGGGTGTTGCTCGAGGTGGCACGCCAACTCGGAAAACAGATAGCCGACTCTACGCTCTCTACGCCCGTAGATATTGTGTTCTTCGATTGCGAGGATATGGGGACTCCGCAGTTCTATACTGGTATCGAGCGTGAAAATACTTGGTGTCTCGGTAGCCAACTATGGGCTTCCGAATATGCCCAAAACGGAAATAACGTAAAATACCGCTTCGGGATTTTGCTTGATATGGTCGGTGCACCCGATGCGTCTTTCCCGCGCGAGATGTATTCTACACAGTATGCCGAGAGTTATGTAGAGACTGTTTGGCGTGCTGCGGCTGCATTGGGGCATGGACGTTATTTTACCAATCAGCAGGCGTACCCTATTGTGGACGACCACTACTATGTCAACACCATTGCCGGCATACCTTGCGTGGATATTATCCATTATGATACACGTAATGCTACGGGCTTCCCTTCGTGGTGGCACACGCAGCAAGACGATATGCGTAATATCAGCACCGCCACTCTTCAGGCTGTCGGCGAAACCGTTCTTTCCGTTATTCAATAAGCCTCTCTGTGAAACATCGCGTTCTTCCCATATGGCTCGTTTTGGTAGGTTTGCTATCTTCGGCTAATCTGTTTGCACTCACGCGTGAAGAACGTATGTCGGTGCGCAACGAACTGCGTATAGGTTGGGGCGATATGCTCTATGAGCAGGCAATGTACCACAATTCTAATAGTACCAACCGCTATCGCTATACGGGGCATATCTTTGTTGAGTACCAGTACTACTTTCGCCCGTGGTTTTCTCTTGGCGTACAGGCCGATTATGAACAGGTATGGTGGGATGTTACGAGAGTAGGCACTCAACCTTTGCCAGAGCCGAGCAAGGACCATTCGTTCTACAATGCTTGCCTGATGCCTGCTATGCGGTTCTCCTACTGCCACAAACCGCACGTCAATCTCTATTCGGCACTCATGTTCGGAGTGGGCGTAAACGGCGGTACGGAAACGGATATGTATGGGCGTACGCTTGCGTGGACACCCGCTTGGGGATTTACGCTGTTGGGACTCAAAGCCGGTGGCAAACATTGCTTTGTCTCTGTGGAGATTGGTGGTTTGAACGCTATCGCCGGGCGCAATTTTATCTATATGCTCGGTTCGCGTATGTTCTCAGCCTCTGTCGGCTGCAATTTCTGACAATATGAAACATATATCATATATAACATACGGTCTGTTGCTTCTTGTGGCGTTAGTCTCGTGTAGGCGTATCGAACCAGAGTACGTGGATTTTGCCAAGTACAAAGGGCAGGCGAATGCGTTTGTTCCTATGCGCGAGCAGGTGTCGGACATCCGCAATGAGCAGCCGTGGGAGAATGTGGAGCCTGACCTGCAATGGAGGACGGACTCTGTGCGCCAACCTATGCGTACATCGCCCCTTACCGTAACGGACGTGGCACGCGGTTTTTTAGGCTCTATGCTTACCTACAAGGTGCGACAGGTGGCGGGAACGTATCGCAGTATTGATATCAATGGCGACTCGCTTACCGTATCGGGGAAGTTTTTCTATCCCGCGGACGGCATTATCAAGAATCTGATGATTGTCTCCCACTACACTATCGGTGCCAATTTCGAAGCCCCGTCCGAAACGTTCAGTTTTGAGGGAATGTATGCGGGAATGGGCTATGGCGTGGTGATGCCAGATTATATCGGTTATGGTGTTACGGTGGATAGTATTCACCCCTATCTGCAAGCGGAAACTACGGCGCACAATGTCGTTGATATGGCGCTTGCTATGCGTCCGTTCATCGCCGAGAGGGAACTGAAAGTGCTGTCCGACTCGGTCATCCTGATGGGCTATTCGCAAGGCGGTGCCACCACGCTCCATGTGCAGCGTGTGTTGGAGTCCTATCCGAAGTATGTGAGCGAGTTTAAGATAAAGAAAGTCTATGCGGGTGCCGGACCGTATGACATCGGTCGCACATACGATTATAGTGTCAAACTCGATAAAACGGGGATCCCGTGTGCTGTGCCGCTGATTATCCAGGGGATGAGTCTCGGTATGGACAAACCGCTCGATATGTCTTTCTTCTTCAAGGAACCGTTGCTGAGCAACTATCCCGAGTGGATTAACTCGAAGAAATATACCGTCAACCAGATGTCAACGCTCATCGGGGTCAATCGCTTGAGCGAAATCCTTACTCCCGACGGAACAGACCGTACCAATCGTGAGACGGCGCGTTTTTATGTCGAACTGACCAGCAATAGTATTCCCGAGAACTTTGTGCCGAAGGCTCCGCTCTATATGTTCCATTCCGAAGACGATGAGACGGTGCCTTTCATCAATTCGCAGTTGATGCAGCGGCAATTTCGTGACAAAAAAGCCGATGTCGTGTACAATTTCGGGCATTATGGCACCCATATGCGTGGGGCGGTCACGTTTATGAAAGCGGTGGCGGATGACCTCAAACAAACTAATCCTTAGGCAAAATGAAACATTCTTATATTTTGATACTTTGTGCTGTAACTGTCGGACTGCTTTCGTGTGAGATGGATGTCAACGATAGTACGCTTGATTTTACGGTCTCTCGTGTCCGTTCCGAGCAGGCATGGGTGGAGATATTCCCGCAATCCAACGACTTTTATTATATCTACGATGCCGTTCCTGCTGCCGAGTACAACGCTTTCCGCAACGACCGCCGTTTCATTGAGCACCATTTCGATGAGCAGAAAGGGATCTGCGAGAAGCTCAACTCCCTCTTGAAGGAATACGGCTATGCCGAGATACCGATAGAGCAGATGCTGTTCTACAATGGTGCCGTCGACGGGGCTTTGTCTAATCTTACGCCCGGTACCGACTATTATGCCATTGCCTATTGCTTCAACTCTCGCAAACGACCCATTTATCGCTTGATCAAGCGTCCTTTCACTACTCCTGTCAAGCCTCGGTCGAGCATAACATTCGATGTACGGATGAAAGACAATCAAACGGTATTGGTCGTTCCGTCTAACAATGATTCTTATTTCTGGGAAACGGCATCCAAGAAGGCGGTCTTCGACTATTACCAAGTGGATATGAGCGATACCTCCTACGATGCTGCCCTGATGCTGCCTATATGGTTTTCTGGAGTGCTGTTCAATAATTACCAATGGGATTTCCAACTTATTACGTCCGGTACAACGACTATCAACCTGCCTTCCTTGGTGGATAATATCGCTGACGGCGACATCTTCTATCTCGGATGTGTGGGCTACACCACCGAGAAAACCACAGGTGAATCGCTCTATCAAATCACCTACCATACGTCGCAGCCGTCTGTATTGGAGAAAATAGAGGATGTGTTCAATTCTCCCGATAGAAACGATGCTGTCGCACCCGTACTCAATCTCTTGCGATGCAATCCCAAACGACTCTCTGCCGCTCCTTTCCACGCTTTGCAACAACGCAGATAGACCTTTGCAACAATACTGCGGAAAAATGTACGATTGTTAAGATTGACATCGTATAGACTCTGTTATGTCTCTATATTAAATTTCGTTACCACCTCGTTAGGAGTGCGTTATCATCTCGTTATCATCTCGCTCCGACAAAAAGTGTACGATTATTAAGATTCTCCGTCAGGCAGAATTTATTTTGCTAATTCCTGTATAACTTCATACAGGTGGTTGACCAATAGGACCTGCTGTTCGTTAAAGAAAACGATGCATTGGTTTTGCAGAATGCTATCACCGGCATAAACGGAAGATAGTGAATCCTGTATAGACTGCCAACGCATATTTTGGTGTAGCAATTGTTGATAATATAGAAAATCGCCCTTGGGCGCCTCTCGAAGAATACCCTCCAACCGCTCTTGTTCGTCGTGTTGGCAACTGATTACGTCAGCATTCATCTGTTGCTGTAGTTCGTACTGGTCTGCATAGTGCAGGCGGGGGCGGTTGTACACTTGCCATATACCGAGTGTAGATAGTACGGTGATGATGATTACGAGGATATTGGCTCCTGCCTTAGCCAGTTTCTGTTGCGTGAAAATCCCTTTGCGCAGTTCGGCAATGTTTTTGTAGTGCCGTTTGCGGCAGGCACAGGCAATTGGCTTGTACCCTCGCAGGTGCAGCAGGTCGATTAGGTTTGCTATACGGAGCAGGTCGTCTTGCAGGTCGTTGGGCGCAGGCGTGGCGGAATCGTCGGTATCGCTCAGCCCGAAATCTATCAGTTTCACGTTTTCCCCGTTGCGGGTGACAAGGATATTACCGGGTTTTAGGTCGTGGTGTACCAACTGTCGTGCGTGCAGATACTCCACTGCATCAAGCAATTGCATCAGTACACGCTGCCGTTTCTGCCTGTTGGGCTTTGTTGCGAGCCAATGGTCGAACGTCTGTCCGTCCACTGACTCCATCACGATGCACCGACCTATGTCCGGTACCTCTTCCAATGAGTAGGTAGCCACTATATTTGGGTGCACCAACTGTATGCCGAGACGGAACTCCCGCTCTTGCAGCAGGCGGAAGTTGGTAAGTGGCTGCTGTTCTTTGGTCAGCCCTTTCAGTATAAACCAACGCCCGTACCGCTTGCCGCGATAGAGCGCACTATGCTGGCGACGCTGCAATAGCATTATCTCTTGCCATAGTGCAGTAACATCTCCTGCAACGATAAAACCCGAATCTGAGTACTCTGTTTCTTCCATTTGCTATGATAGTATTTGGGCACTGACAAGTCCGGTCTTGCTGCCTGCTACGTATGATGTAGGTGTATTCTCTCCGCGCCGCAGATTGTCAAGATACATCGGCTGCCCTATGAGGAAACACGCGGTATCGAACCGGTCGCCCGCACGTAGTTTGCTGTTTTCGGCTGTCTCTACGTAGAAGTGTGCCCCGCCTTCATAGCGGAACACGCATCGCCTGTTCGGTAGCCAGGTTACCTCCACGCGGTCGCCCGGTATCAGTTGTCCGGTATGAATGCCTTCGCCTGCAAAACTGTCGCTTTCCACCTCGCTACGCTGATTGAGGGTGGCGAGATATGCCTCCCAATCGGCAAAGCCGAGAAACTGCGACAGCAGGCACAGCGTACTGCGCCGGGTGGTATCTGCCCCGTCAATATAGCCCCACAGACGTTTCAACGTGGTGGGGGAGATGTTCTCATGTAGTCGCTCCCAAATAACACCTGCCAGAAACTCAAAATCATACGGAGTGCGTATCTGCCGCTTCACTTCGCGCTCTATATCCTGCCGCAATGACAGTATTTCGGGTGCTCTCTTATCCATACTCTGCATAACTTGTTTTTATCAATTGCCCGCAAAGTTACAAATAATTTTCTTTCTGCACAAGTCCTTTTTGGTTCAAAGCAATCACGGGACAAACACTTGTTGTTGATTTGCACATTTACTTTTTTTTTCGTAATTTTGCACTCGAATAAAAATATGCCATGTGTGATACACGTTTTTCTAATCTTGTAGGTCGCTTGACGGTGTTGGCAATAGCATTGTTGTGTTCCCTGTCGGTATTTGCCGAGTGGGCGCCGTTGGTACGTACGTTTACCCCGGACGACTATGATGCGGGTACGCAAAACTGGGCGTTGCTGCAGCAGAAAAACGGTTGGATTTATGCGGCGAACAACTATGGAATGTTGGAGTATGACGGCAGCCGCTGGAAACTATATGGTATCGGTAATAGTACAGTGGTGCGTGCCATAGCCGTAGATACGGCTGGAACTGTCTATGCGGGTGGAACGGACGAGTTCGGGGTATTTCGCCCAAATGCGTACGGCACGCAAGAGTACCATTCTCTCGTAGAGAATATACCGGTACGCTATCGGCATTTCGGAGAAGTGTGGAAGATCTTCTGGAGTAAAGAACGACTCTATGTCCAGACTCGCAACTATATATTCTTGTTTTCAGAAGAGAACCATGTCGAGGTAATTGATCCGGGCGACGTAATACGCACATCGCTGTTGGTAGGCAATGAGTTCTTTGTGGCAACAGCGCGCGATGTGTATGTACTGAGTGCCAATCGTTTGCACGCCTTGCGTGGGTCCGAAGCCTTGCGCGGCTCTGTAGTTTGTGCTCTGCTGCCATATTCGGATAACGGGGTGCTGATAGCCACGGATTTTAAGGGTATCTATCTTTACGAGGGCGAGACAGTACGGCGATTCTATACGGCGGCGGATAAATATATCACTGACAACCAGTTATATACAATGGCGGTTAATGAACAGTATATGGCATTTGGAACGGTTCGGAACGGCGTTGTATTGACCAACTTGCAGGGACAATCACCACATTATCTTACCCGCGAGAACGGATTGCAAAATAATACGGTCTTGAGTCTGCTTTTTGACAGACAGGATAATCTGTGGGTGGGGTTGGACAAGGGAATCGATTGTGTCCAACTGATGTGGCCTATAGAGCGGCTGAATAATACCCAAATTGATTATGGTTCGGGCTACGCGGCTTGTGAATACGATGGGGCTCTGTATCTCGGTACCAATCAAGGACTATATTGCTTGCGCAACGGACGGATGACTCTCGTGGACGGCTCGTTGGGGCAGGTTTGGAGCATCTCGGAATGGAATGGTCAACTGCTTTGTTGCCACAACCGTGGTTTGTTTGAAGTTCGGGGAAATCGCTTTTTGCCTATAGAGACCGCCGATGGAGTTTGGAGTGTGAAACCAATACATAAGGAGAACGCCATTGTGGGAACGTATGTCGGTTTTGCTGTGTTGCAATATACTGCCAATGGGTGGAAACTCAGGCATCTGAATGGTTTTGCGGAGACGGCTCTCTACTACGAGATAGATGCAAAAGGACATATCTGGGCGCTTACATCGCGTGGGGTGGAGCGCATGCAGATAGTCGGGGAAGGCAGTGCTTTGCAATGCGACGTGATACTGCCGCATCCTGCAGCACGGCAAAACTACTCGCTCTCGCGCGTGGGCGATGAGGTATATGTGTTGGGCGATTCTTATTTGGGGATTGTGGGAGCGGATGGAGTGTTGCGAGAAACGGCATTCGCAGAGGCGCACCTGCCCTATGCTGCTCGTTATCCGCTTATCAGCAAGGATGGCAATGGAAATCTGTGGCTTTATTGCAATGATAAGTTGCTGGTACGTACTTACGATATTCTACAGGGGACGTATGCTGAACCGATGGAGATTATGTCTGTGGGGAAATTTGTAATAGGAGGCTTTGCAAATATCGCATTCTTGTCTTCCGGCGATGCTGTGGTGGGTGGAATTAGCGGTTTTAGCAAAATCAATTTGTCGGCTATGCCTGCACGGCGGCAGACTGCATCAATAGACGACACGCTTTATATCCGATCAGTATGTACTACCAGCCCTACAACGGAGATGATATATGGAGAGTCCTATCCGCAGCGGACGGGAGGAGTGGCATTGCCGTCCAATGTATATTCGCTTCGTGTGGAATACAGCGGGAGCAATACTGCCACAGATGCTACCTTGTTTGAGACTCGCCTATGGCCGGCAGAAAAAGAGTTTACGGCTCCGACTGCTGCTGCTTATCGGGATTTTACTGCTTTGAGGGCGGGTATGTACCGTTTGGATATACGTATGCTGACACCGCATGGCGTGGTGGAGCGTGAGTTGTCCATCTCTGTGGCACGCCCTTGGTATCTCACGACGTTTGCCATCATTCTCTATGCTTTAGCGGGAGCATTGTTGGTGGCTTATATCGTTTGGCGTGTACGTCGCCGCATTCGTCTGAACCGTGAGCGGATAGAGGCAAAAGCCAATCAACAATTGCACGAACAGGAATTACAAATCTTGAAATTAGAGAACGAAAAGGCACAATTCGACCTGCGGCAGAAAAGTCAGGAGTTGAGCAATATGATACTCTCGGAAAACAACCGCAAAGAATGGACAGATGCCGTAGTGCGCGATGTGCACCGTGCGGTGGATTGGCTCAATGCAGGGCGTGTGGACGATGCCAAACTACGTATGCAAACGCTCTTGCAACGCCTGCAAAACAATACTGGAACATCGGTAGATTGGAAACGCTTCGAGGATAATTTCGACATCGTCAATGACCAATTCATCCGTCGTCTGAAAACGAAGTATCCTTGGATGAATAAGCAGGAACGCCGATTGTGCGTATATATCAAGATGGGCTTGCAAACAAAGGAGATTGCTCCGTTGCTCAATATGACTACGCGAGGGGTGGAGATGATACGATACCGTTTGCGCCAGAAGATGGAATTGGATTCGGATATAAATTTGAAACAATACTTCAACGAAATGTAACAGCAATGAAAGTCGTTTATATACATGGTTTTGCGGGGTCAATTCATTCCAATACAGTGGGGGATTTGAATAAGTACTATCCGCAGTTTGAATGGTGTCCGATAGAGGTAAACCATAATGTAGAGGAATCAGTAGGTAAGATTAACCGGTTCATAAAAGATAACTCCGATGTGAAATGCTTGATAGGCAGTTCGTTAGGCGGTTTCTATGTGCTTTGTGCCGATTTCGCAGGGCGCAAGTTGGTGGTCAATCCCGTGCTTAACCCGATGTCCTCGCTCAAACAATTTGTAGGAACAAACAAGTATCGTGGGCGGCGCGAGAATGGTGATACCGAATTTAAGTTCACTATGCAGGACTTGTTCCGCTTCAAGAAGTTTACGCCCCATGATACGCTGATGACTATCTGTCATTATACGCCCAACGACCAAGTGTTAGGCGATGTCAAACGGGATTATCAGAAATTTTTTGCGCATAGCGAGATGACCCCTGACCTGCAAAACCACTTTATGAATGAGCACTATATCAAGCACAAGTTGGGAGAGGTGTTGTTACCAGTGTTAAATGCTGAAGAATGATGAAAAAACGCTTCCGCGTGGCGGGGCATACTTTTGCCATTGAGGCAACAGCAGAGCAATTGGCTCGGTTGGACAATTATAACCCGTTCGAGGTTGCGGATGGCAATCCGCTGTTTGTATTGTATGTGTCAGATGAAGCATATCGGGAGACCGATGAATATACCAAAGTGTTTGTGGATTCGTCGGATGATGATATGCCGCGTATAGAAGTATATGCCGCAATGGGCAGCTGGCGGTTCGATGTGTCGAAACGGAAGAAGGACCTTATTTGCTTTCACTTGTCTGTGGATGCCCGTTTTTCCAACGCTACCTTGTATATAAAGGATACCGATGTGCGTTTCGCTATAGATAATGCGGCTATGTTGCTATATGCTTTTGCTACAGCGGATTTGAAGACATTGGAGATGCACGCTTCGGTGGTGGTCAAAGACGGTTTCGGGCAACTCTTTCTCGGACATTCGGGTACAGGAAAGTCCACCCACGCACGTTTGTGGCAAGAGGCTTATCCTGATGCGTGGTTGCTTAATGGTGATAACCCTGTGGTGCGTGTTATGTCCGATGGGGAGGTACGTGTTTATGGTTCGCCGTGGAGTGGCAAGACACCCTGCTATAAGCAGGCTTACGTACCTGTGTGCGGGATAGTCAAACTATCGCAGGCTCCGCAAAATGAGATAACCCGTCTGCGTCTTCCTGAGGCATACGCTTGTATGCTGTCTTCGTCAAGCGGGCTAAAAATAGAGCCGACAATGATGGACTCGCTTTATAGTACCATAGTGCAGATAATAAATACTATCCCTGTGTTCGGACTGAAATGTTTACCTAATCCAGATGCAGCCATACTATGCAGAGAGACTCTGAATACAATCGATATGACCTCGCTGTAGTCGCTTGTTTGCGTGCAGCAGTATGGCAAACTCCTTGTGATATAGATACTGCTATTCTGAATGACAACGCTTTTTGGCAGGCGGCTTATCGCCAGAGTTGCGGGCATCTGCTTTCGGTGTGGGCTATCAATCAGGGATTGACGGTTGCCGATGCTGCTCGGCGGAAAATACAGGTTTTCTCGGTTTATCAGCGTACTGTCCGGCAGAACCGGTTGCTCTGCGACTTGGTTACGCTTTTGCGCCTAAACGGCATAGAGACGGTGTTGCTCAAAGGGTACGGGCTTTCGTTGCTCTATCCCAAAACCGAAATGCGGGAATATGGCGACATTGACCTGTATGTCGGTGAAGAAAACTACGACAAAACGGTTGCTCTCATTCGTAAAACCTACCCGCAAACATACTGGTTCTCGGAGGAACATGTCAGTCATCATTTTCTGATGCAGTTGGATGAGAATTGCGATCGGGTGGCAGAGTTCCACAATGTGGCAATGGACTTGCCGGGAATGAAAAAGGCGGAGCAGGCGTTTACGGCGTTTACGCTGCGCGAGTTGCAGTCGGTACGAACTATCTCGCTGGATGGCATTGATATAGCTGTTCCGAGTGTTCGGTTTAATGCCGTGTATGTTTTTATTCATGCTTGGCACCATTTTTCTGGCAATGGGGTGGGGGTGCGCCAGTTGGCAGACTGGATGTTGTGTTTGCATGAGTTGGCGCAGACGCTTTCTGCAGAAGAGAAACAAGCCTATGCACATGATTTGGAACGTTTGTTGCGGCGAATGTCTATGCTCCAAATTTGGCAGACTTTCGGTTGTGTGATAGTGCGTCATCTTGGTTTGCCGAAGGAGGAGTTCCTGCTCTATAACGCTTCGCAGGAGCGGCGGGGGGAGCGGCTATATCGGCAACTCTTGCACGACGGGCACGGCTATCGTTTGGCGAACAAAGAGAAAGGGGCTACCATTCATTCGTTCCCGTTCCATCGTCCGGAAAAGAACCGCATAGCGCAGGTGCTGTTCACCTTGGTGCGCATACCTTACGACACGTTCCAGTTGGCAAAGATATTTCCGCACCTGGCAATAAGGCAGTTTTTTGGCAAAATCCGTTTGGGGGTTCTCAAAGTACTAAAAAAGACCGCCTCTGTATAGAAGTGGTCTTTTTTTTCTTGCTGTTCTGAGGTAAAGGAGTTGATTCTCTTAGCTCTTTATTTTTTCTCGTACTACTGGGTGGCGTCGCAAAAGCCGAACTGCTTATTCAGGGAATTCCATCAGGTAGGCCTTGATAAACCCGTCGATATCGCCGTCCATTACGGCGTTCACATTAGAGGTTTGGTAGTTGGTGCGGTGGTCTTTTACGCGGCGGTCGTCGAATACATACGAGCGTATCTGGCTGCCCCATTCGATTTTCTTCTTGCCTGCTTCTACCTTGGCTGCGGCTTGACGGCGTTTCTCCAACTCTAATTCGTACAATTGGCTGCGCAGGTGGCGCAAAGCGTTTTCGCGATTCTTGGGTTGGTCGCGCGTTTCGGTGTTCTCAATCACTATTTCGTCTGGTTGGTTGGTTAGCGGATTGACGAACTTATAGTGTAAACGCACACCCGACTCCACCTTGTTCACATTCTGACCACCGGCACCCGATGAACGGAATGTGTCCCAACTGATACCTGCCGGATCGACATTAATCTCGATTGAATCATCAATTAGCGGTACCACAAACACCGATGCAAACGAGGTCATACGTTTGCCTTGTGCATTGTACGGACTCACACGCACGAGACGATGTACGCCGTTCTCGCTCTTGAGATAGCCATAAGCCATATCCCCCTCTACATTAAATGTAACGGTCTTGATACCCGCCTCATCGCCTTCTTGTAGGTTGGTGATGGTTACTTTGTAGTTATGTTTTTCGCAATACCGTTGATACATACGCATCAATTGCTCTGCCCAATCTTGTGCCTCTGTACCGCCTGCGCCCGCAACAATCTTCAGTACGGCAGGCATTTGGTCTTCCTCGTGCGAAAGCATATTTTTCATCTCAAGGTCTTCCACTTCTTGTACGGCGTGTGCATAGGCTGTGTCCACCTCTTCTTCGGTAACGAGTTCCTCTTTGTAGTACTCGAATGCCAACTGCAATTCTTCTACCGCACTGCGCACGCCTTCGTACCCTTCAATCCAACTCTTGATACTTTTTACCTTGCGCATCTGTGTTTCTGCAGCCTTCGCATCATCCCAAAAACCGGGGGCTTGCGTATGTAGTTCTTCTTCTTCCAGCTGAATACGTTTCTCGTCAATGGCGAGATACTGTTTCAGTTTCTCCGCCCTGCTCTGAACGTCTTTTAATTGCTCTATCGTTATCATTGTAAAACTATTTGTCTGAATGTGTGTGCTTTACTATGCGTAAAAATCGTGCAAAGGTACACTTTTTTTTGCACATATAAAAATTTTGTTGTACTTTTGTCGCGTAAATATAACTCTGCCGCTTAGGCACAACGTACCGCGCCGAAAGGCGTACTATCTTTATGGAAAACGAACAACAAACAGCCGCTCAGGAACCCCGGGTAGAGGTTCAGCAGGAAGAAAAACAGGAGACAGCACAGCAGACTCCGCAAGAAACCAAACAACAACTCGTTGCAGCACTTAAGACTCTGCTGGAGCAGAACGTATCGGAAGTGAAAGATCGTGTAGAAATGCTCAAAACGCAGTTCTACCGTGAGTATCACCAGGAGTTGGAAGCCGCCAAGAAGGCTGCCGAAGAGGCTGCTGCCGCTGCAGGCGATACCCTCGAAATGTGGCAACCGGCTGTAGATGAGGCTGAATTGCAATTCCGCGAATTGCTTAATCAATATAAGCAGAAAAAAGCCGAGGCTACCGCTAAAGCCGAGGCGGAAATGCAGCAAAACCTGCTCCGCAAACGCAATATCCTCGACCAAATGAAGGAGATGGCACAGGCCGAGACGGCTGATGTAGCGGACAATGTTAAGAAAATGCGCGACTTGCGCACCGAGTGGAAAGCTATCGGTGCTGTCCCGCCGCAAAATGTGCAGGAGTTAAGCAAACTCTACCAGCAGTACCAAGAGCAATTCTATGATTTGGTCAAGATTAACATTGAGTTGCGTGACCTTGATTTCAAAAAGAACCTTGAAGCCAAAACCCTTCTCTGCGAAGCGGCTGAGAAACTGCAGGAGAACCCGAATATTGTAGAAGCAAGTCGTGCTTTGCAACAACTTCACGAGGAGTGGGCTGAGATTGGACCTGTTGCTCGCGAACTGCGCGAAGACCTTTGGAATCGCTTCAAGGAGGCTTCTACCGTTATCAATAAGAAACATCAGGCGTATTTCGATGAACTCCATGCCAAAGAGGCAGAGAACCTCGAGAAAAAACAGGCACTTATTGCCCGATTGCATGAGATAGACTACTCTGGTTTTAAGAGCAATCGCCAATGGGAGGATGCCACCGAGCAGATACAAACCATTCAGAACGAGTGGCGTACCATCGGTTTCGCCCCCAAAAAACAGAACCAAGTCATCTACGAGGAGTATCGCGCCCTTTGTGATGCATTCTTCAAAGCCAAAACCGCTTTCTATAAGGAACTGCGCGAGGGATTGAACGAGAACCTTCGTAAAAAACGCGAACTCATCGAAAAAGCCGAGCAACTCAAGATCAGCACTGATTGGAAAGCCACTGCAGATGCGATGATCGCTCTCCAAAACGAGTGGAAAAAGGTGGGGCCCGTAGCACGCAAGTACTCTGACGAGCTCTGGAAAAAATTCTCCGACACTTGTGACGAGTTTTTCAATGCCAAACGCGAAGCCAACAAGGGCGCACGTGAGGCATATCTGCAGAAGAAAGAAGCCGCTAAGGCACAGTTTACCAAGCGGGTAGAGGAAATGACCGACCGCCAAAAACTCACTCGTATGTATGCTAATCTCCAGCAGGAAATCAAAACTGCCGAGAACAACATTCTATTCTTTACGGGCAAGACCAAAACAGCCAACAAGTTGGTGGACGATATGCAGAAAAAGATTGATACTCTCAAATTACAGCTCAAAGAGTTGGAGGAGAAAATCAATAAGATGGAGGACTAACCCTGAATGGCATCCGAACTGATTAAATATCAAGATGTGGAGATACATCAGGCGGAGCAGATTGTGCTGACTAACGTCAATCTTACTGTGCAAGCAGGTGAATTTATCTATTTGCTCGGTAAGGTCGGCAGCGGCAAGTCTAGCCTGATGAAAACGCTCTATGGTGCTTTGCCTGTGGCGGCAGGTTCTGCCGAAGTTCTCGGACAAGATATGCAGAAGATTCGCCGTCGTCAACTTCCTTATCTCCGTCGCCGTCTCGGTATAGTCTTCCAAGACTATAAACTGCTGACGGACAGGAGTGTGGAGGATAACCTCCTCTTCGTGTTGAAAGCCACGGGGTGGAAAGATAAGACCTTGATGCGCAACCATGTGCAGGAGGTTTTGGAGCAGGTCGGTATGGAGAAAAAAGCCTACAAACGTCCGCACCAATTGTCGGGAGGCGAGCAGCAGCGGGTAGTCATCGCTCGCGCCTTGCTCAATACGCCGGAGATTATTTTGGCAGACGAGCCGACAGGCAACCTCGACCCCGAAACAGGCAACGAGATTATGGAACTGCTCCATGGTATCAGTCGGGCGGGGATCACCGTTCTTGTCTCTACCCACAACACTCTTTGGCCGGAGCGTTATCCCGGTCGCCGCTGGGAGTTCCGCGATGGACACATCACCGAGTTGTAAAAAGTGTACGATTATTAAGATTCCATTGAGCATTGTGCATCATACATCGCCCATTGAAAAGCAAGGTGGATGGTTATAGGATAGTTATAGGATAGTAGGTGCTTGCCACTCTCTCAAAAATGTACGATTATTAAGATTTCCGCTATTGGAAGTAACGAGAAATAAATGTTTCAAAATCTTATCTTTGTGATGTTGGGCGGGGCTGTATATGCAGCCCCGTGCCGTTCATTCTGTTCCGACAGAAAAATAGCCTGATTTTGATCATTTGCGTTCTTATAATTTCCACGTTACACATTAATGGTTAATTAATGGATAATTATATGTTTCACAAAAAGAAATTACACGATAATTAACGTTCCAAACAATTCCAATGCAAGGACTAATCATCAAATCTACAGGTAGTAGTTATCTCGTTCATTTCCCCGATGGCACCCAAGCCGAGTGTCACGTTAAAGGGAATTTTCGCATTCGTGGTATCCGTTCTACCAACCCCGTAGCGGTGGGTGACCATGTGGAGGTAGCCGCTCTTTCCGATGGAACTAATTGGATAACAGATGTTTGTGAGCGCCGCAATTATATCATCCGTCGTTCTACCAATCTCAGTAAGGAATCGCATATCCTCGCCGCCAATATCGATCAGGTTGTCCTCCTTGTTACTATCAACCACCCTGTCACTTCTACCACGTTTATCGACCGTTTCCTCGCTACCTGCGAGGCATATCGTGTACCTGCCGTCCTGCTCTTTAATAAGATTGACCTGCTTGATGAAGCCGAACTGCAGGCATTAGCGGAACTCCGTACACTTTATGAATCACTTGGTTACTCTACGTATGCCCTCTCTGCCAAGACTATCTGTACGGACGAGATAGAGCAATTCAAGCAGTCCCTTCTCTATGGCAAGGTTACGCTTCTCAGTGGCAATTCGGGGGTCGGGAAATCTACGCTCCTGAATGCTATTTTCGGGAGGGAACTCGCCCGTACGGGGGCTATCTCCAACGCTCACAACAAGGGCACTCATACCACCACTTTCTCCGAAATGTACCCGCTACCCCGTTGCATAATGCATAATGCACAATGCACAATGCAGGAAGGAAACACAGAAAAAATAACATCCGATCTGATGTCCCCCTCTTTGAGGGGGGCGGGGGAGTCCGGCGGATGGATCATTGATACCCCGGGTATCAAAGGTTTCGGCACTATTGATATGCAAAAAGAGGAAATTGGGCATTATTTCCGGGAGATATTTCGTATTAGTGCCGACTGTCGCTATTCCAACTGCACCCATACGGGCGAACCGGGGTGTGCTGTCTATCAAGCCGCTCTTGATGGCACTATTGCTCCATCCCGTTTCGAATCCTATCTCTCCCTTCTTGGCGACTGCACTGAAACAAAGTACCGCTAAGCAACGCTCAACGGGTAACGAACAATACACAATCGTTTTTGTGAGAATATATTTGTGTTGGCAATATGCAACATTTTTGGACGAAGTTGGCTGCTCATTCAAAATAAAGCACTAAGAATAAATCAATTATATAAAGACCATACCTGACACATCTAATGGAAAAATATATAAGAATGAAACTAAGTATGCTGTATATTTCTAATAATATAGTAAAAAGTGCAGTTTTCTTTTGTTTTTGAACAAGCGTTCAGAGAAAAAGCACTATCTTTGCATCGAATTTAGCTTAACAATTGGATTTGGCTTGACTTTCGGGTTGTTTAATTGTTGTTATTTCTAATGACGCTAAACATCCTATAGTCAAAAAGTAAGGCACAGCCGCGACGGTTCTGCCTTATTTTTTTTGTTATATCTACACATCTATAAACTCCCTTATCTCTCTTTGATTAACCCTGTGGTGTATGCTACAAGCAAGTGTTCGAGGTTATCAACCTGTGATTGCAGTTCACGTCCGCGGTCGGTGTCGCGAATGTGCAAACGGTGTTTGGTAAAGTCTTGTAGAAGGGTGCGGCTATGGATGTCGTTGCCTGAGAGGATAGCCTGCTCACGGCTCTCGAATGACTCATGCTCCACAAGTTGTATACCGTGGCTGTTGTAAATTAGTGTATAGCCTGCAATACCCGTTTTCTTCTGGTAGGGTTTGCTGAATCCGCCGTCTATCACAAAACGTTTGCCTTCGGCGCGGATAGGACTCTCGCCCTCTATGGTGCGCACGGGGATATGGCCGTTGATAATACGACCCGTTTCGGTATCCATCCCGAACTCTTGCAGTATCCGCACGCACGTCTCCCGCTCATTCGCCAGAGTGTAGTATGCCCCTTTCTTCTCTTTCCGCAGGTCTTCGTCTTCCACAAAATACCGCTCCAGGGTGGTCATCTTGTCCTTGTTGTAGAGCGGAGAATAGGGACCTTCCCACAGATACAGCATATAGTCCAATGCGTCGGCTTTTTCTTTGCCGTTGCTGTAATACGCCATACGCACCACCTCGTCGGTGCGCTCCATCAAGCGTCTGCCGCTGACACGTTCGCCGCACACGTCCATTTCGGTAAACGAACCATCATTGTTGAGCGGTATTGCCGCATGGTAGAGCAGAAAACCGTTGCGTACCAGGAACATACTCCCGTGTTGGTAGAGTAGGTGCAGATGTTTCTGCATTTTCTCCGATTTGCGGAAACTGCGTGCCAATTGGGTCATCAGTTCCTCTTCTTCAGCAGATAGTGTATAGGGTTCGGTTTCCGATAGTGTGGGCAGATTGGTGTCCAAGAGCGGATAATCCTGCCCGTTGATACGGATAGTGCCGTGTTGCTTATCTATCTTGTCTAATAGCAAACGGTCGTTCATATCCCATTCGGGATGGCGTAGGATAGTCTGCCCTTCCAACTTGAACTGGATTATCGAAATTGCCTTGTGCATCTTTGCCATGAGGGCGGCAGAGCGGGTCAGGCGCGGATTGTTCTCAAAATCTTTCGTCTGAAATACATCGCATGGGTCGTCATAATAGGTCTCCATGGCGAAGTTTGCCAGTGGTAGCAGGTTGATACCGTAGCCCTCTTCAAGGGTCTCGATGTTTGCATAGCGGATAGATACGCGCAGTACAGTGGCTATCAGGGCGGGATTACCTGCCATAGCCCCCATCCATTCTATGTCGTGGTTCCCCCATTGAATATCGTAGTCGCGCAAGGTGGACAGCACGTCCAATATCTTGGCAGCACCTGAACCGCGGTCGAATATGTCGCCCACTACATGGAGTGTGTCAATGGTAAAACCGTGTATGAGATAGGAAATTGCCGTGATGAGTTTCTCGGCGCAGCCGAGCCCGATAATCGTATCGATGATAGCATTGTAGTACACCGCACGATCGCTCTCGATATTCGACTCATGGAGCAACTCGTCGATGATATATGCGTAGTCCTTGGGCAGCATCTTGCGTACTTTGGAGCGGCTGTATTTGATAGTTACTGCCCGTGCTACCACCACCACTTGGTGGAGACGGATACGATACCAGTCTTCGATTGAGAAATCACCGATGCCCTCATCCAAACCGTCAACCCACTCATAGAGACTGCGTTGTACCAACTCGATACGCTCGTCGGGATAGTAGATAAGGGCGCATAGTGCACGTTTCTCGGTCTCGCTCATCTCGTCTCCGAATAGGTCGTCTATCTTGTGGCGAATAACACCCGAGGCATTCTTAATGGTATGGATAAACGCACTGCTTTCGCCGTGCAGATCGCTTACAAAATGCTCTGTACCTTTGGGGAGGGAGAGAATGGCACGGAGGTTGATCAGTTCGGTAATGACCGCTTTGCTGTTTGGAAAACGCTCGCTGAGCAGCGTCAGATAGCGCAGATCGTTTTTTATATCTTCTATATTTACCATAGTATATCGTTTATGCGTGCAAAGGTACTGCTTTTTGCGCACATAGGCAAACCTGTGTATCAACTACGATACATATACGAAGGATACACGAGAGATACACGAAGGATAACAAGAAGGATAACGCTGTTTTTGCAGAGCTTGAAATACTTTCTTTTATTTCTCTTGCGCCGCTTGCGTGCGCATAGCAAACAAGTCCCTTTGGCTATGTGTTTCGGCAGAAGGTGGCGCAAAGCACCGCTTTGTGCGCAGCACGCACCACCTTCCGCCGCTAATGCCATTTGCTGTATCCGGATTTTTTTTGTAATTTTGCAATCGCAAAACAGAACAGAAAAGATATGTCAGCAGGCAAATGGATATTAGGCGGACTGGGGTTCGTGCTGGGCGGCCCCATCGGGGCGTTGATAGGTGTGTTTATCGGGTCGCTTTTCGATTCGAGCGGCCGTGTCCTCACCGGCGGCGACGAGACCGGCGGCAGCGACAGTGAGACAGGACAAGGCAGCGAGACTTACAACAGAACATACCAACGTGCCTCGGTGGGCGATATACGCGTATCGATGGTGGTGCTGTTTGCGTGCGTGATGAAAGCCGATGGACATATAATGAAGTCGGAGGTGAATTACATCAAGCCGTTCCTGCTCAAAAACTATGGTGAATATGGTGCGAAAGAGGCGCTTCATCTGCTCAAAGAACTGTTGCAAAAAGACATCGACCCGATTGCAGTATCACAGCAGATAGCACGGCATATCAACTATTCGACACGTTTAGAGATTGTGCATATCCTGTTCGACCTTGCCAAGGCGGACGGCGAGGTGTCTGAAGCGGAGGAGAATATGATTTCGCTCATTGCTACCAATATGCGCGTGCAGGACGCCGATTATAAGTCGCTTTTGGCACTCTATCGCAAGCAGTCTGACCCTAATTGGGCTTATACGGCGCTCGAGATTGAACCGTCGGCAAGCGACGAGGAGGTGAAGAAAGCCTACCGCCGCATGGCTATGAAATACCATCCGGATAAAGTGGCTAATGCCGGCGAGGAAGTGCGCCAACAAGCCACGGAGAAGTTCCGCTCGATCAACGAGGCATATGAGACCATCAAACTCGGACGGGGAATGAATTAACAAGTAATAATTAACAATTAATATGCAAAGAATATGAAGCGATATGTTATAATCTGCCTCTTTGTGCCGCTATTGCTGCTGACGGGGTGTGGAAAGAAAACCGGCGGACGGGTGTTGACCAGTGCCACGGGAACGATCTATGAATGTCTGGTCGTATCGCCCAAGCAGCCGCTTTCTCAGGAGTCGCTCCGGCTGATTGCAGCAAGTGGTATCGAACACCCGACAGGCAGTGCATACACCGAACCCATCACCACGACTTATGACCTTGTGAGGGCTGTCTTAGGAGGAGATATGCCCTGTCTGCCGCAGAAGGAACCGTATTTTGTACTGACTAATGTCTCAAATGTTGCTTTCGATGACTATCTCAAACCTACGCGCAATATCCTCTTGGTGGATATCAATCCCGAGAAATATACCCAACTCAAGGTGCGCGTCTCTATTGATGTTTGGTCGCATCCGCAGGCAGTCTATCGTATTCAAGCCTCTTCGGAGGAAGAGTTTGTTGACTATTGGTTGCAGCATGGCAATGAGGTGCGTGATTGGTTTGTACGTCAGGAACTGCAGCGCCAAACCACTTTCTATCGTGCCAACACCAATACCGCTGCCCGCAAGGTTCTGCGCAATGGGTTTGGCTGCGATATGTTGATTCCGGAGGATTATATGCTCATTATGGACACCACGCTCAATGCACAATGTGCAGATAGTGTCCGGCTGCTTTGGTGCTGCAATAATAAAGGCTCTATGCGGCGTGATGTGGTGGTCTATGCGTATCCGTACACCGACCCGAACACGTTCACACTCGATTACCTCAATGCCAAGCGTGATGAGGTGTTGTCGCGCGTAATCAGTGCCTCGGTAGAAGGTTCGTATATGGGAACGGAATACAAGTTTTTTCCGCCGCAAATGCGTAATGTACAAGCCCTTAAGCCGAAGAAAGATGACGGTTTTTATGCCACAGAGGTGCGCGGACTATGGAAAATCCGCAACGGCGAGGCTATGGGCGGACCGTATGTCAGTCTCACTCGTCTCGACCAAGTGCGCGGCAATGTCATCACTGCCGAGACCTTTGTCTTTGCCCCGGGACAGAAGAAACGCAATGCCCTCCGTCAGGCGGAAGCCGTTCTCTATACCCTCCAACTCCCAACCGATACCATAAGATGATATATGCCGGGCTTGTCTTTTGTAGAATAAATGTTCTATTTTTCCATCTTGCTGAAAGTCGGGTAGATGCCCCGATGATAGACTGACGTTGTATCTCTCTTGAACGCCTTTTGCGTGGAAAAATACAATATACTAAAACGGCTCTGCCAATCGTTTCCCCGATGTGCAGAGCCGCTTTTTTGTTTAGTCTAAAAACTCTTGATTGGAGAATTGAAGACATAGTGCAATGCTATTGTAGCCTCAACCATACCGAGGTTGGGTCCTATATGTCCGCCATGTTCGCTAACTTTCTGTAGAATGTAGTGGCGTGTCTCGTCTGCCAATATGTGCAACTTCTCACGATTGAGTTGCTTGATGTCCTTCGGACCGTTAATATTGTCGAGAATTATAAGTTTATCTTGAATTGGGAAATAGGGGAGTAACTGCGTATGTTAATTACCAATTAACAATAGCCTTTGTTATTGGATAGTACAGGCGAGCAGTTGCCGTGCGTTCTCCATTGCAGCAGGGGTAGGGTGCTTGCCCGAAAGCATAGTGGCGATTTGGTTGACACGTTCCTCCTCTGTGAGACGGCGTATGTGGGTCTCGGTGCGGGTGTCGGTATCGGCTTTATATACAAGGTATTGCGTATCCCCTTTGGCTGCAATCTGCGGCAGGTGGGTGATAGCAATTATCTGGCGCGACTGAGCCATCTGCTGCATAATATTACCCATCTGCGAGGCAATTTCTCCGCTGACACCGGTATCAATCTCATCAAAAATAATAGTAGGCAGTCCGTTCTTAGAGGCGAGCAAGGCTTTGATACATAGCATAATCCGGCTAATCTCACCGCCCGATGCCACTTCGCTTACACGGCGCAACGATTGGTTAAGGTTGGCGGCGAACATAAACTGTACATCATCTTTGCCTAAGGGAGTGAAATCGTCGGTGTTAGTGATGGCGATGTCTATCTGTGCATGCGCAATACCGAGACGGGTAAGGTCGTCCACTAATTGCTCGGAAATCGGTTTACGTACCGCCTCACGAGTCTTATGTAGCGCAATCGCCGCTTTTGTCAAATCTTTTGTCTTGGCATCTAATTCCTTTTGCAGGCGGGCAATATCTATATCAAACGAACCTATTTGGTCATTCTGCCGTTGCAGATCATCGCGTATCTGTATCAGTTCCGCCTCATCCGTAGCGTTGTATTTGCGGAGCAGGTCATTCAACAGGCTCAAGCGTTCTTCCACCTGTGTCAATCTTTCGGGATCGAACTCGGTGCGCTCGGCAAGTCGGTTTGCCTCGTTGGCAATGTCTCGAAGTTCTATTTCTGCACTATCCAACCGCTCTTGCAGTTCAGGAGCGGCGGTGGATAGGTTACACATGCGCAGCAGGTCTAATACTGAGCCTTCCTCACCATTCAGCGCATTCACAGCGGTATCTAATGCTCCGCGTATTTCTTCGGCGTGGCTGAGGCGAAACTGCTCCTCTTCCAGTTCTGCCATTTCTCCCTCGGTTAGGCTGGCATCATCTAATGTTTTGTATCGAAAGGCGATATAATCGGCATCGGCTTGGGTTCTTCGGGCTAATGCTTGTAGGTCCCGAAGTGCCTTTTGCGTTTCGAGATATGCCTCGTAGCAAGCGGTGTATGTTTCCCGTTCAGCGGTATTTCCCGCCATTGCATCTACAATAGAAAGTTGAAAATCATCGTTCTCAAGAAGCAGGTTGGCATGCTGCGAATGGATATCGATGAGCCGTGCAGCCAAC
>SAMEA104315427__coassemble_346_pt1 | contig 65815 bp, 51 predicted proteins | sample SAMEA104315427__metabat2_high_PE_027 | metagenome-assembled genome bin SAMEA104315427 (sample SAMEA104315427) | gut metagenome | biome: Monkey gut; feature: monkey-associated habitat; material: faeces | place: China | collected 2013
GTGGAGAGTTCGTACATCACTATGCCGGCGGTAACGCTCACATTCAGCGAGTGTTTGGTGCCATACTGCGGAATCTCGATACACGCATCGCAAGCGTCCACCACTTCTTGCTGCACACCGAATACCTCATGCCCCATAACCACGGCGATGCCATTGGGGGTATTGGTCTCATTGTTTTTTCGTAGCAAATCCTGTCTTGCCTGCTCCAGCGTGATGGAGTCGTGTGCCTGCTCTATGGCATAGACACGATAACCGCGCTCTCGGAGAACACGGACAGCCTCAAGAGTATCATCGAAATGGAGCCAATCGACGGTTTCTTCTGCACCCAGCGCCGTCTTGTGTATCTCCGGATTGGGGGGACAACAACAGATACCGCACAGATAAACCCCCTCCAACAAAAACGCATCGGCGGTACGGAAGACCGCGCCCACATTGTGTTGGCTGCGGACATTATCGAGAACAACTATAAACGGGAGTTTCTCCGCATGGTGGAACGCCTCGGGAGTGAGGCGATTCATCTCTTGAATCGACAGTTTCTTCATACAATTTGATAGCGGAAGCCCTTATAGCCCTTCCGGCAAAGATACATAGAGAATATGTTGTTGGTCGTCGATGTGGCGAATGAAGTCCTCGTGGATAGGCAGCAGGCGACCATCTTCCATCTCAAGGAGGGGGTTGATAGTGGATTCGTCCACCGCAAGCACCTTGCCGAGGTTGCCTTGTGTGTCATCCTCCACCGTATAGCCCGCGAGGTCCTGCCACGTCATCAGTTCTTGTTCGTCTTCGGCAAGGTCCCGCCGGAGCATATAGGCGGTAGCACCTGTCAGTCGTGATGCCTGCTCCTCGCTATCGATACCTGTCAGGCTGAAAATCAGACTATCCGCCCCCTTGCCACGCCAATCGGCTACACGAAAAGGAACTAAGATACCATCGAGGTCGAGTATGAGAAACTCTGCCTCGGCATTGTCCCAATACTCATTATCCATTTGGCATTGTATCTCCCCCTGCTTGCCGTGCGGACGACGGAGGGTGCCAATCTGTATTACTTCTGAGGGTAAAATCATTGATTTTACGTAGTTTATGTATTTTGTGCAGTTTTAATTGCGGACGGTAACTATCTCGCCCGAGTAGAGGGTGGAGTAGCGGCGGAGTGCCTCGTGGGAAATACCTTGTGAGGGTGTGCCATATACATCCAGGTTGTATTGCTCACCGCATACGGGGCAGGTGGCAAAGAGCCCGTCTATCTCCACCGGTTTGTCTTGCTGCAGACATTTGGGGCAGCATAGGTCGTATGCCAGATACTCGCTGTTGCCTGATATATAGACTACTACGCCCGCGTAGCCGAACGCATCGCCTATTGCTTGACGAGGTAATGTCTGTCCGTTGAAATGGTAGCCGTCCCTGTCCAAGATAGTGTAAGAATAGATGTTTGTAGGTTTGAAATGCACAAAGAACGCCAAACGTGTATCTATTTTTGCGGAAACAGGGTAGGTGGGCACCGAACTGCGGAAAGTGGTGTCCTCGCAGGCAGTAAACAAGAATAGGAGTAGGGGAAGTATGTATATGGCAAGTCGCTGCATATCAGTTGCTTACACTGCCGAGATGAACACGGAAAATCATCACGGAATAGGGGGGGATATAACTCTGTGTACCCTCTGTTCCGTTTCCTTCGGCTTTGTTGATTTCGTTGTTGGTGAATACTTTTTCATCGTAGCCGAGATAGTATGGCACATATATTTCGATGTCGCCGTTCTGGTGAATCTTGCGCAAACCCTCAGCAAAACCACTGACGAGATTCGACATACTGAACTTTGCCGTGCCTCCATCGAACTGATAACCATTGATGAGCACGCCTGTATAGTCGCATACTACAGTACTATTTGCGTTGGGGCGAGCATCATGTGGAGTTGGGTCGGCAATGATTTTGTATTGGAGACCATCTGCCAAGACGAAAAATTTGGGGTCGTCTTTATGATTTTGGATGTTTTGCTCCAACCAGAGGTCGTTTTGCGTTTTCCAATCCATCCATTTATTTTCCTTGCAGCCAACCAAAAGGGCAGCAAAGAAAGTGAGTATCAAAAATTTATATTTCATCATATTATTCTTTATTTCTTTATTCCTTCTTCTTTCTTCCTTTTTCTACTTACATATCCACAGACTCGGGTTGAGGATGGTGCGATCTTGATATATCTGAAAATAGAGTTCGGTCTTGTTGTCTTGTTCGGGGTCGGAATAGATGGTGCCGAGTTTTTGCTTGGTCTCCACCTTGTCGCCCTGTTTGACGGCTAATTTGCTCAGGTTGGAATAGACCGTGCGATAGTTACCATGCTGCACGATGACAGCGTAGGTGTTGCCCACAAGGAAGCAACTCGTAACTTCGCCTTTATATACAGCCCGTGCAGAAGTACCTGTGGTTGTTTGCAGGTAAATTCCCTTGTTGTCAGTAATAACGTGCTCATATACAGGGTGTTGCTGCTTACCGAACCGCCCGCTGATAAAACCTTTCTCTACGGGCCATGGCAGTTTGCCTTTGTTTTGCTCGAAGCCGCCTGCTACGAGTTTCTGCTCCTTGGTAAGGGTGGTCTTGGTAGCAGTTTGCTTCCGCACTATTTCATCGATTTTCTTGTTGAGTTGGGCGGCCTGTTGCTGCTGTTTCTTGAGTTTGGCACCGAGGTTTTTCTCCTGTTTCTTCAGTTGGGTGAGCATCGACTGGTGCTTTTTCTCATCGCGTGCAAGGTTTTCCTGTTGCCGTTTGCGGCTTTGTAGTGCTTCTTGTTTGGTCTTGCGGTGTTCTTGCAGGGCGTCATTCTGAATGTCTATCTCTGTTTGCGTGCGCTCAATACGCTCTACCTGTTCCTGACGGTACTTGGCAAACTCCTGCATATAGCGCACACGGCGTACCATCTGCTGAAAACTATCGGACGATAGTACAAAGAGCAGAGGTGACTGCTGCATTTGTGCATAGTGACTCTCGCGTACAAGACGGGCATAGTCGGCTTTGTAGGTCTCGAGGTCCGACTGGAGCGAGTCACGTTTTTGACTAAGGAGAGCCATCTCGCCGTCAAGAGCGGTTATCTCGTTGCCGAGTGTGTGGATGAGTTGTCGCTGTGTCTTGATATTTTTGTTGAGCAACTGTAATTTGTTGAGTGTGGCTGTCTCGTTCTTTTTGGTCTGATTGAGCATTTTGTTGGTGTTCTCAATCTGTTTTTGTAGTTCCTGCTGTTTCTTCTGCAGGTTCTTGACTGACTCTGCATTGGCGTTCAGCGCAAGGAGACAGACACATATATATATGAGTATTCGTTTCATTGGAGCAAAGTGCGAATGTCTATTTGTTGGTAGCGTGCGAGGTTGGCGGCTTGGGTGCGTACGGGTACATCCAACTGCCGCTCCGGATAGATAAGACGCAGCATAATCGTCTGTTCGCCTGCCGTATAGCCCACGAAGGCTTCTTTGTCGCCTGTCGGCAGTTCGCCTGTAGCAAGGGCTTGCAGGTCGTGCCACGCAACGGTAGGAGCCAAGTAGCGGTTGATGTCATCGTAGGTCGCCACGGCATATTGGCGGTTGATTTTATCAATACCTGTAATCTGCGTGGGGGTGGCTTCTATGCGGAGCATTTCGATTCCGAGCATAGGCATAATGCTGATAATCAGCATTGAGTCGCGCACGGTCTGCAGTGTGCAGTTGGCACGCATAGTCTCCTCACCTAATGTGACCACCGCTTGTGCGTTCTGCATCAGGCACGTGTGCCATTGCGGTTCGGCGGGTTTTCCCTCGCTCTGCGTCTCGGTTTGGGCAATGTGCTTTGTGGTATGGCAACTTGTGAAACCAATACAGAAACCGACCGATAGGGCTACTATGGTCACGATTTCAAAAGCCGTGCCAAACGCCACCTTGGTGGCAATGGCAAAGGCGTTTTTTGTCGTGCGCTGAATAGCGTTGCGGCATTCTCGGAGAATATATTTGAGGATACGTATGTCCATATTTATTTGATGATTGCGTGATAATGCGCCTCTATCTCTGTTCGCTCATCGGGGGTGGCGTTCTGAAGTGCTTTGCGGATATAGAAAGCCGCCAAAGAGTCTTGTCCCTGCAGGTGGAGAATCCAAGCGTAGGTATCGAGAAACGTGGGGTTCTCGGGTTGCTCGCGGATGGTCTGTTGGCTCATTTGCTCCGCCTTGCGCAGATCACCGCCTGAGGTGGCGAGCAGGTAGGCGTAGTTGTTGAGTATCATCAGATTGGCGGGGTCGATACGCAGGATATGTTCGTAATTCTCAAGTAGTTGGTCTGTAGGGGCTTGGATAGCCGTCAGCAGGTCGGCACGAAAAAGTAGAAACCGCAGGTCGTCGGGGTAGAGAACCAGGTAATCGTCGATAGCGCACATGGCTTTTTTGAGGTCTCCTTGAATGACATATATCCGATAGCGGTTGATGGCGCTCATACCGTCATAACCCCGTAGTTGGTCAATGCGGTCTTGTGCCTGAATGGCTTGGTTGTATTTGCCGTTCACGAGAGCGGCTTGGCGCATATAGTCCCACACGGACGCATCTTTCGGGTTGAGGCGTGTGGCTTGTTTCATTACGGCAAGCAACTCCTTGCGTGAGTGTTTGTCATCGTTTTTGTAGAGCAATAGGGCGTAGTGGTACCAGTGGTCGCGCGGGTCAAGCAGGTAGGCTTGGCGGAAATATTCAAATCCTTTTTCGGGTTGCTTGAGGGCATTGTAGATGACGCCGAGATAATCCTTGGTGGTGGCATCTTGCGGGTTGAGTTGTTCGCAGAACAGCAGTTGCATCAATGCTTCGGGAAAACGCTCTTGGTCGAGACTCTGCTTGGCGGCATAGAAGTAGTAGGTGAACTGCTGCTCACGCTCCACGCTCAATGGCTGCGGCTGTTGTTTCTTTGCCGACAGCGAAAAAGCACATACAGAAAAAAGGAATATCGAAACTATACGCTTCATTCAACTAATTATGTGTTAATTATGCATTACGCATTACACATTACGCATAGATTATTTAACCCCGCTGTGCCCGAAACCGCCTGCACCTCGCTCGGTTTCGCTCAGGCTCTCCACCTCTATCACTTCCGGCTGCTCGTGGCGGGCAATCACCATCTGGCACACGCGCTCGCCCGACCCTATCGTCTGCGGTTCGTTGCTCAGGTTGATAAGGATGATACCTATCTCTCCGCGGTAGTCGGCATCGATGGTGCCGGGGCTGTTGAGTACGGTCAGTCCGCGCTTGAGTGCCAGTCCGCTGCGCGGGCGTATCTGCGCTTCGTAGCCTTCGGGGAGTTCGAGATAAAGCCCCGTAGGCAGCAGTTTGCGCTCGAGGGGTTGCAGAGTAACGGGTTCGCTCAAGAAGCAGCGGATATCCATTCCTGCGGCTTGCGCACTCTCATATTTCGGCAACGGATTGTTGCTCTTGTTGATAAAACGTATGGTCATAAATGTTCTATATTTCTATTGCGTAAGGATAGCCTATCCACATGGTATCCACCCGACATCCACCTTACTTTGCCATGGAGTGAAATGTTCTATATTGCTCGGCTGGAAGCCGCTAATTCTATGGTCTTAAAATCGTTTCTCGGCGAGGACCTTCAGTCCGTCGGGGACGATCCGGATATGGATGTCTTTGGGCATTTCCACGGGGTCGCCGTCGATGTGGAAGGGGGCTGCATCTTCGCGCTCGAGGGTGATTTCGCGGGTGCGGATGGTGTCCATAAAAAGGCTGTTGTCAATGCTCTTGGTGAACAGACGCAATGCCAATCCAGGTGCTCCGAGCAGGGCGGAACTGCTCATAATACAAATATCCATCTTGCCGTCCTGAATACTTGCTTTGGGTGCGATATATGCCTCGTAGCCCCATTGGCTCGCATTGGCAAACGTAATCAGAAAGGCCTTGTGCGTTACATCAATACCTTCGCCCACAAGGTGGTACGTCTGTGCTTTGTAGGTCAGTGCGTCCTTTACGATATTCTCAAAATAGGTTTTGAAACCGCGTTTGGTGGACCCCGCAAACTGGTCGGCAATGAGCGCATCAAAGCCTGTGCCACAGGTACTTACGAATAGACGGTCGTTGGCGAGACCATAGTCTGCACGTATAGGCTCGCAACGGTTGAGCATTTCTATGGCGCGGCTGGTCTGCACAGGGATGCCGATATGGCGGGCAAAACCGTCGCCGCTGCCCATAGGCAGAATACCCATAGCCGTCTCGCTGTCGCGCAAACCGCGGGCCACCTCGTTTACTGTGCCGTCACCGCCTACCGCCACTACGGCATCGAAACCCATACGGGCAAACTGTTGCGCCAGTTCGGTGGCATGTCCGGCACGCTCCGTAAAGACGATATTGGGCAACCATTGCTCTTGGTCAAGCAGTTGCTGTATCTGTTTAGGGAGTTTTTTCTTATTCTGTGTCCCTGAAATAGGGTTGATAATAAACGCTATATTTTTCATTCTGTGTGTCTCTTTTGGCACGCAATGCACCACGTTAATCAGCGGACAAAGTTACGCTTTTTTTTGCACATATCCAAATAAATGCGTAATTTTGCACCAAACTAATAAAATCGTTGATAACTATGCATACAACCTTTACGCCGCAAGACACTGAACTATTGGAGGCACATGGTATCTCGCTTGAAAAAGCCGAACAACAAATGGAGCATTTCCGCACAGGCTTTCCGGCTTTGGACATCATAGCACCTGCTTCAACCAAGAAAGGCAAAGGCATCCTTGCGCCTACTCGCAAGGAACAGGAAGAGTACATTGCCGCATGGCAGCAGTATCTGGCAGAGAACCATAAGATACTCAAGTTTGTGCCTGCCAGCGGGGCGGCAAGCCGAATGTTCAAAAACCTGTTTCAGTACCTTGAAGACGGAGTTGAGACGGAGTTTATTCAAGAGTTCCTGACGCATATCGATGATTTCGCTTTCGGTAGCGAGTTGGCGGGGCTGACAGGGCAAGAGGCTGTGCATCATTTGTTGTATGATATGCACTATGGCGACTTGCCAAAGGGATTGCTGCTATTCCATAAATACCGTGACGGTGCACGTACGCCTGCGCTGGAGCATTTGGTTGAGGGGGCACTCTATGCCGCAAGCAACGGAACGGCGGCATTACATTTTACGGTTTCGCACCAGCACCTGCCGCTTTTCCGCCAACATATTGCTGAATATCTGCAGAAATATCAGGAGAAATACGGTGTTCGCTATGATATATCTTTTTCGGAGCAGATGCCATCTACCGACACGCTTGCTGCCAATGCCGACGGTACACCTTTCCGCGACAAGGATGGCAAACTGTTGTTCCGTCCGGGCGGACATGGGGCTTTGATAGAGAACCTTAATCAGCAAGACGCTGATATCGTGTTTATTAAGAATATTGATAACGTGGTCCCCGACCGTCTGAAGAAAGATACGGTCCATTACAAACAAGTGCTGGCAGGGGTGTTGGTGACAGAGCAGAAACGCATCTTTGAGCGTCTGCAAGACCCTACTGTTTCCGATGAGGAGCGTGCGCGTTTGAATCGTCCTATTCGTGTCTGCGGTGTGGTAAAGAATACGGGTGAACCCGGTGGCGGACCATTCCTTGTGCGTGAGGCGGACGGCTCTATATCCTATCAGATTTTGGAGTCGAGCCAAATCAATGACCCCGAATTGATGGCACAATCCACCCATTTCAACCCTGTGGATTTGGTCTGTGCTATTCGCGATTATCAGGGCAACAAGTTCCGTTTGCCCGACTATGTGGATCCGCAAACGGGCTTTATCTCCCATAAATCAAAAGATGGCAGGGAGTTGCTGGCATTGGAGTTACCGGGCTTGTGGAACGGTGCCATGTCCCGCTGGAACACAATCTTCGTAGAAGTCCCCGTTTCTACTTTCAATCCCGTCAAGACAGTGAACGATCTTCTCCGCCCGCAACATCAATAAGGGTTGTTCTGAATAATACAAAAAGGTCGCCGAACATTGCGTCTGGCGACCTTTTCTTTACCCTGTATTCTTGCTGACAGGTATAGGTGATTGATAGGTGATTGATAGGTGATTCCGCATAGGTTAGTATTTCGCCACAATCTGTTCCATTGTCTCTCGCACTTTCTCCTGCTCTTCTACCAGACGAAGTTGGGCGCGGGTGCGAACGAGGTTATGCTCGGGGTATTGTATCTTGTAGTAGGTGTCGCCATTGAGATAGTCGGTATAGAAACGGACGGTTTGCATATAACTGAGAAGCCGGCAGCCAAAAGGCAGCAATTGTTTTTCAATGTCTGTCAGAAATTTCGCCTCGCGCAGGTAACCACGGGTGTATGCTTCGAAGATAGCCATATCCACGTGTATGTTGTCAAGGTGCATATCGTCTTCGGCACCCGTGTTGGCGGCTGTACGCATAAAATCACCGAAATCGCTCAGTACATAGCCGGGCATAACGGTGTCTAAATCAACGATACATAGCGGTTTTCCGTACTCATCGAAGAGCATATTATTTACCTTTGTATCACAATGGTTGATATGTTTGGATAGTTTGCCCTCGCGGAAAAGACGTTCCGCCATACACATCTCCTCGCGGCGGCTGTTGAGCGCACAGAGCAGATCCGTCGTGTCGTTTAGGCGGTGCGCACGATCGGCTTCTACGGCTTCGTCCAACTGCTGCAGGCGAAACTCCATATTGTGAAAATTGGGTATCGACTCGCACAATTCCGAGAAAGGCAGGTCGGATAGTTGGTTCTGGAACCGCCCGAATGCCTCGCCCGCTAACTCGGCAGACTCCGGCGTAACACGCTCTTGGGAGGAGGCATTCTCTATCAGCACATAGACGCGCCAGTATTCGCCTTCGGGCGTGCGGTAGTAGAGTTGTCCGTCCCGGGTTGGAATTAGGCGTAGTACCTTGCGGTCGATGTCTGCCTCGCCGGCATCTTGTAGTTTGCGGCGGATATGCTCTGTGACGCGTCTGATGTTCTGCTGCAAACCCTCCACATTCTCGAAGATGTGGTGGTTGATGTGTTGTAGAAAATAGGACGTCTCGCCCGCGTGTTTGGCACGGACAATGTAACTATCATTGATAAAACCGATCTTGAGCGGTTGCGGTTGCTCCACCTCATTCGGAATAGCAAATCGGGAAATGATGTCTTTCATAAGCAGGTTGAATTGCGACCTCCCCAACCCCTCCAAAGGAGGGGCTCGACGGATATAGGTCTCATATTGTTAAAGTTATTAAGATAGGCATTCTCTGTTAGCCCCTCCTCTGGAGGGGTTGGGGAGGTCTCTATATTGTACAAATGCCTCTATGGCTTCGTAGTTGGCGAGTCCGAGTCGGGCGTATAGTTCGGCGGTGGCATGGTTTCGGTCTTCTGCGCGTTGCCAGAATAGTCGCTCATCGTTGCCCATAAACGGTGCGGACTCCATCTGCGACTGGTGCTTGAGTATCGTATTGCGCTTGAACCGCAGTTCTTCGGGCGACATCGGCACCGCCATCTCTATCAGATCCACTTCCCATTCCATCCATGCGCCACGGTACATCCATATACGGCAGTCGCGCAACCATGGCTCGGTTTCTTTCAGTTCGTCCAATGCTGCCAAAACAGCATCCAGGCACACTTTGTGTGTGCCGTGCGGGTCGGCCAGGTCGCCTGCTACGAACATCTCATTCGGGTGAACATCAAGGATAATCTGTTTCACAATATCCACATCCCGTTGGCTGAGGTTGCCTTTTTTGATAGTGCCTGTCTCATAGAAAGGCAGGTTCAGAAAATGAATATGGTTGGTAGGCAGCCCCATGTGGCGGCAGGCGGCAGTGGCTTCTCCGCGGCGGATAAGGGCTTTCAGGTCGAGTATCTCGCGTGTGTCTTGGTCGCCGGTTTTCTCCTGGGAAAGAAAACGCGTATATTCCTGATACTTGCTTTCTATAAGGTCGCTTCCCGTGGGGTGCAGTTGTTCGAAACCGCGGATGAAATCCATAAAACGGATTACCTCGTCGTCGCATACTGCGATGCACCCGCTGGTCTCGTAGGCGATATGTACGTTATGCCCCTGTTTGATCAAGCGGGCAAACGTGCCGCCCATCGAGATGACATCGTCGTCGGGGTGCGGCGAGAAAATAAGCACGTCCTTGGGGTAGGGATTGGCTCTCTCGGGACGGTCGGTATCGTCGGCATTGGGCTTTCCGCCGGGCCAACCCGTGATGGTATGCTGCAGGTCGTTGAAGATACGGATATTGCAGTTGTATGCCGACCCGTGCAGGGTAATTAGTTCGCTCAGTCCGTAGTCGTTGTAGTCGCGATTGGTCAACTTCAGTATCGGTTTTCCGGTCTGTTGGCAGAGCCATACAATTGCACGACGGGTCAGTTGGTTGTCCCAGTCGCAAGAGGTAACAAGCCACGGGTGGTGGATACGTGTCAGACGGGTGGCGGCACTCAGGTCGCAGACGATATGGGCGTTGTTGTGCAGTTGTAGTGCCGAAGCAGGGCAGGCTGTATCGGGTTGCCCCTCTACGGCTGCCAGGAGACGGTCGGCCTTGTGTTCCCCCCATGCCACTAATACAATCTCTTTGGCACGCAATATGGTGCCGATACCCATAGTGATAGCCGATGCGGGGACTTGCTCAATGGTGCCGAACATGTTTTTGGCCTCATCGCGGGATATATTGTCCAGAATCACCAGACGTGTATTGCTCGACATGGATGAACCGGGTTCGTTGAAACCGATGTTTCCGCTCCGCCCGATGCCCAATAGTTGCAGATCTACTCCCCCGTACTCTTGTATCTTGCGCTCGCAGCGGGACATCATCGGTATCAGGTCGCGCTGGTCCATCGTGCCGTCGAAGGTGTAGATGTTCTCTTGGCGAATATCCACATGGTCAATCAGTTGCTCCTTTATCTGCCCATAGCAGGCTTGTGTAGGCGATTGCAGCGGATAGTACTCAAAGAGGTTGAACAGCACCACATTGCGAAAACTCAACTTCTCATCATTATGCAGACGCACTAACTCGGCAAAGATATCAGTCATACTGCGCCCGCAGACCAGCGAGAACACAAATTTTTCCCCTTCCGCCTGCCGCTGTCGGATACGGTCGGCAATCAAGCGGGCTACCGCCTGTGAACCTTCTTTGGCGGTCTCATAGATAGTGGTGGGTATTTTCTCCATACGGCTGATGCGGCTCATTTCGAGTACATCATCCGTGCGGTATAGTTTCTGCGATACGCGCGATAGGGAGATTTGAGAAGAAAGATTGTTTTTCATAATTGAAGCAGGTAAAAAACTTTGCTTGCAAAGTTACACCTATTCTGCCGAGTGAACAAACAAACGGAAATGTTTTTTGTTTCGCAATGTTGCAATATGTTGTGTGATATTATATGTAAATAGTTATATATCAATTAAAAAAAGAAAGGTTGCGAAGCCGATAAAAAGCCATTCGCAACCTTTCGAAATAATTATGCATTATGCGTTGATTAGTTTATCCACCAACTCAGGTACACCAACCGACGCTTTTTCGCGGATATGAGTTATGCGGTCGCGATAAATGCCAAATTCGGGCTGTCCCGGGTCAACAACATATATATGGGCAGTAGAGGGTACGTATTCAAGCAGCGACGCTGCCGGATAGACGTTCAGACTGGTGCCTACCACTATCATCACATCGGCGTGCGAGGCTATCTCGCATGCTACGGGAAAATACGGCACATTCTCGCCGAAGAACACAATATACGGACGCAACAGGCTGCCATCGGGGTGCCGGTCGCCGTAGTGTTGCTCCCAACCCTGCAAAGGGACGGTGGCGGTGTCATTGATGTTGGAGCGCAACTTGGTTATTTCGCCGTGCAGGTGGGTGATATTTACAGACCCTGCCCGCTCGTGCAGGTCATCGATATTCTGAGTGATAATCTGTGTGTCAGGAAACGCCTGTTGGAGTCGCGCAATAGCATAATGGGCGGCATTGGGTTGTGCGGCAAGTGTATCGCGACGGCGTGCGTTGTAGAAATCCACACATAGTTGCGGGTTGCGCAACCATGCTTCGTGGGTGCATACATCCTCTATGCGGTATTTCTCCCACAATCCGTCTGCGTCTCGGAAAGTCCCGAGTCCGCTCTCTGCGCTCACACCCGCGCCGGTAAATACAACGATTTTCATAGTAAATACATTTTTCCAAAAATCGCACAACAACTATGCCATAGTGATACAAATACGGTCAGTTGGCATAAATTCCGCAACGCCTGTTTGCATAATTCGCAGAAAAGCAGTATCTTTGTGCCTGTAATCGAAACAACTCAATCCATTGAGTAATTTTACTCAATAGGGTGCGTAAAGATTACAACCCGACAAAAATACTAAATGAATCAACTGCTTATGTAAAACCATGCGCCGATAGGCGGCGCAAACGACATATTTATTTAACAGCATTGGCTATTATTTCGCGTTTACCGAAAACCGACCAAGTTTTTTTAAGGAGATAAACATCTGAAATAATACGATGAGGCATTCTCAGGGAGTGTCTTTTTACCACGATATAGCAATGCTCGCACGTTTTGTGTGAGTTTCTTAGTGGCAAAAAGGTCTCCTTGGTCGGTTGCCTTGGTACGCGATAAGAAACTCACTTTTTTTCTTGTCGCACGGATTGATAGCATTGCATAAATCTATCAATCTATGGCACGGAAAGACTTGGCGCAAGCCAAAGATGCAAAGAAAGATGAGTTCTATACCCAATTAGTGGACATAGAAAAAGAACTCCGCAACTACAAGCCTTATTTCAAAGACAAGGTCGTATTCTGCAACTGCGACGACCCGTATGAAAGCAATTTCTTTAAGTATTTTGCCCTCAATTTCAATCAGTTAGGATTACGCAAACTGATTGCCACTTGCTACAATGGTTCGCCTGTTTCGGGCAATGAACTGCTGCTGGACTTTGGCACGACAGTGGACGACCCGAAAAAGGTTGCTTACAAAGTGGAGATAACCGAAGTAACCGACGCCAACGGCGACGGGGCTATCAACTTGGCTGATATTCAGTATCTTATGCAGAACAATAAAAATGTTATTTCCATTCTCAAAGGCAATGGCGATTTCCGTAGTCCCGAATGTGTAGAACTCCTGAAAGAGGCTGATATTGTGGTAACTAACCCGCCATTTTCGTTGTTTAGAGAGTATATGGCGCAGTTGATGGAATATGACAAAAAGTTTCTTATTATTGGAAATGTAAATGCTATTTCATATAAAGAAAGTTTCAAGTGGATACATGAAAATAAAATGTGGCTTGGACAAAGTATTCATAGCGGAGACAGAGAATTTCGCGTTCCCGATAATTATCCTTTGCGGGCAAGTGGGCAAAGAATAGATGAAAATGGAATAAAATATATTCGAGTGAAAGGTGTTAGGTGGTTTACAAATATGGACTATCCTCAACGCCATGAAAATCTAATTTTATATAAACATTATACCCCCGAAGAATATCCTAAATATGATAACTATGACGCTATCAATGTGAATGTTACAAATGATATTCCTATGGATTATGAGGAAGTTATGGGCGTTCCGATTACGTTTTTAGACAAATACAATCCAGACCAATTTGAAATAATCGGAGCAATGACAACAACTAAAGTGGATGAATATAATTTTGGATATCCATATATCAATGGAGTAAAATTATATGCTCGTATTCTTATTCGACGAAAGAAATAAAGAGAAATGCCAATCTTAAAATTTGACACTTTTTATCGGTTGCGCAAGGGTTGCCTATCCTATAACTATCCTATAACCATCCTATAATGTTTTACAGGGAAACGGAATGGCGGGGAAATAGTGGGAAAATCTTAACAAAAAGCACTTTTTGAGGATTCGCTTCATGTCCCAGCAAAAGCATTAACGGTTCATTATATGGACATTGACGGAGATTTTTTAATGGTCTTTTAATGGCTATAAATGGAGATATAAGAAACAAAAAACAGAGAGCAATATGGAAATCAAAGAACAAAAAATCAGTATTCGGCAACTCACTGAGGGATATGTCGATAACCAAGAGGCAGGCGTGAAAGCCTACGGCGGAAAGTTGGATGTGCGCCCGCCGTATCAGCGCGAGTTTGTCTATAACGACAAAGAACGCGAGGCGGTAATAGACACAGTATCAAATCATTACCCGCTCAACGTGATGTATTGGGCAGTGCGCGAAGACGGCACCTACGAAATCATCGACGGGCAACAACGGACGATTTCGATATGCCAATATGTGAACGGAGACTTTGCATATATGTTCAACTATTTCGGCAACCTCCCCACCGACCAACAGGCGCAAATTTTAGATTACGAACTGTGCGTGTATCTGTGCAAAGGGACGGACAGCGAGAAACTGAAATGGTTCAAGACCATCAACATTGCAGGCAAACGGCTGACCAACCAAGAGTTGCTCAACGCGGTGTATGCCTCGCCATGGCTGTCGGACGCCAAACGCTACTTCTCCAAATCGAACTGCGGAGCGTACCTGATGGGCAACAAATATGTGCAGGGCTCACCTATCCAGCAAGACTACTTGGAAACCGTATTGCGCTGGATATCAGACAATAAGATAGAAGATTATATGGCGCGACATAGTATCTCCGATACCGACGCGGGCGCATTGTGGTACTATTTTCAGCAAGTGATTAGTTGGGTGCAGGCTGCGTTCCACAAGTACCGCCGCGAGATGAAAGGTATTGATTGGGGCAACATCTACAACCAATACAAAGACACCCCCGTCAACCCCAACGAGATAGAAGAACGCGTGGCAAAACTGATGGCGGACTCCGACGTGGAGAACAAAAAAGGCATCTACCGATATGTGTTCGACGGCGACGAACACCACCTCGGTATCCGTGCTTTCGACGCCAACACGCGCCGCGAAGTGTATGAACGGCAGCAAGGTATATGCAAAATTTGCGGCAAGCATTTCGATATAGAGGATATGGAAGCCGACCATATCACCCCTTGGGCAAAGGGCGGACGCACCGTCGCCGACAACTGCCAGATGCTCTGCCGCGAATGTAACAGACGCAAAAGCGCGAAATAAAAAATGAAGGACTGCCCAAACGGACAGTCCTTCAAATCGTATTAGCGGCGTCTCTCGAGCAGCACTACATTCTCCACGTGCTGCGTATGCGGGAACATATCCACCGGCTGTACCGCCACTACTTTGTATTTCTCGTCCAGCAGACTCAGGTCGCGTGCCTGTGTGGCGGGGTTGCAACTCACATACACTATCCGCTGCGGCTCGGCAAACAGAATGGTGTTCACCACATCTTCGTGCATGCCCGCGCGGGGCGGGTCGGTGATAATCACATCGGGACGACCGTATCGGGCAATAAAATCCTTGTTCAGTATATCCTTCATATCGCCTGCAAAGAACAACGTGTTCTTCAAAGCATTGCAGGCGGCATTCACTTTGGCGTCCTCTATTGCCTCCGGAACATACTCTATACCAATCACTTGGCGTGCCTGCTTTGCCACGAAACAAGCAATCGTACCCGTGCCGGTATAGAGGTCATAAACCAATTCGTTACCCGTCAGTCCCGCAAAATTGCGTGCCACCTTGTATAGTTCGTATGCCTGCTCGGTGTTGGTCTGGTAGAAACTTTTCGGTCCCACTTTGAATTGCAAGTCCTCCATCTGCTCCATTATATGGTCTTGTCCTGCCCACACGTGTACTTCTTGGTCGCCGATGGTGTCGTTCATCTTCTCGTTCTCCACATATAGCAGGCTCACCACTTCCGGGAACTCCCCATGCAGCCACTCCATCAGCCCTCGGCACGCATCGTTGATTTTCTCGCCGAAAACGACAATGAGCATAATCTCGCCTTGGTGGTTCGAGCGGATGATGAGTGTCCGCAACTGTCCCTGATGGGTATGTTCGTTGTAGAAACTCAGTCCGTGTGTGCGTGCATAGTCGCGTATGCCATTGCGCAGGCGGTTGTTGATTTCCGGCATCAGATGACACTCCGTGATGTCCAAAACTTTGTCGAAACAATTAGGAATATGAAACCCTGCGCCATAGTAGCAATCGATGTTCTCCAATCCCCCTGCTGCCACAATTTCGTCCCACGGCAACCATTTGCGGTCGGAGAAAGTGAACTCCAACTTGTTGCGGTATTCATAAATATGCTTGCTCCCGAGTATGGGACTTATCTCGGGCAGTTCTATTTTGCCTATCCGGGTCAGGTTGTCCTCTATCTGTTTTTGCTTGTGTCGCAGTTGCTCTTCGTAGGGCAGTATCTGCCATTTGCAACCGCCGCATGTGCCATAGTGCTTGCAAACCGCCTCGCAGCGTCGCTCCGACGGGCGCACAAGGCGTTCCACACGCGCTTCCATAAACGAGTGTTTCTTTTTCGTAATCTGCAAATCCACTATGTCGCCCGGCACGCAATATGGCACAAACACCACCATGTCGTTGATGCGTGTCAGTGCTTTGCCCTCGGCGGCAATACCCGTTATCTCTACGTTTTCTATGAGAGGTAAGTTCTTCTTTTTCATCTTTTCTTGTTTTTGCCTTTTGCAATAACCGTCTCTTGCGGTGGTGCAGGAGGGGTCATTAGTTGCTCTATGCTGTATTTGTATATTGTTTCAAAGTCCTCGGCAGCCTCCAAAGGGAAACCCCACACCAATGTGCCCGAAGTCAGGTGGATGTCAGGTGGATATCGGGTGGATACGCCTTTCCAAAGCACCCCTGCCCCCACACGCATATCCTGATATATTGCTATCCGTTGCGCTCCGTCGCCTATCGGTTTCAGTCCCTCTGCTGCCTCTGCAAACAGCCCCGCACTATTCGGTTTGGTCCTGATGGTGCATTGGGTGTTGTGCATGGTGCATTGAATCCGCCCGCTCCGTGTCGCTTTCTCTGCTGCCAATCCGTAGTGCAGCACCTTTTCCGCCCATAGTCTGTCTTCGGGGCGTGCCATTCCGCTGCCTAAATAACTGCCACTTATCAGCACTTTGCCATTTTGCTCCAAGTACTTTTGCAAGGCTTTTTGGAGTTGAGAAGATATCACCGCGGTGGTGTCTCCGGCACGTTCTTTTCCGCAAATCACATCCACTATTGTAAATGTGCTGTCAATGGTTGTCAGAGCCTGCGCATTGGTCGAGATATACGAATACCCCAACTCTTGCAACACGCGTCCGTGCAGGGTGGGGTAGTTATATGTATTGCCCACCACGACAGTACCCTGATAGTCGCGATAGCACATTCCCCAACCGCAGTTGTCGTCGTCCTGCCATGCGCTTTGGCGGGTCCAATTCTGTTGTTCGCCGAGGTAGGCAATGCTCAGCCTGTCTTCTACCGCATACGTGTTAGGCACAATCCCCGCGTAGGTGGAATCGGCAAACCATTGCGGACCATATACTTGGTTGAAGTTGTTGATAATCAGTACGGTGGGTGCGTCGGTGTCGGGGGCAAAGTACGCGCTCAGTATCTCGCTTTGCAGGCTCCTGCCGCCGGCGTTGGCTGCCACTACATAGAAATCATATCGTTTTCCACGTTCCAAAGGCAGCGTTATATGGTTGTGTTCTGTCCGTTTTTCGGTCCACTCGCCGTCATTCGCGCGCGCGTATATATAATAATGTGTCGCTTTGGCAGTCGGTTCCAATGGGTCCGGAGTGTCTTCCCACGAGAGCGTTATCTCTGTATTTCCCGTCTTTGGGAGAACAATCCGGCATTTCTGTACCGCCAATGGTTGCACCACCACTTTCCGTCCGTCCTGCTCATGCAGGTATCTCAACAGCCCTTTATAGACCGCCCGCGCGGCAATCATTCTGAACTCAGGGTTCAGTCCGTAGCGCATATCTGCCATATTTTTGTGGCTCAGCAGTTCCAATAGCACACATGGCACCACCGGATATCGCGACTCGCAATAGTTGCCGTTGAGCAGTTGTCGGCGTGTCCATTCGGGGGCAACGGTCTGCCTTAGGTCTTCCACCACCTGCGTCTGCACATAGTCCGCCAGGTCTCGGTTCAGCATACGCGAAACACCGTTGCCAAAGGTCTTCCGTCCCGTGTCATCGTGGTCGGTATATATCGCCAATGTCCCCACGATGGTGGTGTCGTCCAAGGCGTCATATCCGTCTGTATGTAGCGCGAGGCACACGTCCACGGGTATGCCCAATCCCTCTTGTGTGGGGTTGGCTTTGCTGCCGCCGGTCAGGTAGTTCACCCATAGTCCGCGACTCCGCAAGTCCTCGATATACTCGTTTCCGTCGTCGGATTGTCTCCAAACGCTATCGGGAAAACCTGCCTCTTCCAACCAATAGCGTGCTGCCTCTGTCCGGCGTGGCAATCCGCTCCGCCCTGTCTCTTGTCCGGCATTGTCTTCGGTCAGGCACCATGTCCCGTCGGTGTTTTTGCGGAAGTTCTTTCCCTCAAATCGCGCTCTGGGTTGCAGTACGACGCCTCCTGCGTTTTCTATCATCTTGCTAATCAGGCGCACATACTCTGTGGAGTACAGGTCCTCCACGGTGGTCCACATCGTCGCACGTTGCCATATCCAACTGTCTTTCTGCGCGTTATAGTATGTGCCATGACTTGCCCACAAGGCGATATATCTGCCACTCATACCGTTTTTGTAGGTCTCGTTGTTTTCGGCACAGTCGATACAGGGGATATCGGGTTTGGTGTAGTCGGGGTATTTCTCCTTGCGTTTTTGGAGTCGCGTAGGCACCAACTCTGCCAGTTCGTATTTCTCGGAATAGATACTCACTTTTCCCCGCTCGTGCCCTAATACCCATCTGCTGACATCCCGCCGCATCTGTTTCAGTTCCTCCGGCGTGAACACTACCCCTCCGAGCGTGGCATTGGTACGCACCGTCACTGTGTTTCCGTTCGTACGCATCTGTCTCACTCGCACAGGTGGTACCCACACGGTGGCAGAACGCGCCAACACGGGCGCAATCGTGTCGCCCGCAGGCGTCTTGGGGTAGAAAAAACGGTTGTAGTGCAGGTTGAGCGAATCGGCGAGTTCCTTCACGTTGATAGCACGTGCAGGGGCAGAAACACATATCGCCAACCACGTACACAATATATATAATAGATGCCTCTTGTGCATATTACATTTCATTTTCTATTTTGCTCAATAGATGTATGGCACCGGATACGGTCTGCACTTGCAGGATACTTGCGTATCGCCGTCCGGTCGGCTTGCCTTTTTTGTCTTTTTCCTCCACCAACTGACATCTCTGTGCCCGATTGACGATAAACGTGATAATCTTGCCAAATGCCTCGCTATGCCAATAGCGGTCGTCGTTCTGCACAAAATACAGCACCAACCGTCCGCCTTTCAGCAGCACTTTCTCCACGCCCAATCGGCAGCAAATCCACCGCAGGCGCACCACATTCAGCAACTCTTCCGCCTCCTCGGGCATAGGTCCGAAGCGGTCTATCATACGTTTCTTAAATTCGGTCAGTTGGTCCTCGTTGCGCAGGCTGTCCAATTCGCGATAGAGGGATATACGCTCCGATATATTCTCCACATAATCAGTGGGAAAGCCCAATGGCAGGTCGCTTTCCAACTGACTGTCCTGCACCCATAGTTTCTTGTTTTCGCTGTTGCCGCCCAATAGCAGTCCGGCGTTTTCGTGGGCGTCGTCTGCGCTGAGCAACTCATCTTTCAACTCCTGTACCGCCTCATTCAGAATACGCTGATAGGTCTCGTATCCGAGGTCGGCAATGAATCCGCTCTGCTCTGCGCCAAGCAGGTTTCCTGCTCCGCGAATGTCCAAATCCTGCATGGCGAGGTTGAAGCCCGCCCCCAATTCTGCAAAGGTGGATAGGGCGTCCAATCGTCGGCGTGCATCTTCCGTCAGCAATTCTCGCGACGGTGCCACCAAGTAGCAGTAGGCTTTCCGGTTGGCGCGTCCCACACGCCCGCGCAATTGGTGAAGGTCGGCTAATCCGTAGTGTTGCGCCGAATAGATGATGATGGTATTTACGTTGGGGATATCCACTCCCGACTCGATAATCGTGGTCGAAAGCAGAATGTCGTAGTCGTAGTTGATAAAATCCTCCAACCGTTTCTCCATCTCCTCGGTAGGCATCTGTCCGTGTGCCACCACAATCCGTGCTTCGGGACAGAGCGCATGTATCTTGCGCTCAATGCGTTCCAACATCTCAATGCGATTGTTGACGATGAATATCTGCCCGTTGCGTTGCATTTCGAGTTCGATAGCCTCTTTGATGATGTCCTCGTCGTCGGGCGTAATCAACTCAGTCTGAACGGGATAGCGGTTCTGCGGAGGGGTGGTCATCACACTCAGGTCGCGTGCGCCGAGCAATGAGAATTGCAGGGTGCGCGGGATAGGCGTTGCCGTCAGCGTCAGCACGTCCACATTCGTCCGCAGGCTCTTCAGTTTGTCTTTCACTGCCACACCGAATTTCTGCTCCTCGTCAATGATGAGCAGTCCCAAGTCGTGCCATTTCACGTTCTTCCCCACCAACTTGTGCGTACCTATCAGTATGTCGATTTTTCCTGCTTCAAGGTCTGCCAATAGTTCGCGCGCCTCTTTCGCCGTCTTGCCTCGACTCAGATATTCTATTCGCACGGGAAAGTCTTTCATGCGCTCTCGGAAAGTGTTGTAGTGTTGTAGAGCCAGCACCGTCGTCGGTACCAATACCGCCACCTGTTTTCCGTCTGTGGCGGCCTTGAATGCTGCCCGCATTGCCACTTCGGTCTTGCCGAATCCCACATCGCCGCACACCAATCGGTCCATAGGCATCGGACTCTCCATATCATGTTTGATGTCGGTGGTGGCTTTGGCTTGGTCGGGGGTGTCCTCGTAGAGGAACGAAGCCTCCAACTCATGTTGCATATAGCCGTCGGGCGTGTAGGCGAATCCTTTTTGTTGTTTGCGTTTGGCGTATAGTTTGATAAGGTCGCGGGCAATATCTTTTACCTTGTCTTTTGTCCGCTCTTTCAGGCGTTCCCATGCCCCGGAACCCAATTTGGAGATGGTCGGTTCTGACCCCTCGCGCCCTTTGTATTTCGATATTCGGTGCAGGTTGTGTATCGACACAAACACACAATCCCCGTCGCGGAAAATCAGTTTTATCATCTCTTGCGGTTTGCCGTTCACGGGGGTCGTTACCAATCCTCCGAAGCGGGCGATACCATGGTCGCTGTGTACCACATAGTCGCCTATGCGCAACTGATTGATTTCCTTCAGCGTGATGATGGCTTTGCCGCGTCGTGCGTTTTCGCTGGTGAGTGCCACGCGGTGGAAACGCTCGAATATCTCGTGGTCGGTGTAGCAGCATATTTTCAGACCCTTGTCCACAAATCCTGCGTGCAAGGTCTTGTCCACTGCCACAAAACGGATTGGCTCGCCGGCTATATCCTCAAAGATGGCTGCCAGACGGTCGGTCTGTTTTTTCTGGTCGGCAAGGATATACAGTTTGTACCCCTCGGCTATTTTCCCGCGCAGGTCATCGGTCAGCAGGTCAAAGTTCTTGTTAAAGACAGGTTGGGGGAGGGTGTCAAAAGCAATGTGTGAATAGGTCCCGAAATAACTCTTTTCGCTCAGTTCGATGGTCGTTGTCTCCGCCAAACGCTGTTTGAGCATCTCCGCCAAATCGTTTTCCTTCAGTTCCGCGCTGCCAGTCTGCCCGCCGAGTTTGTAAAACAGAAGCGAGAAATCGTTGCTTGCCCATATCGTGTCCTCGCCGATGTAGTCCGCAATCGTGTAGTCTTTTTCCTGTTCTTTCCCTGATGTTACCCCGACGATATCTATCTGCTGCACCTTGTCTTTCGACAACTGGGTCTCTATGTCAAATTTGCGTATCGAGTCTATCTCGTCGCCGAAGAAATCCAATCGGAACGGGTCGTCGTGTGAATAACTGTACACGTCCATAATCCCCCCTCGCACGGCATATTGCCCGGGTTCGTACACAAAATCCACCCGCTCAAAACCCAGTTCGCCCAATTTCTCCGTCAAGCGGCTCTGTTGTATCTCTTCCCCTGCTTTGAGGTATAAGGTATTGTCTTCCAATGCCTTAGGCGCAGGCACACGCTCCATGATAGCCTCCGGATACGTTACGACCATTGTACATTGCGTGCCCTCTTTTCCGCTTTGTATGTTGATGGTCAATTGACTCAGTGTCTCCGTCCTTTGTATTGCCAACGCCTCATCCACGCCTTGCCGTCTTCGTTTCGACACTGGAAAGAACAGCACTTTCGTACCGGTCTCATCGGGCAGGTTGATGGTGTTCAGGTCGCTGTACATATATTGTGCTTCGTCGGCATTGTCCATCACCACAAGCACCGATTGCCTTATTTTGCGTTGGATGGCAGCGAGCAGCATACTTCGGGATGAGGCGTGTAAACCGCTGAGCAACAGGTGTTTCCCATTGCTTTTACTCAGTTCTTTGCACCCGCTTTCCACTTCGGGGTGCATAGCCATCAGTTCCTCTAATTCCTCTATATGCATATTTTTTTTCCTTGTGGGTCAGAATGCCCAACCGATATAATAGTTGATTCCCCAGTTGGTGTCATCGCGATACCCGAAACCGGGAATGTAATAGGGTAGAACACCCTCGTCTTTGGCTTTGCGGGTAAATAGTACTTTGAAACGCAAGTACCATCCCATCTGAAAACCTTCCCACACTTGTACTTGGCAACCGGCTACCACCTCGCCCCAACAATCGGCGTGAAACAGACCGCTGTAGTCGGCACGCGTATCGCCCCAATAGCCGGTATTCAGGCTGATATTTGTCAAATCGTATCCTTGCATAGCAGTTCCCAACCGCAGTCCGACCAACAGCGCATTGCGGTTCTCCGGGTGTTTCTTCAGTCCGTTAATATCCAATCCCACACGTGCAAATCCGCCTTGACCATTGTACTTGCCGCCTTCGGCTTCGGCGTTTGCCATAGCATAGCCCAATTCCAACGCGGGATACAGGCGTTGGATAATGCGCCAGTTCATTGCTATCTCATAACTTTGTACTTTCGCCTTGCTGGTCGCCAATTCCAATATCGTATTGCCTAAATCGGCTTTGAGGCTCATACCCTGATATATAGCACTATCGGCATAGATGCGCGTGCCGTCTTTGTGGCGCGGTATATCTGCATTTTCTGCCCACAGCCCTCCGCTCAGCAGCAATAATGCCACAGAGAGAAACAACCGGATATGTAATGAACCATTGCGCATTATAAATTACACATTGTTAATTGTATATTTTCCTGCTCGTTGTTCTCAATAGTGCTGTTGATTAGGGCTATCGAGTCTATTGCACTACCGCTGTGCCAAACGGTGTCAATGGTGTGGTACACCATACATCCGCAGGCTTGTGAGACAAAATGACGCGTGTTGTCGTGGCGGATAAACAGGGTATCTTTTGTGCCGTGCCACAGGAGTGCAAACGCCGTTACGCACGTATCAGGCCGCAAAGGCAACCGTAGAGCAGACAGATTCTTGCCGTTGTTGTATAGTACGGAATCGTTACCAATACCCTGTACACGTATGCTGTCGAAAGTGTTCTGTTCGGCCGTGGTACCCGCACTATCCTTCTGTAGCCAACGGACACTCACACCCATCGCCACATCGGTATCCTGCCGACATATAGTGTCCGGCCGGCAACCGGTCAGCAGACCCCCTCCTGTTACAAGCAGAAACAATTTATATAATCTGTGTATTCTCATAAAGCCCGCAAAGTTACGCAAAAAAAACGACATACGCAAGAGACAGATACATAAAGAAACCGGCTGTCTGACAACCAAGTCAGACAGCCGATTTCAATGCACGTATGATATCTGAGCAGCCGCTATAGATTTACTTTTAATTATGAATTATGAATGCCCGCGATATCGGGTGGATAGCCCTTCCACCGTCTTATCGGTCTTATTTGTTTTATTGGTCATATTCTCCTAATAGTCTATGGAGCACTATGAACAAAATCGCAAATTTTGAGGACGAAATCAATCGCCGAATAACACAATTGCGTAAATAATTCCATGAAAAAGCACTTTCTTAAGTATTTCCGTTGTATAACAATGCATTATTGTATATTGCTCATTATCAGGCAATTATTGCTATTTCATTGATTAGAATCAATATAGTGCTTGCATTTCATCGATTTGAATCGTTGCAAAACGCCCGTTTCCGCCTTATCTTTGCACCGTCTTTCGAAAGAATAGGAGTACTTATTCTGTGTGAGACGTCCGCAGAATAAACCTCTTAAACTCTTAAACTATAGAACTTCTCATAAACTCATCAACCCATCAATTTACAAACTACAAAACAATGTCAAAGTACATCCCTATGGACTTGCTCAAGTCCCTTTCCGGCAAAGTACCGCACCCTTAACGGCTACATCTTCGCCAAAGAAATGGCTAAATTGTCAGCATCGTAAATTAACTCTCCACTTTCCGCTATTCTACTGCTCTAAACACTCAACTCTCAACACTCAACTACTATAAACTCTCAACTTCTTTCAACTATCAACTATTGTCTATCAACTCAACCCCTACCTGTACATTTTCCAGTACGTCACGGGCAGGATGGTGATGGTCAGCGGGAGGGTGAGGAGCGAACCGAAGCATATGACTACGCCCATCGGCATCCAGAGGCTCGTATGGGCGATAATCATCGGCAGGACACCGAGTGCCGTGGTGGCGGTGGTGAGGAAGATAGGACGCATACGCCGCATACCCGCCTCGTAAGCCGCCTCGCGCACGCTATATCCCTTGTGGCGCAACTCCTCTGCGTACTCGTACATCATTATCGCATTGCGGACAATCACACCTATCAGGCTCACGATACCCAGTACCGCTGTTATCGAGATGTCCAGTCCGAACACATACAGCCCCACAAATGCCCCGAAGATACACAATATCGCACTCGACAGCGTTAGCATAGCCAATGACACTTTGCCGAAATGGTACAAGAGCAGTACAAACATCACCAACAAGGCTGCCACCACACTCCACATAATAGGCGGTACCATCTCCCCGTTGATGGCACTCAGTCCGCCATACGAGATACTTACTCCTTCGGGCAGGTCTTGCAGGTTGTCGCTAATCCATGCTTTCACTTTCTTCTCCGCCGCCACTTGGCTGGTTGTTCCTCGCAGGTCGCAACCTACCGTGATAGTCCTTACCGAGTTGCGATGCTCGATAGACGCCCTGTGCCACTCCGGTGTGAGTGTAGCCACTTGGCGGAGTGGCACCCAGACAGTCGGGTAGGCGGTAGGTATCATCAGGTCTTGCAGTTGGTCAATCGTCATCCGGTCTGCCCCTGCCGTATAGAGCAACACGGGTATGCCATAGTCGCCCTCCCACACGGTGGTCATCTTTGTGCCGTTGGTCAGGCTGCTCAGGTAGAGCGAGAGCGTGGTTTCGGTGATTCCCAGCCGCGTTGCCTCGTCCTCCCGCAAAGTGATGCGTGTCTGCTGCGCAAATTGGTCATAGTCCGAGTGTACCCACGTCAGTTCCGGCTGCTCCGACATATAGCGTCGCAGACTGTCGGCATACGGCACTATCGCCTCCAAATTTTCGCCCTTGAAGCGCACCTCCAAGGGGTTCTTTGCCGCCTGATAGTCCAACTGCTTGAACCGTACGTACGCATTCGGGAAATAGTTTTCGTAGCGGGGTGCATACTCTTTGAGCAGTTCTGCCGTGGCTTTGGTGGAGGTGGTATTGACGATAAACTGTGCGTAACTCGGTTTAGCCATCTGTGGTGTATAGGTGGCATGGAAACGCGGACTTGCCTGCCCCACAAACGATGTGATGGAGGTGATGCGCTTGTCGCTACGCAGCATACGCGCCAGCGAGTCTGCCACTTGTGCCGTCTCCTCCACAGCCGCTCCCTCGCGCAGGTGTATCTCTACGGCAAAGCACTCGCGCTCCGCCTTGGGCAATAGTTGCAGGTTCAGTTGCGTAACCATCAATATGACACCCGTAGCCAAGCAGATAATCAGCACTATATAGGACACCCACGGGTGGCGGAAACAAGCGTTCAGCAGGCGTTGGTAACCATTCTGCAAAGCACCGAAGAATCGATTCTGTCCGCGCTCGAACCACCCCATCTCTTCCGGTCTGCGGCGACGGATATAGCGGGTAGCCATATAGGGTGTCACCCATGTGGCATAGAAGATACTGGCGGTTAGGGCAAAGAGTATCGCCCAGGGAAAGAGTTGCACAAAGTCGCCCAACGGCCCCGTGATAATCTTGGTCATTGGGAAGAACATACCCGAGATGGAGCAAGTGGCGAGTGCCATCGGTACAAAGAGTTGCTCTGTGCTGACCGCCGCCGAATACCATCGGCTGTGTCCGTGTTCGAGCAGGTCGGTATAGCCGTCGATGACTATTACCGAGTCGTCCACAATCATACCCAGTACCACGATAAGTGCGGCAAGGGTTACGGTATTGAGTTCGATACCCGTCAGGTACATCAGTCCTACGGCAATGGCGGTACAGACAGGCACGCCCGTGCAGGCTACTAATGCCGTGCGGAGCGGGAAAAGCACCAGCATCACGGCTATCACCACGATGATAGACATCACTATGTCGCGCATAAACGATTTTACGGAGTCGTCCACCACCTTCGGTTGGTCGGTAATGCGATGGAAATGTACGTCCGGCGGCAGTTGCACACGGGCTTTGTCCAATTCCTTCTCCACCTTGTTGCCAAATGCCACGATGTTGTTGCCTGCTACCATCTCCATATTCAGGATGAGGCACGAGCGGTCGGGTGAGATAGCGGCAGCCGCATCGCCCGTATAGTACTCCACAAACTTGTCCGCTTTTGGGTAACGGCGCTCTATAGAGGCTATGTCTTTCAGACGGATAGTCGCTCCCGAAGCGGGGTCGAACCATACTATCTGTTCGGCTATCTCGCGCTCACTCGTGTATGGGATAGCCACTTGCAGTCCCGTGCTGCCTTGCAGGTTGCCGCTCAGGGTGCGGAACCCCTGCAGCATAAGCGACATCTGTAGTGCCTTTTGGTCGATACCATACGCGGAGAGGCGTGCCGCATCTATGGTAACGGCTATCTCTTCGTGCTGCGCCCCGAGTATCTTGAGTTTGCCCATCTCGGGAATGGTGCGCAGTTGGGTGCATAGTTGGCGGGTATAGGTCTCCAACTCGCGCGGACTGCGCTCGTTGCTCTCCACGGCAAGCAACATAGACGAGGTGCTGCCAAAATCGTCCACCACCACTATCTGCAATACGCCTGCGGGCAGGCTTGTTTTCTTGAACAGGTCAAGTCCCGCACGGATACTTGTCCAGGCGTCAGCCGCCGACTTGACGGAGTTTCGGATACTGACATACACGTACACCACTCCGTCCTCGGTGGTGGAATAGGTGGTGGCTTTGTCCACCTCGATATAACTGTTGAGGAAATTCTCCAAAGGGATAGTAACCTGCTCTTCCACCTCTTGTGCCGTAGCCCCCGGATAGATAGCAGCCACCACGCCCTGACGGATAGTGAACTGCGGGAACTCGTCCTTGTTCATCTTCGGCAGCGACCATATGCCTACCGCCGTCAGTACCAATACCACCAGCAACACAAGGTTGTGGCTCCGCATAGCACCCTCTATGTGATTGCGTTTTTTCATTGTCCTTTTTTAGTTGAAAGTGGAAAGTTGATAGTTGAAAGAAGTGGAGAGTTTAGAGTGGAGTGTTTAGTGCAGTGGAGAGTTATTAGTGGGAAGTAGTACGTGCAAAACTATAAAACTTTCTACTTAAAAACTTCTCTCAACTCTAAACTTTCAACTCTTAACTAATAAGAGGTCCTTGCCCCGTTGTATAGTTTTTGGAAGCCCTCGACGACTACTTGGTCGCCTTCATTCAACCCTTGGGTGATGACCACGCCTGCGGCGGCATACTGACCAATTTCCACCCGTCTGCGTGTAGCGATGTCGTTTTGTATTACCCATACCGATGGTCCGCTCGTGAGCGTCTGTACACAGGCGGCAGGTACGAAATAGCCCGATATGCTTTGTGACCGAAGCCATACTTTGCTCACCATACCCGGTAGCAAATCTTTGTGTTGTGTATTGGTCAGCACGGCTTTGACGGTATAAGTATGGGAAATGGTATTTGCCAACAGGTTCTTCTCTACCACACGAACAGGCAGCGTGTCCAGCCCGAGAGCGGGTATCTGTATCATTCCGCTATCTCCCACCTGAATGGATGCGATGTCGCCTTCCGCCACATCAAACGTAACGTTGTAGCCCGCCATATCCAAGAGTGTTACCAGGTTCAGGCCGGGGGCGACCACTTGTCCGGCTTGGACTTTGCACTCGCCTATCACGCCGCTGTTGGGCGCACGCAATACGCAATCGCTAAGCGACTTGCTCGCCATAGCCTCCATAGAGCGTGCCTGCTCCAATTGGCTGCTCAGTTCTACCATTTTCTGCTCCGTAATGCCGCCCTCCCGGTACACTTGTCCGGCACGTGTGTAGCCGTCTTGTGCCTGTTGGAGGGTGGCGTTGGCTACCTGCAGAGCATTCTTGGCCTGTGTGTCGTCCAAGCGCAGCAGTTCCTGCCCCGCCTTTACGCGGTCGCCTTTCTTCACATAGACGGCGGTTACCTGTCCCGCTGTCTGCACGCTCAACGGCACACTCGACGCCTCTTCTATCCTGCCCACATAGGTGTGCGTGTTCACGCGCGTCTGCCTGTCCATGGTCTGTACCTCCACCTTGATAGGGCGTACCTCGTATCCCGGTTTCCGGTTCAGCGGCAACTTTTTGCACCCCGCCAGGCAGAGCAAGGCAAGGAGATATATGTATAGCGTTTTTTGCTGCATAGCATGTTACTTGTTAATTCTTTTTTGCCACCATAAGTATGTCTTCGCCGACCAGCTGTTTGTCGTTGCTGACCCCCGTGCCGTTGTATTGGAGCATAAAATGGATGGTCTCGTCGTGCATCTCTGCCCCGCCTGACACCTCAATGTTATAGGTCTCGTTGAGAGTTTTATCCACCGGGCGCAGCAAGTCTTGTTGCGTTACGGTATATGTTACCGACAGGGTGCGCTCAAAGGGTTGCAGGACGATGTCGTCGTTGTCGATTTTGCCCGTGGTGGTATAGACATTACCTTTCAAACTATTGAAGGTCAGCAGGATACTATCCTCCTGTATCTGCTCCATTTGCAAAGCGCCCATCTCACCTGTCAGCACTATTGAAACGGTGTCATCAATGGTTACTTCTTGTTTTGCGATTTGGTAACTATAGCCGCCCATACGCGATTTGACGGGGTCGGAGCAACCGGCCAGCAGGGCGATACAGCCTATAAAAAGACCGAGTTGCAAATACTTGTTTGTCTTCATATTGTTTTTGTCATTATTCGTCAATCATTCACTATCCACTCGGGAATCACCTACTAATCACCTACTAATCACCCACTCTTATAAGCACGAAGTGGTTACTTTATACCTGTGGTCAACAGGCTGTGTATGTATCGGATATTTTCTTCCAAGCGTCTCTGTTGTACCTTTTGACGGTTTTGTTCCTGCTCGGGCAGCAGGTTCTCTATGGCAGGCATCACGAGTATCGCCATAATGTTGAGCGAACAGATGGTGAGTATCAGTCGTTCGGCATTGGTCGGGACGATACTGCCCGCTTCGGTTTCCTTGTCCAATGTGTGTTGAAGCCGTGCCAGATATCCGCTGTATTGCTTATGGGCGATGTCGCAGAGCAAATCGGGTATCTGTTCCGTCTCATTGACCAACAGGCGTGCCAACATTGCGTTTTGCGCCATGATATTGAAATTCTGCGTGATAAGCGTGTCGAGGTTCTCCATAAAATGGAGGTTTTCTGTGCCTTCCGGAGGAAGAACGGACTGAATGAACTGCTCAATTTTGCGTTGCAGCACTTCGGTAAAGAGGTTCTCTTTGTTCTGAAAATGGTAGTAGAGCAGCACGTGCGTTACGCCCACTCGCTTGGCAATACGCGAGATGTTCGCCCCTTCGTAGCCGTTGCGTGCGAACTCCTCCTCCGCCGCCTGCAGTATCTCTTCTTTTTTATTCTTCATAGGTTGTGTGAATGAAACCAAGCGCAAAAGTACGACAAATTTTTGATACTTCCAAAGGATTACTTACAGAAATGTAAGTTGCATATAATTTTGTGATATTGAAACAACAAAAGAGGTGTACCCGGAAAGCAGGTACACCTCTTTGTAAGTTGGTGTTTGACAGGTTAGTGCAGTATGGTTCCCAATACCGAATAGCAGATATCTTGATGCAAGATTACCACTTGTCCGTTCTCCAAGCGTTTACAGGCACACAGACTGTTTGCCGTGGTGTTGTCGATTGCCATCGGACGTTTTCCGTTGATAGCGGCGGGACCGAAACCGCCCCGACTGTTGGCTGCCCGCACGGTCATACCCTCCTCGAGTGCGGCAGGCAGTTCGGTTACGAATGCAGCCACACCGTTTTTCTCAATCATAAAGAGTGTTGCCGTGGTGGTCTCCCATACGATGGCTCCGTCTTGGATGGTGTAATAGAGCGATTCTTGTGCCGTTTCGGCGGCAGGATTCCATTCGCCGAAGAAAGATGTATAGGCGTATTTGGCAACTTCGTCAGCGGAGAGAATGGTCTCTAATTGTTTGGTGTTGTCTTTGTAGGTGAAAGTGATGAGATTGCTTGCGGGGCTGATAACTTTCCCCTCTGTATCGGTGGTGTTGTATTCGCCGAAAATAGCGGGCAGCACATTCATCCCCTGTAGTGTCCAGCGGGCAATCTTACCTTCGTCGGCGAAACCGAACTCACCTTTGCCCATGTCGGCAATGGTATTGAGGAAGACACATTGCGGTGCGTTGTTCCAAGCACGGCCGAACGATACAACCGGACATTCCGACCGGATACGGCAGCGGTTGAATACGTAGCCTTTGTCGTTTTGGTCGGCGTTGCTGGCAGTGATGACATCGCTTCCGCCGCCTGTGCTACTGCGCTTTTCACAGTAGAGCAGCACATCCTCGAAGAAGACGCTTCCGTCTCCGCATATATAGTCCACAGTACCGTGTATCTCGCCGCCTTCGAAATAGCGTACGGCACCTATCTTGTTGGAATAGTAGGTGTCTTGATAGGACAGCAGTCGCACATTCTTGCATATAGTGTGCGTGCCTTTATCCCAGAGAGCGACCGCCCGTCCGTTGTTGGCTTTGTAGTAATCCAAAGCGTTTTGCAGGGTGAGGTCTTGCAGATAGATGTTGTTGCCCGTCAGCAGGAGTGTAGCGGTGTTGTTGATAGATTCGTTGACCGCATCGGGTGCGTTTTTGATAACTACGCCCTCCATCGATTGCCCTATCAGGCTGACATTGTTTGCCGATACCTGTGTCAGTACGGTCTCGCCGAGGTCGTACACGCCATTGGGTAGGAATACGCGGTCGCCGTCTTGCAGTTGCATAAGCGTGAGAAGCAGGGATGCCGCATCGCCTGCCGGAACAATAAACATCCCGCTTGCGTCTTTCAGTATCTCGTCAGCCACGTTGTAAACCGCCACGCTATGGAGATATGCCTGTCCGCCAAAGGTCAGCACAAGCGTATCCGCAGTACCATTGTAGAAGAAAGTGGTAGTTGTGCCGTCCGGTTCGGCTTTTGCCGCGAAAGTGGTAACCGTTGCTTTACCCAGTTTGCTTGTTACCGTTACATCTGCTTCTGCCGAATACTGGCAATTGGTTACCTGTATATAGGCTTTGCCTGCCACGGCGATTTCGACCATTCCGCCGGCAGTGATGTTCCAACCATGGTTGTTGTAGTATTTGCCACCTGTGATGGTGATGCACTCATGGTCTTCCTGATACCACGATGCTTTGGTCATATTGTATATATAATGTGTACCTACAACGGCTTTTTCAATCTCTGTTACTAAGGCATACACTTTCATATCCGCCTCAATAGCAGTACCTTCCGCCACTTTTAGTCCCATATTGGTTGTCCACCCGCGGAAAGCGAAGCCTTCGGCAATAGTGAGGTCGCTGATGCTGTATTTGGGTGCAAACGCCGTGCCGTGCAGCACTTCCTCTGCGCCGAGACGGGTGCCGTTCTGGTCGAAATAGACGACGGTATGGCTTTCTACGTAGTCGCATGCCTCCACCTTGATGTACGGGCAGTACTGACCGCAATAGACGATGAGCGAATCGGCTTCCTCTACATTGTATGTCCAAGTTGCCGTACCGCCATTGTGGTAGCAGCCGACCGACTTGGTGTCGATGGTCGCCAAGAGTGTTTTGCTGTTGCCGGAAGTAACGGTTGCCGCTTTGTTGGCATATTGGCAGCCGCCGAGAGTGATACGAACCGGACCGTCCACCTTAAAACCGATGGTGTAGTCCACCCAACCATGCTGTGTGCCGTTGAAACTTGCGCCGCTGCCTTGTACGCCTGTGGGTAACACGGGTTCTGCCTTCGTCAGGTCTATCTCAAAATCCGTGAAGGTGCGCGGAACAACTGTCACATTGCCATAGATGGTAAACTCCGTCATATAGGCATTCTGCACGGCGTTGAGATTAAACCAGCGCAGTTGTACATTCTCGCGATTGACAGGCACTGTGATCTTTGTGCCTCTCTGCTCACAGAAAGCGGTACTCAGCGTATCCCATTTTTTTGCTTCGGGCGATTTGCACAGCAAGCCCCAACCACGGCTGCTACCTGTAGCGGCGTGTACAAACTCCACGCGCGTTACGCTTTTCAGCACCGAGGTTTCGATATACGGAGTAGCCGATTTGGCTGCCATAGCATAACCTGCCGTAATGACTTCGGTGTTGTTGAACTGCCCTTTTACTCCTGTCGGCGCTATCTCTACCTCGGCAAACGTGATGTCTAATTGCTCTTTGCTTGCATTGGTTGTTATGGTCTTTTTGGTAGGGGTAGTGGTGCTTTTTACGGCTTCCCAATTTTGAAAATCAGTAGTGTAAAGCCGTTTTTCTACTACGTTTTGCGCTTGCAGCGTCGTTGCCGCCACTATCGCCATACATAATGTGGAAAATGTTTTCATTAAAATAATGATTGATTAAAAATTCAGACTACAAAGATATATCTTTTTCTCGGAATGGCAACACCTTATATTATATAATATACAAAATATCCACAACTTTCCTAAAAAAATACACACCACAGCGCCTTGTGAACCCCTTTGGATCTGTAGCCTCACCGGGCAGATTGCCGCTAAAAGAAAAATGGTCGCCCTGTTGTTGACCGAACATAATTTGCATATATGGTGAAAAATGTGTACTTTTGCAGTGGTTTTTGTTCGATTAGGGCTGTTTCCTTGGAAAAACGGACTATCGTGTAATGCCAGCAATCCCGATAGCCACCGCCTTGGGGGCGGGTGCGGCGGGAGCGAAGAGAATCATTATGAAAAAGAAACCATATTTAGACAACCATGGTAAGGCATTGCCCTATCCATGGTTAATCAACACAGTGTTGTGTTTGGTGGGCGGAAGCCAGATGATGCGTTTGCGGTTTTGGAGCAGGCATCCGCGCCACGCTGCTGAGAAAACATTGCGCGACATTCTCAATATCTCGCGTGATACAGTATATGGCAAAGAACATCATTTCGATGTAATTCTCTCTGCCACGAATGCAGACGACTTGTTTCGCCTCTATAGGCAGTATGTCCCCGTAAACAACAGTTTTGAGACATTGCGCCCCTACGTGGAGCGCCACAAGCATGGTGAGGAAAATGTGCTTTTTCCGGGTAAACCGGATATGTATGCCACCACTTCGGGTACCACCAGCGAGCCGAAATGGATTCCGATGACGCACAAGTATCTCAAGGATGTGTACGGCAAGATGTCGCATATCTGGACGTGGAACTTCGTCAAGCACCGCAGCCGTATCTTTGCGGGGCATATATTCCCGATTGTGGGCAAGGAAGTGGAGGGCTATGCACCCGATGGTACGTTGTTCGGTTCGGTAAGCGGTGTCTTGGTGCGCGACATTCCGTCTATCATCAAGAAACACTATACCGCTCCCGCCTCGGTGATGTCGATTGCCGACTATTCTGCCCGCAACTACACCCTCATGCGCCTGGCAATGCAACACCGGGATGTAACGCTTTGGTCAACTGCCAACCCGTCCACAATTCTCGAACTGATGCGTACTGTGGACGAGCACGCCGAGGAACTGATAGAGGATATAGAACGCGGTTCGCTGACCTACGATTTCGACATATCTTCCCATATCCGCGAGGAGTTGTTTCCGTATATGTCGCCCAAACCCGAGCGTGCCGAGGAACTGCGTCAGATACTGCGCGAGAAAGGCAAACTTCTGCCGAAAGACTATTGGCCGTGGTTGCAGTACCTCAGTACATGGAAATGCGGCAATACGAAAATCTATATGGATAAGTATATGGACGCTTTCGACTGGGACAAGACCTACTATCAGGAGTTGGGGTATATCGCTACCGAGTGCCGCTTTGGCTTTGCGCTCGATGACACCAACGAGTCGGTGCTCTTCCCGCAGTTCCATTACTACGAGTTTGTGGAGGAAAGTGAACTTGATACTCCGAATAAACATTTCCTGCAAATCAACGAGTTAGAGAAAGGGAAACGTTATTGTGCGTATGTTACCACTTATTCGGGGCTGTTCCGCTATAATATGAATGACCTTGTTGAGGTGGGGGGAAAGTATTACAACACTCCGACTGTCCACATGGTGTCGAAGGTGAATGGTATCGTGTCTATGACGGGCGAGAAACTCTATGAACCGCAGTTTATTCAAGCGGTACACGAGGCGGAGGAGGAGACGGGTATCAAGACCAAGTTCTTTGTCGGTTTTGCCGATGTCAAGGAGTCGCTCTACCATTTCTACTACGAGTTTGAGGACGAGCGTATTGACCAGAAAGAGGCGGACGAGTTCACCAAAGTGGTGGATAAGCACCTCCAAGCCATCAATATCGAATACGAGTCGAAACGTGCTTCGTTCCGTCTTCATGCCCCGCAGGCGCACATTCTCCTGAATAACGCGTATGCGCGGTTTAAGGCAGCTTGCTTGCGTGATGGTTTCCGCGACGGACAGTTTAAGTTCAATCTGCTGATGCAAGACGAGAAACGCCGCAACAAATTCAGCCTGATTGAGCGTTGGGAGACGGGTATGGAGCGTGTGGCTTCCTCTATTATGGAGCAGGCGAACATAATCGATGATCGAATAGAGCAACGCCGTGTTGAGCGTGAGAAACGTGCTATCGAGCGTCAGAACCGTCGTCGGGAGCGCAACACCAGACGACAAGAGAAGCGAAAATAACCGCCGCTATGAAACTCCCGACAAGCGATGCATTGACTGCTGAAACAGAGGCGGTGATTCTCGATTTGGATGGCACTATATATGACAAGCGCCATCTGCCCGCGCACCTCATCGCCCGCAATATATTATGGTTGTCCGTCCTCTCTGCCGAGCAAAAGACCCGCAAGGCGATGCGGGGAATGTATCTCGGTTCCAAGGGGGCTTTCTATACCGAGTTTTTTCGCCGTATGGCAGACGGACGTTCGTTTACGCCTGCGGTGGCTCGTTGGTGGTATTTCCATAAGTATATGCCCTCTATGGTGAGCACCCTGAAGCGGTATTACCGCCCACGGGCGTGGTTTAGCGCATTCTTGTCGGAGTGTCGCAATCGCCATTTGCGTGTGGTGGTCTATTCGGACTATGGTTTTGTAGATGAGAAACTTCTTGCTCTTGGGTTGCACGCAGATATGTTTGATTTTGTGGTCTCCGCCCCATCCTTGGGCGGACTCAAACCATCCAAGGAGTGTGCAGAAGAGATTGCCAAGCGACTGAATATCCCGCCGGCACATTGCCTTTTTGTCGGCGACCGCGATGATACCGACGGGGCATCCGCCCGTGCCATCGGTGCCAAGTTCTATCAAGTAGAGTAGAGGGCTTAATACATAATGCAAGAAGCGCGGCGCGTGTTGCGCCACGAGATAAGGTTTTGTAGTTTTTCGTCCTATATTGACGCTGTCAGAATGTTAATAATTGTGTATTGTACATTATGCGTTGTGCACTGAAAAAGTAAGGTGGATGCTTATAGGATGCTTATAGGATAGGCGGATGTACTATATATAAAAATTGTCAATCATTACTTGTTAATTGTGAAAAAATGAATAGACGTTACGCAGAATTAGAGACCGAACCGGGTGTTTATATCCCTAACGTGGGCATCGATTACCCCGAGGACGATCCGTATGCACGCTTATACAAACCGACCTACGACCGCAATGTGGTGGTGGATGAGAATTATCCCTACTTAAACCAATCGTTTAAGTTCCGTTTTCTCAATTGGTCGATGTGGGGATTGTTGCTCAAGGTGGGGCTTGGCATCAAACTGCGTGTGCAGATGGGCTTGCGTATCAAAGGGCGTGAGAACCTCCGTAAGTACAAAGATGTTCTTGCCGGTGGGGCAATCACCATTGCCAACCATTGCTATCGTCTTGATTGCCCATGTGTACTGATTGCCGTTCATGCCAAACATACCACACGCATCCCGATGTATGCGCCCAATTTCTCTACCAAGGACAATTTCTTTCTCAATGTGGTCGGCGGAATACCTATCCCGCCGCAGGAAGCAGGTATCTCCGCTCTCAAGAAGTTCAATGCCGCTTTCGATGAGTTCCACCGCCGCGGTTATTGGTTTCATATCTTCCCCGAGGCGGCACGCTGGGACTTCTACAAACCGATCCGCCCGTTCCAGAAAGGGGCTTTCTCAATGTCGTACAAGTACAATATGCCGCTCCTGCCGTGTGTCATTACCTATCGTGAGCGCACAGGCATTTACCGCCTTTTCGGCAAAAAGGAACTCCCGCTTCTGCAGGTGGAAATAGGCGCACCTATTCTCCCTAATCGCGACAATCCGCGCGGTGTGGAGATTGAGCGTCTGCGTACTATGGCACACCATACTATGGAGCGCATGGCAGGCATCACCAAAAATAGTTGGGCAGTCAGTCCCGAACAGGAATAAGGGCTAATTACAAATTACTAATTACAAATTATCCACAATGCGCCGCCTTCTCCCCTATATCGCCGTTCTCCTGTCAATGCTTATTTGGTCGGCATCGGGTATTGCTGTCAAGGAAGCCCTTGTAGCACTCTCGCCGATGACGATGATTGTTATCCGTTTTACGCTGGCTGTGTTGCTGATGCTCGTGGTAGGACTATGTGCCCGCAAGAGCGAGATGTTCCGTTTGCAGAAAGTGGATAAGAAAGACCTCCCGCTTTTTATCTTGGGCGGTATTTTCCAACCGTTTCTATACTATATATTGGAGACGTTCAGTTACGATGCTCTCTCTTCGCCCACTATCGCCGAGGCACTGCTCTCTACCAGTCCCGTCCTGGCACCTTTTTTTGCGGCAGCCATCCTGCGTGAGCACGTTACGCGGTACAATATTCTGGGTATTATTGTTTCCACCGTCGGTATGCTTTTGCTGGTGCTTGTGGGGGCGTCCGATTTCAGTATCGGTAACCCGTGGGGCATAGCCTGTGCCTTTGCGGCGGTCTCGGCAGCGGTACTTTATACTATTGTTCTGCGCCGTATTCCGCCCGGATACAATCCGCTGACGGTTGTTTTCTATGTCCAACTGTCTGCCCTCGTTCTGTTCCATCCTTTGTGTGGATTTACCGACGGCGTGAGCGGTTTTGCCCACCTTGCCGAGGTGGATACTATGCAACTATGGCGTTCTTTGGCGGCAGTAGGTTATCTGGCACTCGGTGCGTCCGTTGTGGCTTTTATCTGTTTTTGCTATACCGTCCGTGTTATCGGTGTTACCCGCACCAATGCTTTCAATAACGTCCGCCCCGCTTTTACGGCAATATGGATGCTCCTTTTCTTCGGCGAACAACTTCCGTGGGCTAAATGGCTCGGTATTCTCCTCATTATCATAGGTCTCTTCGTCTGCCAAAAGCAGCCTACAAAACCACTCTCAAATACTTAACGTTCTGCAAAACATATAATTAACCACGCATTACCAATTAAATTATATGATTTGATTATATGGCAAATTATATGTTCTTAAATTAAGGTTCCGATATACAAAGGGCTGCCCAATCAATTATAGAACAGCCCTTTATTACACATTACAAATTAGTCATTACAAATTCACTTCCATGCCCGTAAGGGTATAGGTCTTTCCTCCTCGCAGGATAAGCACTTGCCCGTTGCGGAACACCTTGCGGGGAGCCGCCGATGAGGTATCTATGGCGACATCCTCCACACCGGTGGGCATACCATTGACGGTAGTGGTGAAAGTTCCCTTATAGGTATTGATGGAAGTGCCCGCTTTGTCCTTCACATCCATGGCATACGCATACTGAGTACCACTACTGAACCCCGTTACCGTGAAACGATACCCACTTTGGGTAAGCATAGCAGCAGGAGTATGGCGCTGTCCTCCGTTTTGCGCAGGAGCGGCAAAGGCAATGCGCGTCAGTTACCCGTTTTTGTTGAAGAAAAGGGTGCATACCTCTTTGTTGTCTTGAGTGATGACCAGGCTGTAGGTATCGGCACTATCATCGGCTGGCCATATTATCTCTATCTCGTTGTCACTCGGCGTAACAGTCACATTACCGTTGGTATCTACATTGTCCGCCCCCATACATTCTATGTATTTAAAGGAGCCCCATACCGCATCCGTCTCATAGTCCTCAAGGTTGTCACACGGCACCTGAATATGGATATATACCATTGCCAATAATTACCGTGTCAAGTCCAGTACAACCATAAAAAGCCCCCCTCCAATACTCGTTACACTATTTGGGATAGTGATAGAGGTTAGCCCAGTGCCCCGGAAAGCCGCATACCCAATACTCGTTACATTGTAACTATTTTCATTATAAATAACAGATTCCTGAATAATCACACTGCTTGGCAAATTAGAATAAGTTCCGGAATAATTCGGGGTATATAGATGTGAAAAAAATCTGAACACTTTTACCACTATGTGATTCAATCGTTGTATCTATTGTTATATCGAACTGACGTTAAATTATATGTTCAATGTCGGATTACATGTTCAAAGTCAATACTTCAAAACAAAAAACAACTGCCCGACAACGCCAAGTTGTCGGGCAGTTGAATACGATACCATATTGATGTTATTTCACCAATACCTTGGTTTGTGTCATAAATCCGCTGCGGAGGCGTGTGCTGAGCAGTACCACGCCGGTTGGTGCTTGTAGGGTCAGTATCGGGGTGTTGTTGGCGGGAGCAATCTCCTGCAACAAGCGTCCCGCGATGTCGTACATACGAATCTCGGCGATGTCTCCCGAAGCCACTACCACCACTGTCTCCGCAAAGGTGGAGAACGCACTCACGGTCGATGCGCTGCTGTTGATGGTGGTGTTGGGTTCTTGGGTGGGGGTGTCGGGGTTCTCGGGCGCATTGTATTCGCCTTGTATGTAGTAGCGTATTTCGTGGTTGGCGGGGGTGGCGATACGAATATGGGTATCGTTGTATATACGCCAACGCTCGCCGGTCTCGCTGTCGCAGAAATAGCACTCCTCGCTCCATACGCTGTTCAGGCTGAAGAAGATATCAATGCTGTCTTGGCGGTATGCGTTGTCTATCTCGAAGCCCAATGGCACGACACCTATTTTCTCACGCACGTCGGCTGCCAATGGCATATTGCCAGCCAAGGTATAAACGTTCACCGGTGTCATTGTCTGGAGTCGGTTCTTGTCGGCACCAAATCCGGCAGCGTTGTACAACATATCTTCTTCCACGTTGTAAGCATTGTCCGCAAAGTCGCGTGCCAACAGGATTGCGCTACCTTTGCCGCCGTCGGAGTACACCATGATGTCCATTCGGTCGCTGCGGAACGTATGTCCCATGGCGCGTCGTGGCGCGGGTTGTACACTGCTGGTAGGAGCATACGGGTTGAGTACCAAACAATTGGATGGAATCTTCAGCTTGATGTTATTGGTCTTTGAGAGTGGCAGTACGATAGCCGATTGCATAGGCGCTAAGTAGTGGTCGGTGGTGCCGGCTGCACGTAGTACGGTGGTATATTTGTCGCCTGTCATCACTTGGTAGCCTACATGTGAGAGTATATTCGGGTTCGCGTCCATCAGTTTGAACATATCTATATATGCCATTGTCGGGTTGCCGAACAAGAAACCGGTGGTGTTGTTGTTGAATCCGACAATGCCGGCGTTCACTTCGTTTTTCACCGTCAGCGTTACCTCCATATCTCCGCTCGCGCCGGGAGTGTATGCCAATTTGTATGAGTGGGTTCTATCCACAGTTACCGATTGGCCGCTCACTGCTCCGGTGTTGGTATAGTAATGATATTTCGTGTCGGGTTTGGGCAGACGCACGGTGATGTCTGTCTCGTTGCCGGTAGGTCCGAAACCGGCTGCCGCGATACCTTTTCCGGGCGCGATAGGCATATCCAGTTTGTTCGATTGCAAGAACGAAGCCGTTGTGCTTACGATGCTCCCTTCTCCTGAATTGTACATCCTATAGACGTCCTGATTATAGTACATTGCCCAGAACGCATAGCCAGCCAAACTGTCGCGCGTACCTTGGAATCCGCTCACCTCAAAGGCCTTTTTGCTTTCCAACATCGTGGTGCTTCCGTCTATAATACGTCCATTGTGCGGAACATACAAGTCGCCGGAATACATACCTTGCAGTGGCGCGGAGATGGTGTAGAATGCATTGGCGGGTAGTACCATATCTACATACGCCTGCTCGTATTTCAGGTTTTCCTGTCCGAGCATCAGGGCGTTTTTGCGGAATTGTACTTTCTTGCAGACATTGGTGTGGTAGTTCACATCCAACGGATAGAGGATATTGTCTCCCTTGTCCTCCGGGATATACGGATACTTCTCCTTGTCTAATCCGGTCGGCAGTATAACCATCGTCTCCGAGATAGGTGTGTAGCCCCATGTCAGTGTTTTGCCATCTACCACGCCTCGCCAGTTGCGGTCGTCTGCCCAACTATAGTGTCCTTGCGTGTCGGCTATTGTGGGGGCCCAAATCATCGTGTCGGGCACTACCACCACGGTGATAGGCGAGTAGCCAATCAGACAGCCATCGGCGGCGTCTAACGCTTGGTTGCTACGGGTCATCATCTGCACGCGCAGCGTATATTCGTAGCCCGCACGCATAGAGTGGGTGTTCGGAACCCATAGTCCGGGGTGTCCATCTGGCCAATTCTCTTTCTTGTTGAGGGCTTGCATAGCCTGCACATGGGCTGCATTGACAGGTGTGAACCATATCGTATCGCCGGCTTTGTAGTATTTGTTGCCGGAATTGTTTTGGTACATCTTGTCTTCCGTATAGTGCATACTGAAGTTCGGCTTTCCGATAAGTGCGCTCACTATGGGGTCGGTGGACTGCACCACTTGTGTGCTGTCGTAGCAGAGTGCCACATCGTTGCCTACCTCTTTGATAGGTATGCCGAATCGGCTATTGGCTGCCGACAGCGAGATACGCGCACGTGGTATATCGGTACCGGTCAGTTCGTCGTACGTCTTGTTGTTCAGGTTCAAATCATAGTCGCTCTTTTGGGTAAACACCTTGATATAAGTAGGCTCTGTACATGTATTCAGGATATATTCTTTGCTGTCGTAGGTTGCCTTGGCGGTGTTGGCAATCGGATATACCCAATAGCGCACTGTGTCGTTAGAGTGCATATAGAGTACTTGGCGTTCTTTGGCAAGCGTCAGAAGACCACGTTGGCACAGGTTGTAGATGATTTGGTAGTGTTCGGTGTTATCCCAATACTTCGGCTCGCTCTTCAACTGGCTCACATCGGTGGCATCGAAGTTCGGATTCGGTTTCTCGGTTGTACTCTCGCGACGCATATCTCTGATAGCATCTTCTATCTTCCAGCGCGTGTAGCCATAGAAATCCTCGAAAGCCTCGTCGGCTGCTTTGCGTTTACCGATGGTGTCTGTGCCGGTGTAGGCATCATACCAGATGTCGTCAAACGGGTAGCCTTTCAGCCAATCGCCTTTGGCGTAGGCTTTCATCTCGGTCAGTTTGCCATCTACATCCACTTGGTCGGTTACCAATATCTCAATCGGATAGAGTTCGTTGGCACAATGCCCCGTAGTGGGGTAGGTCTCGCCATTGAAGGTATAGGCAGTCTTCTCATACACAGGCAGTTTGGTACGCATGGCGCAAGAAGCGTGGTCTAAATCGTTTTCCGCATAGGCGGTCTGTACTTCGTAGTCTTTCTTGCTATCCAATAATGACCCGTTTACCAACTGAGCAATATACATTACCCAACGCCGGTGATTCATATCTTCTGTCCAAATATATTTCACGCAGACGGTATCGTTCGTGTATCCGCTCATCTCAGCCGCGAACTGACTGACAGAAGAACATTTTTCCTCGTCAGTTGGTTTATAATTCGCTGTTGGCATTTGTATCCAACCATACGTAGCATTTTTATTGTTGTAGTAGTTGGTTACGACAGGTGTTTTGTCGGTTTGGTTGTAGATACGATAATACAAGGTCTTGCCTGCATAGCCTTCGGTGAGTAGGGTATAGTCCACTTTTATCATCGTTACCAACGAGTCGTTCAAGGCACCGCGCTTACACGAAGTGGTGGCTTGGTATGCCCCCAAAGGCAGGCGGGTAGCGTAGAGCATCACGTCATCCACCAGGAAGTCGTTGCCACTATTGGTGGCGGAGTAGTTGTAGATAGTGATACGCGACTCTTCGTAGTCGTTGGCACTCACCACAGGGAAACGAACTTGAAGCCATTGACCACCATAATCCAATCCGATTTCGCCCGTATAGAACGAACCGGCTGCTTCCCATTGACCGCCCGGGTTGCGTCCTTCTACGTCGAAACGGAATATAGGCGGGCGACCATCGCCCTCATACTCTTTTGCAGGGTTGCATATCCATGCCGAACAATAGAGTTGCTGTCCCGAACAAATTTTCGCATTCGTGGAGAGAGTTACCACCTTTCCAGGGCGTTGAGAACCATCCACATATAGGCAATATCCGTTCTCCGCTCCGCCGTGTTGTTCGGTAGGTTTCAGCCAATCTTTCCCCTTTACAGCATTTACGATAGCGTACTCGCCATAGAAAGGGAACGGAGGTTTGTTGTCTTTTAAACGTTGGCTGTTGCCATTAACAACAGAGGCGGGGTAGCAAAAACCAAAACTACTCTCTTCGGCATCAAGAGGCTTGTCGTATAGCACCATATTTGTAGTGCCGGGTTTGTTGTAGTTGAAATCCTTCTCCGTCAAGGGGATATATTCGGTCTCAATGGTGCTGCGACTAATCAACTCTTTTGCACTCGGACCATATTCCGATTTTTTTACGTATGTTACTTTCCAGCGTGCCAAGCAAATAGGTTTGTTGCCGTATATATTCCCATCTTCTATTTTCAATTCGTATTTAACGGTTCCGGGACTATTACTTTTAACAGGAATATAATCGGAACCAGATTTATAGGTTGGAGTACCTTTTTTTACATTGTTTTCATAGAGAACTACTTTCACGCCATCTTTCATTGACAAACGTGTCATTTGTTTCTGACCATTCTTTTGGATATAAAAATAGTAACAAAGGTCGCTGGGACGATTTGCATAATAAGGGTTGGCATGTGCATATTGCGTTTTCAGTAACACCTCTGTTCCGACAGGCGCAATGTATGTATAATTCTCAAAATACTTTCCGTCTATGCACTTTGCCAATGTATCTGCCATCTCTTTGGCAGGGCGCAAGTGGAATATATGTCGGTAGGACAAAGTCGGCTCACGGAATACATTGTCAGTTGTCCCCGTTTGCCATGCTTCTTTGTAGTCGGTGTAGTTCGATACATCGCAGGCTATATCGCGATGGGCAGGATATGTATTAGAGTCCCATCCTTTCACTATGGGAACCAAAAGACGGGGATTATAAGTTCTATAATTTTTCCAATTAACTTCTTCATTATCATTGTCTTTTAAGTCTCGGTCGTGTATAGAACTAATATCATCTGACTGCCCCTCCATTGTAAAATACAATCCGTGTGAATCATCGGCTTTGGTGTTAATGGGGTCAAATTTGACATCTTCAGTTTTGAACCCCCACCAAGAATAATATCCATATCTATATTTCAACGGCTCGCGACTCCAGAAATTCGTTTGCTCTTTCATTGTTCCGTCGGAGGCAGTATAGAATTTTGGGTCTGCACTGGTGTGGTAGTCATACCAACGCATATAACCAAAAAAGTTACGTTCGCGCAAGCGAAGTTCCACTTCTTCTCCCTCATGGTAGTATATAGTAGTCTCTGTGGTATGCACTTTCTGTCGTCCGGTGCTGTCTAAGGTAACATACCCCCAGCCGCCTTGTGGCTGGAAAGTAATACTACCGGCAAGGTTTCGACCATTTTGGAATAGGCGCGTCTTCGTAGTATAGATTTGCCTGGTGGTCTTATTCTTATACGCCGAATACAATATGCCCAAACGCTGGTACGCACCATCGTTTGGGCTACAACTGATGGTGATGTCCTTATCGGTGGTCGCATTATTGGTTATGTTCAGCCACTCGGGCTTGTCCGTACTTCCTACCTTTTGCAAGAATACCTGGCGTTCCACTTTCCGGTTATATTCATCCGTACCGTAAGTTAGTTCTGTCGTTTCGATGATGGTTGTTTCGCTCGGAATCAGATTACCTTCTACATCGTAGAGGTCAATACGGTTGTTTACTACCATCTTATTCAACTTCACCGTTACTGTGCCACCGGTGGCATCGAAAGTATGTTGCGTAGGGTCAATCTCCGGTTCCAAAGTCTCTTCTTGCAAATAGTGGCGGGATTCGCGAATCATAGGCCATTCGCGGCTGGCGACTTCCTTATTATCTTTGGTTACGGTCATCTTCACCAAATCGGTAAAGTCAGCCCAACCTATGCCCTTTACCCACCAGTTGAGCGGACTCGTCCCCAGTGGAGTAACTTTGATAATCCATTCTGTACTACTATTCTCAATCAACTCCGCTTTCATCATCTCTCTTGGTGAATCTTGATACGATGCGGTTTGAGTAGTAACGGCGTTATACGCACCAGCCTGGTAGGTGGAGTTTTCAATCTGACTTACATCGGTATGGCTGAAAGGGATATAGGTTGTTGACGGCTCGTTGAGAGATGGTTGGTTCAGTATATCACCGCCAAACAAACGCCAATTTACGCCAAATGAATATCCTTTGCTCTTCAATGTGTTGATATTATCCTCTATGGTTACTACCTCGTTGATATGTAGGTTGTCATAATTCAGTCGTTTTCCCGGCACGCTGTGTATGTAGGTGCTGTCTGCCAACTTGGGCCAAATCGTGATTTGGCACTCTTGCGCACCTGCGTCCCCTTGTGTAAATGCGAAGTAGTTGGTCCCTGCCGGTAACAATGCGTCTAATTCCAACGACAGACTTTTGTGCTTACTCCATTTCTCGCAATACATCGGGTCGATGACAATGCCTGTTACATCTTTGTTGTACGTCCATTTCGCCGCCTGTTGGTCGAAATAGATGTAAAACGCCTCTGTCCCGTTTAGGATAACGGGGTAGGCAAATGTACGCGCGTCCTTTTGATAGTCGAGGACGGTGGTCCATTGGTGGGTGATAAGCGATGAGTGTGCCACATCATCTACCAATTCCCAAACCACTTGCCCGTTTGTTATCTTACATTTCAGCCATTTGCCGGTCTGCAAGTGTTGGTATCGGCGGGCATGGGTGGCGTCGCCTGCCTGAGTCATTACGCGCCATAGCGCAGACGCGTCGGCGTGGCTCTTGTCCACAATCGTTGTACCGTCCACTGCCATATACGCAAAATTGACATCATAGCGGTAGTAGTGAATCTGCCCGTTGACGCTCTCGGAATAGAAGAACGAACTCCGCCCGATATGTTCTTTCGCGTAGGTGTCGTAGTCGCTTTTGCTTATCTCGGTGCGTGTACTTGCCGTGGGGAAGGCGAGGCTGACCGTGTCGCCTGTTTGGATAGGCGTACCGGTGGAATTGCCGTTGATTATAAGCGACATGGGAGATGGTGTGTCGCCACCGAAACCGTCGGCAAACACTTTGATTCCTATCGCGCATACGCACGCGCATAAAAAAAGAGACGCATATTTTTTCATACTATTTCCGCTTTGCATAATGAAGAATTTTACTGATTCGTTTCGATTTAATTAACACATAGCCTGCTGCGAATACCAACATCGGTATCATTATGTCGCCTATCGGAGTAATCTGTCCGATAGGGTCGCCACCCGGACGGCGCACATAGCGCGGTCCCATGTCTTCTACTGTTTCCGAATGCGCAATGTTGCCCACCTGACTCACTACCTCGCGGTTGATGGTCAGGAACGAACCGGTTTTGCTTGTGCGCAATTGTTCGGACGCCGCATAAGCAGCCTGACCAGCAATCTTGTCATTGCCGGTCAATCCGGTGGTATGTTCTATTCCAAGTCTGTAAAAACTACTTGTACCCGACATACCTTCCTCGCTCCAAGTGGAGGAGGATATAATTTCTGTTGAGAAAAAATCCATAGTTGTTAGTCGGAGTCTTCCTACCTACCGCGGGAATACAGGCTTAACAATGGAGGGTCTTCCTTGTTTGTTTCTCCGCCAGTGTAGCGATTTAACTCTACATTAAATTTTATTTGTGTTTTGGCGTCTAAAATATGCTTTTATTGTTGCATTTTTAGATCTATAGGTTTGGTTGTTGGTGGCGATTGTTGAATCTTTGCACCAATTTGACTTGATATTTATTTACACTTTTGCCCTCTTTTTGTCGTCAGAATACCCTGTCTTAGTATTCGAAATTTACTATTTGTTTTCTTTCGTGTTTCAAAAAGAGGCTTATTGGGCTGCAAAGATACAACATTTATTTTAAATAGCCAAATTATTTCGTCAGAAAAATATTCTTTGTTAAAATCATTGCACAAAATCTCTGAAACATCGGTAATAGTGGCGTAATAACGGCACTGATAATATATATATGGAGAATGATATTGTGAGTCTCGCGTACATAATAAAAGACACCGCACAACCGGAGATTGTGCGGTGTCTTTTACCACTATGTGATACAATCGTTGTATCTATTTATAATCTTCTTTTACTGGAAGTTTGCGCGGTTGTCTTTTACCTCAGCTTTGTCTTCCATCAGCGAGATAGCCTGATAAGGCAGGCTGTATGCATAGCGTGAAACAAGCATCTGTTTCTCCTGCTCTACATTCAATTCGCCTTCCGCAGTTGTTTTGGAGTCGGTCTTAATGACATATACACCCATATTACCCCGTAGCGGTTCGCTCAGTGTGTTCTCGTTCATAGCCAAAGCCGCACCGATGATAGCAGGCTCTGCACCTTCATTGCCGAAACGATAGTCAGCCAACGACACTTTCTCTGCGGTTTTGATAGATGTACCGGTGATAGCAGCGGCAGCATCCAACGACTCTACGCCTGCGAGTTTGTCAGCAATGTATTTTGCTTTGGCGTTGTTGGTAGCCTCGAAGGTCAGTTCGGCACGAACAGCATCCAGTGAGCGGTACTCTTGGTCATTTATCTCGGTCAGTACAGCCACTACAAACTTGTCGCCGCACTCAAACACATCGCTCACTTGCCCTTCTTTTGCCTCAAATGCCCAACGTACGATAGGACGACTCGATTTCAGTTCGCCTACTTTCTCGGTGGTTGCCTGCAGGTTGTATTGCGGGGTAACATTTATTCCCTCCTCATTGGCTGCTTTACGGAAAGCCTCTTCGTTTGCCGAGTTGGCAGCGATGAATTGCTTTACGCGATTGTAGATGATAGAGTAGGTTTTGCTCGACGGGGTAACCTCACGCGAGAGGATAGCCAGTTTCACTTTCGGCGTAGCAGGACTCATATCCATAATCTCAAAGGTCTGCTCGCCCATACCCTGTTTTACAGTGAAGCGACCACCCTTTTTGCCGGCAAATGCCTGTTCTGCAATATTTTTCGGCAGGTCGGTAGCGGTAAACCAACCGAGTTCCTGATCCTCTTGTCCCTCACTTGCAATGGCTTTCAGTTCTACGGAGTCAGCCACCGAGTAGCCGCTCTTCATAATACGTGCCATCGAGTAGGTGTCGTTCTCAAAGAGAATATCGGTTGTGCTGCCGGTTTTAGCATTTGCGCCGAAAGCAAATTCCTTGTATTGTGCAGGTACGTTTTCTACCGAGTAGTCACGTCCGTCATAAGGTATGTCCGAGTTGGTATTTACTACCAATGTGATGTCCTCAGCGGTGCGGAACTCGTCTTGCAGACGCTCCATCATATTTTTTGCGTCCTCCATATCCTGCTCCGACGGCTCGATAGGGAATGTTACATAAGCAATAGCGCGGTTGGGGGTTTGCTTGTAGAGAGCCTTGTGCTGTTTGTAGAGTTTCTTCAGGTCGCTCTCGCTTACCGAAACCAAACTATCTGCTACGGTAAAATACGGTTGCATTACATACTCTACGCTTACGCTCGTTTGGCGTGCTTCGAACGCATATTTCGCATCCAGAGAGTTAGCCTTGATGAGGCTCTGTACGAGGTTGGTATATTTCTCCTGCATATAGGTCAAGCGCACAGCGTTCTCCCAATACATCCAGTAGGATTTAGCCTGTTTGAGGTTGGCAGCTTGTTCGGGGTCATCTACATTCTGTTCAATCGAACTGAGGAACTGCACCAGTGCGGTACGGTTGAATTGACCGTTCTGGTCGTAGAAGGCGCGGCGGCTGCGAATCAGTTGGTGAGGGTTCTCGCCGATGCAGAGTTGGCTCAACTCGTCAGCGGTGATGTCCATGCCGATTTTCTCTGCCTGTGCTTTCAAGGTGTAGTCCATCAGCATCATCTGCCAAACCTGATTACGGATTTGAGAGGTCATCTCCTCATCAAAATCTGTACGACCGGTCTCTATTTTATACACGTCCGTCAGTTGGTCTTTGGCAGCCTCATATTCGGTATAATGAATGTCCTGTCCCTCAATGGTAGCCACGTTCTCGCGACTGCGATTGAAGAACGAACTTCCCGAATTGAGGAAGTCGCCCATAATAAATGCTAACATAGCGAGACCCACAATTGTAATGAGTAGTGCGCCATGGTTACGAATCTTTTGTAAACTTGCCATAATATCTTTGTGTTTTTATATTTCCCAAATTGTGCATCGCGCATGGTTAATCCACATCGCAAAGCAGCGTGCAAAGTTACAAACATTTTTTGAAATACCAAAATTTTATATTCTTTTCTTTGTCCAAAGACACATGACAAAGGATAAAAATAGAAAATATGCAGGATAAAGAATGCATAATGTGTACAAAGAGGTCTTCCTTGTTGCCGTAATTTGTATTATGAAGTACGTTTTTGTGTATTCAAGTCTAATCGGTAACGGCGCTGTGCATACGGTGATGGATAGTAAATTATAGTCTATGGCAGTGGTGATATAACATCATCATAGTGGTGAGAGTAGGTGATTGATAGGTGATTGATAGGTGATTCCCGAGAGGATATCCATCTTTTGTCATAGCAATTACCCGCTATTCCAATATTTTTCTGCGCATCGGCAAAACAGGTACAATACCGGTATAAGAGAAGGTAGTGGTAGGGTAGTGGTAGGGCGATACAACCGAATATGGACGCTAAATTGTCGTTCTTACAATGAATTTTGCGTAAAAAGTTGCACGGACGAATTATTTGTCGTATTTTTGCACCGCTTTTATGCGGACATTCTCGTCTGCCGCTTTGGGGCTATTTGGTTTTGACAGCAGGTAGAATGGGTATGTAAGCACGCCGAGCACTGCAGAGACGCTCGTAAATATCGTCTGCAAAATATAACTGGCAACAATACTGTAGCTCTCGCTGCCTAACCGAAGTATAGTAGGTTACTTTATTCGGGCACAAGGTGCCTGAACGAGACATCGCTCCAAGCCGCGTCTGTAGGCTGATAGGGTATAGCGGTGCGGAAATATACAGAATAGTCTTTGCGGGCTGCGACGCGGGGGCGAAACTCAAAGCAGATAAGCCTGTGGTTGGTGGCTTGGGTCTTGCTGCAGGACGAAAATGAAGGCCAAGATAAGCGTGTAGAAAGCATATACGTTCCTTGTTTGGACACGGGTTCGAATCCCGTTAGCTCCACATCGAAAAAGGCTGCTTGATTCTAAGTCAAGCAGCCTTTTCATATATTCCTAATTATATTATATCCAATAGCACTTTTTTACCACATCATATTCAGTCGGAAATCCATTGCTTCGGGAGTTGTGTTGAGGTCGTATTTGAGGTCGGAGTTGGTAACGGCAATCTCCACTTGCCCTACGAGGAACGAGAAATCCACTATCTGCGAATACACTTCTCCGCTACCGCTATCCACCACCGGGAATACACGCGGCAGGTTCATCTGGTACGCATCGGCTGTACCATGGTTATACTCGCGGTAGCAAGTGATTACTCCTGTATCATAGATGGTCTTTGTCAATGCAGGAACAGAAGCGGTATAGTAATAATATCCTCCTTCCGAAGAGTATGCCCAGTCAGCAGAAGCCACATGAATATCAACTGTCTTGCTATTGGTCGCATAGATGGTTTCTTTCGGATACACATTTTGATACTCACAAGCAGTGAACGTAAACGCTGCAACCAATATGGCAAAAATAATAGATAACTTTTTCATATTTGTCTGATTTTGTTGCAAAGGTAGGACTTATTTTGCAGATATGCAAATAATTTTGTAATTTTGCGGGCTAAAACATTCATTACACAATGCGTAAAACACTATTTATTATATTATCTTTGGTGTGTGTGTCTTTGCAGGCGCAGCCGCAAAACAAGACCTATCTGGCTTATATAGAAGAATGGCGTGAGGTGGCAGTGGCTAACCAGCGCGACTATGGCGTACCCGCCAGTATCATCCTGGCGCAAGGTTTGTTGGAGTCGGCGGCAGGGACGAGCGAACTGGCAAAGAATGCGAACAACCATTTCGGTATCAAATGTACGAGTGATTGGCTTGGCGGTAATTACTACTACGATGATGATGCCAAAGGCGAGTGTTTCCGCACTTACGGCGATGCGGGAGAGTCCTACAAAGACCATTCGCTTTTCTTGCAACGCCCTCGTTATCAGACCTGTTTTGAGATAGCCGTGGAGGACTATTCGGGTTGGGCATACCGTTTGAAACAATGTGGTTATGCCACCGACCCGCTCTATCCGAAGAAGTTGATAAAGATTATTGAGGATTATCGTTTGGATACGATTGCCACGCCTGCAGCACTGGCTTCGGCAAGCAGCACAAAGACGCCAACCGATAAGGGAACGGTGGGCAGCAAAAAGGCTACCGTAGTCTCGCAGACTGCCCCGCTGAAAGTGATTAATAACAACCCCGAACCTGAGTATGAAGAGCCGCTGTCGGTATATCAGGAGAAACAACTGCTCTATCTGACGCACCCTAAACAGAAAAATAACGGACGCTCTTATATTCTTGCACGCGAGGGCGATACGTATGCCAATATTGCCTTCCGTATGAACGTGAAAGAACGCACGTTGCGTACTTGGAATGATGCCCTCGGACGGGATTTGCATGTGGGCGACCGGGTCTATCTGAGCCGTAAGCGTGCGTATGCTCCCAAGGAGAAAACGCTGCTTTGGGTGCATCCCGGAGAGTCGCTTTGGGAAATATGCCAGCGTGAAGGCGTTCGAATGGAGAAAGTGCAGCAACTCAACGGGTTGGATAAGTCGGTGCGTGTGTTCCAAACCCGCCAGAAGATATTATTCCGTAAACAAAAAGAGATTTGATGATACGAGGTAATTCATTATCCATCGCCGATGTGCTGAATATTTATCTCCGCGAAACGGGATTGGAAAAGACCGTTCTTGAAGATAAGGTGGTTGCCTTATGGCCGGAGATAATGGGTGATACCGTTGCCCGCCTAACGCGCAGCGTGGAGGTAAGAAACGGAATGCTGATTGTGCATATATCAAGTGCCGCACTCAAGGCGCAACTCTTTGAGTGCCGCTTTGAGTTGGTGAAAAAAATCAACGATGCGGTCGGTGGAAACGCCATTCGTGATGTCCGTATCTTGGGATGAGAGAGAAACCAAATGCAGGAAAATAAACTTGCATGTTAATTGTTAATTATTCCTTAGTTAATTGTACATTGATTTATCCTGATAATATAGAAGAAAAGATTGATTTCGGTGTGATTCGTAATGAGTTGCACCATCGTTGTACGTCGCCCCTTGGTCGAGAACAGGTGGATGCAATGAAATTTCTTACCGACTACGAAACGATTACGGGATTGCTCTCGGAAACCGACGAGATGAAGCATATTATGGAGGACGGTTCGTTGGATTTCCCGCGCGGAGAGATGCACGATGTACGTGAGGCATTGGGGCGTATCCGTATAGAGGGGCTTTTCTTGGATGAGGCGGAACTCTTTGCCCTTCGCAAGACCCTGGATTATGCCCACCAATTAGAGCAGTTTTTTGTCTCGTTGGATGATCAGCGTTTTCCTATTCTGCACCAACTGCCTGCGCAAAATACATCGGCGGACGGTATTGGCGATATTGTGCGTAGTATTGATCGCGTGATTGACAAATACGGTCGGTTGGCAGACAATGCTTCGCCCGAATTGTCACGTATTCGCCACGAACTGACTATAGTACAGGGCAGTGTCGGGCGTGCATTGGGGCAGATTTTGCGTCAAGCGCAAGCGGAGGGTATTCTCGACAAGGATGTTACCCCCACTCTCCGTGAGGGACGTTTGGTTATTCCCGTTCCGCCGGCCTACAAGCGGAAAATCGGCGGTATTATCCACGACGAGTCGGCAACGGGAAAAACGGTCTATGTGGAACCGCAACAAGTGGTGGAAGCAAATAACCATATTCGTGAGTTAGAGGGAGCGGAACGCCGTGAACGGGTGCGTATCTTGCAAGACCTTACTGCCCGTCTTCGTCCGAGTGTACCAACTATTTTGCAAAGCGAACAGATGTTGGCGCACGTGGATTTTCTCCGTGCCAAAGCACTCTTGGCGCAGGTTTTGCGGGCTATTCTCCCCGAGGTACAACCCGCACCCGTTATTGATTGGCAGCAAGCCCGACACCCTGTGCTGTATCTCAAGTTTATGCAACAGGGCAAGACGGTTGTGCCGCTTTCGTTGCGGCTGCAAGCCGACGAGAATCGTATGCTAATCATCAGTGGACCGAATGCAGGCGGTAAGTCGGTGTGTCTCAAGACAGTAGCCCTTTTGCAGTATATGCTCCAGTGTGGTCTGTTGGTGCCTCTCGAAGAGACGAGCCGTATGGGCGTCTTCGACCAACTGATGATAGATGTTGGTGATGCACAATCTATAGAAGATGACCTGTCCACCTATTCGGGGCACCTGAAAAACATGAAATCCTTTGTTCGTTATGCCAACGCCAGCACTCTTTTGCTCATCGATGAGTTCGGTACGGGTACCGAGCCTCTTATCGGTGGCGCTATTGCAGAGGCGGTGCTATCGCAACTCGTTGAACAGCAATCATTTGGTGTTATTACTACTCACTATACCAATCTCAAGCATTTTGCCGAGCAAACGCGTGGTGTCGTCAATGGTGCCATGCTCTACGACCGTGGACAGATGCGCCCGCTTTTCCAACTTTCTATCGGTCAGGCCGGCAGTAGTTTCGCTATCGAGATAGCCAAGCAGATTGGGTTGCCGGAACATATTATCGCCCACGCCACGGAGTTGGTGGGCGAGGAGCATATCGACTACGACAAGCAACTGCAGGACATCGCCCGCGACAAACGCTATTGGGAGAACAAACGCCAAAATATCCGTCAGCGCGAGAAACATCTTGAAGAGCGTATTGCCTACTACGAGCAGGAGATTGCGGGACTCAAAGCCAAGAAACGCGAGGTGATGGATGAAGCCAAGCAACAGGCGGCTGACTTGCTGCAACAAAGCAATGCCGCTATCGAGCGTACTATCCGCGAAATCAAAGAGGCAAAAGCCGAGAGAGAGCGTACGCAGAAAGCGCGTTTGCGCGTAGAGAGTATGAAACAGAAAGTGCAACCCCAAGCACCAGCAAAGAAGAATGCAACATCTCTCCCTACTGCGGTAAACGGTAAAACCATTATGCGTGATTTTAGCGACCTTCGCGCCTTGCGCAAGCAGAAAACAGAGGCTCCCAACGAGCAGAAGGTGCAAGCAGTGAAAGGCTCTAATGGTGGCGGATATTCCTCGATGGTGCGGCAGCGTGTTCTCTCTTTCGAGCGCACCCTTGACTTGCGTGGCTATCGTGTGGACGAGGCCTTAGAGCGTTTTATTGCCTATCTCGATGATGCGGTGATGGTGAATGCCGGCGAGGTAACGATCCTGCATGGTACGGGGACGGGAGCAGTCAAACAGATTGTGCGCGACTACATTGATACTTACAACAAACAACGCCGCAAGCGCGGAGACGAGCCGCTTCATTACCACGATGGCGACCCCAACCACGGTGGCGCAGGACTCACGCTTATAACCATCCCTTAGATTCACAGTTTTATTGGGCTAATAAGTTCCATAGGTCTAACGGGTTTACTGCGAATTTTTACAAAATGAAAAAAATCTATTTACTTTTGTTCTCTTGTGTGCTATTTCTCTCTATGTCGGCTGCACCTAAAGAGTACACCGCCCGCGACGGACATTCTCTCCGTGGTTTTGGCAACACCGGTTATGAATTGTCTGTGAGTGCCGAGTGTGCTTACAACCGTACGTATGAGCATTTCGGCAATTTCAATATTCAGGCCCTAATGCCAATCAATCCGCATTTTGAGTTGCAGACCAATCTCCAAGCATCTACTGCAAACTATTATACGTGTGCGCTTATCCTGCGCCCTAAATTTGTACTTCCGGTGGGTGAATTGTTTACGGAAACAGAAGTGCTTTACCGTGCTCTTGCCCGCAATCGATTAGGCGATTTTTGTGCCTCTCTCTCTCTGGGTTATCGTATGGACTATGTCTCATTTCAAATAGGTGTGTTCGGGCGTGTCATGAGCAGTTGGGATAGAGATTGGAATACCGAAGAAACCTATAACATAGAGCCATTCAACTTGCTTTACCGTATGGAGGTATTCTGCCGCCCGCAGACTTCTCGTTGGAATATATCCGCTTGCGTTGCCAACATAGATGACTATCAAATGGAGCGTATGTGGCAGCCGATTTTTATGCTTGGCGGACGCTACGACATCAATGACCATTGGCGTGTCTTGTTGCAAGGTGAGTGCAAACCTACGGGTATGTTCCACCTCAATGCCACTTTCTATAGCGCATATATACGTGCCGGGTTTACCTATAAATTTTGACGCTCTATGAAAAAGAATATCTATTTTGTCATTTGTCTGTTGCTATTGCTGATTGCCTGCAACAACCCCAACTACGATATGCCCGGTATGTTCAACGGTACCAGCCCTGAGGTGGCAACCCGCTTTGCGCACTCAATGGATTACAACGCCACTGTCGGCGAAACACACCTCTCAGTGCCTGCCGATTACCGTATCTATGTTTGCACTGATTCGCATATTGATTCTACGCACCATAATTTAGAGCAATTTGTTCTTGCTTACAAGTCTGATTCGCTTTGTCCCGTAGCCCTCCATCTCGGTGATCTCATCAATGCACAGGGCAACTATCCCCATGCATACCGCACTTTGCGAGTAGAACCGACTATGGCGCACCGTGACACACTTTTTATTACGCCCGGCAACCATGACATTTATTTTAATCAGTGGACAGAATATCGGGACTTGTTTCATACTTCCGTCTATTGGTTCGATACGCAAGATGAGGCCACAGGCAAACCGCTTGACCTTTTTATTTGTCTAGATTCTGCAGAGGGAACACTCGGCACGGCACAAATGAAATGGCTGCGTAATCTGTTGGAGGAGAAATCGAAAGTCGGCTACCGCCATATCATCGTTTTCTCACATACACACATGTTTAAGCAGGATATGTCACAAGGACATACATCCAACTACGCATTGGAGGAGACCTATGAATTCACCGCTCTGCTGAGCAAATACCACGTGGATATGTATTGGTGCGGACACGATCATTATCGTGAGATTACCCGTTTGGGCAACACTACCTATATCATAGTGGATACCTGCCGAGATCCTGAGGATAAACCATTCTATATGCAGGCGGATATGGGTAGTGAGATACATTATCGCTTTATTGCTTTATAAAATCTGTCGTATTGTACGTTGTACAATGTGCTTTGTAAATTATACAATGTCTTTGGCAGTATCATTTTTTTTTTGTACCTTTGTGCGCCTTTTGGTGAAAGAATATTTATACCAAGGGCAGTTAAGATGAAAACAAAATACAAACTAATCATACAAATAAAATGAACATTAGAGTAAGTAACGTGAATCAGCCGCAGTGGAAGGAAGTGAACGTTCACGCCAATCTGCCTGAAAATCTGAACAAACTTCAAGAAATTGCCTACAACTTATGGTGGGTATGGAACTCGGACGCAAAGAACCTGTTCCGCTATATTGATAATGCTGCCTGGCATCGCGCACAGTCGAACCCCATCGTACTGCTGAATATCATCAGTTACGAGCGCATGGTTGAACTGAGCAACGACCCTAACTTTATGAAACAATTGGACCAGACGTATGCCGATTTCCGTGCATACATGGACGCTCCAAAAGATAAAAATAAACCCTCAATCGCCTATTTCTCAATGGAATACGGATTGAGCCATATTCTGAAAATCTATTCGGGTGGTCTGGGTATCTTGGCAGGTGATTACCTCAAAGAGGCGTCCGACTGCAACGTGGATATGACCGCTATCGGTTTCCTCTACCGTTTCGGCTATTTCAGACAAACCCTCTCGCCCGAAGGTCAGCAGATAGCCAACTACGAGGCGCAGAACTTCAGCAACTTGCCTATCACGCAGGTGAAGAACGAAGACGGCACGCCGATGATTGTGGACGTACCCTATCCTGGACGCACCGTATATGCCTACCTTTGGAAAGTTGCTGTGGGGCGTATCAACCTCTATCTGCTTGATACCGACCACGAGATGAACTCCGAATGGGACCGTTCTATCACACACCAACTCTACGGCGGCGACTGGGAAAACCGTATCAAACAAGAGATTCTGCTCGGTATCGGCGGTGTCCTCGCCCTGAAGAAACTCGGCATAAAGAAAGATGTATATCACTGCAACGAGGGACACGCCGCGCTGATGGGCTTGCAACGTTTGGTGGACTTGGTGCAAGAGGAAGGACTGACATTCAACCAAGCCAAAGAGGTGGTACGCGCAAGCGGACTCTATACCTGCCATACCCCCGTGCCTGCCGGACACGACTACTTCGAGGAGGGACTCTTCTACAAATATATGAATGAGTACGCTGGCAAATTAGGTATCGAATGGCATGACCTCATCGGCATGGGACGCCAGAACCCCGACGACAACAACGAGAAATTCTCGATGTCGGTCTTTGCGCTCAATACCTGCCAAGAGGCAAACGGCGTATCGTGGTTGCACGGCGAAGTGAGCAAGAAGATGTTTGCCCCCGTATGGCCAGGATACTTCCCCGACGAACTGCACGTGGACTATGTTACCAACGGCGTACACATGCCTACTTGGGCAGCCAGCGAGTGGAAATCTATCTACAAGGAGAATTTCCCCTTGGAGTGGTGGACCGACCAATCGAACCCCGATATGTGGAAGGCATACAACGATATTCCCAACGAGGTTATTTGGGCAACACGTATGAGCCTGAAAAACAAACTCATTGACTATATCAAGGAGAAATTCCAAGAGGACTGGATGAAGAGCCAGGGCGACCCTGCACGTATCGTACGTGCACTCAACGAGATGAATCCTAATAATCTTATCATTGGTTTCGGTCGTCGTTTTGCTACTTACAAACGTGCACATTTGCTCTTTACAGACCTTGATCGTCTTGATAAATTGGTAAACAACCCCAACTATCCGGTTCAGTTCCTCTTTGCGGGTAAAGCACACCCCGCAGATGGTGGCGGACAAGGACTTATCAAACGTATCATAGAAATTAGCCGTATGCCGCAGTTCCTCGGGAAGATTATCTTCCTTGAGAACTATGATATGCGTCTTGCGAAACGTCTGATTAGTGGTGTTGATATTTGGCTCAATACACCTACACGTCCGCTCGAGGCATCAGGTACATCGGGCGAGAAAGCGCAAATGAACGGTGTACTCAATTTCTCTGTCCTTGATGGTTGGTGGTATGAAGGATATGTCAAGGGTGCAGGTTGGGCATTGACCGATAAGCGTACCTATGAGAACCAGTCGCACCAAGACCAACTTGACGCCGCTACTATCTACGAGATGCTTGAGAATGAGATTATCCCGATGTACTATGCCAAGAACTCAAAAGGATACTCGCCGGAGTGGATTCAGACTATCAAAAACTCGGTAACGAAAATTACCCCGCGTTTCACAACCAAGCGTATGATGGATGACTATTTTGCGAAGTTCTACAACAAACTCGCAAAACGTCATAAGCTCCTGCTTGCAGACAACTACAAGACTGCCAAAGAGATTGCTGCTTGGAAAGAGAATATGGTAGCACATTGGGACGAGATTGAGACCGTTAAGGTTGAGATGCCCGACTTGGATGCACCGAATGTGGGTGAGAAAGTGCGTGTGGCTGTCGAACTTGATATCCACAATCTAAATGATAAGGGCTTGGGTGTGGAACTTGTTGCTATTCGTACTTCTACGCACAACAATGACAAACTCTATGAGGTAGAGCCGTTGAAGTTGGTCAAGGTAGAGGGTTCGCACCTGTTCTTTGAGACTACTTATCAGTTCGATTATGCAGGGGGTATGAAATTTGGCTTGCGTATGTATCCGCAAAACGACCTTCTTCCCCACCGTATGGACTTCTGCTACGTCCGTTGGCTGTAATAATATAGCATCATTCTGTAATAAAAAACACGTTGCTCAATCAGATTTGTGCAACGTGTTTTTTGATATTACCATTATTTTTTCTGTATGTGTGTGACTATGCAGATAAGCGCATTTATAACCGTGTAATGATTATTGTTGTTTAACGATTATATTTTTTGATAAAACTTCTGTCTGCATAACTCATATTCCTTTCTCAAGGTTATGCCCACTTTTATTTGACCAGTCATAATAGGCCTAATAAAAGCGACCAATTTACTCCTTCAAGTAAATCGGTCGCTTTTATTTTTTTTTTCGCTTACGATGCTAAACACAAATGCTGTTGCACCGACCGAAATTATTATCAATACGATGTGCGTTGAGTAGCAGCGTAACTGATTTTGAGAGCATAAGCGCGGCGGAGTTCCTGCTTGATATCTGCGATCACACCCATGCGTGTTTCCTTGTCAGCCTTGATGGAGACAGTCATCAATCCTTGCTCCTGCTCTTTCATAGACGAACGCTCATTTATGATATACTCGCCAATCTCTTTGGTCTCTGCAAACGCATCGTCCAACTGAATACGTGTCTCTGCACCATATTGTTTGCGGAACTCTGCGGTAGGCGTACCTACGTAGATGTAGCGCACCAGCGACTTCTTCTCGAGTTTAGTCAATTCCGTGGCACTCGGTACGGTGAACTGAACCTTGTATGTCACCTCTTTCATTGAGGTTACAGACATAAAGAAGAACAAAAGCATAAAGATGATGTCAGGGAGTGACGACGTGTTCAATGCCGGCATCTCGCGTTTCTCATTTCTACGTATCTTTGCCATAATTATTGTCCTCCGTAGTTTTTAGGTTCAGCCTCTGAAATCTTCTGAGGATACACTTTCTGCACTTGCTTTTGTTGCTCCTCGCTCAGTTCGTTGTAAGAGGTATGGAAATACTTTTGCGCACACTCATTACGCAACTCATTGTATGCCGCTACGAGTTCATTCTGAACATCAAGGTAAGCCTGATACTGCGTATCTACATCGTTCTGGACGGAGATTACGTGGTCCTTTGTATAGCGTTGTACGCCAATAGGCTCCCCGAAATCTTCTTCCACGAGTTTTGGCAGGTTCGGCTCATCATTCTCGTTCTTGATGAACTCTTTGGCAGTCTCTCTTAGTTGCTTTACGTCCATCAATTGCCCTTGCACCATCAACTGGTTCGCTGAGTTGATCTTTACGATCATCAGGTTACGTTTGTTGATATCGGTATCCTCCACTTTCTGATCGGGAGGTATAGGAGCCGGCAAACGACGTGCCAAACCTTGGTTGACATCCATACTGGTAGTAACCAAGAAGAATATCAGCAGCAAGAAAGAGATATCCGCCATAGAACTGGCATTTATCTGTGGGATTTTCTTTGCCATAATTAAGTTTTACAATTTTACAATTTACAACCTTGACGTTGTCTATTGTACTATTCTCTTATTTTAAACGTTTGGTGTAGAAAACACCCCAAATCAAGGTGCAGATAGTAGCCGCAAACAAGATGTAGCAGAGATAGATGATTGCATCACTCATTTGTGCCATCGCACCTACGTTGTCGGTACCCTCATAACCAATGATATTTACTTTCTCCGGGCTGCCGAGGAACCAGCAAACAAGTACCAAAGCAATGAAACCTAACACAACAACTGATGTGCGGATAGCCTTACGTTTGTCGTATTTGCAGTTCTTTACAAACTCGGTAATGACCACACCGAGAGTAACCAAAATCACGATACCCAAGAGGATATAACTCCAAATAAGGAAAAGATCGGTAAAACGAGGTATATCCAAAAAATCTCCCGCTACCTCCAATGAACCATTGGAGCCACCGGCGAAGAACATTATCGTAGCGACAATGCCCAACAGCATCAGCACCCAAAGGGTAATCTTAGGCAATAATTTATAATTCTTCATAATGCTCAAATAATTAAAGTGTTAGTTTGTAACCAGATTAAGAACGCTACAAACGGATTACTTCTTCTGAGCAGCGTCGTATTCTACTACAAGGTCAAGCAGGCTGATAGAACTATCTTCCATCTCGTTAACAAGACCTTCAATAAGGCTGAGGATATAGTTGTAGAACAACTGGAGAACAATAGCGATGATCAAACCGAGAAGAGTGGTCAACAGAGCGACCTTGATACCGCCGGCAACAACCGTAGCCGAGATATCACCTACTTGTTGAATCTTATCGAATGCCTGGATCATACCGATGATGGTACCCAAGAATCCCAACGACGGAGCGATAGAGATAAAGAGCGAAATCCAAGAAAGGTTCTTCTCGAGCAAACCGAGTTGAACACCACCATAACTCGAAACGGTCTTCTCAACAACGTCAATACCCTCGTCGTAACGGCTCAAACCCTGATAGAAAATACTTGCCACAGGTCCGCGGGTGTTGCGGCATACCTCAAGAGCGGCCTCAATACCACCGTTTTTTAGAGCATCTTCAATCTTGCTGAGAAGGATTTTTGTATTGGTTTTAGAAAGTGACAGATAGATGATACGCTCGATGCAGAGAGCCAAACCGAATACCAAGCAAAGAAGGGTTGCTGCCATAAAGCCTGCACCACCTTCAATAAATTTAGTCTTCAAAGTCTTGTGGAGCGCAACGATACCGCCTTCGCTTTCTTCAGCAACGGGAGCAGCCTCTTCTACAGAGGTGGACTCAACTGCTTGTTCATCAACTTGTTCAGTTGTTGCCTCTGCCTGAGCGGCAACAGTGTCCTCTTGTGCCATAACAGCAGCGCTACCAAAAGTCAGCATTGCCAGCACTGTAAGGGTTGCAAATACTTTTTTCATGAGAGTAATAGTTTATTTTATTTATTATGTTTTTCTATCTTTAAATAAATCAGGGAAACAATGCAAATACAGCAAATGCCAGAATCTAATCAGACAACATTTCCGCTAAATAACTTTGCGGAGAGACGGGGATTCGAACCCCGGAACCCCTTTTGGAGTTTACACGCTTTCCAGGCGTGCCTCTTCAACCACTCGAGCATCTCTCCATCGTTGAAATCGGCTTGTGACATTGAAACTCGTTATACGAGTTTAGGTCGCCGCGCTTTCTTCTCTCAAACTGACAAAATTCATTTTGTCAGTTTAGTGCTATAGTATGTCTCTATGTAGTTCTAATAAGAAAACAGGCGCACAGCACAAAGACGCTGCAAAATTACAAAAAATATTTGATACTACAATATAAAACACGTATTTTTTTGTATTTTCCCGCTTTTTGATATCCATAAACCATACTATTGCACTATAATTCAAATAGTGTTTTTGCATTGGTGGTAGTGAGGCGATCTATGTCGGCGGGGGACACCTTATATATATAGGCGAGTCGTTCCGCCACATACGACATCCAACGACTCTCGTTGCGTTCGCCACGATGTGGCACAGGTGCCATATATGGGGCGTCGGTCTCCAAAAGCAGACGATTGAAGGGTACGACCGACAGATGGTCAGCCAATTTGCAGTTTTTGAACGTCAGCACACCGCCGATACCAAGGTAATATCCCATATCAACCACTTGTTTTGCCACCTCGCGACTACCACTGAAACAATGGAAAACACCCTGCACATCGGGAAACTCGCGCAGGATAGACAATGTATCTTCGGTGGCGTCACGACTATGAATCATCACCGGCAGATGAAGTTCACGCGCCCATTGCATTTGGGTACGCAGCACGATATGTTGTTGCTCTTTATATGTTGTATCCCAGTGATAATCAAGTCCGATCTCGCCGATGGCGATATAACGCCGATGGGGTTGGAACAACTCCGCACGAATCTGTTCCAAGTGTTTCTCCCAATCGTCTTGGATATTCTCCGGATGCAGACCAAGGGCGGGAAAGAGATAGTCCGGATAGGTATCTGCCAACTTGCCGACACTCTCAATAGACGAAGCGTCCACTCCCGGCACAAGCATACATTCCACTCCACCCGCTTTTTGTTCGGCGAGGAATGTATCCATATTTTCTGCGTATTGCGGGTCGTCAATATGGCAATGGGTATCAATCATATTTGTTTGTTATCTTAATGGCTTTGCCGGAGAGGCTCGGAACAGGATAGATGAGTCGCCATAACTGAGGAACCGAAAATCGTGGGAGAGGGCATAGTCGTATATCGTGTGCCAGTCGCCGCCCACAAACGCGCTCACCAGCAGAAGCAGGGTCGATTTGGGTTGGTGGAAATTCGTAATCAGTTGATTTACAACATGGAACGTATATCCAGGCTCAATCATTATCTGTGTCTCGGCGTGCAAAGTGTCCTGTCCCGTACGGTCCAAATAATCCAAAATCGCCTGCAACGCCTCCTCTGTGGAGCAGGTGTAATTCCCTGTGTAGGGTGCAAATTGTGGCACATGCAAATCGTTCGCACCGTCTTCCCGAAGCATACAACCTATGAAATACAGGCTCTCAAGAGTGCGCATACTGGTGGTTCCTACGGCAACGATATGACCTATATTCGCCTGAATATCAGCGATTGACTGTCGCGGAACGGCAATTATCTCGGTATGCATGGTGTGTTCGTTGGCGTCCTCGGTCTTCACGGGTTGGAACGTGCCTGCCCCCACATGGAGCGTTACCTCCGTGGTTTTTATACCGCGTTGGCGGAGGTCATCAAGCACCGCATTGGTAAAATGAAGTCCCGCTGTGGGGGCTGCCACCGACCCTTTGATACGCGAATAGACCGTTTGGTAGGTGGTCTTGTCACTTTCCTCGGTCTTGCGGTTGAGATATGGCGGAATAGGCAGTTCGCCCACTGCGTCAAGTATCTCGGCAAAAGACACATCGCTTGCATTCCAACTGAAATGCACCGCAAACGTGTTGCCGGTCTGTGTGCCTTTGGTGGCACGGAGAGTAATTGTCTCGCTCGTTTTGGGCATGGCAACCGTCATCTCCACATACTCGTCGCGGAATTTCTTTGCGTTGCCAATCATACATTTCCATGTGCACCCCTTGGTGCTGCCGAGCGATAGTTGGTAGTCGTGCGGCGCGATAGGTTCGAGGCAGAAAACCTCAATACGCGCACCACTCACTTTATGAAAAACCAACCGCGCCTGTATCACGCGCGTATTATTATATATGAGTAGCGAGTGGGCGGGGATATAGTTCCCCACATGGTAAAAAACGTCCTCCGACACCAGCCCATCCTTGTAAATCAGCAGTTTAGAGTGGTCTCTCTCAGCCAAGGGGTACTTGGCAATCCGTTCATCGGGCAAGGGGTAATTATAGTCGGCTATCAGTATGGGAGTCATTGTTTCTGCGTTGTTTGAAATCGCCTCTCGGCTTGAAATCACGTTTGCCGTCACGTGGTTTGAAACCACGTTTGTCATCATCACGACGCGGCTTGAAGTCTTTTCTGTCGCGAGGCGCAAAGTCGCGTGGTTTTGAGTCTTTCTTTTCTCCGCGTGGTGCAAATCCGCGTTTATCGTTGTCGCGTCTCGGGCGGAATCCACGTTTGTTGTCTTTGTCCTCAAAACGGCGTTTCGTTTTCGGTTTGTCCTCTTTGGACGCCTGCCGGTCTTTCGGATGGGTCTTTTTCCACTCACGGTGTTCACCTTGGAACAACTCATATTTGTTGAACAGGCAATCCAACTCGCCGTTCAGCAGGTGCATTTTCTCCGTCGGCTTCAGTCCGAGACACTTCATCGCCTCTTCGTTTGACGAGATAATCCACGCCGTTGCGCCCGCAAATTGAAATTTCAGGGCTTTGCCCATGTCCTCATAGAGGCGTAAAATATCTTTATCCTGTGCCAAACGCTCGCCGTATGGCGGATTCATCATCACAAAAGCCCCTTCGGTACTCGGTGCTCCCTCCACGCCCGCCAGACGAATCTCCTCCAAGCGTATCTGTTTCACATCTATAAAACGTTGCATTCCGGCGCTCTTGATGTTCTTTTGTGCCACCTGTACGGCATAGAAGCCGGCATCCGAACCGTAGATATGATGGGTAAACTCGCGCTCGCGCGAGTCGTCGTTGTATATCATCTCAAAGAGGTCTTTGTCGAAATCAATCCATTTCTCAAAGCCAAAGCCCTTGCGGAACACCCCCGGCGCGATGTTTTGCGCAATTAGCGCCGCCTCTATGAGGAGAGTGCCCGAACCGCACATCGGGTCGAAGAAATTAGCCTGTCCGTGCCATCCTGCCATCAAGAGCATACCTGCTGCAAGTGCCTCATTGATAGGGGCTTCTGTATTGGCGACGCGGTACCCGCGCTTGTGCAGACTCTCACCCGAACTATCCAAAGAGAGGGTTACATGCTCATCGGCAATGTGTACGTTCAGGCTCAAGTCAGGGGAGGTCAGTTTCACGTTGGGGCGTTTCTGCTCGCGCTCGGTCCACCAGTCTGCAATCGCGTCTTTCACGCGGTAGGTTACATATTTCGAGTGGCGGAAAGTCTCCGAATAGACGGTGGCATCTATCGAAAAACCGGTCTGAAGGGTCATATAGTTGCCCCAATTTATCTCTTTGGCGTGCGTATATACCTCGTCCGCATCTTTGGCGCGGAAAGTAGCGATAGGCACTAATACGCGCGAGGCGGTGCGCAGGCAGAAATTGGCGCGATAGAGCATTTCTTTGTTGCCCGTAAACGACACGGCGCGGCGTTCTTTCTGCACGTTGTTGGCACCTAATTCCACTAATTCTTGTGCCAAGACATCTTCCAGACCTTTGAAGGTCTTGGCTACCATCTGAAATTCTTCGTTGTTATTCATATCTTCTAAAAATCTCGCAAAGGTACTGCTTTTTTCTGATAGTAGCAATATCCGCTCTTATTTTGCAGTAGGGCAGACAGCCGCTTTCTTTGTTTTTATCACTCTATTTATCAGTTTGGTTTAGTATCGGGTAAACACTGCGATAAGGGTATTATAAGAGTATTATAGGAGTTGCTGAATGTACCGTTTATCAACCGTGTATCTACCGTATATCAACCGTGTATCTGCCGTAAAAATATCGTAGTGGTCGGCGTGAGGACTGAGACTGTCTTGTCCTAAAATAGGTTGACTGTTTTGTCTGTTAGGACGGGGATAAGTTGA
>SAMEA104315427__coassemble_355_pt1 | contig 62311 bp, 40 predicted proteins | sample SAMEA104315427__metabat2_high_PE_027 | metagenome-assembled genome bin SAMEA104315427 (sample SAMEA104315427) | gut metagenome | biome: Monkey gut; feature: monkey-associated habitat; material: faeces | place: China | collected 2013
AAGCCTTGAGTGATTCAACAACACTCAAGGCTTCTTTTTTGTTTCTCCTATAGGGTGTTTTGTTGCAGAGAGTATGATAAATGTGGGCTATATGAAATGCGGGACAATATGGATAAAAGTTCATTATTGTATTCTTGGTTTTGTATCATTAACAATAGTATCTTTTTTCGTAACGTATGTGCTTGTGGGGTTGCTGGAATGGCAGTAATTTTGCACTCGATAAGAAAGTGCATGTTTTTGCGTTATAAATACGGATATTTTTAATGGAAATCTTAATATGAGGAAACTTTTGAGTAATAATCGACGAAATATGAAGCAAATCATCCAATGCTGCCTGACGAAAGCCGTTCTTGGCTTGGGGCTGTGCGCTATGTCGGCGGCACCGGCATGGGCGCAACAATTGCCTAATGCTGGTTTCGAGGATTGGAGCGGAACGGCTTTTAATGGAAATGCCCAACCTGCGAATTGGAACGCTAGCAACGTAACACAGTTTAGCTTTAAGTTCAATTTCGCGCATAAAGAGGACGGTCATACGGGGAGTGCCAGTATGATGGTGCAAGATCAGAGTGTAGGTGCCGCTGGTATCTCAGAGGTTTCCCCGGGGTATTTTTCGTTGGGGCAGCCGTGGGCTTATGTGCCTAGTCTGACGGCAGTAAATCAAGCCACGGCGGGAACCGATGGTGGTGTGAGTTGGACATATCGCCCCGATAGTATGTCGGTTTGGATTAAACGAACAGGCGGTAATGTGGATAAGGAGGATTTCTATCTTCTCTACTATGCATGGTCGGGGACGGCAAAGAGCAGTAAGTACAAAGGTAAGAATGGTACTTGTACCTCCACTTCGCACACCAACGAGGAAAGCGATATTCGTCAGGCGTTGGACGGCAACGAGTGCGGTACGGAGCAGAAAGTTACGCAGATAGCGGAAGGTATGTGGCGGGAGAAAAAAGAGTATGGCGATTGGACGAATATCCGTGTACCGATCTATTATTTCAATAGCGATGTACCGACAATGATGAATATCATTTTTTCGGCGAGCAATTATCCGAACTTCCGGGCAACATCGGGGCTATATGCAGGTAACTCGCTTTATGTGGATGATGTGGAATTGATTTATTCGGCGGACATCCAGAAGATTTATATAGATGATAAGGAGTGGAAAGGTTTCGACCCGTCAAACAGCGAGGAACAAACCTATTCTCTCGGACGCAGTGCCACTACAATGCCGAAAATTGAGGCACGCCGTGGTACGGGGGCACTTACAAATGCGAAGGGTATAACTGCTACTTTTGCCGGGCGTGTATTGTCAGGCAAAGAGATTACGATACAAGAGGGTGTCATTGATGGAACACCGACAGTGATCACCGTGAAATCCGAGGATGGCAGCAAGACGAAGACCTATAAAATAAAGTTTGTGCGCGAGGCGAGTAAGAACAGCAAACTTGCAGATATTCAGGTAAACGGCAAGAGTATTAGCAATTTTAATGCAAATACTTATTCTTATTCGGTGGACCTGCCTTATGGTACGACGGCAGTGCCTGTGGTAACGGCGGAGGGACAAGAAGATGCGCAGACGATAGAGATAACGCAACCTACCGGCACAACGGGACGCGCTACTATCAAAGTTACGGCTGCCGACAAACAGACCGTATCCACTTATACACTGAATTTTCGTGTGGCAGAATTGGCTGATAACACACTGAAAGACATACTGATAAACGGAAAATCATTGACGGGGTTTATTCCTTCGCAGACGATTTACCGTGTGTCGTTACCTACCACCACAACGACTATGCCGACGGTACATGCGGTGTCGGCTTACCCTGCCGGAGCGCAGACCATTCAATATACTGCGCCCACTAAGATAGATGGCGGTACATATCAGATTGCAGTTACCACTCCCGGAAACGCAGTGCCGAAGACCTACAAACTGAATTTTCGTTTGGAGGCATCATCGTATTCTCTTCTGAAAGACTTGCAAGTGGAGGGAGGGTATATCACCGATTTCTCACCTGATAACTACACCTATTATGTTACTTTGCCAATGGGTACGACGGCTCTGCCTAAAATTCAGTATGAATTAGGCGATGAGTTTCAGACAGTTAGCGTTGTTGAAGGCGGGTTAGACGGTACGACGCGTATCACCGTAACGGCGGCAAATGGCGACCAGACGGTCTATAAGATTGTGTTTACAACGTTGAAGTCGGAGATTTCTACGTTGGCAGGTATTCGTATCAATGGCACTGATTTGCCCGATTTCTCTCCCAATAAGACCGAATATGCTTATTCACTGCCCATCGGAACGACCGAAATGCCTACTATAGAACCTATAAAAGGCGATGAGTATCAGACGGTTAACATTGTAGAGGGCGGACTGAACGGTACAACGCGAATCACTGTGGCAGCAGGAAACGGAAACACGACCGTTTATCAAATCACGTTCTCGGTGCAACAAGCCACCAATGCCACGCTGAAGATGATTTATATAGACGGAGTGGAGTTGGAGGGCTTTGACAAAGACCAATTAGAATATACGGTCAATCTGCCACAAGGAACGACCAAACAACCGGTGGTAACATATACGCAAAATGATGAGTATCAGACTGTTACGGTGCGTTCGGGCAGCAATGTGGAGGACGATTATAAGATTACGGTGCGCCCGCAGACCGGGGCAAGCCGAACCTATATCATTCATTTCCGTGTGGCTACTTCGAGCAATACGGCATTGAAGATGATTTATGTAGCCGGTACACCATTGGCAGATTTCGATGCCTCGGTGCTGAACTATACCTATACCCTTCCCGCCGGTGTAAGTGCCATACCGTCAGTTAGTTACGATAAAGCGGAGGCTTCACAGAAAGTGCTGAGTATGTGCGAAAACACGGTACACACCATCACCGTTACTGCCGAGAACGGTGATAAACGCACCTATACGATTACTTTCATCATTCAGAAGTCGGAAAATGCTTTCCTGCGCATGATTTACCTTGACGGACAGCCACTTAGCGGGTTCGACAAGAATAAACTGACCTATACGGTGGCACTGACGAAGGCTACTTGTCCGCGTATCACGGTGGACAAAGAAAACGGGCAACAGGTTACTATCACTACTCCATACGCGGCAGGCGTTGCGCAGATTCGTGTTACGCCCGAAAGCGGTAGTGCCAACACGTATTCTATCACGTTTACAAGTATGGGTGCAACGGCTTCGGTGGCATTGGAAAATATCTTGCTCGATGGGGTGGCATTGACAGGCTTTGTGCCTACAACCCTCGAATATACGGTGCCTTACAGCGAGGTGCTTCCTGAGGTAAGTTACACTGCGGAAAGCGGGCGCACGGTGGAGATTCTGCGCAAGGGCGACGATGTGATGCTCTATGTGCAGGCAGGCGAAGAACATACTACCTATACATTGCATTTCCAAAAACAAGTGTCTGCCGATTGTACGTTGCGTGCGATTCTCATCGATGGTGCGCCATTGGCGGAATATACGCCTGCCACTACCGACTATACGATTGACCTGCCTGCGGGAAGCAAACTGCCGGTGGTGTCATTTGAGAAGAATAGTGAGGCGCAAGTAACCTATTTTGGTCAGTTGGCACCCAACACAATGGCTATCACGGTGGTGGCTCCTTCGGGTGCAGAGGCTATCTACAAGGTATCGTTCCGAATAGCCCAATACGATGATGCCCGCCTGCGCGATTTGCAAGTGGAGGGACATACATTGGCTTTCGACCCCGACCAAACGGACTACCAACTGACTCTGGAGGACGGTGCAGCCTTGCCACGCCTTATATATAGTGTGCGCGAAGGACAAAATATCGTTGTGGCGAATACCACTGCCGACCAACAACAGATTCTGGTGCATGCGGAGAGCGGCGCAACGAAAACATATACAATCACTTACACGCGCGTGATGTCGAGCAATGCGCTCTTGAGTGATATTCGTATCGATGGTGTTTCTTTGGCAGATTTTGAACCGACGCGCTTCGCCTATACCGACACATTAGCATGGCGTACACGTGTTGTGCCGAATGTGTTTGCGGTAGGACAATTGCCTAATCAGACAATCACTACCTATTTCAGTGCGGTGAATGGTACGACACGTATTCATGTGGTGGCAGCCGATGGCACAACGAGTAACGATTATACGATAGCTTTCCCTGTGCGCAAGTCGGGCAATGTGGCATTGGAGGATATGTATCTCAATTCGGAGGTGGCAGAGATTACTTTCGCTGCCGACCAAACGGATTATGAGGTATGGCTTCCCTATCAGAGCAAGATTGTCCCCGACGTGGTCTATACCAAAGCCGAACCGGAGCAGACGATAGCACTGATTTCGCGTCCGTTGGGGCAGAAAACAGAGATTGTCGTTACTGCCGAGAATGGCAACCAACGTACCTATAGCATTTGGTTTAAAGATAGTACTTCGCAGAAAATCAATGCATTAGACACGTTGCGTATCCGCGAAACGGGGGAACTACTCAACGTGGCAGGCAACGAGTTTAATGTAGCATTGCCATACGGTACGCGCACCCTGACGGTGGATTATACCAAGGCATTCGATGAGCAAACGGTATGGATACAACCGGGCGGAATCAACCACCCGACTATCATCACTGTGCGTTCAAATCGCCCCGACGAAGCCGACCATATCTACACCCTGACACCACAGTTGGAAACGCAGAATCCCGCTGTGTTAGAGGGTATTACGATAGACGGAAAACCGTTGGAAGGGTTTGACAAGAATCGGTTCTCGTATGTGGTGAATGTTACTGATAAGCCGAGTCGTGTGGAGTATGATTGTGCTGCGGGAGTGAAGGTAACACCCACTAATGGTAGTAAACATTGGCAGGCGGTGGTTTCTGCCCAAGGGCAAACAAATGTATATGACCTATGGTATTACTACGCAAATGATACTCTTCCTAATGGCGAGTTTACTGAATGGGAAAATGCATCGCAGTATGGGCAACAGCCTGTTGGTTGGCACGCATTGGGTGATTTTGCGGGAACCTATAAGTATGCGGGATTTACTTTTACGCCAGGGGCAGAAGTTTCGCAGGACGGGACGGATGTCGTTAAATTGAATACGCATTATAATAGTGCGCCTTTGGCAGGCTATATTCCGGGATATATCACTTTGGGTAACATTGATGTCAACTATGGTCGTTGGGGGTCAACTACATTTACGGTGTCGAATGCAATCACCTTCCGCAATTCTCCCGATGAACTATTGTCAAGTATCAAAGCAACCACCATTACTAATAATAACCGCATTGTATATCAGGTTGTTAGCGAGAATGGTTCCAAAGAGTTGGTGTATGAAAATACTACAAAACAATCGGATTTTGAAACCATTACTATGGATTTGAAACCGCTTTATGCCAATATGGAAACACCTGCGCAGATGAATATCATCTTAAATTCATCGTTCACCGAAAATGGGCGTAATGGGTCGCAGGGGGGAGGTGGCGTGATGTTCGTCGATTGGGTACGCTTTGCGTATAATAGTACTCTCACATCATTGAAAGTCAATGGATTGGATGCTGATTTGGATGCCAATGCTTTCTCAGTTACGCTTTCCGACCCCGAGGCGGTACTGATGCCCTCACTCGTTTTCACAGGGCAAGTCGCTGACCAAGCACAGAAAATCACGTGGCAAGAAGAAACAACAGATGGCGAATATGCTGTACGTAACGCGGACATCATCAACTATGCCGAGGACGGAACAAGCAGCAACTACACATTGCAAGTTCGTCGTCCTTTGGACACACGCAATACGCTGACCGACTTGCTTCTCGATGGCAGTACGATACGGGGTTTCAACTCCGAGACTACCGATTACACGGTGCATCTTGCGTCTGACATTCGCCATCTGCCGTCTGTCTATCCGCAACCGGCAAGCAGTCTGCAAACTATCACCATGGAGTATGCCGACTCGGTTCTGACCATCACCGTTTCCCCCGAGAAGGGCGAAAGCAAGGTCTATACCATTCGTTTCGTAACCGATTTGTCGGACGATACCACGTTGGCAAACTTGTCCAATGTGTCGGATTTCGACCCCGAGACGCGTGATTATACCATCAATGCCACAACTATGCCCACCATCGCTTTTGCCAAGCAGATGAACGGACAGACGGTGGAAGCCACTTTCGGCACAACAAAAGCCACGTTGGTTGTTACGGCGGAAAACGGTGCCAAAGGTACCTATACGCTCACTCTGAACACGCCTGTGGTCAGCACTTCGGGGCAACTCTCCGAATTGGCATTCAATGGTAATATACCGAGCAATTTTGCCGAAGACAACTATGCTTACACTCTCGCGCAACCCACGTTGGCAACTTTTGTACGCAAGGATGAGAAGGACTCGGTTGTCTTTGTGCAGACGCCGCAGGATATGCAATGGCAAGTGTTTGGTACTGAGCAACATACCTATACTCTTACATACCCGACTGACCCCTCATCGAACACGCGTCTGAAGGCAATCTTGTTGGACGGAAAACCCTATGCGTATTTCGACCCTGCCGTCAATTCCTACACTTTGCATACTGATACACTGATTCACTTGTCTGTCCAAAAAAGCGAGGACGCGCAGAAAGTGAAAATCGCGCTTGATACGGAAGAAAATACATATACGATTCAGGTGGTTGCAGAGAATGGCACCGTGGGGACTCCTTATATAATTAAGGTGAAGCCCGCTCTGTCATCGAATAGCCAACTGGCTTCTATCTTGTTGGATGATAGCGAAATAGCCGGTTTCGACCCCGCTACTATGCAGTACACCATAACGTTGCCCGCCCCTGCTGTGAAACTTGCCGAACCTCGATTGCCCTCGTTGCGCTATGTCGTTGGCGATGAGGCACAAAAGGTGGAGATGACTGCCGGGCGCTTGGGAAGCAATACCTATCTGACGGTTACTTCCGAGGACGGAAAAGTGAGCGACTACAGCGTGTTGGTACAATCCGAGCCGAGCCACAATGCCGACCTTACGGGTATCATTGTCAATGGTGTGCCTGTTGCCCATTTCGAGACGGGGCGACACTACTATTCCGTGCGTGCGGCAAGCAACGATGTGGATATCGAGTGGACTGCCGACGATAATTTCCAAACTGTTACGCGGCTCACTACTGCCTCCGACATTGAGCATGTCCTCCATGTGGTGGCACAAGATGGCGTGAATACGCAGGATTATACCGTCGAAGTATATGTGGAATCGCTTTCCACAGATGCCACTTTGGCAGACTTATGGCTTGACGGACAGACCTTTCGCGAGTTTGAGCATACTCTTAATCCGCACTTGGCTTTCTCATCTATGCAGAACTCATACCAAATCAATCTCCCCGCAGGCACTACGGTCCTTCCTGAGGTATCGGCATCGTTGCGTGTGGACGGACAGCAAGTCAGCACCACCACTTCGGGGATGAATGTCTATATGGATGTTACTGCTCCCGATGGAGTAACCCGCAATCGCTACACGCTCACTTTTGTCGTGCCTTTGTCTGCCAATGCCGACCTCGGAATGATTTATCTGGACGGCGATTCCTTGCCTGCTTTCTCTGCCAATCGGTACTATTATCCTGTTACCCTTCCCGTAGGCGTACATGCTTTCCCCGAGGTTGTGGCACAGAAAGCAGAGACTAATCAGCAGATTACCACAAACTTACAGGACAATCATATCACCATCAATGTCATTGCCGAGGATGGTATTACTAAATCTACCTACACCGTAGTCTTTGCCTATACCTTGTCCGATGCCGACACATTGCAGATGATTTATGCCGACGAGGTGCCTGTTGCAGGTTTCGCCCCACGCACGTTCTATTATCTCTTTTCTCTGCCTGTCGGTACTACGGCTTTCCCCGAATTGGCATGGACGAATGGCGATGAATGGCAAAATGTCCGTATCGATACTCTCCAACATACCGACCATAGTCTGGCACGGCAATTGGTCGTAACTTCCGAAAGCGGACGAAGCAACTACTATACCGTGGCATATTCTATTCTCCAATCGTCAGTAGATACGCTCAAGATGATTTACATCGACGAGAAACCCCTTGCCGACTTTGTGGCTGCTACCACCGAGTATTGGTACACTGTCCCCGCTAATGCAACCGAGGTGCCTTCGGTATATCCGTTGCAAGGTGATGATTATCAGACTGTTAAAATCACCCAATCGAAGGAGACTATGGCGGCTAAATCGCTCGACCTGAAGACGGAAATTGAGGTTATTGCTGCCAATGGCACAAGCCGTACATATATTATCCATTATCCTAAGGAACTATCCTCGGAGACCGACTTGGATATGATTTTCGTGGGCGGAAAGAACCTCTCCGACTTCGACTCTGAACGGTACTTCTATAAGGTCCCACTGCCTATCGAAATCGTTGATATTCCGTTAGTTACGGTTGCCAAGAAAGAGGACGCACAGCAGGTGGAGATTGCTACCAATGGTGATACAGTGTTTGTTCACGTTACGGCGGAGAACCGGGATAAAGCAACCTACACTTTGGCGTTTGAGCGTATCAAATCTGCCAATGCCAACCTGCAAAACATCAGCCTAGGCGATGGTTTTACGCTGGAATTTGAGTCCGCGCACTACGACTATGCTGTTACCATTCCTTATGGGCAAACACAACTGCCGACTATTACGGCGGTGAAAGCAGAGGACGAGCAGTTGGTGGAACTGTCAGAACCGGTGAAGTTGCCTACGGGAGAGCAGATTGTTACCATTTTGGTTACTGCACCCAATGGTATTGACCAATGTGCCTATACTATCACGTTCTCTTTTGCCAAGAATAACGACGCCTCCCTCACTGCCATCTATGTGCGGGGTAAGTTGTTAGAGGGATTCCGAAGCGACTCGGTTGAATATACTCTTGAATACCCCGTGGGTTCTACTATTGCCGATTTCGCGGGATTGTCCGAGATAACTTACACATTGTCTGACGGGCAGGCACATGCCGAGACGTCTATGGACAATGCCGGGACGGTTCTTATTGCCGTTACGGCGCAAGATGGTTCGGTAGAAACCTACCTTATTCATCAGATAGTTCTGACCGATACCGACAATACCGTCCGGATGATTTATCTTGATGATGCTGAATTTGCAGAGTTCGACCCCGAGCAGGATTTTTATATCTACTACATCATAGAGGGACTTACTGCGCCGAAGGTGTCTGCCGAGGCTGCCTCGCAATATGCCGAGATCAGTGTCAAGGAAGCGTCCGTAGGGGATACCTGTATCATCTCCTGTACCTCCCAGTCGGGCGAAACGCGTCGCTACTATATCTGGTTTGCACAGTCCGAACTCAATGATGCCCTTACGCCCACTGCCAACGATGTGTTGGTTAAACGCTTGTCGGGTTCCACGCAGATTTTGGTCGGTACGCTTCGCAAGGATGTCTCGTTTGGCCTATATGATATGTATGGACACCGTATCGCCTTGGAGAAAGTTCCTGTGGCAGACCCCAACGATGTTGAGATGGTTACCGAGGCTAATGGTCAGGAGAGACTGCTCAATATCACAGACCTCCGATCGGGTACAATCCTGACGCTTGATCCGAATACAATCTATTTCTATGTGTTCTTCCATAGCGAAAAACAGCGTATTGTTTCGGGCAAACTGATTGTCGTTCCATAGCGATCGATTTCTCCAAATAGCCTTTTACAAAGAGACTGTCTAATACGTATTATTGGACGGTCTCTTCTTTTGTTGTAGTATGGTTAATTAGTTATCTTTCAGATTGTTATGAATTGGTTGATGGATTGTGAAGTGTGTAGGTATTAACTTGTTGAAATACAAGCAGAAATCGCCTACTTACATACATATAAACCTGACAGCATAAAGATAGGGATACAGATACAAGTGGTAAAAAGGGTCTGTCTAAATTTGTTAGAGAGTAGATAGAGTTGCTTTTTTTCATGGAAATGCCTATTGGAAGAGTATTGTGTATATCTAAAAAAAGTAGTACCTTTGCAGCCGTAAAGTCTTGACCGACTTTGCAGACATAATTATATAGCGTTTATTGACGCTTTGCGTTTTATTAACAGAAAACTTCGCAACTTTTCACTCGGATTAAAACCAAAGTAGCAATAGATGCCTATTAGAGATATGACATTTCGTCTATACCACATTCCGTATCGGATGTGGCATGTTGTCATATCGGCGTAGGCTTCTTGTTGTTTATTTAATCCGAAAGGCAATGCGAAGGCCTCTGTTAATGAATAAGCAACAGAGGTCTGCGCTTTTTTTTATGTCTATCAGTCAAGTCAAAACAGCATTATGGGCAAATGCTGCCAACCATTATTCACGCGCCCGCCCACCGCACAACAGTTGCGCCCGACACGTATCAGGGAAAAAGTATGAACAAACATCTAATACTTCTGCTAACCGCCACTATTGCAATCGGAATGGCAAGTTGTTCCACTGGTCGTTATGTGAATAACTCATTGAATTTCAATACAAATCAGACACAAGTAGTTCTCTCAAAAGCCAATTTCCAAGTCGTGAAACACGTAAAAGTGAACTATGTGTACAAGAATCTGCATAGTATGCGTTTCAACGCCAACCAACTAAAGGAAAGCGCATATGCAGCATTAGTCAAGGAAGCGAACCTGACAGGCGCACAGACAATTATCAATGTTACGATGGAACAAATACAACGCGAAAGCCAAAACTTTTGGACATTCGTCTTTGGGTTTCCTAAGAAATACGAACAAGCCATTTTAGTTTCCGGTACGGTCATTGAGTTTCTCCCCGAAGGTATAGCCCCTCAAAAAACCGAAATGATTGAATCAACCATATATGCAGAACCAATGCAGTATACTGAATATCAAGATACTACAACAGAGAAGCAACCCAAAAACAATATCCAGACAGAAGACGAGATTATACAAGATGAAACTATTAGCGATACGATAATTATTTCTACAGAAGATGAGATTATTCAAGATACAACGAACAATAAAAACAAGGTTTTACCACAAGTTCCTTCCATAAAGGGTGCCTCGGTCTATACTCTATTAAAAGCACGTTATGCGGCAGAATTTCCCTCTTTTTGGGAATCAATTATTAAAATGCGCAGATACTACCTCATAATTAATGGTTGGCAAGATTTAGAAAAAATCACGAGTTTCTTATTGTCCGATAAAGAGAATGAAATAATTGCATTGATGAATGAAATCAAGGATAAAAACATATCGAAAGAGCAGTTGGCGACTATTTTTCTAAAATACGCAAATAAGTAAATTCTTTATTATGAAACGAATTCTGTTTTTATTTTTACTATTGTGTTCTGTTTCCGTATATGGGCAACGCTATTGCCTACAAGCGGGACATCGGGTAAGCATCATCGTATTGGACGAATTGAATTCACAGAAACCGGCTTTCAGTCCATCTGCTGTAGTAGCGGGAGATGTGTATGACGACCAAGGCCGAAAAATTCTTATTCCAAAAGGAACACCGGTTCTTCTGCAAGTACATTTCCGAAAAGCCTCACTGACGGGTGATGTGGGTCAAATCACCATTACCCCTGTCAGCACACAGGCTATCAATGGAAGAGAAATCACTTTTGTAGCAGAACCGATTGTATTTGAAGGCAATGATAATGATTTTTTTCGTTCGCAAAAGAAAGTCATCATCGCCGCCCGAACAGCCCTCGTTGCCTCAGTAGCCAACACTTATTGTTTCAAAGTTCAGTCTCCCACTACAAACTGATTTTCCTTCAATACACAGTTCATCTATTACATCGTATAGACTGCCCTCCCATTTTTCATGCAGCCTATATGATGTATTAAACGAATCAACTACTCTTTACTCTCAACTAAAATCTCATTTGCGTATATCTAAAAAAAGCAGTACCTTTGCAATCGAATTGGCAATAGGGCATTTGTGCGCCCCGAGCCGTAAACATTTGTACGTTTATTATGATTAAAATTTCGTTCCCGGACGGTAGTGTCCGCGAGTATGAAAGTGGCGTAACGCCGCTTCAAGTGGCTGAGAGTATCAGCAGTCGTTTGGCGCAAGATATCCTTGTGGCTAGTATCAAACCTATTACGAACCAACCCGAGAGCATCGAGGAGCAGGGCGAGGGATGGAGTATCATTGAACTGAATACCCCTATCACCGAAGACAGCCAGATTCGTCTCCACAAGTGGGACGATGCCGAGGCAAAGCATGCGTTCTGGCACACCTCAAGCCACTTGATGGCAGAGGCGCTGCAGGAATTGTATCCCGGTATCCAGTTCGGTATCGGACCTGCTATCGAAAACGGTTTCTACTACGATGTCTATCCCGCAGAGGGACAGACCATCAAGGAAAGCGATTTTCCTGCCATCGAGCAGAAAATGATGGAGTTGCGCAACCGTAAAGAACGCCTTGTGAAGAAGAGTATCTCTAAGGCCGATGCACTCAAAGAGTTTGGCGAAAAAGGGCAAACCTACAAGTGTGAACTCATTTCCGACCTCGAAGACGGACATATCACCACCTATACACAAGGTGCATTCACCGACCTCTGCAAAGGCCCGCACCTCCTCTCGACAGAACCTATCAAGGCTGTCAAAGTGCTCAGTTGTGCGGCTGCCTATTGGCGTGGCGACGAGAAACGCCCGATGATGACGCGTATCTATGGTATCTCGTTCCCGAAAAAGGCCATGCTGGACGAATATTTGACACTCCTCGAAGAGGCCAAGAAACGCGACCACCGCAAGATTGGCAAGGAACTGGACCTCTTTATGTTCTCGGATATGGTGGGCAAAGGTCTGCCTATCTGGTTGCCGAAGGGTACGGCACTCCGTCTGCGCTTGGAGGATTTCCTTAAGAAGATACAGAAACGCTATGGTTATCAGCAGGTTATCACTCCGCATATCGGTAGCAAGCAACTATACGTAACCTCCGGACACTGGGACCACTACGGCAAGGATTCGTTCCAACCTATCACCACTCCTGAGGAGGGCGAAGTTTATCTGCTCAAGCCGATGAACTGCCCCCACCATTGTGCTATCTACAAGAACAGCCCCCGCAGTTACAAAGACCTGCCTTTCCGCTGTGCAGAGTTCGGTACCGTCTATCGCTATGAGCAATCGGGCGAGTTGCACGGACTGACGCGTGTGCGCTCGTTCACACAAGACGACGCGCATATCTTCTGCCGCCCGGACCAGGTAAAGGACGAGTTTATCCGCGTAATGGAGATTATCGAGATTATCTTCAAAGCATTGGATTTCAAGAACTTCGAGGCACAAATCTCTTTGCGCGACCCGAAGAACACCACCAAGTATGTAGGTAGCGACGAGGTTTGGGAGAAAGCCGAGAGTGCTATCATCGAGGCTTGCCGAGAGAAAGGTCTGCCTGCAAAAGTAGAATATGGCGAGGCGGCTTTCTATGGCCCGAAATTGGACTTTATGGTCAAAGACGCTATCGGTCGCCGTTGGCAGTTGGGGACTATCCAAGTGGACTACAACCTGCCTGAGCGTTTTGAACTCGAATACACGGGCGAGGACAACCAAAAGCACCGTCCTGTGATGATTCACCGTGCGCCGTTCGGAAGTATGGAACGTTTTGTGGCAGTGCTGATTGAGCATACCGCCGGCAAGTTCCCGCTGTGGCTCACACCCGACCAGGCTGTGGTATTGCCTATCTCGGAGAAGAGCAACGAGTACGCATGGAAAGTGAAGGAAATGCTTGAGGCTCAGGATGTTCGCGTAGTTGTGGACGACCGCAATGAGAAACTCGGGCGTAAGATTCGCGACAACGAGTTGAAACGTATTCCGTTTATGTTGGTTGTGGGCGAGAAAGAGGCAGAACAAGGTCTTGTGAGCGTCCGCCAACAGGGTGCTGAGGACAAAGGACAGATGACCGTGCAGGAGTTTGCCGACTTTGTGAACACCACCGTCAATGCACAGATGAACGCATACTAAGCGACTATTTATCTTCAACAGCAAAAGAGGCTGCCTGACAAGTATGGTTGGGCAGTCTCTTTTTTGTGCAGTATTATGGTTGTGTATAAAAAAAGCATAGTTTTCGTTTAGTAACTATAGGAATCACAATATTCTTGGATAGGAATCAAAGTATTGTCTCTTAGCCGGCAATACCATCGCCGATAAAGTACACAGTATTGTCTCTTGGCAGGGCAATATCATCGCCCGCCTCCTAATATCTCCCCTCCTCGGTCAGGGGTATGGGGACTCTTTTGGGGAAAGGTCTCGTATATCCCGAAATTATCCCGAAATTATCCTGAAAATATCCCGAAATTTTGTCGTGTCTTTGTGCTGTCTTTTCCGCAACCTGCGTATAGGATAACCGATACATAACCGATACATAACCGATACATATGAATACTTTCTAAATACTTTCAAGCAAGGGAAAAGATACTCTTGAGCGACCCTTGGGCAGCCATCAGTGGTAGCACCTCTTCTGATGACAAAGTCGTTTTCCGCCCCCCCCTCACCTCCGTCTGTACTTTCCGTAATTCGGGTAATATGTTCGGAATTGGAGGTATTGGTTATTCCACCGGAAAGCAGTAATTTTGCAGCGTGAAAAAAATACTCCAATGCTGTTTTAATCACTTATTTAATTACGTTGTTTTATGTACATTGAGAAAATTCAGTCGCCGGCAGACTTAAAGAAATTGGACATTACCGTCTTGGATGTGGTTGCCGATGAGGTTCGCAGTGCTGTTTTGCGTCGTGTGAGTATGCACGGCGGGCATGTGGGTCCGAACCTCGGTTTTGTGGAAGCCACCGTGGCACTGCACTATGTGTTTGACGCACCCAAAGACAAATTGGTGTTCGACGTCAGCCACCAATGCTACCCGCACAAAGTGCTAACCGGTCGCGCTGCCGGTTTCCTGGGCGATACTGATGCCATGAACGCCATCAGCGGCTACTCATCGCCCAACGAGAGTCCCATATATGACAATTTTGAGGTGGGACACACCTCCACATCTATCTCGCTTGCCACCGGTTTGCAGAAAGCCCGCGATATTCATGGTAGCGACGAAAACATCATTGCCATCATTGGCGATGGTTCTCTCTCGGGCGGCGAGGCTTTTGAGGGATTGGACGAGGCATCGGAACTTGGTACGGGCATAATTATTGTGGTGAACGACAATGAGATGTCTATCGCGGAGAATCACGGTGGTATCTACAAGAACCTGCGTGCCTTGCGCGAAAGCGGCGGGAGATGTGCGCACAATTGGTTTAAGGCGTGGGGGTTTGAGTATGTATATTTGGAAGAGGGTAACAACGTAGCAAAATTGGTAGATGTATTTCGCAGCGTGAAAAATACCACCCGACCGACGGTAGTGCATATCCACACCGAGAAAGGACATGGTTTCGCGCCCGCGGTAGAGAACAAAGAGGCTTGGCACTACAGCGCACCGTTTGACAGAGCAGACGGACAGCGTCCTGCAACACCTCCGCAGGAGACCTATGAGCAACTGTTCAGCGATTGGATGCTCCGCGAGATGAAGCACGACAAGAGTCTGATTGCCGTAACGGCAGGCACTCCCTCCGCCGGTGGATTTACCCCCGCAAAACGGACAGAAGCCGGGGAACAGTATTTGGATATGGGCATAGCCGAAGAACAGGCAGTGGCGATGATTTCCGGTATGGCAAAAGGCGGGCTGCGCCCCGTGTGGACGGTATTCAGCACCTTTATCCAACGCACCTACGACCAGATTGCGCAAGACCTGTGTATCAATGCCAACCCCGCGGTTATCAATGTGATGTGGGGCGGTGCGGGAACGATGAACGATATTACACATATCTGTTTGTTTGACATACCGATGCTTTGCAGTATTCCCGGACTGATTTATCTGGCACCGACGAGTTGCGAGGAGTATTTTGCGATGTTGCGTTGGGCAATTTTGCAGGACAGGAAGCCGATTGCTATCCGCGTACCCGGCAACGGAGTGAACCACACCACGGAGACGGTGGATAGTGTGTATGACTATGAGCCACACTACAAAATAACGTGCGAGGGCGAACAAGTGGCGATTATCGCTGCCGGCTCGTTCTATCAGAAAGGAGAAAACGTGGTGCGCTTGCTTGCAGACAAGGGAGTGCATGCCACACTTATCAATCCGCGCTACCTCAACGCAGTGGATGCAGATACTCTGGACTGGCTAAAAAGCAAACATCGGTTGGTGGTAACCTTGGAGGACGGCAGCAAAGACGGCGGGTTTGGAGAACGCATAGCCGCCTACTATGGTACATCGGACATGAAAGTGCTGGTGGGCGGAATAAAAAAAGACCTATACGACCGCTTCGACCTACATCAGTTGCTTGCCGACAACCGTCTGCTTGATGAACAGATAGCGGAAGATATTTTACGCATAATTGCTTAATCGGGTGTTCGCACACCTGCCAAACACAAAGATATGAAAGAGGTTTATTTTAACACCGTGCAAGCATTCAACGAATGGTATGGGGTTGAGACTTTTCACCCATTGGTGAGTGTGGTGCATTTTGACCGCGAGAGTGCCTTGGAAGAGGCGACCTATCACTATGGATTGTATGCGCTTTTCCTGAAAGAAAACAAAGGATGCAAGTTGTCGTATGGTCGCACCGCGTATGATTTCGACGAGATGACCATAACAAGTTTCGCGCCCGGGCAGGTGATTCATGTGGAGCCCGCCCCCGATGTGATGTACCCCAAATGGACAGGTTTGGTGTTCCACCCAGACCTAATCAACCGCACCTCGTTGGGCAGAAACATAAGCAGATATGAGTTCTTCGACTACACCTCAAACGAGGCATTGCATCTCTCCGTTGCCGAGATAGAGATATTTCGCGAAGTGCTGTCGATGATTCAGCAGGAGTTGCACCACAACATCGACAAACATACTCGCGAACTGATTGTCAGCAATATAGAACTACTGCTGAACTACTGCCTGCGCTTCTATGACCGGCAGTTTGTAACACGCGAGGAGATAAACCACACGGTTGTGAAGAAGTTTTCTGACCTGTTGGACCAATATATAGCAACCCGCGCGGAACAAGAGGGACTGCCGTCGGTTGCCTATTTTGCCGACAAATGTTGCTACTCGGCGAAGTATTTCGGCGAATTGGTAAAGACCGAGACCGGCAAGAATGCGAAAGATTTTATCAATGCCCGCCTACTCCGCGCCGCACAACAACTGCTGTCGGATGACCTGCTCAGCATTACTCAGATTAGCCAACGACTCGGTTTTGAATATCCGCAACATTTTGTACGATTCTTCAAAGCCCAAACCGGCAAAACACCGACCGAGTATCGAAAAAGGGCATAGGTATCACTCACATTTACAATTCATTGCATTATGAAACAGACATTTCTGACTGCACTGATGGTTGTGCTTTCGCTGACCTCGTGCGCCAAAACCAACGAAACAAAAACAGAACAAACATCGATGAAAAGTATTGTGATATTTTTCTCGCGCAGCGGGAATAATTATGTGAACGGAGGCATTGAGAATCTCCCTGTCGGTAATACGAAAGTGGTAGCACAACGGATTCAAGCCGAGACGGGCGCAGACCTGTTTGAGATTGTCCCCGAAGTGGCATACCCCGATGATTATTCGCGCTGCACCGAGGTGGCACAAACCGAATTGCAACAGGATGCACGCCCTGAATATGCGGGCGATATTGATTTGAGCGGATACGACATCATCTACTTGGGCTACCCCATCTGGTGGGGGACTTTCCCGATGTGTGTATTTACTTTTATCGAAGCACACGACGGGTTGCGCGGCAAGAAGATTGTGCCATTTTCCACACACGAAGGTAGCGGATTGGGCAACAGCGTATCTGACCTGCGCCGTCTTTGTCCGAACGCTACTATTACCAAAGGTACCGCCATACAAGGCAGCCACGCTGCAAACGCCGACATCGCGCCAATACTACGACAAGGCGAATAGAAGGAGATACCCCACAAATAGACAAAGCAATAGACGTTGTATAAAAAACACAACTCATTATGCACAAGAAAATTATTTTATTTCTATTCACTCTAATTTCCATATCTGCTATGGCACAACAAAAAATGGTACAAACTGCCGGTCGCACTCGGTTGGGGGAGTTTGCTCCCGAATTTGCACATCTGAACGATGATGTTTTGTTTGGCGAAGTATGGAGCAGAAACGACCTGCTCTCGCTCCGCGACCGTAGTCTCGTAACGCTCACCTCGCTTATCAGTCAGGGCATAACCGACAACTCCCTGAATTACCACCTGAGCGAGGCGAAAAAGAATGGTATCACTCGCACAGAGATAGCCGAGATAATCACGCATATTGCGTTCTATGCCGGTTGGCCAAAGGCTTGGGCGGCATTTAATCAAGCCAAAGAAATCTGGGCGGACGATGAAACACAAGGCGACAGTATCTTCGAATTAGCGTTTCCGAAAGGCTCGGCCAATACTGCCTATGCACGGTATTTTGTAGGAAATAGTTATCTCGCACCGCTTGCGCCCAAAAACCTCGGAGAGGGGGAACAGAGTGTTCTGCCGATGAACAACGTAACATTTGAGCCCGGGTGTCGCAACAACTGGCATATCCACCACGGGGCGCGTCAAATACTCATCTGCGTTGCGGGGAAAGGGTGGTATCAAGAATGGGGGAAACCTGCTATTGCACTCCGGACGGGAGATATTATCGACATTCCGGAAGGCGTGAAACACTGGCACGGAGCACAGAAAGATGCGTGGTTTCAACATATTGCCACACATATAAACGTCGCCGACACCACCTCCAACGAGTGGTTGGAAGCAGTGTCGGACGAAATATACAATCGTTTATGACCTTTCAAACAAGATTCAGATACTTTGTATTTTATGAAAAAAGTAATTGTTATATCTACCAGCCTTCGGGTTGGCTCCAATAGTGAGATGCTTGCCGATATGTTTGCAGAAGGCGCATTAGCCGCAGGACACCAAGTGGAGAAAATTAGTCTTGCGGGAAAAGATATTGCATTCTGCAAGGGGTGCCTCGCTTGTCAAAAATTAGGCAAATGTACTATCCATGATGATGCCAATGATATCATGCAACGTGTTCTACAAGCCGATGTGGTCTGTTGGGCGACACCTGTTTACTACTATGAGATGAGCGGACAGATGAAAGTACTGATTGACCGTATGAACGCAATGTATTCGCTTGATTATCAGTTCCGAGACGTCTATATGCTCACCACCGCAGCAGATAACGAACCCGATGTGCCAACACGCGCAATTGCCGGTCTGACAGGGTGGATAGATTGCTATCCTAAAAGTCGTCTCGCCGGCACATTGTTCTGCGGAGGGGTAGATGCACCACGTACCATCGTCGGAAATGCCAAACTGCAAGAAGCCTATGCCTTGGGGAAAAGGGTGTAGGCTACAATAGCCGAAAAAATATACTGAATTTAGTACTTTCTTGCCGTTATCGGTAATAAAGAGTATCTATCTTGCGACAGATGAATTGAGAAATACCAATAGACATTTTGCGGAGTAGTTATGGCAGATGAGGATATATTTATTAGAATAGATATACTTCCTTCAGCAAACGCATACTCCGCATCATCGTGGAATTGACCACACGCGATTTTTGATTGGCTGGTTTCTCTCCCTTAGCACACGTCCCCGCGGCTAATGATTTTCGTTCCTTCGCCGCGGGGACGTGCTAAGGGGAGGCTGGATTAATACTCGTTGCCGCCACCGAGGGAGTGGTAAAGTGATACAAGAGATTGGAGGAGAACCATACGGTTGCTGATACGGGTAAACTCAGCAGTGAGAAGGCTGTTCTGGGCAGTCAGGACTTCGAGATAGGTGGTGCTGCCGTATTGCATCTTGAGCGTGGTGGCGCGTTGTGCACGGCTGAGTGCATCGACCTGCTTGTCGTAGAGTTCGCACTTGGCATACGCCGTTTGATAAGCGTGGAGAGCATCGTTCACCTCGTTGCCCGCCGAGAGTACCGTCTGCGTAAAAGTGAGTAGGGCTTCCTGTTGCTGCGACTTTGCCATTTTCACCTGTGCAATGTTGCGCCCTGAGTTGAAGAGCGGGACGACTAAACTTGCTGCTAAGTTGCTGACCATCTGTGCGGGGTTGAACACCTGTACATAATCGTGGTTCGTCCAGCCGAACATCCCGCTCAGGTTGAGCGAGGGCAGACAATTGCTGCGGGAGAGGTTGGCGGCATAGAAAGCACGCGCCATATTCTGCTGCGCGGCGCGCACGTCGGGGCGGTTGTAGAGCAGTTGTGCGGGTACTCCCACCTCGATGTTCTGCGGCAAGACCTGTGCATCAAGTGTGCTGCGGTTGATAGGGCGGTAGGTGGTGCCAAGCATGAGACAGAGTGCGTTCTCGGTCTGGCGTATCTGCTGACGGGAGTCCAGCACCATCGTTTGTATGGAATAGTAGGTGGCTTCCATCTGCGTAACCGCTGCTTCGTCTGCCATACCCGCCTCTTTCATACGTCGGATGGTGTGGATGGTCTTTGCCCACGTCTGTTCGTTCTCCTCTGCGGTCTGCAACTGCGCATCGAGCATCAGGAGCGTATAGTAGGCATTTGCCACACCCGCGATGAGTCCGCAGCGGGCGGCTTGCTCATAGTCGAGAGCCTGCTGCTTGGCGGCTTTCGCGCCACGGAGCGAGTTGAGCGTCCGGCCGAAGATGTCTATCTCCCATGAGGCTGAGGCAACAAGGTCGTAGGTGCCTTGTCGGATACCATACTGCGGCGAGAAACCTCCTTGGGGAGCAAGACTGATGGAAGGCAGATAGGCAAGTTGAGCCCCGCGGAGAGACGCTTCCGCTTGCAGAACATGCTCGTGCGCGATACGCAGGTCGAGGTTGCTGTCGAGTGCCTGACGGATAAGGGCTTGCAGGAGCGGGTCGGTGAATAGTGCGTCCCACGAGAGGTTGCTGAGGCTCTGTGCGGTGTCGGACAGAGACAGGTCTCCATAGAGGGTGGAATCGATGTCCTGTACGGGATGGTACTTGCCATAGATACCGCAAGAGGACAATAGGAGAGAGACCACCAAGCCCCCAAAAAAGAGAGGAATATATATAGCGGACTTAAATATATGTAGTTTCATTTCAGTAAAATCTTAATAATTGATACTTCTTGAAGTATGCGTAGGGGGAGCCTATCCTATAACCATCCTATGCTGTTTTTCGCGGATATGAAATACATCTGTCGCACACTTCAAATCTTAACAAAACGCACTTCTTTGTTATTCTGCGCGGTTCTTGCGGCGTTTCTCGTCTAAGTGTTGGAAAATCACAAATAGCGACGGAACGAGGAAAAGCAAAGCCAGCGTACCGACAATGCTGCCGCCGACCACGCCCGTACCGAGACTGCGGTTACCGTTCGCACCCACACCCATAGCCGCCACCATCGGGAGCATACCGAAGATTAGCGTGAGAACGGTCATCATAATCGGGCGCAGACGTGCGCCTGCCGCGTCGATAGCCGCATCTTGCAGACTATTGCCCGCCTTGCGACGCTCGGTTGCATACTCGGTGATGAGGATGGCGGTCTTGCTGAGCAAGCCGATAAGCATGATGACACCCGTTTGAAGGTAGATGTTGTTCTCGAGACCGCATATCTTGGTCAGCAGGAACGACCCCATCAACCCGACGGGCACGGCGATAATAATCGCCAACGGCAGGCGGAAGGACTCGTACAACGCCGAGAGTATGAGGTAGATAAAGACAATACAGATAAGGAAAATAACCGCTGTGGTGCTGTTGCTCGACTGGCTTTCTTCGCGTGTAATGCCGCCGTAATCAACCGCATATTGTGCAGGAAGTACCTGCGCTGCCACTTCTTTGACTGCCTTGATGGCATCGCCCGACGAATAACCGTCGGCAGGCATCGCACTGACCGCAATGGAGTTGTAGAGGTTAAAACGCGTCAGTTTGTCGGCACCATAGATACGGCGGAGAGAGACAAACTGCGAGAGCGGTGCCATCTCGCCGCTATGGAGACGCACAAACGTGTTGTCAAGACTGCGCTCGTCCATACGCTGTCTGGGATCGCCCATAATCTGTACCTTGTACACTTTGCCGAAACGGTTGAAATCGCTGACATACTGCCCGCCGTAGTAGCCCGACAGGCAGGCGAGTACCTCGTTGGCGGTGATACCCGAGCGCTGGCATTTGGCGGCATCGACACTCACCTCCCATTGCGGGAAATTGAGGTTGAAAGAAGTAAACGCCATACTGATTTCGGGGCGCCCGTTGAGTGCACCGATAAATTGCTGTGCATAGTCGTAGAACTGGTGCATATCGCCGCCTACCTTGTCTTCAAGGTTGATATCCAATGCGTTCCCGGTGCCATAACCCGCAATTTGTGCCGGTGCCATAGCGAAGACGGTGGCATCCTTGATGTCAGCAGTGAGGGCATAGACTTTGCCTATTACGGCACCGATGGCTTGCTCCTTCCGGGTGCGTTCGTCCCACGGCTTGAGTTTCATAATGATGTTACCCGCCGCACCGGAGATTAGTCCGTAGCCCGCTGTGCTGTTCAGTTCCGCTACCTCAGGGATGGTCATCAGGCGGTTCTCTATCTCGCGCATAATTCCGTCGGTGGTAGCAAGGGAACTTCCGGGAGGGGTGTCGATATTAATCATCACCGTGCCGAGGTCCTCTTCCGGCACAAGACTCGTCTTGGTACTATGCATAAGGAATACCATCAGTACAACGCCCAAAGCCGCCGTTACAAACGACATCCACGGATGTTTGACAAAATGTGCGGCACCACGCTGATACCAAGCCGTGAGCCGGTCAAAACCCCGGTTCCACTTCTCGGAAAAGCGGAAACGCCAACGTTTGTAGCCGCGGAGGTTGTTAATGTTGGTTTCCTTTGAACGCAATAGCAGCGCACAGAGTGCAGGGCAGGTGGTGAGTGCATTAAGTGCGGATATACCTACCGCCACTGCCATCGTCAGACCGAATTGGCGATAGAAGACACCGCTGGTGCCACCGATAAAACTGATAGGAATAAACACCGCCATAAACACAAGCGATGAGGTGATGATTGCTACCGCTACATCTTTGGTACCATATACCGTGGCCTGGAACGGGTTTTGTAGCCGGCATCGAAACGGCTGTGCACTGCCTCGACGACCACGATTGAGTCGTCCACCACCGTACCGATGACCAGCACGAGGGCAAAGAGCGTGATGAGGTTGATAGAGAAGCCCGCCACCACCATAAAAGCAAACGTACCGATGAGCGAGACGATGATACTGACAAATGGAATAAGCGTCGAACGCCAATCCTGCAGGAAAAGCAGCACGATAAGAATAACGAGCAGCACAGCCTCGATAAGCGTCTTTATTACATTGTGGATAGAGGCATAGAGGAAATCGTTAGTGGACATCATCTGTGTAATCTTCACATCTTTAGGCGCATGCGCTTGCACATCAGCCAACAAGGCGTCAATCTGGTTGTTTACTTCTGTGGCATTGGACCCTGCCGTTTGAAAAACCATACATTGGATACCCGGATGCCCGTTTTGGCGTCCATTGAAGCCGTAACTCTCTTCGCCTAACTCGATATCGGCAATGTCGCTCAGCCGCAAGACTTCGCCGTCGGCGGTGGAGCGGATAATGATATTACCGAACTCCTCGGGAGTCTGTAAACGCCCCTTGTACTTCATCGTATATTGGTACGCCTCCGCCGAGTGTTCACCTATCGTACCCGTTGCCGACTCGATGTTTTGCTCGGCAAGTGCTGCCGTTACATCGCTTGGCACTAACTTATATTGCGCCATCACGTCGGGTTTCATCCATACACGCATAGAGTAGTTCCCGCCCAAGACTACCAACTGTCCGACACCTTGAATACGGAGCAGTTCGGGCTTGATATTGATATAGATATAGTTGCTTAGGAAATTGGCATCGTATGAGTCATCCGGCGATGAAACGGTGAAAATCTGCAACATGCTGGTTTGTCGCTTAAAGGCTTGTACGCCCACCGTCTTGACTTCTGCGGGCAGTTGCGCCGTTGCCGACGAAATTTTGTTCTGCACATTCACCGCAGCCATATCGGGGTCGGTACCTTGCTTGAAATAGACATATATCTCCGCCGAACCCGTGTTGGTAGCCGTGGAGGTCATATAGGTCATATTCTCGACACCGTTGATCGCCTCCTCCAATGGGGCAATCACGGCTTTCTGAACCGTCTCGGCACTCGCGCCGTAGTACTGTGTCATCACCATCACCGTCGGCGGTGCAATGTCTGGATATTGTTCAATAGGGAGCGTCTTGAGGCCGATGATACCCAGCAGCGCAATAACAATCGATATAACTGCCGACAGCACCGGTCGCTCCACAAAAGTTTTTACGTTCATAGATTCTATTTGCTATTTTACCTGTTTAAAATCCGGTTCGTATCCCTGTTGCTACTCCGCAAGTCCCGCCTCCGAAGGATAGGTAGGGGAGGTCTCTATTCGTACTCCTTCTTTTAGTAATGCTACGCCTTCGGTAACGATGGTGTCGCCGGCGTGGAGACCATTTTCAACAATGTACTCTTTGCCGCCGTTCATTCGGCTGACAACCACTTGAGTAGCAAGCGTTTTGCCGTCTGCTACACGATAGACAAACACTTTGTCCTGTATCTCATAAGTGGCGGTACGCGGAATGAGAAGCGCACCCTGCTGCGGCTTGGCGAGGACAATGTTTCCTGCACCGCCCGAAGTAAGCAGACCGTTCTTGTTACCAAACGTAGCCCGCACACTCACGGTACCCGTGGCTTGGTCTATCACACCCGACACGGTCTCTATCTTGCCCTCCTCGCTGTATTGGCTGCCGTCGTTCAGCACCAACTCCACCGTAGGCATATTCTTCAGGGCAGCGTCCTTGCTGCCATACCGACGCGCAAGGGAAAGCCATTGGTTCTCGGTCATCGAGAAATAAACATACATCACCGAGTTGTCGCTCACGGTGGTCAGCGGCGTAGGCATCTGCGGCGATACCAATGCGCCCACGCGGAAAGGCAGCGTGCCTACTACGCCGTCGCTTGGGCTCTTCACCTCGGTGTAGTTCAGGTTGTTCTGCGCAATGACCAGAGCGGCATTAGCCTGTGCCAAACCCGCCTTGGCACTCAGATAACTGTTCTTCGCCGTCTGTAAATCAAAGGCCGAGATGACGCTGTCAGCATAGAGGTGTTGTTTCGATTGATACACCAATTCCGCCGTAGCAACGCTTGATTTAGCCACTTCTACGTTGGCTTCGGCGGTTTCCAACGATGCGCGGTACGGCACTTGGTCGATGACGAACAGCACCTGCCCCTTGCGCACGCGTTCTCCCTCTACTACGCAGAGTTGGGTCAGCGTACCGCTTACTTGCGGCATAATGGCTATGTCCTGCCGCCCGCGAATGGAGGCAGGATAATTTTCCTTCACTACGCAGTCTTGCGCTTGCACCACCATAGTCTTGTTGTGCGCCACTTGTTCTTCTTGTCCTTGTTCGCCTCCGTGGCATGCGCTCAGCACGACTGCCGCTACGGCAATACAGATAAATACCTTTTTATTCATACGATTTGTTTAGTTTAATATCTAATTATAGGGTTTGTAACAAATTAACGGTTGATTAATAGAACTCGATAGCCCCTCCTTTGAAGGAGGGGTAGGGGAGGTCTTCGGTCAGGGGAGGTCTTGACACAAAAAGAAACCTATCTATGGTATAGATAGGCTTCTGTACATGTTCGCTTTTTACCACGACTATAACCTCATTCAATCGCTCACGCGGACGGATGGGCTACGAACTCCCTCTTCAAGAGTCATTTCCATGCACCTCTATAAGGTGGAAAAACGCATTCTGTATTATTCTCCCGATATTCCTCTTCAGTCAAATCGGGCGCAAGATTACTGCTTTTTCCTGACTTGCACAAATGTTCATTGCTGAAAAATGCATTTTGCCAAATTCTATCTGGCAAAATGGAAATAATATAGTATGGAAAAGAGGCTATCCACCTGATTGGTCCCACCTACAAAACAAAACGAACAAAACCTTGCTGCATTGGAAACAAATACGCGAAAAATTAAATCAAATATAGACAAATATACTACGAGGACGTTAATTAGCGTGTGATTGGACGTTAATTCGTTTTGAACATGTAATTGACCATATAATTAGACCATTGTTTGGAACATATAATTAACCATATAATTGAACCATTGTATTTTTTCTGCACCCAATATCGAATTGACGTTAAGTAGTAACAATTCGTAATTCATAGCAGTCTTCAACCTGATACATACGTAGGATATACGTAGGATAATGCCGTTTCTATCGTTTTGCAGTGTAAGACATTTGTTCTCTCGAAGGCCGGTACAAAGATAATACATGAACGGTCGTTTTGCAACGATTCAAATCCACAAAATGCAAGCACAATATCGATTCAAATCGATAAAATATGTATAATCGCCTGATAATGAGAGGTATATCATCTTATGCTTTGCACTATGAAAATACCTGAAAAAGCGTAGATTCAACAAGCAAGTGCAAACCGGAGTTACATTTGATGTATACTCGGTTGCCTTCTATATAAGTTTCCTTGTCCCATTCTGTTCCAATTTCTTTCCGTTCTCCGTCCTCTGTAATTACGAATACGCGTTTATCATCATTGTCAATATGGAGCGTTACAAAGCCGTCATCGTCTATTTCTGTATATTGCCATACATCTTTCGTTCTTCGTGTTCGGTGATTATGTGTTATCCTCATTTTCGTCCTCCTCTTCTTCATTTTCTTCATGCTTTTTACGTTTGTATTCCTGTTCATCTTGTTTGTATTCCTGATAACACACCCAACAATAACTATATATTGTTATGATAATAAGAGATATCCAAAATGTGCGATCTAAAAAAATCTCACTCCACGACAGAGGTGCATGTCCCCTCCATTCATGGTTATGTACATCACACACAAATAGGAATTCTCCACCTCCTACAAGCGTAATAGTTTTGATGATTCTATTGACTCTTTTTCTGTCCATCTCGAATTGTTTTTCCTACAGAAAATATACCACTCCATTTCCTCACGATTTTCAAGTCCTCTTTTGTCTGTGGAACCATAACAAAATGCCCCGCACCAAAGGAATACAGACTAATAACAGATAATATCTTAATTCCGCCAACGGGTAACCTTAATAATTCTCTCCACTCTTTTTCTGTTCATTAGATTGCAAGGTCATATTTTACGCTGCAAAGTTACTAATAAAAATTAAATATGGCAATTATTGGTGCGTTAAGTTTACAATTGTTGTTAGAATAAACTTAATTGGTTTTTGAAACTTTGATTTGATTGTTACTTATCACAATGTTTAGTGGCGAGTTTCTGACGAGGACACAATAAACCAAAAACAATCGATTTTGGGGCAATAAAACGCCCTATGCCGTTCAACTGATTGGGAATGATACCGCAATGGCTTGCACGGGAGAAACAGGTAGGGTAGGTGGGGTAGGGTAAGTACTTATTTATATATCTATACGTGCGCGGACGGGTATATATTATAGTTTACAAAGGTAGTTACCCTACCCACCCTACCAATCGGAAACGGACACCTATCCACAGGGTATCCACAAGGAAAGAACAGGGAAAAGTAATTATGAATAGGGAATAAAGAATAAGGAATAAAGAAATTGGATAGGCAGGATAAATTCATGATAGGTTCTAATAGACCCTTGATACCCGCGATAGACCCGCAATAGACCCAGGGTGATAGAAATTAACTCTTGCTTTTGCAAATTTGCGAAAATTATAGTATCTTTGCAAACAAAACATATTCATCAATGGCAAAGAAAGATACTTCCGCAAAGGAAATAAAATTGGAGACCGTTCTGTTCACATGCCGCGACCTGCTGCGCGGGAAAGCGTCGATGGCAGATAAACGCGATATGCTGCTCACATTGGTGTTCCTGCGCTTTGTGGGCGAAAAGTTCGACCTGCAGCGGCAACGCATCTTGCGCGATTTTGAGCAAGATGGTTTCGACCTCGTGAAAGACCAAGCCTATATCGCTGCCAAAATAGAAGACCCTAACTTCTACGAAGATGTGTTCTATCTCTCGCCCGAGTGCAGGTGGGAGATGGTGCTTGCTCTGAAGGCGGATGCTACACTCAATACGCAGTTGGATACTATCCTCAACCGTATGGAGCAGGAGCATACCACCCTGCGTGGGGCGTTGCCACAGAAGATTTTTACTTCTGCCAATGTAGAGCCGAAAGTCATCAAGTCGGTGATTGACGAGGTGAACAAGATTACCAATGCCAATTTCCACGAAGGCGACCTGATAGGGCGTGTGTATGAGTATTTCCTGCAGGCGTTTGCCGTCAATGCCGAGAAAGAGGAGGGCGAGTTCTATACGCCGCATTGCATAGTGGAACTTATTTCGTCGCTGATTGAGCCTTTCGACGGAACGCTGTACGACCCTGCGTGCGGGTCGGGCGGTATGTTTGTGCAGTCGATGCGCCTGATAGAAGCCCACGGCGGCAACACCAAGGCGGTGAATGTGTATGGGCAGGAGAGCCAGCCGGAGACTTACCGACTTGCCAAGATGAACCTCGCAGTACGCGGTATCAGTCATAACCTCGGCGAACAACCCGCATCTTCGTTTACCAACGACCAGCACATAGGGCGTTGGTTCAACTACATCATGGCAAACCCGCCTTTCAACCTCAAGAAATGGCGTACCGACGAGGAACTGACCACCGACTATCGCTGGGACGGCTACGGACTGCCGCCCGTAAGCAATGCCAACTATGCGTGGATACTGCATATCCTGGCGCACTTGGAGAAGCAACGCGGTGTGGCAGGTTTCCTGCTGGCAAACGGGGCGTTGGGTGACGAGGATACGCGCCTTATCCGTCAGCGGCTTATAGAGAACGACAAAGTGGAGGCGATTATCATCCTGCCGCGGGAGATGTTCTATGCCACCGATATATCCGTTACACTATGGATTCTCAATCAGAACAAGCGTGGCGGAGAGTGGCACGGGCGCAAGCAACGCAACCGAGAGGGGGAGATACTCTTTATGGACTTGCGCACATGGAACGACCATGTTGCCACCTACAAGAAAGACAAAGGGCAACAGAAGTCGGTGGTACTGACACCCGAGCAGATAGCCGAGGTGGTGCGTATCTATCAGACTTGGCAGGCAGAGGGTACCGACGGCAGCACTTACGCCGTACCCGAACTATACAGAAGTGTGTCGCGCAGCGAGATTGCCGACAAGGGGTGGAGCCTTGTGCCGAGCAAATATATCGAGTTTATCGACCATGATTTGGACATCGACTATTCGCGTGAGATGGAGCGTATCCAAGGCGAGATGCGGTCGCTCCTCGCCGATGAGCGCAAAAGCCAAGAGGAACTTCGTGCCGCTTTCCGCGCTATCGGGTATGAGATAGAAGAAACTATCTAAAAACGCGGGAATCATAGAAATTTAGTCAAATAAAAACGCGGGAATCATAGTTGGATTTGCATAAGTCAATAAAAATCAGTAACTTTGCAGTGTATAGCCAAGGCAATAATAGTTGCTTGCTGCGCTACTCAAATACATCGGATAAAAAGACAACTTATTAGGCTTGATAGATATGACAAATAAGAAAACATCCGTATCGGCAACCCACGCCGACCATATAACAAGCAATATATTGCTCTACACCACCGATACGGGCAGTGTGAGCATACAAGTGCGATATGAGAACGGCACTTTTTGGTTGACGCAGAAGCGTATGGCAGAGTTGTTTGGCGTGGATGTGCGCACTATCAACTATCACTTGAAGGAAATCTACCAAAGCGGAGAACTACAACAAGAGGCAACTATCCAAAAAATTCGGATAGTTCAAAAAGAAGGTACCCGAAATGTGGAGCGTGAAGTGGATTTCTACCATTTAGATGCTATTATGGCTGTGGGGTATCGTGTGAATAGTCGTCAAGCCACCTTGTTTCGTATATGGGCAACGAAGACGCTGACCACTTTTGTTACGCAAGGATATGTGTTGGATAAGGAGCGTTTGAAACAGGGCGACCAATTCGGGCATGATTACTTCCAACAACTATTGGAAGATATACGCGAGATACGCGCCAGTGAACGCCGATTCTATCAGAAAGTAACCGACATCTATGCCCTGGCTGTCGATTATGACAAGGATTCGCCTATCACGCGCGAGTTCTTTGCTACCGTGCAGAATAAGTTGCATTGGGCTATATCGGGGCAGACGGCAGCGGAACTGATATACAATTCGGCTGATGCTACCAAGCCTCACATGGGATTGACCACATGGCGGCATGCGCCGAATGGCAAGATACTGAAATCGGATGTGTCGGTAGCGAAGAACTATCTCGACCAAAAGCACATAAATGCGCTCAATAGGTTGGTTTCTGCCTATCTCGACTTGGCAGAAGACCGCGCAGAACGAGAGATACCCACCACTATGCAAGAGTGGGCAACGGTGCTGGATGATTTCTTGTCGTTGGCGAAGTATCCGCTTTTGTTGGACGCCGGCAAAGTGTCTGCCTTAGAAGCCAAACTGAAAGCAGAAAGCGAGTACGAGGTTTTCCGAAAGGTACAAGACCAAAACTATATATCCGACTTTGATGAGGAGGTTAAACGGTTACAAGGAAAATAAGTGCGATGATTGGCAAATGGTGCATTTCGCAAACGTAAAAACAAAGAAAGGATTGTATAAATCGCTGTGATTTAGTAACTTTGTAGTAATAAAAAAGAGAAGATGATATTGAATAAATAATAAAAATCTAATTGTATGGAGAACATAAATGAGAATAAAAACCAGTTACTAACGGCTTATTCGTTTTTAGCAGCCTTGAATGAAAATGGTGGGAATATCTATGATAAGGTATATCTGCCATTGTGTAAACGTGCTATATCGTATTATGCACAAAGACACAATAGCGGAAAGGCTATTGACATACAAGAACTTATTAAAGAGCAATATGGAATACAAATACCTATAGTTCTTGTTCGAAAATTGATAGAAACCGTACAGACAAGTTTATCTCGTAGCAAGAAAACAAAATTCGATTTCCAAGCAATGGAAGGAGGAGATAGTTTTTCTTTTCAATCATTCATATATTCTGATTTGGAAGAACACTATCAAAATGAGAAACGTGATGTAAATGCTTTACAAAGTAAGTTTGAAGAATTTGTGAAACAGCAAAACATAGAGCCTGCAACGATTCCGAGTTTTTCTTCGTTCATTAGTAAACATACACAATCTTTATCTGCCTTTTTCTCTGGAAAAGTAGAGGGCTTTGATGAAACAGATTGTGAAGAATCATATATTTTACACATCCGATTTTTACAATATGTGGAGCAATATGATAACGATGCACATAGGGTCCTAATACGTATCTTAATAGGTTCAATAATCGCTTCGTATCTGGAATCAGAGGTTGATTTGAATGCAAAATTAGAAAAGGGCATTATTTATTATTTGGATACTAAAATTGTATTACAGGCTCTTGATTTACAACGTGCTGAGGATACTATGCCAATTATTGAACTGCTAAAACTCATTCAGGAAACAGGAGGTTCACTGAGAATTTTAGACATCACCTTTGATGAATTGCAAACAACCATTCAAACTGCTATACAACGTTTCAATAATGACAATCCTACAACGACTATAAATGAGGCTTGTGTTCGTCAAAAGAAAAATAAAACATGGTTAGTTCAGTTTAAGGGACAACTGGCAACCATCTTAAAGAAAGAGTTAAATATAGAGGTGGAGACGTTGTCAGACAAATTATTTAAAACATATATTTCCACAGAGGATACAGGTGAATTGAAGAAAATATGGTATAGAAAACTTGCGGCAGAACATGATGTGGCTGCATATTTATATGTTCGAGATAGAAGAAAATCATATGTTTCAAATAGTAACATCGTACAGAAAGCAATGTGCTGGTTTGTAACTCCAAATTTGCGTCTGTACCATTTCAATATGGCGCATCATAAAAAAGGAACTATAAATGAAATAGTTATGCCTGAGGAATTAACAAGTTTGCTATTCCTCAAGAACCCTACAAAATTATCAGAACGAGTCGCCAAAATTGGATTGGGTGAATTGATAGCACAAACACTATCAGAAGAATATCCGAGTAAAGAACTAATTTGTGAGTTTAGTGCTGCTATCAAAAATAGCGGAACCAATCTGACACAAGAGCAATATGAGTTACTAATGTGCGAAATATCACATGAATCAACTCTAAAGATACAAAAGATGCTGGATGATAATACAAATAAGGCGCAATTTGATGTGAATGTACTGAAATTGTTAGCACAATATGAGACAAAACAAAAGAACAATGATTTACAGAGACAAAAATACAATGAGCAACAAGAGAAAGAACGTGAACAACTACAAAACAGAATCGATTCCTTGTCACAAACGGTAGTTGGGCTCAATAGCAAATTGGACGAACAAGATAAAAAACATAATAGGAAAGATAGGAGACATATGCTGTGGATTTTTGTATTGATAGGAATTATTATTGTGATGATTTGTTCTTTTGTACTGTGGTATTTTGATAACTTGTTGTTGTGGGTAAAAAAGATTATACAAGTAATTTTAGCGTGTGGTGGTTTGTGGAGTTTTGGGTCTTTTATGTTGAATTTGTGTCCGAAAATAGGGGATAGGTTTACCAAATGTAATAAATAAAGTGAAAACAATTAGATTAGGTGAGTATATTGAGCAGGTCTGTGTGCAAAATACAGACCTTAAGTATGGCACAGACGACGTTATGGGTATGACTATCACCAAACAAATTATACCTACTAAAGCCAATATGCAAAATAGTGAATTGTCGAAATTCTTGGTCGTCAGTCCTAATGATTTTATCTATAACCCACGCACACATGGTAAAAAGATTGGATTGGGTTTCAATGATACAGACAAACATTTTCTGATTAGTTGGAATAATATCGCTTTCCGTGTCAAACCCGATAAAGTGTCGGAACTAGACCCTACATTCTTGTTTATGAATTTCAACCGTACGGAATGGGATAGAAAAGCCTGTTTTGTATCGTGGGGAAGTTCTACTGAAGTGTTTATATGGGAAGCGTTGTGTAATATCGAAATACCATTGCCGGGGATAGAGGTGCAGAGGGAGTATGTGGCGGTGTATAAGGCAATGCAGAGGAACTTGGAGGTGATGAATAGCAAATTGGATGACCTTAAATTAGTGTGCGACGGGTATATCGAAAACCTACGCAAACAATATCCCCTACACAAAATAGGAAAGTATATCACCGAAGTCGATGAAAGAAACAACATTGGCTTATGTGCAAATTCTGTGAAAGGATTGACAATAACAAAAGAACTTATTGATACTAAGGCAGATATGAAAAATGTATCGTTGAATGGATATAAAGTTATCTGCAATAAACAATTTGTATATAGTCCTGTTACTTCAAGAAACGGAGATAAAATTAGTATTGCCTTAAACACTGATGATAAACAGTTAGTTTCTTCGGTTAATACTACTTTTGGTGTAGTGAATGAGGGGTTATTGAATCCATTTTATTTGATGATGTATTTTAACCGCCCCGAGTTTGATAGGTATGCACGATACCATTCTTGGGGTTCTGCAAGAGAAAATTTTACATATGAAGATATGTGCGAGGTGCGGATACCGATACCGCCGATAGAAGTGCAGAGGTCGATAGTGGCGATATATGATGTGTACAACAAGCGGAAACAATATGCGGAACGATTGCGGCAGATGATTAACGAGATATGTCCCATATTGGTCGCTGCCTCGGTCGGCAATACTGCGGTGGCAGCAGCGCATTCGTAAGAACAGATGAACCGCTGAGCCATGGCAATGCCTTGGGCAAGGCGAAGAACTTGCCGAGGGGGTGCAAAGGAAACAAAAACAGAGGATAGTAGGACGGCAAACCGAATGGAAAGAATAAGCAAAAAGCATACGGAAAGCAAGTAAAGAAAGAGCAACGAGAGAGCAGAGAAGGTGCAGAGAGAGTGCAGACATACGGAAACGGAAAGAAACGAGGCAAGACAATAGGTGTTTAGGATTGGCTCATCCTATAGAGTTCTTATAGAGTTCCTATACTCATCCCTTGCGTATCCTTTGCTTATCCCTTGCTGAATCACCTATTCTTGACGGTATGATATGTGAGCGTTGCCACCGAAGAAACAGACATACTTAACCAAACAGAACAATGAACGGAAGACTATACGAGAGCGAATATGAAGAGAGCGTAATGCAGTTGTTGGCAGACCATGGTTGGACTGCTACGCACGGCGGCGAGATGACCAATCGGAAGTTGTCGGAAGCCTTGATAGAAGATGACTTGCGCAGTTATCTACAGGGGCGGTATGCGGCTGAGGCTTTGGGCGAAGATGAGACGGAAGGCATCGTGGCGAACCTGCGCAATACGGGAGGGGATACGCTGTACCATACGTTGCGCAATGTGGTGAACCTGTATCGCGACGGATATAGTTTCCACCGCTATCACAAAGACGAGGACTTGTTTGTGGAGTATATCGACTTTATGCACCCCGAGCGGAATGTATTCCGCTGCGTCAATCAGTATGTGGTGAGTTACAACGGCGGGCGCGATGTACGGATACCCGATGTGCTGCTGTTCGTGAACGGCATTCCCGTGTGTATCATCGAACTGAAGAACCCCACCGACTACAACGCCACGATAGCCAAAGCCTACGACCAGATACATATCCGCTACAAACGCGATATTCCGCACCTGATGAAATACTGCGCGCTGTCGTGTATCAGCGACGGGAGCAACACTCGCTTGGGTACGACATACACACCCTACGTACACTATTATGCGTGGAAAAAGATACACAACGAGGACAAGACCGCCGGCACGGGTTTGCCCGAACTGCATACGCTGCTGGGCGGGGCGTTTGCTCCGGAACGGCTGCTGATGCTATTGCGCGACTTTGTGTATTTCCCCGACCTGCAGACGCAGAAAGAAGAGGAGATAGTGTGCCGCTATCCGCAGTTCTTTGCCACGCAGAAACTATTTGCCAACATTATGCAGCATTTGCGCAGTGCTGGCGGCGACGGCAAAGGCGGTACATACTTCGGTGCCACGGGGTGCGGCAAGACCTATACAATGCTGTTCTTGGCGCGGCAACTGATGTTACGGAGCGATAAAGCCCGATTGGCAAGCCCGACCGTAATAATCATGGTGGACAGAGAAGACTTGCAAGAACAATCGGGTGCGTTGTTTTGCAATTCGTCGGATTTTCTTTCGGCAGGTATAGTGCGTGTGATAGAGAGCCGCGAGGACTTGAGCAAAGAACTGACGCTGCGCAGTTCGGGCGGGGTGTTTATCTGCACGATACAGAAGTTCTGCGAGGCGACAGGACTGCTCTCCAACCGCGGGAATATCCTCGTTTTCAGCGATGAGGCACACCGTACGCAAACGGGCGTGGGGGCGCAACTGAAGATAGAAGGGCAGCGCGAGGCGATAAACGGGCACTACGATGCCAAGACGATGGGCGCGTTTGTAACCTACGGTTTTGCCAAATACCTGCGCGACGCGTTCCCGAATGCGACCTACGTCGGTTTTACGGGGACACCCATCGATGAGACGATACATGTGTTCGGCGGCGTGGTGGACAGGTACACGATGAAAGAGGCGGTGGACGATGGTATCACGGTGGATCTGAAATACATCCCCCGTTTGGCGCGGGTGATGCTCGACAAAGAGAAAGCCGCGCAGATAGAGGCGTATTACAAACAATGCGCCGACGAGGGTTCAAACGAAGAGGATGTGCGCAAGAGCAAAGAGGCAATGGCGAAGATGGAGGTGATACTGGCGGATGACGGACGATTAGGACGTGTGGCGATAGACATTGTGGAGCATTATGAACGGCTGTGCGATGCCAAACCCGATGTAGTACAGAAAGCGATGGTGGTATGCGCCAACCGACCTATTGCCTACCGACTCTACACCAAGATACGGGAGGTGCGTCCGCAATGGTTCGAGGCAAAGCGGTGCGAGAACGAGAGCCTGCTGACCAGAGAGGAGTTGCAACGATTGGAGCCGCTGCCGATGGTGAATATGGTGGCGACACGCAATGCCAACGACCCGAAAGAGATGTACGACCTGTTGGGCGACAAACCATACAGAAAAATGCTGGACAAGCAATTCAAACAGGAGAAATCCAATTTCCGTATGGCGATAGTGGTGGATATGTGGATAACGGGATTCGATGTGCCGTGTTTGTCGGTGCTGTACAACGACAAGCCGCTGCAAAAACATACGCTGATACAGACTATCTCGCGTGTCAACCGCAAATACGAGGGGAAAGAGTACGGGTTGATAGTGGATTATATCGGCATACGGGAGAATATGCGCGAGGCGATAAAGGCGTATGGCGGTGAGCAGTTTGGACCTACGGAAGACGATGTGGAGGCAGCCTATACGGTGTTTGTGAACGAACTGGAGGGACTGCGTGCGCTCACGCAAAACTTGAACTTTTCACCGTTCTTTGCGTCCGACCCGCTGACGCGGTTGCAGTTCCTGCAGCAGGCGGCGGAGTATGTGATGGCACAGGTGAGCAAAAGTCAGAAAGTGTCGTATCAAACACTTTTCAAACAACATGTGAAACGATTGCGCTCGGCGTATAATATCTGTCAGCCGGCGGGCGTATTGCAAGACGAGGAAACGGCATGGGCACAATGCTATATGGCGATTTGCTCGTTTGTGAGCAAGATGACGCAAGGGCAACGCGACACAGAAGCAATGAACCGCGAAGTGCAACAGATGGTGCGCGAGGCAATAGTGTGCGGCAGCGTAGAGTCAGTGTTCAAAGATAATGACGAAGAACAGATATTTACCGATGACTACTTGCGTGAAGTAGAAGCGAGCGTGAAACTGCCGCATACGAAATTTCAGATATTACTGCGTGTTTTGAAACGTGCTATCCGTGAATATAGCAGAACCAATAAAGTGGCAGCCAAGCGGTTCGACGATATGATGGAAAAGGTGGTGGAGGCGTACAACACACGCGACAAGTTGGATTTTGCCACCAAGGTGGTCGGTGAGACGCTGGGCTCGATACAGGAACTGATAGATAACCGTGTGAACGAACTGTCGGGGCAGTTGGCGGATATATTCCGGCAGTTGCAAATCGATAAGAGTAAGTTCCGCGACTTGGGCATCACCTTCGAGGAAAAAGCATTCTACGATATATTGGTTGAGGTGCGCAACACGCACCAATTTGCCTATGATGACGACCGATGTGTGGCATTGGCGCACAGTATCAATGAGTTGGTGGCGGGGACTGCAGTTTATGCCGACTGGCTGAACAATGGTACGCTGAAGCGCGACCTGGCACGCGATGTGTCGAAATTGCTGTATCGAAGCGGTTATCCGCCCGAGTGGGACGAGGAAGTGTTCAGAAAAGTATTGGAGCAAGTGGAGAACTTTAAGACCTATGAGGGAGAGTGAAAAACACGGATTTGTGTATGTGGGAAAATTGTTGTACCTTTGTAGTCATGATGATACAACTCAGAGATATTAACACTGCTGACCCTTGCTATCCTTTTGTGGAGCGTCTGTGGGTCGATTCGTTCCCGGAAACGGAACGACGTGATACACTGCTGCAACGAAAAAATACAGATGCTAACCCTGTGTTCCACTGCGTGTTAGCCCAACAAGACGGACAGCCTGTCGGGTTCATAACCTATTGGGATTTCGACACTTTTTGCTATGGCGAACATTTTGCTACAGACCCCGCTTTGCGCAACTGCGGATATGGCAGGCAAATCTTCCAAGCCGTTTTGGCACACATCGCACGCCCGTTTGTACTCGAGGTGGAAATGCCGGAGGATGAGATGAGTACCCGCCGTATCGGTTTCTACAAACGCAACGGAATGATTATCTGGAGCGATATTCCCTATACACAACCCGCTTACAGGGTAGGGGGCGAGAGCCTGCCCATGCGCCTGATGGCAACGCCCGGTTTGCAACCCGAAAAGGATGCTGCAGACATCATACGCACAATACATCGCTATGTGTACGGCGTTTAAGATAATTATGAATTATGAGAGAGGAATAAGGAATAAAGAATAAAGAGGCAGGGGAGGGTAATTATGAATTATGAATTATGAGTTGCTTATGGATAAGCAGAATCACCTACTAATCACCTACTAATCACCCACTAATCACCCGTTAATCACCCGTTAATCACCTGTTAATCACCTGATAATCACTCGATAATAGCCTGTTGCTGATAGCGCAATAGGCTATTTGCTTTGTGTTCTCTGTTCTTTTTGTGTTCTTCTTGTATTTTCCTTATACTTTCCTTGTGTTCTACTTATATTTTCTTTATATCCTCCTGATTTCCACCTTACTTTTTATTACATACCAAAAATATGCTCTGCAACATGATTTGCATTTTTTGCTTGCATATTTTTAGTTTTTGTTGTACCTTTGCAAACGAGAACATTGTTGCGGTTTGGTAGTTGCTTGTCTTGGGGCAACGAAACCTGTCTGAGGGTACCGGGGGTGTTCTTGCTATAAATACCTTATAAAAAACACAATTATGGCTAAAGTTTATCAAGCAAACGAGATCAAGAATATCGCTATGTTGGGCGGTAGCGGATCGGGTAAAACCACTCTGATGGAGGCTATGCTTTATGAGAGTGGTGTGATCAAACGTCGTGGTTCGATTGAAGCGCAATCGACCGTATGCGATTATTTCCCTGTAGAGAAAGAGTACGGATACTCGGTTTTCTCGACGGTTTGTAACATCGAGTTTCAAGGGAAGAAACTGAACATTATTGACTGCGCCGGTTCGGATGATTTTTGTGGCGGTACGGTAGCAGCATTGCAAATGGTAGGTTCGGCACTGATTGTGCTGACCGCAAACAACGGTATCGAAGTAGGTACCCAAAATAATTTCCGTCTGGTGGAAAAAGCCAAAAAGCCTTTGGCATTCGTTATCAACAAATGCGACCACCCGGACGCTGACTTTGAACATACGTTTGCACAACTGAAAGAGAATTTCGGTAACAAGTGCACCCTTATACAATATCCTGTTAACGCCGGCGCAGGTTTCAATGCGGCGATAGATGTGCTCAAGGGCAAAATGCTTGTTTGGGGGCCCGATGGCGGTGTTCCTGAGGAGAAAGAGATTCCGGCAGAACACCAAGAGCGCGTAGCAGAAATGCGTCAGCAACTGCAAGAACAGGCTGCCGAGGCAGATGAGACGCTGCTTGACAAATTTCTCTCTGAGGGTTTGACCGACGAGGAGATTATGCACGGCTTGCGCTCCGTCTATGCCGACGGGTCGATGTACCCCGTTATCTGCACCAGTGCACTGAAAGATATGGGTATTCGTCGTTTGATGGACTTCTTGTTGACCATGGCACCCGAACCTGCGAACTTCAAGTATCCGACCCTCGAGGGCGAGGGTATCAGTCCGGACCCGACGAAGCCGACCAGTCTGTATGTATTCAAGACTTCGGTGGAGCCGCATATCGGCGAGGTGAACTATTTCCGCGTAATGCAAGGGACTGTCAAAGCGGGCGATGACCTGCTGAATATGGACCGAGGCGGCAAGGAACGTATCTCGCAACTCTATATGGTGGCGGGAGCCAACCGTATACCGGTGGACGAGGTCGCAGCGGGCGATATCGCGGCTACCGTGAAACTGAAAGATACTCGTACGGGAAATACCCTCAATGCAAAAGATTGTGATCTGCATTATGCGAAGATAGAGTACCCGCAACCGCGTTTCCGTCGTGCTATCCGCCCTGTAAACGAGGCAGATAACGAGAAGTTGGCGGCTTTGCTTACCCGTATGCATGAGGAAGATCCGACATGGATGGTAGAGCAGTCGAAAGAGTTGAGACAGATGATTGTTTCCGGTCAGGGCGAGTTCCACCTCCGTACCCTGAAATGGCGTTTGGAGAACAACGAGAAGATGCAAGTGGTGTTCGAGGAACCGAAGATTCCGTATCGCGAGACTATCACAAAGGCTGCGCGTGCCGACTATCGCCACAAGAAACAATCCGGTGGTTCGGGACAATTCGGTGAAGTTCACTTGATTGTAGAGCCATACGAGGATGGTGTACCTGTGAAGGAAGTGTATAAATTCGGCAATCAGGAATATCGTATCACTGTCAAAGACACGCAGGAAGTGCCGTTGGAGTGGGGTGGTAAGTTGGTACTTATCAATTCTATCGTGGGCGGTGCTATCGAGGCACGCTTTATCCCCGCTATCCTCAAGGGTATCATGGACCGTATGGAGCAAGGCCCGCTGACAGGTTCGTATGCCCGCGATGTGCGTGTGATTGTATATGACGGCAAGATGCACCCTGTAGATTCCAACGAAATCTCGTTCCGCTTGGCAGGCCGCCATGCCTTTGCCGAGGCGTTCCGCAATGCCAACCCGAAGGTGTTGGAGCCAATCTATGAGGTAGAAGTGCTTGTGCCGAATGAACTTGTGGGCGATGTGATGTCGGATATCACAGGGCGTCGCGGTATGGTACTGGGTATGGAGACAGAGAAGAACTTTACCTGTCTGCACGCCGAAGTGCCTCTGAAAGAACTGACATCTTATTCCACTACGCTCAGTTCACTCACCGGCGGTCGTGCAACATTTACGATGAAGTTCAAAGACTACGAACTCGTACCGGCAGACGTTCAGGATAAACTTCTCAAAGAATATGCTGCTGCGAATGCAGATGAGGAGTGATTAGAAATTGGTTTTGATTTATTTTGCGACGGCTCTCCATGGGAATGGGGAGCCGTTTTTTCGTTTGTTTTCTGGAGAAGAGAAATGTCTTGCAGCCGGATACGGTTGCAAGGTGGACTAATGGGTATGGAATACGGAGAAAAATCTACCGGATTTTATGGATGATAGTCAGTCCGTCACGGACAGGGAGGATGACTTGTTCAAAACGCGGGTCCTGCGCCAAATGGTCGTTGAAAGCACGCAGTCCGAGAGTCTGTTTATCCTTGTCGTAGGCGTGGTCGATGATATGCCCGTCCCAAAGGGTGTTGTCCGCAATGAGCCAGCCGCCTACGGGTACAAGAGAATAGACAAGGTTGAGATAGGTGCAGTATTCACGCTTGTCGGCATCTATAAAAACAAGGTCAAAAAGACTGCCTTGCAGGGTAGGGAGTATCTCTTTGGCGTCGCCGATGCGTAACTCAATTTTTTCTCCGAGAGGTGATAGCGACAAGTTGCGGCGAATGGTATCCTCGAGTTCGTCGTTATGTTCAAGGGTGAGCAGTTTGCCTTCGTCGGGTAACCCTTCTGCCAAACAGAGGGCGGAGTAACCGGTAAATGTGCCTAACTCGAGTATGCGATTAGGGTGAACCATCTTGCTTAGCAGCGAGAGCAGACGCCCTTGCACTTGTCCCGATAGCATATGGGAGTTGAGAATATTGACGTTGGTATCGTGGGTGATGAACGCCAAAGCGTCATTTTCCGGTGAGGTGTGGGACTCTATGTAATCGTTGAGTGTCATTTTTCTATAAACAAATATGCAAAAGTACTAAAAAACTTGTAGGTGTGCAAAAAAAGTAGTAATTTTGCAGAGAAAATCGGCGTTTTTGTTACAATAGGTACGATTTTTGAACAAAAAAAGCAATACATTAATATAGTTATGGAAAAGATAGACGATTTGGACAGAAAAATTCTGAGTGTGATTACACATAATGCACGCATTCCTTTCAAAGAGGTGGCAGAGATGTGCGGAGTAAGTCGTGCGGCTGTGCATCAGCGTGTACAGAAAATGTTTGATAATGGAGTAATCATAGGATCCGGTTATCGGGTAAATCCGAAGATGTTAGGTTATCAGTTGTGCGTGTATGTGGGCATAATGTTGACCAAGGCTTCTATGTATAAGTCGGTAAGTACGGAACTTGAGAAGATACCCGAGATAGTGGAGTCGCAATATACGTTGGGTGCATATTCGATGCTCATCAAGTTGTATGCAAAGGATGATCAACACTTGATGGAGTTGCTCAACTCGAAGATACAGGAAATCCCCGGCGTGGCAAATACCGAGACACTGACATCTCTCGATCAGCGTATTGAGCGTACTTTGCCGATAGGAGTGGAGTAATAGAAAGATATAGAAAATAGAATAATACATAGTGGGGACAACCTTACTATTAAACTATAGAATATGGAAAGAGTGATTAGTGGCATCCGTCCTACCGGAAACCTGCATTTGGGTAATTATTTCGGTGCAGTAAAGAGTTTCGTACAAATGCAAAATGAGTATGATTGTATGTTCTTTATCGCAGATTGGCACTCTCTCACTACACATCCCAAACCCGAAAATATCCGCAATTCTGCAAGGACAATTTTGTGTGAGTATCTTGCCTGTGGTATCAATCCTGAGATAGCACCGATTTATGTACAATCGGATGTAAAGCAGGTCTTGGAATTGTATCTCTATCTGAATATGAACGCCTATCTTGGTGAGTTGGAGCGTGTTACATCGTTTAAGGATAAGGCGCGTAAGCAGCCGGATAATGTGAACGCAGGTTTGCTGACTTACCCTACTTTGATGGCGGCCGACATTCTGATGCACAAGGCAGACAAAGTGCCTGTGGGCAAGGATCAAGAGCAGAATATGGAGATGGCGCGTTTGTTTGCTCGTCGTTTCAACCGTATATATAATGTGGACTATTTCAAGGAACCGGAATCGTTCTATTTTAATGCAAAAGCAGTGAAAGTACCCGGTTTGGATGGCAGCGGAAAAATGGGCAAGTCGGAAGGAAACTGTATCTATCTGTGTGATAGTGAGGAGGTTATTCGCAAGAAAGTAATGCGTGCCGTTACCGATGCGGGACCCACAATGCTCAATCAGGAGAAACCCGAGGTAATACAAAACCTGTTTACCCTGATGGAATTGGTGTCGGATAAGCAGACCTACGACTACTTCAACGACCAATATAACAATATGGCGATTCGGTACGGCGATATGAAGAAGCAACTGGCGCAAGACATCAACGCATTTTGTGCGCCTATCCGTGAGAAGATTGTGGCTTATCAGAACGATGATGAGTACCTTGCAAAAGTACTGAGGCTGGGCGCTGAACGTGCATCGGAACGTGCTGAAAAAACGCTGGAGGATGTTCGTCAGATTATCGGTTTTCGCAGAATATAAAGATATATAATCATAGAAAGTTTGTGAAACAATATCGATACATAGCGGCTTTGTTGGTGGTAGTTGCCGGGTTGGCATTGTCTGCTCGTGCGGACGACTATGTGGACGATGTGTACTATTGGGATACACCGCATAGGACGCAAACCGTGCAGTTGCCCGACAACAAGGAGATGGTAGAATATCAGGATTCGCAGGAAGAATCTACCAATACGTCTGTTGATTATAGGCAAACGGAGATTACTTTTATTGAGGATTCCGTTACAAGGAACGATGCAACCATAATAAAAGCAGTCATTAAACGCTGATAAATATGAAACCCATTCGTCATATAGCCCTTTTGCTTTGTGTGGTGAGTGCTACAGCTCTCTCTGCACAGGATACGCAGCGTCTCAGTGAGCAGGAACTCACCGGTACGGCGCGTTATGTGGGTATGGGCGGCGCAATGACGGCTATTGGAGGCGACCCGTCGGCAGTAAAGGATAATCCTGCCGGATTGGGGCTATACCGCCGTATGGAGGTGATGATTTCCTTTGACGAGCGATATGATAGGACGCATCAGGCAGGAGCGGATTGGAAAAAGAACAATTATTTTGTGGCACCGCAAGCCTCGTGGGTATTTGCATTTGGAGACCCTTATAAGGAACGTGGCGTGATTTATAATAATTTTATGTTTTCCTATTCTCGTTTGCGCACGTTCAATCGCTCTTTTGCGGCAACGGCTACAGGGCAAACGACTTCGCTGGCGGATGTGATTTGCTTGAATACCAACGGTTTGCAAGAGAAGGCTTTGCAGCCTGTGGGGCGTTGGAATGATGTGAATGTGGGTTGGCTCAGTTGCCAAGGATATGATACGTATCTGATCAACCCGACCGAGGTCGGAGGAAACCAATGGACCACTGTGCTGTTGGAGGGGGAAACGCTCAGCAACTCGCTTCGTATTCGTGAGTATGGATATGCTAACCAGTATGGACTGGATTGGGGTATGAATATCTCCAATCGTGTCTATCTCGGTGCGGGCATACGTATGCTTTCGTTCTCATATAGCCAGACGGCAGTGTACTCTGAGAAATTCGGCGGGGGTGGCGACCTGCTGAACAAAACCGATTTGACGATGTCGGGTATCGGCGTGAACGGGGCGTTTGGTATTATCTATCGCCCGGTGGAGTGCTTGCGTTTGGGGGCTTCCATTCAAACGCCTACCGCCAGTACGCTTTCGGTGGGCAATAGCGGTACACTGAGTGCGACCACCGATTCTTTGCGTACAAGCGGTACACCTACCAACTCCACTTCCGTGTCGGGTTTCCGTATGCCGTTGCGCAGTAGTGTGAGTATGGCTTTCCAGATAAAGCAATATGGCCTGCTCTCGTTCCAGTACGACTATCTGCACCAAAAGAATATGAATGATGTGCATAGTTTGCGTGCGGGTTTGGAGATAGTGCCTATCAACAATCTGTTTATCAATGCGGGCTATGTGTACGAATCATCGTTCCGCAAACAAGAGGACATCGTGAAGCACGCCTATGATGCCGTACGTACGGATACCTATTTTCAAAATATACGACGTACACAATATATAAGTTTGGGAGTGGGCTATCGTGGCAAGGTTTTTGTAGCACAAGCAGCATACCAGTTGGGGTTGCAAGGTATCAATCTCTATGCGCACCAGTTAGCCACGCCCTACGATATGCGCACGCAGACCCACCGTGTGGTGTTTACTTTGGCTTGGCATACGCGGGATTAAAGGAAGTTTCCTACACACATGTTGCCGCGATGTGGGAGAAATAAAAGGAATTTGAGCATTACAAATTGAATCAGTGCCGTATAGCACAGAGACCGGAAAACTCAACAAATACAATTAACCGAGGTAAATGTCTGACCGATGGCGTGCCGATACTCGCCTGCGATGACCTGACGCAAGTCAGAGAGCGGTGGAGGTAGTCGGATTACAAAGGGAAGGACACACCTCAAATCCTATTCTTAGGAGTTTTCTCGAGCAAGATGCTGTGCGGCACTTTTTATAAAAATAGAGACTATCGGATATGTTCCGGCAGTCTCTATTTTTGTAGGTGTCTTAGTTGAAGAACAACGACAGACCTATCGACAGGACAATTGGTCCCGATGGGGCTTTTATCAACCCTTTGTCGATGGCTGCCTGCTCAATAACAGTCGGCGTAAGGTGCTGACTATATGCCGCTTCGGCAAAGACGCCGAAGTTATGCACTATGAACCATTCCACGCCTGCGGCAAAACGCAGGGTGGGGACTGCGGAGAACTTGTCTTTGAGTTGATAAGCATTGCCCGTACCATCCAATGGAACCACCGTCTTGACATACGGAATAGATACGCCCGGCTCAATCGATACAAAGAAATCCCAATGATTGAAATAGGGCTGTGCGTAGAAACCGCGTATATCTTTCACCAACGGAATCCTGTACCCCACGCCCATACCTATTTCGTAATACCACACCTCGCCCGTGCGGACATTGGTGCCTGCCACGCACAATGAATCATACGTATTGCTGTGGGTGTCGAATGAGATAAACGCAAATGTTCCGTAACTCTTGTGGTGCCGCCAACCGAGACGCATAGAAGAATTGAAGGTTGCTCCCTCAATACCGTTGGGCGTAATACCTGCGCCCAAAACGGTCGGCAAATCCAACGCATCAAAAAAATCGCTAAACGTGTAGCGAGGTTTGATTGTTATGCCGTCAGATGTCAGCCTCTTGTCGCTGTTTGTCGATGTTGTTTCAGCAAACAGCCCCATGCTCAATGAGCAAAGGGCTGTCAGTATCATCAGATGTTTCATCGCATTTTCTTGGCTTGTGCTTTGGCGTTTTCGCGTGCCATACGTTGCTGCTCACGCTGCATCTTCTCCAAGCGTTCCATAAAACCGGACTTCTTCTGCCCGTTGCCTTTCTTCTTGGCATTGGCTTCCATCTGCTCAAGCAGTTTCTTGTCGTTGATAGTCCAGCGGAAAATCATCGTTTGCAGGATGGTGAAGAAGAGCGAGAGTAGGTAGTAGTAACTCAAGCCGGCAGCGTAGTCGTTGAAGACGAAGAGGAACATCAGCGGCATGAGGTACATCATCCACTTCATAAATTTCATGCTCGGGTCGGTGGATTGCGTCTGCATCGTGATGTAGGTATAGAGGAAGTTGGTGATGGTCATCAAGAGGCAGAAAAGGCTCAGGTGGTCGCCCAAAAGCGGAATATTCGTTCCCCACGAGATGAGTGTATCGTATGTAGAGAGGTCGTCCGCCCACAGGAATGATTTGCCACGCAACTCAATGGCGGTGGGGAAGAACCAGAACATCGCCATCACAATCGGGAACTGGAACAGCATAGGCAGACAGCCCGACATCGGACTTACGCCCGCACGCTGATAGAGTGCCATCGTTGCCTGCTGACGCTCTTGCATCTTCTCAGGCGGATATTTGGCGTTGATTTCGTCCAACTGCGGTTTCAGTACACGCATTTTGGCACTCGACTTGTAGGACGCAAACACAAACGGCAAGATAATCAGTTTGATAACCAAGGTCATCAACAGAATCACCAGACCGATATGTAGCCCCCATGAGGTGAAGAGATCGAACATCGGAATCACCAGAATCTTGTCAATCCAACTGACAATCTTCCAACCTAATGGCACCAATTCTTGCAGGTGGAGTCGGTTTTCTTTCTCGACATCTTTGTCGTATGCCTTGAGGGTGTTGTAGTGGTTGGGGCCGAAGAAATAACGGAACGTGGTCTCGTTCTGCCCCGTAACATCGAAACCGACACTGGTTGTAGTGGTATATTCCTTGATGTATCGGCTGTGTTTGTCTTGCGGTGAGGACTCGAAATATGATGATGTAAATGCCTCGTCGGCAATCATCACAGTGGAGAAAAATTGGTCTTTGTAACCAATCCAACGCACGCGGGTATTTTCTTTTTTGGTATCGTGTTTGCTCTCGGAGAGTGTCTCCATGTCGCCGTCGAGGAGCATATATTGCAGTTGTGCGTAGCGTTCCTCAAACTTGCGTCCGCGCTCCTGTTGCGGAATGAGTTGCCGCCACTGCATCTCGAGCGAATTGACATTTTGTGCCAAAACGGTCTGCATATTGTGTGCCTGGATAGCCATGCCCACCATATAATCGTTCTCCGGCAGGGTATATACGAAGTCGAGGTAGGCGTCCTCTTGGTCGGTGTGGAGGCGCATGATGAGCGTTCCTACTTCAGGCTCGATAGGTTCAAAATAGAGGTTGTCGGTATGTAGAATACGATTGTTGGCAGTGATGAGTGTGAAACTCTGTTTTGCCTCGTCGGCGCGGAAAAGACAGAGCGGGTTCACGCTGTCGCCATACGCCTTATATTCCTTTAATTCCGCGCGCGCGATACGCCCGCCTTTGTTGTCAACGTAAAGGCGTATCTTTTCGTTTTCCAATACGGTGGCTTTGTTCTCACCTTGTGCCGATACGGCAAAAGCGCCATAAGCGGCTTGCAGTTTGTTTTGTAAGTCCTCGTTGGTAGTCGGTTCATTTGCATGAGCCGAGTCGGCTTGCAGTTGGGCTGTGATTTGGTCGGAGAGGAATTGTGCCTCTTGCTCCATTTGCTGTGCCAACGCGATACTGTCGCGCACACGCTGACGCTCAGCCAATTCTTCCTTTGAGGGGCGACCAACCCACGAGAAACCCACGATAATTATGGCTATCAATAGAAAGCCAATCCAAGTATTTTTATCCATTTATTAGTATATTAATTACAAATTACAAATTATCTCTTTAGGTGTCCGAACATAAAACCGATATACAATCTCGGTCCGCTTGGTGCCGCATAGTTGCGCCACGACACATCCTGATTGCTCAGTTTCGACCCTTTTGCCCCAAAAGGCAGCACCCAATCTATCCGTGTGAGCAGCGAGATATGGCTATTTATCCCGATTTCTAACCCGATATACGGGTCAAGCATAAAAAACGGTGTCTTGGTGTAGGACGCGTTGTATTCCGTGGTCCGCCCGTCTTTGTCCTCTTTGCCTGTCACTCTCTCTCCGTCGTATGGCACATATAGGCGGTTCGTACTTCCGCCGCCGACGGTTATTCCTACTATCGGGCGGACTTTCTTGCCCCAATGGCCGTAATAATCGCACAAGATACCGCCGTACCCTGTGCGTATTTGGCTGCCTGTTTTCATTAGTGGCATCGTGCTGACAAACCCCTCCGAACCGATATGAACGTGGTTCAACAGGTGTATGCGTAATGCTCCGCCTATGCCCATCGTTACACCGCTCTTGGGCAGGTTCTTGCCTTTCATCAACGATGGATTGCGGAACAACTCATCGGGCGATTGGGCAAAAGCGTAACCCAGATGCAACATCATTCCGCCTGAAAAACCGGTAAAAAGGCGGCTGCGTGAGGTCGTTTCTTCCCCTTTCTCCTCTTTGGTAGAAAATTCCGACTGCTGCTTTTGTGCCGGGAGACACAAGGGCAGCAGTGCGAAAAGTATCAACAGCGACTTTCTGCTCATATAAGTGAGAATGCCACATCCATCATGTGGGTGAAGTTATTCTGCCGTTCCTCGGCGGTAGTTACTTCGCCTGTGATAAGATGATCGCTTATCGTGCAGATAACCAGTGCTTTATTCCCGCTGCGAGCCGCATTCATATAGAGTGCGGGAGCCTCCATCTCGACACACATTACGCCCATGTTGATCCATTTGTCGTTGTGCGCATTCTCTGTATAGAAGGTGTCTGACGAGAATACATTGCCCACCTTGTAGTGGTAACCGAATTTCTCGCAAGCCTCGGCGGCATGGCGGCATAGATCGAAATCGGCAATAGGTGCAAATGTACCGGGCAGTTCGTATTGCGCGGCGTAGTTCGAGTTGGTGCATGCGCCCATAGCAATAGCAAGGTCGCCGATGTGCAGGTCTTTTTGCAGACTGCCTGCCGAACCGACACGGATAATGGTCTTTACGCCATAGAAATTATATAACTCGTAACTATATATACCTATCGACGGAATGCCCATCCCGTGTCCCATCACGCTGACACGTTTGCCTTGGTAGGTGCCTGTATATGCGAGCATTCCGCGTACACTATTCACTTGTACGGCGTTCTCCAGAAATTTCTCTGCCATCAACTTGGCACGCAACGGATCGCCTGCCATAATCACGGTTTCGGCGAAATCGCCGAACTTTGCCCCGATATGGGGAGTAGGTGTGTTGTTCATAATTGTCTGTTTTTTTCTGAGGTTATACTATATTCTAATTTGTCCTTTGTTCTTTGTCCTGTCACACGATATATTCCCTTTGTCTCAAGAACTCAATCGCTCTTTCGAGGTCGGCGGGGGTGTCAATACCTACGGTCTCAGTGTCGCACACTGCCACCTTGATTCGATACCCGTTCTCGAGCCAGCGCAGTTGTTCCAAACTCTCAGCCAACTCGGCTTTCGATTGGGGCAACTTGGTGATTTTTCCCAGTATATCTGCCCGATAGGCGTACATACCGATATGTTTGTAATGTTTGCCTTGTGCGAGCCAATCTGCCTTGTCCACCCCGCGCAAGTAGGGTATCACGCTCCGCGAGAAAAGCATTGCTTCGTGCGTCTGCTGCGAGAAAACCACTTTCGGTGTGTTGGGGTTTTCCAGATCCGCCCATGTGTCTTCTGTCGTGAACGGCTTAACCAATGTAGCAATTTCCGTGCCGTTGGCATCACCGTTGGGTTCCAGAAAGCAACCCTCGATGGCTTCTATCTGTTCGGGCTGAATAAACGGCTCATCGCCCTGAATATTGATAACCACGGTGTCTCGGTCGTTCTGCTCTCGGTATAACGGATTGGTAATCAGTTGATATGCCTCGAGGCAACGGTCGGTACCGCACTTATGGTCGGGGCGGGTCATCACCACTTTGCCGCCAAACTGCGTAACATGGTCATATATACGGTCGTCATCGGTGGCTACCACCACGGTATCCAATACGCGCATAGCCTGTTCATACACACGGCGGATCATTGTCTTGCCGCATATCTCCGCCAATGGTTTGCCGGGGAAGCGGGTGGAGGCGTAGCGTGCCGGTATAATCCCTATAAATTTCATTGTGTTGCTATCTTTTTTAAGCGTGCAAAGGTACAACTTTTTTTCGATATAACCAAATCTGTTGTGCCGCCTGCCAAAGAAAGCAGGCTCCCGCTAACAATGCGGAAGCCTGCAAAAGCAAAATAATAAAAATGTTCCTTATTGGAGTTGTGCGCCGAGGGCGTTGTATTCTACGCCGTTCTTGATGATAACCAATTGTCCGTTGCGTACCACTTTCAGTGCCTTTGCCTCGTCAGCAGTTGTGTTGCTGAGAGCAGTCATCGACGGAGTGAATGTGATGTTAAACTGACGTGCATCGGTGCTGATAAATTGCGCCGTGAACGAGTTGTCTGCTGCCAAAACAATGTTTGCGCTTACAATGTCAATGATGTATTTGGTTTGCATATCACCCAGATAACTGCCTTGGGTGCTGTTCATACCATAGAGGGCATCCATCGTGTAGGTACCGGCACCATTGCACTCGAGCAGTAATGAAATAGCATAATTCTCATCAGCAGCCTCAAAGTTAGTAAGACCATACTCGGCGTATGTAGCTGCATCTACTGTACCGGTGAGTGTTACATTAATAAATTGGGTCGGAGTCGGGATGTAGTATTTCATCACTACATGATAAATGTTTCCGTCTTTTCCCATTACCGATGCGTCAACAATAGTTGTATCGCCGTTGATGGTTACGGTAGCCGTGTTGCTGTCATATTCCTTTACGGCAATCTTGGTCTCGCTGTCGCCGCCAATAGCATAGATTGCGGTGTAAGCATAGTCAAAATCTGTTTTGCCGTAAGTGCCAACCACTTGATTGGAAATAATATCCAATACAACGTAATAACTGTCGTTCATACCGGAAATCTCAAACCATGGTTCTTCTGTATCTGCAGTATTGTTTGTCAGGATACTTACACCTGGAATAATTACGTCAATGGTCTTGCCGGTCGGTACAAATGGCGCATCAGTCAACTCAATCAGGCAGTCTTCAACTGTGTTGATACCCATGAGCGATCCGAGCCCCGATTGGTAATAGTAATACAGCATATAGTTGATAGCATACATACTGCTTGCGGCATAATCCAACTCCAGTGTGTAGGTCTGCCCGTTGGCACATACGGCACTCAAGGCAAAATGGTAATTGGGGGCTACATACGTGATGGCTAACGAACCGGAATTAACGTCCGTTGTATCACCGGCAGCGACCACCACTTGACCCTCCGTGAGAGAATAGGTGCCTGCTAATTTTGTACTGTCGTTGTTGGCTTTAACCACAGCGTATGCAGCAAAATCTTCGCCGCTGAAGAAATCAAATTCGTACAAAGCATCGGCTCCGGTAATCGAAGCAGGAAAGAACATTGCTTGTGCACCGTCGGCAACAATCTTTCCGTCGCTCACTACGGCAGGGGCTTTCTTAATGTCCATAGCGGGGGCCGCCATAATGCGATTGTGGCCGAAAGCGGTGTACTCAACAGCGGGGAGTGTTGCGTTCAGTTCGCCAATGTTCTTTTTACTTGCCCGAGTAGCAAACTCCGGTGCGGCACTTGCGCTCAATACCATAACGGCGGCGCACAAAGAGAAAAAAGTTTTTTTCATAAATGTGTTGTTTTTCTTTGATTATATAAGACTGCTTATATGCTGTGATGTGATAATTATGCAGTAGATATTGTGAAATCGGTTGCAAAAATATGGAAAATTCTTTGAATGTGCAACACTAAGTGCTAAAATTAACCAAAAAACAAAGCATTTTATCTTTTTGCTGTATGATTATGCGTTTTTCCTGTATAACGGGATATTATTTTCTCTTGTTCCTTATTCGGCAAACGTCCTTTTTGTTAATATCTGCTTTCCGTTGATCAAGAACTTCCACTTACGAAGGAACTACGAAAGAACTACGAAGGAACGTCGAACCTCAAAATATATACGATTGTTAAGATTTTAGATAAAATCCAATCTCCGGAGACGTTTCAAAAGCGCAGTGTCTGTTATGCCGAAAGATTTGTTGTGTCGGTTCTGTTTCTCACAAAATTCGGGGTTCTCTAATCCCGAATGGGCACTAAAATACTTTTGTCGTTTTGCTTGCGTATGTTAGATTTTCTTTGTAACTTTGCACGGAGTTTGAAATAGCTCCGAATAAGGGGTAAAATACCGGAAATATACCTGTAAAACTACTAATCAACATGATGAAAAATAACAACTATTGCGTAATTATGGCGGGCGGTATTGGAAGCCGCTTTTGGCCGTTTAGCCGAAATTCCCAACCCAAACAATTCCTGGATTTCTTCGGGACTGGGCGCAGTCTCCTCCAAATGACGGTGGACCGTTTCCGCCCGGTGGTACCTATCGAGAATGTGCTGATAGTTACCAATGTTCAGTACAAAGAACTGGTAATGAAACAGATACCTGATTTGCAGCCCTCGCAGGTGCTGTGCGAACCCGCACGCCGTAACACGGCTCCGTGTATCGCCTATGCCACGGCACATATCAAGGGGGTGCTGCTCCAGCGCGCCATTGCCGAGGGGAAAATGGCACAAGGTGAGGTCCCTGACATTAGTAACCCGCTCTATGATGCCAACATTGTCGTTGCGCCGAGCGACCACCTTATCTTGCAAGAACAGGCATTCCGGCAGACTATAGAGAAAGGCTTGTCGTTCGTTGAGAAGAATGATGCCATTCTTACTCTTGGTATGAAACCTACACGTCCCGAGACGGGATACGGCTACATCCAGATGCAAAATGCACAAGACGCAATATGCAGCGCGGAGGCTGTCTGCAAGGTGAAAACCTTTACCGAGAAACCAAACCTCGAGTTGGCAAAAGTCTTTATGGAAAGCGGGGAATTCCTGTGGAACTCGGGCATATTCTTGTGGAATCTCCGTACTATCTACTCGGCGTTCCATAGTTTCCTGCCCGAGATAGTGGAGAAATTCCGCGAGGGGCACCTCTATATGGGGACAGACAGAGAAGATGATTTTATACAGCGTATTTTTCCTACTTGCCCCAATATCAGTATCGACTACGGCGTAATGGAGAAGGCGCAAAATGTCTTTGTCCTGCCGTCCGACTTCGGGTGGTCGGACCTCGGTACGTGGGGGTCGCTTTACGAATTGAGCGACAAGGACGACAACGGCAATGTTACGCTCCATAGCGAAGCCTCTTACTACGACAGTCATCGCAATATCGTTACTATGGAGAGCGGCAAATTGGCAGTCATACAAGGATTGGACGACATGATTGTGGCAGAGCAAGGCAATGTGTTGCTCATCTGCCATAAATCCCAAGAGCAGCAAATCCGCCAGTTCGTCAACGACGCCAACGACCGATACAACGGTCAATTCAATTAGACAAATATCCCACCTTTTACTATCAATATGAGTTACCTCAATTTTGACAAGACATTGTTGATTAACTTGGAGCGGTCGCTCCCCAAGGAGATGATACGTACCAATCGTGCGGGAGCGTACAACTCCACCACGCTCGTTGATTGCAATACCCGTAAGTACCACGGGCAGTTGGTACTGCCGTTGCCGGAACTGGGGCAGGACAATTATGTGCTGCTCAGTTCGTTGGATGAGACCGTTATCCAGCATGGGGCGGAGTTCAATCTCGGTTTGCACAAGTACGGCGAGAATACCTATTCGCCCAACGGGCATAAGTATATACGCGAGTTTGACTGCGAGGTTATCTCCAAAACTACCTACCGTGTGGGCGGCGTCATTCTTACCAAAGAACGTATGCTCGTCAGTTTCGAACCGCGCGTGCTGATACGTTATACTCTCCTCGAATCCAGCTCACCTACATTGTTGCGCTTCCGACCGTTCTTGGCGTTCCGCTCGGTGAACGAACTGACGCACGAGAATCCTCGTGCCAACACGAATATGGACGAGTGTGAGAATGGCAGATGCAACCAAATGTATTCGGAGTTCCCGCATTTGTATATGCAGTTCTCCAAGGCGGTCGAATACCATCACAACCCTGCGTGGTACAAGGGAATTGAATATCCCAAGGAGCAGGAACGCGGATACGAATACAAAGAGGACTTGCTTGTACCAGGCTGGTTCGAACTGCCGATGCGCAAAGGCGAGAGCGTCATCTTTGCTGCGGGAATCACCGAAACGGATACGGCTAAACTGAAAACCGTTTGGGCAAAAGAACTCAAGCGACGAAATGCCCGCACGGATATGTTCGCTTGTCTGAAAAACTCAGCCGCACAATTCTACAAACGCGAGGGCGACAAGTGCTATCTGTTGGCGGGGTATCCGTGGTACCACGCACAGGCACGCGCGGCATTCTTTGCAACACCGAGTTGCACGCTCGATATCGACCGACCGGAGTATTGGGACGCTATCATCGACCAGACTGCCGTCGCCGAGGTACGTGCGTTTATGGCGGGGCAGACCGACCAAGTGAGAATGGAGGGAATGGATGACCCCGATGTTCTGCTATGGTTCGTGCGGGCGTGCCAGAAATACGCCCACAAATATACGGTACACGAAGCAGCCGCGAAGTACGGAGAACTCTGTCGCGAGATTGTGGAATACTATCGCCGTCAGAACCACCCGCGGGCTATCGTCCATCAGAACGGCTTAATCTGGGTGAACGGCACAGAGCGACCTGCTACATGGATGTCGGCGGTGGAGAACGGACGACCGATAACGCCGCGTACGGGCTATGTGGTGGAAATCAATGCCCTGTGGTACAATGCCTTGAAATTTACTGAAGAGATGCAACGCGATTTGGGCAAAGAAGCCGTTGCCGACCTGCTGGAATACCAGGCGGAAATTATGCGCGATTCGTTTATCCGCACCTTCTGGAACGGACTCTATCTGGATGATTATGTGGTGGGCGACTACCACGATAAAGAGGTGCGCCCAAACCAGATATGGAGCGCTGGTTTGCCCTACTCGCCGTTAGACCGCAAGCAGATGAAAGCCGTCGTCGATATATGTACCAAGGAACTGCTTGCCCCGCGCGGACTGCGCACACTTTCGCCTAAAAGCGGCAACTATCGTCCGTTCTATGTGGGCGGGCAGTTGGAACGCGACCGCAACTTCCATAACGGTCCTATCTGGCCTGCTTCTATCGCCGCCTATGCACGCGCATACATGACTGTTTATAAGCGTAGCGGACTGAGTTTTATGGAGCGCCTGCTCGTCGGATATGAGCGTGAGATGAGTGAACTCTGTATAGGTACGCTCAACGAACTCTACGACGGCAATCCGCCGTACCGTGGACACGGCGGTATGAGTTTCGCTCCAAGTGTGGCAGCAGTAATATCTGTTATCGACACAATGAAAAAATACAAAGAGACTTCCGAGGAGCCTCAGAACAAAACACAAGAATAGACATGAATGCTTTAATGTTCGGGTGGGAGTTCCCGCCTCATATCTTAGGAGGATTAGGTACGGCAAGTTACGGACTGACACGCGGTATGGCACAGCAGCCCGATATGCACATCACTTTCGTTATCCCGAAACCGTGGGGCGACGAAGACCAATCCTTCTTGCGCATCATCGGAGCGAACAGTGTGCCTATTGTGTGGAAAGAAAATAGTTACGACTATGTGCGGCAGCGTATGGAGGGCAGAATGTCCCCCGAAGAGTATTTCCGGTTTCGTGATGGCATACGATACGACTATCGCCGAATAGGTACCGACGACCTCGGTTGTGTGGGCTTCTCCGGGCGCTATCCCGATAATCTCATCGAAGAGATTGGCAACTATGAGGCAGTGGCGTCGGTGCTTGCCAATAGTTTGGATTTTGATATTATCCACTCCCACGACTGGCTGACCTACCCCGCGGGAGTCTTTGCCAAGCATATATCGGGCAAACCGTTGGTCATCCACGTCCACGCTACTGATTTCGACCGTAGCCGAGGCAATGTCAATCCCACTGTCTATGCTATCGAAAAGCGCGGAATGGACGAGGCGGATCATATCATGTGCGTGAGCAACCTGACCCGTCAGACCGTCATCGACAAGTATGGTATCGACCCGCGCAAAGTCTCTACCGTGCATAATGCTGTGGAGCCATTGGCAAACCCCGATGAGTTTCAAAAGAAACCACGCAAAGACAAACTGGTAACTTTCTTGGGGCGTATCACCATGCAGAAAGGACCGGAGTACTTTGTGGAAGCGGCAGCACGGGTATTGGAAAAAACCGACGGCGTACGCTTTGTGATGGCGGGTAGCGGCGACAAGATGAACGAAATGATTGACCTTGTGGCTAAGCGTGGTATCGCCGACAAGTTCCATTTCCCGGGATTCATGCGTGGCAAACAGGTACAGGAGATGTTGGCGGCATCGGATGTGTACATCATGCCCAGTGTAAGTGAGCCGTTTGGTATCTCGCCTTTGGAGGCAATGCAGGTAGGCTGTCCGGCAATCATCTCGAAGCAATCGGGGTGCGCCGAGATTCTGACTCACGCCATCAAGACCGACTATTGGGACATCGACGCTATGGCAGACGCCATCTATGCGATTGTTAAATACCCCGCAATGTACCAATCGCTCCATATCGAAGGACAGCGCGAGGTCAACAACATCCGCTGGTACGATGCCGGTCTCAAAGTCCGCCGCATCTACGACGCCGTCATCAACCACACGCTGTAATCGCATCATATTCTTACATAATCTTAAAATCAATAGGTTATGAATAAGAAGCCGTTTGTATATTTATTCCTTTTGAGCGGTTTTATATTCTTTGTCTCAAGTTGCGATAAGTATCAGATTCCTACTGCGAGGTCTTATGTATAACAATGAATCTTTGTGGTTCGGTTGTGAGGGAGATACGGTGTGGATAGATACGACATGGGAAGACCGCAGCGGGGCAGGAGTAATCAAATCAGACAAGACGGAGGATTTTAATGAAATACTTGACCGCAATGGGAGCATTATGGATGGTGAGAATATAGTAGAAATAGTGTATGGCTATCTGCCGCCGATTTAAGAAGACACTATTTGACACAAAAAGAGGTGTAGTGCGTATCGCACTGCAAGACAGGCTTTGTCGTGTGGATTTCGCCTTTTATGAAATAATGGATACATTGAAACTATAATAACTTACAGATTATGAAAAATATATGCTTTTGCTTTCAGATGCATGCGCCGTATAGGCTGAAACGCTACCGTTTCTTTGACATCGGTCAAGACCACTACTATTACGACGACATGCAGACCGAGGACAACGTTACGTGGCTCGTACAAACCTCCTATCTGCCACTTTGTCAGACTATCCGCGAGATGGTCAAACTCTCCAAGGGGCGTTTTCATTGCGCACTCTCCATCTCCGGCGTGATGCTCGAGATGTTCGAGCAGTACACCCCCGAGATGATTGATGTACTCAAAGAACTGGCTGATAGTAAGTGCGTTGAGTTCCTTGCCACCCCGTTCTCCTATTCCCTTGCTGCGGAGTACAATATGGACGAGTTCCAGGAGCAATTGGACAAGCAGCGTGCTGTCATCAACGATGTGCTTGGGGTAACACCTTCTGCCGTTTGGAATACCGAATTGCTCTATTCCGATGAAATGGCATATAATTTGTACAAGATGGGCTACAAGGTTATGCTCGCAGAGGGAGCCAAGCACGTGATGAGTTGGAAATCACCCAACTATCTCTACACATCGGCGGGAGCACCCAAGATGAAGATGCTTGTGCGCAATGCGGGATTGAGCGACGAACTGAGTTTCCATTTCTCTGACTCCAATTGGTACAATTACCCGATGGATGCGGAGAAGTATGCGAACCAACTGCATAGCCTGCCCGAAGGTGAAGACCTTATTAATATATGGGTCGGTGCCGATACATTTGGTATCCGCCAGCAGGCGGGGACGGGTATATTCGAGTTCCTCAAAGCCCTGCCTTACTACGTACTGGAGCGCGAAATGGGTTTCTGCACGCCTACCGAGGCGGCAAAGAAGATGACGGCAAGCGATGTTATCTCTGCGCCATATCCGCTTACGTGGGCAGGCGAGGCAAAGGACCTCAGTATGTACAACGGCAACGACTTGCAGCAGGAGGCGTTGAACAAACTCTATGCGGTGGCGGAGCGTGTACATCTATGCCGGGACAAGGGCTTGAAGACCAACTGGTTGCGCTTGCAAGATGTGAATAATTTCCACTATATGAACCACATCGACCAAGGGGCTACCTATTACGAGTCGGCGTATGATGCATTCATCAACTATATGAATATCTTGTCCGATTTCCTGCAGTCGGTGGAGGAGCAGTATCCGACCACCATCGGCAATGAGGAACTGAACGGCTTGCTCAAGACCATCAATAGTCAGGAGAAAGAAATTCAGCAACTCAAAGAGGAACTGAAGAAGAAAAAAGCAAAACAGGCAAAATAAACGACACCTAAAAAGTGTACGATTATTAAGAATTACCCAAAGGATAACCCGAGGTTATCCTTTGGGTAAAAGTAAGGTGGATGCTTATAGGATGCTTATAGGATACGCACCCCTTGTGTTACCTTGCAAAAATGTACGATTATTAAGATCGGCTCTCGTGGGTAGTCTCCTGCTATCCTCAGGGAAAAAGCAGGGAAAGGTCAGGGAAAATGTCCGGTGGATAAGTTGCTCTCGTCTTTCCTCGGAAAGTGACGTTTGTCAAGATATTTGGAATTATTGTGCATTATGCATTGCGCATTGTGAATTGAAAAATAAGTATATCATATTAGTCTGCTTTTTGTTGGTGGGTGCGATGGGCTTCGCCGCCAAGGAGAAGGCTGTCAAGACGGTTATCCGTACTTGGCAGTTGCCTGCGCCTACGGCTATCGCCGATACCGTGCAGTTTACCGATACTGTATATCTCAACTACCCGATGCGCAGCCTGCAGAACGACTATTCCATCTCCTCTGCATACAATGGCAACTGCCTTGTGTCACCCATTCAGTCGCGTGTCTATTTCGACCGCCTTTCGAAGATAGACGACATCTTCGCTGCGGCTTATCAACCTTATATATATACGCCGCAGGACGTGCGTTTCTTCAATACAACAACACCCTATTCGAGCATTGCCTACAACAAAGGCTTCACCACTATGCGCGAGGAAAACGAGATTTATTTCCTTTTCACGGGCAACTTGAACAAACGTATCAACCTTGGTACGCAACTCAACTACCTGAATAGTGTGGGGCATTACTCCAACCAAGCAGGCAAACTCCTCAATGGTGATGTCTTTGGTTCCTACAATGGCGACCACTATTCGTTGCAGGCAGCGTTCACGTTTGCCAATTGGAGTAATTTCGAGAACGGCGGACTGACCAACCCCGGCGACCTTGACGGAGCATTAGAGCCCGGAGACTTGCCTGTCAACCTCAATGCGATGTCGGGCTATCGCTATCTCGCCGGCTACCTCAACCACTACTATAGTATCACTGTTGAGCGGCCCTACCACGACACCGTCGAGGTTATCAATGAGGAGGGCAGGCGTGAGCGGCGTGATACGCTCAAGATTAACTATGTGCCGGTTACCACCTTCGCGCACACCTTCGAGACCACCAATAGCAACCGCCGCTATGTGGAGCGCACTGCCCAACAAGGCTTTTATCCGGCATACTATCGCAATCCGAATACCACCAACGACTCTACCGATGTTCTCACTATCCGCAATACGTTGAGCGTAACCTTCGAGGAGGAATTCAACCGCCTGCTCAAGTTCGGTGCTACGGTCTATGCCATCAACGAGTGTCAGCGTTTCCTCCATCCCGTCAGCGAAGACGCAAGCAACCTTATGGGCAACTATGAGCCGTTTGCCGCGCCGTGGCAGAATACCACTGCGTACCTCGTCCCCGATACATTGTGGGGCTACCAGTGGACAAACAACACTTTTGTGGGAGGTGCGCTCTACAAAAACCGCGGCAAATGGGTGCATTACGGATTCGACGGTGATGTGTGCGTATTGGGTTACAAACTTGGCGAGTTTCAAGTGAACGGACACGTGGACGGCGATTTCCGTATAGGGAAAGATACAATGTATATCCGTGCAAAAGCCTTTGTCAGGAACGAGACACCATCCTACTATCTGCAGCATTTCTCGTCCAACCACTTCCGTTGGGACAACGATTTCCAAAAGACCTATCGTTTCTACGTCGGTGGCGAGGTTGCATACCCCACACGGTGGGTAAAACCGAAAGTGAATGTCGGTTTCGAGAACCTGACACGCTATATCTATTTCGGGCAAAACGGCCTGCCGGTGCAACATGAGGGAAATATCCAAGTGCTGTCGGTAGATATGCAGTGCGACCTGACTACGCCGTGGGTGAACCTCGAGAACCACGTGGTCTATCAGTTGTCGAGCGATGCGGCGATGCCTTTGCCGTCCTTCACGCTCTACCACAATCTCTATTATCACGGTACGTGGTTCCGTGCTTTGGATGCACAGATAGGTGTGGATATGCGTTATTTTACGTCCTACTATGCACCCTTGCTCAACCCCGCTACGGCGCAATTCTGTACGCAGAATACCACCAAGGTTGGCAACTACCCGATACTCAATGTGTATGCTAATTTCTATGTCAGGTCGTTGCATCTGCGTTTTTTTGCCCACTACACCCATTTCAACCACCTGTTTATGAAATCAACCCCGAACTACTTTGCCATGCCCGGCTACCCGATGAACCCCGATATTTTCCGTGCCGGTCTCGCTTGGCATTTTTATAAATAACAACAACGCAATCTACGAAAAAACGTAAACGAAGTTTACCAACAACTATGCCTTTAACAGTACGATTAAATAAAATCTTGATTTACGCCCGCGATGAAGCGGAGCGTTTGCAGAATACGCAGATTCTGCCCGAACACCTGGTGTTGGGTATTTTGCGCTTGGCGGAAGGTCAGGCGTTTGACCTGCTGCGTAAGGCGGGATTGTCTGCCGAAGAAACCAAAGGAAACCTCGACACCGCTTTGCAGCAGGAGCAACGGGACACTATCGAACCTATTACCCGAAGCGTGCAGGTAGAGAGTATTATGCGTATCGCCGAGGGTATCAGCCGTGAGTATAGGGCAGATGCGGTCGGCAGTGCTCATTTGCTGTTGGCTATTTTGCGCCACCGTATCAACCGTGCGGCACTCTATTTGGCAAATGCGTGGGGAATCACCTACGAACAAATAGTTGAAATCTATGCTCAGCCGCATGCTACCACTCAGTCCCCGTCTGCAGGAATGGGGCAGGGAAGTGATGTGGAGGATAGCAAGCCTCGTCGCTCGCAAACTAATGCGGGCAAGGTGGGGACAACCACCGCACTCGACAAGTACGGACACGACCTCACCAAGCAGGCGCAAGTGGGCAAACTCGACCCTGTGGTCGGGCGTGAGGTGGAGATTGAGCGCGTAGTGCAAATTTTGTCGCGTCGCAAGAAGAACAACCCGATCCTCATCGGCGAACCCGGTGTGGGTAAGTCGGCTATCGTGGAGGGATTGGCATTGCGTATCGTGGGCAATGAGGCGGGAGCCTTGGCGGGCAAGCGTATCATTACACTCGACGTGGCTTCCATGGTGGCGGGTACCACCTATCGCGGACAGTTTGAGGAGCGTATGAAATCGGTATTGCAGGAGTTGCAGCGTCATCCGGAGGTGATACTTTTCATTGATGAGATTCATACGATTATCGGCGCAGGCAACGCGCAGGGCTCTCTTGACGCTGCCAATATCCTCAAGCCCGCTCTGGCACGGGGCGAGGTGCAATGCATCGGTGCTACCACCACCAACGAGTATCGCACCTCTATCGAGAAAGACGGGGCGTTGGAACGCCGTTTTCAGAAGGTCGTTGTCCGTCCTACTACCCCCGAAGAGACGCTCTCTATCCTCAATCGTTTGAGCGAGCATTACGCCGAATATCACCATGTTATCTATCCGGAAGAGACCCTGCAGGCGGCGGTTAGTCTGGCAGAGCGATATATTACCGACCGCGCTTTCCCCGACAAAGCCATTGATGTGATGGACGAGGCGGGTGCACGGGCGCATGCGCGTGCCAAGGCGGTGGGCGATGAACCGCAGGAGCCCTATACCATTACCGTGGACGACATCGCTTCCGTGGTGTCTATGATGTCGGGCGTACCTGTTCAGCGTGTACAGAAAGCGGAAACGGAGCGGCTGCGTACGATGGATGAGACCCTGCGCAAGCGTGTCATCGGTCAGGACGAAGCCGTCAATACC
>SAMEA104315427__coassemble_356_pt1 | contig 61274 bp, 48 predicted proteins | sample SAMEA104315427__metabat2_high_PE_027 | metagenome-assembled genome bin SAMEA104315427 (sample SAMEA104315427) | gut metagenome | biome: Monkey gut; feature: monkey-associated habitat; material: faeces | place: China | collected 2013
GCAGGCTCATCGGACGCTTGATACTCCCCTCCCGCACCAGCACATCGCTTATCTGCGCGGTGGTCAGGAACTCGCCCATTCCCTCGGCGGGGACGTCGAAGAGGACGGATAGGAGTTGCTCCTCGTTGTCCTGCGCACGGAACTCGTCTTGGTGCTCCGCCATCTCGGCTATCTCCTCCTGCTCGAACCAATAGGGGTAGCCCATCTCGATGAGGTATCTTGCCTGCGCATACATACGCCCGTAGGGAAAACCGACGTGGGTGAAAGGGCTCTGTATGGCAGCCACCTCGAAGGGGAGCCAGCGGCGGTTGCCCGTGATGTCGGAGAGGAACTCGCGCTTGTTGCCGCTCGCGCAGAAAGAGGCAAGCCTGAGACGCCGCTCCTTGGTGTAGCCGTATGCCACGCGCTCGTTGATGTCCACCGCCGTGATAAGCGATTTGAGGCTGTTCACCTCGCGCGAGTTCATCGCGTCTATCTCGTCCAAGTTGATAAGCCCGAACTCCGCCAGACGCAGGCGGTCGTCTTTGGTCCACTGTGTGTTGCTCATCTTGCAGGTGTAGCCGCGCAGTTCGGGCGGGATGAGGTGCTCGAGCCAGGTGGTCTTGTAGATACCCTGCTTGCCAATCAGCACCAATACCTGCTGGTTGACGGCGTCGTCGCGCAGCCACGAGGCAACCATGGCGATGAACCACTTGCAGAAACAGCGACGCCACAACTCGTGCTTTGTCTCGTCGGTGAGCGTTACCTGGTCCGCCATCTCGCCTATCCAGTTGGGCTCTTTTTGCGCGTCATACGCGTTTTGTTGCTCCACGTAGTCGCGCAGAGGGTGCACCTGCGGCAGCATGGAGGAGTGGAGGACGGTCATCACCTCGCGGCTCGTTACCGCCGCTCCCGTCTCCGCACAGCACTGGCATACTATGTCGTTGATGTCGCGGTCGGTGAGGTCAGACCAGAGCGTCCCGTCCGTGGCAATCTGAGTGCGTTGGCGGACTGTATCCACCCTGAGCCGTTCCCATTGGAGGTAGTTTTCCGTAATCCAGTCGGAAGCAATTTGCTGGCGGCTCTCTTTCTCCGCCTGTTTCTTCTTTTTCTTTTCCATATAATTTGTTTTTTCCGTGTAATTTTCCATATAAATTTTTTTTCGTGTAAGTGTTTTTGTTCTCCGTTAATTGCCGTTAATAAGTCGTTAATGGCATTGTCGGGTGTAGGGGGTATGGCTTTTTGATAGTTAAATTAACGGTTAATTAACGGGCATTAACGGAGAACCAAATGTCTTGCGGGCATTAACGGAGAATCAAACGTTCCGCGGCTCGAAGACAATGCAAAGATACGGATACAAAAAGAGCCGGACTAAAAGTCCGACTCTTTCCAACTCTTTTCCACCCCTTTCCACCTCTTTGGTGCAAAAAGGGCTTTTTCCGTCCAACTCAATCCACCTTAATCCAACCGGTGGCGGCGGATGTTTTCGTAGCCGTAGGTGATACCGAAATAGTCCACCAGTATGTCGCGAAGGCTGGTGGATTTGTAGTTCTTGTAGTCGATATTCCCGATGAGAGACTGGTGGTGCAGTTCCTCCATAAGGGTGGTTACCGTCCCCTCCGACGCCCTTCTGAGCAACTCGAAGACCCGCTCGCAGCGTCCCTCGCGGATAGCCGTGTCGGTAAACAACGGGAACTCCGACGCCCGCCGGTTGCAGGCTGTCTTCTTCTGCGCACGCACTATGCGGGCACACTCGCGCATGCTGACGCGCGGCAACTCGTGTACGATACGGCATACCACTCCCACAATGCGTATATTGCTCCCTGGCGAGAGCAAGATAGGGCGGAAATCGGGGTTGCCCGGCACCAACCAGCGGTCGCCGTTCTCGTCCTCGTAATAGACCTTGACCGTATTGCCGCCGTCGATGGAGGCAATGACAAAGTCGCCATTGTCGGCGCACTCGGTGTAGCGCACAAGCAGTTTGTCGCCCTCCTGGAGGTCGAAATCGCGCATCGACTGCCCGCGCACCGGCACCACGAAGGATATATCGTCGGCAAAAGTCTTGGGGATGGCGATGGTCTCGCTTGTGTCATCGCCCGCGTCTATGGGTACGCCGGCACGCACCCCGTTGGGGAAATAGAGTACGTTCACCCATTCGACCAACTCTCCGCCGCCCGCCGTGAGCAGGGAACCGGTATCGATATGTATAGTGTTTTGCAGCATGGTGTTTCGCAGCATGGTGTTGATGTGTGGTGTTGAATGGTGTTTTGCGATATGATGTATAGTGTGTATGTATAGCATTTCGCAGCATGGAACCGCAAAGGTACTGCTATTTTCGCAGATACACAAGTGTGTTCTCGTATAAGTTTTTTGGGAAGTTGGAGGTCGGAAGTTGGAGGTTGTTTGAGTTATTCAAGTTATTCAAGTTGGGAGTGCAAAAGTAGGCAAGTTTAAGTCGGGTTCAAGTTGGTTCAAGTTGTAAGTTTAAGTCGGGTTCAAGTTGTAAGTTTAAAAGCCCTAAAAAAATCCGCTTCGTTTGCACACGTCAATTATTTTTCGTACCTTTACACCCAAATTTGTATAACGTGGTTTGTATGCTTATGGCAAAGCAAAAAAGCATACAAAATCTCGGTACATATTGTAGTTGATAAGTATGAGTTTAAGAGCGACCCAAACAAACAATTCTCAGTTCAAAGCCATAGACTTTTTCTGTGGCGGAGGTGGTATGACCTGCGGTCTCCGCCAGGCAGGTATCGATGTCATCGCCGGCGTGGATTTTGACAAGAATGCCCAAGCTACGTATGAATTTAACAATCCAGGAAGCACATTTGTTCATACAGACATCAGAAGACTTCGAAGCAATTATTTTGAGCGGAACTTTAATATCCATCCTGATGACGACCACCTTATTTTAGTGGGCTGTAGTCCTTGCCAATACTATAGCATTATTAACACAGACCGTACTAAATCGGAACTTTCCAGAATGTTGTTATTAAATTTTGCACGATTCGTGGAATATTACAAGCCTGGGTATGTCTTGGTTGAGAATGTTCCAGGAATTGTAACCAACAAAGAATCTGTGTTGCCACAATTCTTGAAAAAATTGAGCAAACTTGGTTATATCGGTATGGCAAAGGGAATTGTCGATATGAGCCATTATGGAATTCCTCAAAGTCGCCGTCGCTTCTCTTTGATTGCAACCAGATTGAGAGAGGATATTTCCTTGCCTCAAGCAGATAATAAAACACGAATAGTAGCAGACGTGCTGGGTGTTCAAAATGGTTTTCCTAAGATTGCTGCAGGGCACAAAGACACCACACCTTTTGCACATACAACGGCAGGTTTAAGCCCAATATGTCTTAAACGGTTAGCAGTAACGCCACACAATGGTGGCGACCGTTCAAGTTGGAAAGATAATCCCGAATTGCAACTCCAATGCTATGTTGGCAAAGATGACCACTTTTGTGATACATACGGTCGTATTTGGTGGGATAGACCATCTCCTACTATTACAACCAAGTTTTTCAGTATCTCTAACGGACGTTTTGCGCATCCTGAAGAAGACAGGGCGTTATCTATACGCGAAGGAGCCACATTGCAGACTTTTCCGAAAGATTATGAATTCAAAACAAATAGTATTGCAGCCGCAGCACGCATTATAGGTAATGCTGTACCATGCGAATATGCAAGAAGATTAGGAGAAACTATATTATCTTACAATCATGAGTGAAGAAACGAACAAAGAGAACAAACTCGTAATGACTTTTGACCCACAAACGATTGAACATCTTGGGGTTAAAATGTATTCTCAATTGCCGAATGCTATAGCAGAACTCATTGCTAATAGTTATGATGCAGAAGCTCTGAATGTGCATATTAGATTGACCGATACAGACACCGAAAAAAGCATTGCAATTGTCGATGATGGTATTGGTATGTCTTTCGACGAAGTGAATGAGAATTTTCTTCGCATAGGAAGAAAACGTAGAGAAAAGGACAATGGAATGAGCCCCAATGGTCTGCGCAAAGTGGCAGGACGTAAAGGGTTAGGAAAACTTGCTTTCTTTGGAATAGGAGATACTATACAAATCATAACAAATAGCAAGGGGAAGTGCGTTGATTTCTCTATGAATTGGAATGAAATATTGCATTCCAAGACTAACAACTATGAGCCGAAATACGAGGAGAAAGATTGTGTTCCTGCTGATATCCATGGAACCACTATAATACTAACAGATTTGAAACGGAAAACAGGATTTAATGTGGAAGAACTAGCAAGTAGCATCTCCCGATTGTTTAATTGTTTCAGTGAAGATTTTGTTGTAGATATATCTCTAAACGGAAGTAAGCCTTTGAAAATCAATGAGAAATTGCGGTATAATACGATACAATCCCAATTTTTATGGGATATACCTGATTTTATACAAGATAACACCAATTATTTTTACACGAATAAGGTTAAAGGTCAATTGTTTGCAACGGAGAAACCGCTTAAACCGGGCTTGAGAGGAATAACCCTTTATGCTCACGGAAGAATGGTTAATGCACCAGAATTCTTCGGCGTTGGGGAATCCAGTCACTTTTATTCTTACCTGACAGGATGGCTTGATGTGGATTTCGTGGACGAGCAAGATGAAGACATTATTTCAACAGACCGACAATCTTTAAGTTGGGATTTGCCAATAACATCAGAGTTGCAAGAGAAACTTAAACAATTATTATCAATGGTAGAGCGTGATTGGCGCGAAAAGAGGAAAATAACCAGAGAACGGAAAATTAAAGAACAAACACGAATTGATATTGGCACATGGTATCCAACTCTATCTCCACAAATTAAAGAAGGTGTCGAAAAGATTGTCAATTCTGTGGTGGAGAACTCTGAAATGGAAGGAGAAAAACAGAGCGAAGTGGTGGGTATGTTACATAGTCTTATTCCTGAATATGCTCAATATCATTGGAGACATTTGCACAAGACCGTACGAGATGCCTCTTACAATTATTATAGGAACAAAGATTTTTACAGCGCAGTAGACGAAACTATCAAACGCTACGAATCTGTAACGCAAAAGAAATCAGGCAATGCTCAAACAGGACAAGCATTAATGGGACAGGTTTTCGGGAAGGATAAAGCGCTTAGTGTAACGGAAAATTATAAAAAAAGAGATGGGCGTGGTTTTAATTGTGATACTATAGAAAATATTGAAGAAGGACAAAAGTTCCTCTCGATGGGAGTTTTTGCTGGTGTTCGCAATCCACTAGCTCACGAAGAGAAAATTGAATTAAAAGAAACTGGTTTATTTACAGAGAACGATTGCTTGGATATGTTGAGCCTATTAAGTCACTTGTTCCGTCGATTGGATGACGCTATAAAGAAATGATACGACCATATAAATGTGTCATAATAACCAATGCTCAGCCAACAGAACAGATGGACGCGAGAGGAGTTGAGGTTGATAACCATTTCGGCAGTATTGCCAGAAAACAATTGATAATACCTATAAAGCATCGTCCGAGCAGCGAATATTTAGCCTACCACAGAGATGGCTTTTTAGAAATGTCACAGCGTTTGGCCTTCGTTTGTCATCGGACGCTGCATAACATTGTATAGGGAGGATAATAGATTAATATCATATATGACAAATAGTACTAACAAATCTCAAATCTCGGAACTTGACTTGTTTAGTGTGCAAGAAGAATACCCGATTGAGATTGTAAACAATAAAGATACCGTTGGGCATTTTGACAATTTGGATTTGTCGAAGAATGTTCTTATTTGTAATGTCAAAAAGGACAATGTGCGGCATTTCCTTGATGGGTCGGCAAAGATATACTATACTGGTAAAAAATTTCCGTCAACTGTTGCTCTTAACAAGTTGTTCTATTTTATTCCTTATTTCGGGAAACAATGTAATCTTGGATTTACTGGCATTCGTGACTTGTATATCATTAAGATTGCACGAGTAGGAACACGCAAAGAAGGTACGCCAGAAAACGCCCCTGACGATTTACGTATCGTTTTTGAGTTGCAATTTGTAAAACGTTTATATGAACAATATCAATCGCATCGGCTGCAGATATGGGAAACATTCACAGATACAACATTGAAAAAAATATATAAGCAGGTTAAAAATCAACCTCAAAATGCCTGTCCTCTGGAACAAGTGCTTGAGGATATTCGTCCGCATATTCAGTATAATGATAATGCGCTCACTTCTATTGATTTGTTTTCTGGTTGCGGCGGATTAACAAAAGGTTTTAGTATGGTTGGTGTTCGTTCTATTTTTGCTTCTGACATTGATGAAAATGCCGCAAAGACATTTTGCAGAAACTTTCCAGACACCCCTTTCTTATGTAAAAGTATTACGGATATTGAGAAAAACGAAGTTGACGAATTGCTGGCGGGTGAGGTGCCTGACATAATAATCGGAGGTCCCCCGTGCCAAGGATTTAGCCTCGCTAACAAACGCCGTAATAAAATAAAAGATGACCCACGAAATAAACTATTTTATGGTTTTGTCAAGTTTATTAATTGGTATTCTCCAAAAGCCTTTGTTATGGAAAATGTCAAAGGCTTGCTCTCTATGCAGAATGGAGAAGTAATTAAAACTATTGTGGAAGAATTTACTAATGCTGGTAAATACGGATATAATGTAGCATATAAAGTGCTTGTCGCATCGGACTATGGAGTCCCGCAAAATCGCGAGCGTGTTATTCTCATTGGTTATCGAAAAGATTTGAATCTTCTACCACAACATCCTAAACCGTATGATTTAGATCATTTAGTTACTGTAGATGAAGCAATAAGTGATTTGCCACAAATCGGAGCAGGGCAAGGAACAGAGGTACAAGCATATCCGCAAGAACCACAGAACGACTACCAGCAACTAATGCGTGCCAATTCAACTTATGTGTTAAACCATGTGGCGATGAAGCATACTCCTCGACTGATTGCACGGTTTGAAGCAATTAAACAGGGGCAAGACTTGTTGGATGTTTGGGAAACTCATGGAGCCTTGAAACGAGGAGCACCAAGCGAGAAATCAACGATTAAATTTCACCAAAACAATCAACGTTTATTTGGCGATAGACCTGCTCCAACTATTGCTGCAAGTTTTCAAAGTAATTTCATACACCCTCATCTCAATCGTAATTTTACTGCGCGGGAAGGTGCACGTTTACAGTCGTTCCCTGATGACTTCTTTTTTGAAGGTATGCGTACAAAAATGTCATGGGAGAAAGGATTAAGCCAATATCAGCAAATTGGAAATGCCGTACCTGTATTGCTTGCGAAAGCAATAGCAGAAAGTGTTGTCGAACAATTAAACTCTATAAAACAATGAACAAAAGTAGTTTTGATATAATCCGTGAGTATCACGAGAAGTATCCTCAACTTTGCCATGCTTCTAACATACTAAAAAAGTATGATGATGGGCAGAAAATAGATCAGTTAAAGCAGATTGCTGATAAGTATGTGACTTATTTAGAGGAAAACCTCAAATTAGTTGAGTTTGCTGATACTACTATTACGAAGAGAGTTCATTTGTTGAATGATTATTACAACTTCATTCATAATAACAACTTGGATAATCTGTATAGTTCACAGGGAAAATTCCGTCCTACGATATTGGAAGAATTCTTATACTTGTTATTCAAAGATTTTGTAGAGCAATACCAAACGAAACTCAACGCGCAAGATCAATTGGAAAGCGGCAGTGTTAAAGCATATTCCAATCTCTACTTTAAGGCGAAATCTTTCGACGAATTTGTTACAAATCCAGATATGGCTGTGAACGAAAAGGACCAAGATTTTGCCATATATAGAAAGTTTGTTCTTACAGTAAATGGTACCAAAACTGTAAATTTGCAAGTTCCAGCAGTAGCAATTGAGGCAAAAACATTTATTGATAAGACAATGCTTGACGGAATTATTGCGACAGCGGAGAAAGTTAAAAGTGGTAACCCTTATGCAATGTTTGTGTCAGTAACTGAAACTTACGATGTCGCATTTGGAGTTGACCCTGCTTATTCTCGAATAGACCAAATATATGTATTGCGCAAAACGACACGCAAAGCAGCATGGGCTGATATTGATGCAGATGTAGTATTGCGTATGGTCCATGAAATCAAAGCGCACCTCGAACGTCCATGGTCTGATGTCCGTACGCGCCTTAATAAAGAAGGAGTCATTATCTAACATAGCAAGTTTTCATAGTACATGCCGAAATCCGTACATACAAAAAATGTTTATGCTACTTGGCTATGGCGTACGTGCCGGCAGCGGAGCGGATATTATTGTGAAAGGCTGGCTTAAATATAATAAAGGACGTCCTGTTATCGTTGAATCTGTAGCCAAGGAAGAGACTACGCTCACTATGCCAACGCGGCATTTCGCAATCAAACACAACCAAGATGTCCCGAGTAGTGTCCCAAGTAATGTCCCAAGTCAATTCTGGATTTCGGGCAACTTGCGTCTTGTCTTTGCGGATATGACAGAGACACAATTAAACAAGGCTGCCTGAGTTGTTTTGGCATTGTGTGAAAGTGAAGAATTACCGATGTCGATACTCATGCAGTTTGCAGGAGAAAGTAATCGTAGCAGATTCCGGCAAAATATTATGACACCTCTTATTCAAAAAGGATATGTGACACCTACATCTGCCGAAAGTCCAAATAACCCCAAAAAGACATACAAACTGACGAAACAAGGATTTTCGATTACACAACCACCTGCATATCTAACAGATCCGCAATCGTTATAAAAGTTATATTTTGATTATGCCCGATATTCTGACACCACAACAACGCCACCGCTGTATGTCGCATATACGCAGCAAAGGGACAAAACCCGAGATGGCGGTAAGGAAATGGCTGTGGGTGCACGGATACCGATACCGGCTGAATGTCAGGAGCGTGCCTGGCAAGCCGGACATCGTGATGCGCAAGTACAGGACGGCGATATTCGTCAACGGCTGTTTCTGGCACGGACACGAGGGGTGCAAGCAGTTCGTATTGCCGAAGACCAACACGGCGTTCTGGCAGGCAAAGATAGAACGGAACAGGGAACGCGACCGGCAGAACGAAGAAATGCTCCGCGCCAACGGTTGGCAAGTGATTACGTTGTGAGCGTGCAACCTGACCAAAAACCGACTCGAATCAACAATGCAGCAAGTTGCCGTTGCGCTGAACCGTAACTTGTTAATGATAATGGGACACCATGTCTGCCGTTCCTGAAATAGAACGTCATCCATTGCCCTCGTTTCAGACGAATGTCTTCCTCTTCCCGCGCCTACTCATTATCGTTCAGCCCCCCAAAAACAGCATATCAACGAATGTTTGCTATGTTATCTACATCCCGCTCCTTGCCACACAAATTCCGGTCCTTGCCACACAACCGGATTGATAAGAATCTAAGGCCGCGCTCCAATTCATAGCACTATTATTTCGCTTTTTATTCCATTGGGATATGTGTAGTATCAATGGGATTCCTGTATTTTATCCATAATTTTCTCTAAATTGTTGCATATTATTGCCTATATGACAAGGTAATATCGGATTTTGCTATAAAAATGTATTCAAAAATGCACATCTTATGCCAAAATATCGCCACGTATGTCGTGTTTTTGCCGTACCTTTGCAGCGGTGTTTCCAAGATACCATCATAAACACACGTTTGTCCATCTAAACACACGTTTGTCCTGCTAGTACCAATTTTTACGATTATATGAAACATTTTCTACTCTCTGTGGCTCTTGTCGGCTGTGTAGTTCTTCCTGCTCAAGCCGATTTGACCGAGGACTTCAACTCCGCCAAAGGCAGTTGGACAACGGAAACCCAAGTAACTCTACCAAGCGGCAAATGGACTTTCGGCGGAGGCGCACAAGCCAATACAAGCAACGGCGTTGCGGCTATCAAGTTCAATGCCAATGGGGCGTATATGATTTCGCCTGCTGTGGATAGTGTAAAATCTCTTTCTTTTTCTTATCGCGCCGGCGGCAGCAACAAACGCATTGCTATCGCTTACCAGATAGGTGCCGGCGAATGGCAAGCCGTTGATACACTGCTGATTAAGAGTTCGGCGTCGGCTATGTCATCCTATTCCAAAACGATAGGTTTGGATAGTGCTAAGCAGGTCCGCATTCGTCTTATCGGTCTGCAAAGCAATAGTTATGTGGACGATTTCAAGATGGTACAAGCCCAAGCGGGCGGCAATACCGGCGGTGGCGGTGGTACGGTTGTCCCCGCAGACCCGGAGCCCGACTTTACCCGCCCGACCTTCGTAGCCACCCGCAACACCTATTATATATCCCCCGCAGGCAACGACGAGACGGGCGATGGTTCGTTTGCAAAACCGTGGTATAATCTCGGCAAGGCAGTGAGTGTAGCCCAAGCAGGCGACGTGATATTCTGTCGAGGCGGCAGATACAAGATGTCGTGGCGCGGAACAGACTCCAAACTGACTATTCGCCTGAAGCAATCGGGGACGGCAGAGCAACCTATCGTGATTTCTTCTTACGAAGCCGAGGCACCAATCTTCGACTTTGAGCAGCAACTCCTTGATTGCAACCGCAGTCCGAAGAATGTGGGCGACCGCGGTATTCACCTGACGGGCGACCATTGGATATTGTTTGGTCTGCACATTATGCACGCAGCCGACAATGCTATCAAATTGGAAGGCTCCTACAACCGCGTGGAGCGTTGCGAGTTCTGCTACAACCTCGATACGGGTATCCAGTTGGGCTTTGGACATAAGTTCTCCGACTCGGGCTATGGCAGCGAGAACGATGGTACCCATTGCGCCTACAACGACATCATCGACTGCGATTCGCACCACAACTGCGACTTCGATATGAATTATGGTTCGGATGCCGACGGTTTTGCCTGCAAGATGCACAACGGCAAAGGCAACCGGTTTATCCGCTGCCGCGCTTGGCGCAACTCGGATGATGCGTGGGACTTATACGAAACCGACTACGATGTAGTGCTCGTAGAGTGCTGGGCTTGGTCATCCGGATTCGCGGCAGACCATACTTGGGTGAAAGAGTACCTCGACGGCAGTGCCTCGTTCTCCGGCAACGGCAATGGTATCAAACTCGGCGGCAATGGTTCGGGCGGAAGCAGCAAAGGTATTCACTATGCCTACAACTGCGTGGCATTCGGTTGTAACAAATCGGGGTCTGTCAAAGGCTTCGACTGCAACAGCCACAAAGGAGGGCATGTGCTTGTCAACTGCCTGGCCTTCGACAACGGATACGATTTTATGTTCGAGTCGGGCGGTAGCGATGCTAATACGCACTTTGTCAACAATGTATGCTTTGGCAGACAAGAGATATGCGTGGGCGATGACGACCACAATGCCATCATCAACCTGCCTACTAAGAATGCGTGGAAGAACAACCTCGTGCGCGATTTCAGCCGCGATGACTACCAGAGCCTCAGCGAAGAGGACGCTATGGCTCCACGACGTGGCGATGGCTCTATGCCAGCACGCTTTGCACGCCTCAAGCCGGACAGCAAACTGATAGACGCAGGTATGGTGCCGGATGTACAATATACACAAAAACTGGCAGATGTCTATGCCGTCTATCCGTTCTTGCAACAAAAAATCTATGGTGCGGCTCGCGACCTCGGTCCCTACGAACTGCCTGTAGGAGAGGAAGTCGGCACCGCTGTGCAGCAGATTATCTCACCCGATAGCAATGGCGGACTCCAAGTGCTGCAAGGCAATTCCGCCGACGAGGTGATTTTGCGCTACAGTGTCCCCGCCGATGCCAATGTTGAATTGTCAGTCTATGCCATCAACGGACAATGCTATGGCACGATGTCGCTCGGAGCCGCCACCAACGGGGTGTTGTACTACCGGCCGCTATCTACCGCCTCGTTGCCGTCGGGTATGTATGTAGCCCTCCTTCGTGCGGATAACTATACTGCTAAAGTCAAACTGATTGTACGGTAAAAAAAGATGTGTGATTGATTTTGCAGACACGGAACGGAAACTCTATTTCTGTTTCGTGTCTTTTTTATGACCAATCGTTTTGAGTGAGAGATTTTGTTGTCTTTGGCGTTGTGTAAGTGGGGAGGAAAATAACTGTTTTTGCATTTTTAACGGGCAAAACTTGCCGATGTCGGCAAAAAGTGGTATCTTTGTAGCCGAATTTGAAAATATATTTGCCGTTACGGGGCATTGTAAGTCATGGAATATATATCAGTTATTCAGTTTGCCGAAAAGTATGGCATTAGCGAGCGTACTGCCCGTAATTATTGCGCGGCAGGGAAGATTGATGGTGCTTTTCTGACAGGCAAGACATGGAATATCCCTGCGGCTGCTGACCTGCCACGGAGAGGAAAGAAACAACTATCTCCGCTCCTTGTGCGTTTGCGCGAAGAAAAGGAGTCCAAACTAAAAGGCGGCATATATCATCGTACGCAGATTGATTTGACATACAACTCCAACCATATCGAAGGCAGCCGGCTGACCAAGGAACAAACGCGGTATATCTTCGAGACCAACACACTCGGTATCACCACGGAGGACACGTCTGTGGACGATATTATGGAGACGGTGAACCATTTCCGTTGTATCGATTATGTCATCGACCACGCTACGGACAAGATTACCGAGGCGCATATCAAAGCCTTGCATGCCATCCTCAAGACAAACACATCAGAAAGCCGCAAACCATGGTTCGCCGTGGGGGACTACAAACGCCTTGCCAACGAGGTAGGCGAACAAGAGACCGTCGCGCCCAAAGAGGTTCATCGCCATATAAAAGTTCTGCTGTCGGACTACAACGCACTCAAACAAGTTACGTTCGACGATATTTTGGATTTCCATGTGCGTTTCGAGCGTATCCATCCATTCCAAGACGGCAATGGCCGCGTGGGGCGTTTGCTGCTTTTCTGGCAATGTCTGCAAAACGCGCAAGTGCCGTTTATCATCACCGATAAACTGCGTTTGTATTACTACCGAGGTCTTCAGCATTGGGGCAATACAAACGGTTATCTCCGCGACACCTGTCTCACCGCGCAGGACAACTACAAAGCCCTGCTGGATTATTTTGAGATACGCTACTAAAATGCATGCCCAATCGTTTTTGAGTGATGGATTTTTCCCTTGTGGGGTACGTGAAAACGGTATGAAAACCAAGTTAGAACTGCTTAAGGTCCGCTCAAGCACCGCAGAATGAAAAATAGAACATTTGAATCCACCGAGAACGGCGATTGGATAAACAAGAGAGTAGCGATGAGGTCGTTACTCTTTCTTTTTGTTGAAGCGTGGTCGGGCGTATCACCGACGGCGGAACTCGGCGAGGGTGATGGCGGTGGCGATGGAGACGTTGAGGCTCTCGGAGGTGGCGACGCCGGCGGGGAAAGAGGGTATGAGCAAGGGGTGGGTGATGAGCGGGCGCACCGCTTCGGAGATACCATTGCCCTCGTTGCCCATCACGATGACACCACGCGACTTGTCGGCGATGGCTCCCTGTTCGTACATATTCCGCCCGTTGAGCAACGTGCCATAGACAGGCATTACTTCGCGTGCGCGGGTCAGAAGAGGTACCAAATCCACATAATGCACTTGTACGCGTGCCAAAGCACCCATTGTGGCTTGCACCACTTTGGCGTTGAAATAGTCGGCAGTGTCGCGCGAACAATAGATGTCGCGGACGCCAAACCAGTCGCAAGTGCGAATGATTGTCCCCAGATTGCCGGGGTCTTGTATGGAATCCAAGGCAAGGCTCAGACTATATGTGTCTATCTGATTATCTGTGTTTTCCGGCATAGCGAACACCCCTATCAAGCCTTGCGGTGTACGCAAAGACGACATCTGCGCTATTTCGGTTGCGGTGGCATTGTCCTCGGAGAACAGATATTCCAAGCGGAAACGTTTTTGCAGTTCCTCGATACATTTATGTCCCTCGGCGACAAACAAACCTAATTGGTCGCGGAATTTCTTTTGCTGCAAACTGCGGACCATTTTGATTTGCGCCTTGGAGACATGTGCCACAGGGTGCGTCGGATTTTTATGTGTCAGATTATTAAGAGAATACATACACTCGCTTTGAAAATTGTGCAAAGGTAAGTAATTATTTGGAGATATGCAATTTTTTATGTAACTTTGCGGGCTAATAGTATCATGGCGAAGTCTGTACTACATAGAATCGGGGGCATATTGGCAGTGTTGGGCTGTCTGTTGTTTTCGGCGTGCAGTACGACCAAGTTCGTGCCGGAGGGGAAATACCTGCTCAACAAGGCACATATCAAGGTGAAAGATACCAAGGATGTTACGTCGTCTGACCTGAATGATTACCTTCGTCAGAAGCAAAACACGGAGATTCTCGGTTTCTGGAAATTGCAGTTGGATATCTACAACACCGCGCCCGCAGATACCACCACCAAAGGGAATAAGTGGCTGGCGAAGAACGCGCACAAGGTGGGGGAAGCACCGGTTATATACGACGAGGACCTGACGCGCGTGTCGATGGAGCAGTTGGGGCAGACCATGCGCAACAAGGGCTATTTCAACGCCGTGGTGGATACACAGAAGGTCTATAAAAAGAAGAAAGTGAACCTCACCTACATCATTACAGCCAATGAACCGTACACCATTCGCAAGTATAATGTAGATATTGACCGCCCCGAAGTACGGGCGATAGCCACCAATAGCAACTGTCTGATTAAGAACGGAATGCAGTTCTCAGCCGATGTCCTCGACCGGGAGCGGCAGCGTATTGCCACCAAAATGCACAACGAGGGGTATTTCTATTTCGATAAGTCGATGTTGGAGTATGTGGCAGACAGCAGTTACAACTGTCTCGGGGTGGACGTGGATATACAGTTATCGAAGTATATCAGTCAGTTACCCGATTCGGTAACCAAGCGGCTCTACGCCAAATATACGATTCGTCAGGTCTATTTCCATATCGACTACGACCCGTCGCGTCTGCCTGCTGATGTCGAACTGCATATCGAGCAGGATAAGGAGGGAAACGAGTATTCGTATATCGGCGAGCGTTTCTTGCGTCCGAATGTATTGCGCCGGAATTGTCGTATCAAGGCGGGCGAGCGATACAGCGAGCGTCGGTTGGAGCGGACTTATTCGCTGCTGAATAGTCTTGCACCGGTGAAATATGTGGATATTTCGTTCGACCCTGTGGGCGAGAACCAATTGGATTGCCATATCACCGTCTCGCGCGGCAAACTGAACAGTGTGTCTGCGGAGTTGGAGGGAACTTATTCGGCGGGCGACTGGGGTATCGCGGCGGGTGTGGGCTACATCAACAAGAATCTCTTCCGCGGCGCGGAGCAGTTGTCGCTCAACGGCCGTGCCAGTTACGAATGGCGCCAGAACGGCGGTCGCGCCATAGAGGGCAAAGCCGAGGCGGGACTCACTTTCCCGACGGGCGTGCGTATCAATATCGCCTACAACTACCAGCAACGCCCCGACGAATACACGCGCACCATTGCCAATGCGGGGCTATACTACACTATCCCCCGCAAACCGCACGGACGGTGGACTCATCGCTTTAACCTGATAGATATCAGTTATATATACTTGCCGTGGATGTCCGACCGCTTCAAGACCGATTTCATCGACAAGGCGTCGGTGCTGAAGTCCAGTTACGAAGACCATTTTATCCTCGATTGGAGTTATTCAGGCACTTACACCAACTATCGCAAGAGTGCGCCCAACCGTAGTTATATCAATTTCAACTACTATCTCGAGACGGCGGGAAATGTGCTTTACGGTATCGCCAAAGCCGCCAAACTGACTACCAACGAGGCGGGAGCATACACGATGTGGCATATACCGTTTGCGCAATATGCCAAGGCGGATGTCAATTTCACTTTCCATCAGGTTATCGCGCCCAAACACCATCTGGTGTACCATGCGGGCTTGGGTGTGGCGGTGCCTTATCTGAACGCCACCGTATTGCCTTTCGAGAAACGCTATTTCTCCGGAGGGGCGAACAGTGTACGCGGTTGGCAAGCACGCACGCTCGGTCCGGGAGGTTTCCGAGGCAAGGGCGGAGGGATGGTATATGACTTGCAGGCGGGGGATATACGGCTCGACCTGAATATCGAATATCGTTGGAAAGTGTGGACGTATATCGAGTTGGCTGCGTTTGTGGACGCCGGTAATATCTGGACGATTCAGGACTATGAGCAACAGCCGTATGGCTTGTTCAAATGGGACGAATTCTACAAACAGATAGCCCTCTCGTATGGTCTCGGAGTGCGTTTAGACTTCAGTATCCTGATACTGCGTCTGGATTTGGGCGTCAAACTACACGACCCGAGTCGCCTGTACGGAGACTTGGCGGGTACACAATGGCGCACTGCCCCCAACGGACTGAGTTGGAAAGACGATATGACCTTGCACTTCGCAATCGGCTATCCGTTTTAGAAGTGGATAAGTGGATAAGTTGATAAGGGATTTATCGCGAGTCTGTCGCGAGGCGAAGTCAGGTGGATGTCAGGTGGATAGTATTTGTAGCAGATGTTGAAACCCTATTATATACAAGGTGTGGTAGAAGCCGGTTGCGATGAAGCAGGACGGGGACCGTTGGCAGGAAGTGTGTTCGCTGCTGCGGTCGTATTAGACCCCGATAGGATTATGCAAGTGGCTGAATTGCATAGGCTTAACGACTCGAAACAACTCACCGAGAAAGAACGATATGCCCTGCGCCCCGTCATAGAACGAGAGGCTAAAGCGTGGGCGGTGGCAGAGGTTACGGCGGAGGAAATAGACCGAATCAACATCCTCAATGCCTCTATCTTGGGTATGCAACGTGCGCTTAACTTGCTGACTGTCAGACCGGAACACATCATAGTGGACGGCAACCGATGGAAACCCTACATCCCCGAAGGAGGTCTGTTGGAAGTTCCGGCACAGACGGTGGTGAAAGGAGATGGCAAATATATGTCGATAGCGGCGGCGAGTATCTTGGCGAAGACTTACCGCGACGATTATATGCTCCGCTTAGCAGAGGAATATCCGCAATACGGCTGGGCGGACAACAAAGGATACCCCACGCGGGCACACTATCAGGCAATTGCGAAGTACGGAATCACACCCTACCACCGCAAGACCTTTCGGCTCTACAAAGGGCTGCCCCCAAACAACACTGACACAACAAACGAAACATAAAAACAATACAACAATATGCAAAACTTTATTGTACGCGACGGGAGCGAACAGAAGCCCCGTAAGAAACATGGTTGTCTCTGGACCATCTGTATTTTTATACTCCTGTATGTGGGTATGTGTGCGTGGATGGGGTATATGATGGGCGGAATGTTCTCCACTCCCGCCACCAAGTTGGAGGCAAACTCGGTGTATAAACTGAAACTGAGCGGGACCCTCGTAGAGCAGGGACAGGAGGATAATCCGTTTGTGGCTCTGCTGAATTATAATCCCTACTACAACCAGGACGAGACCGTCGGTCTGGACAACCTGCTGAGCAATATCCGCCTTGCCAAAAACGACGACCGTATTTTGGGTATCTATTTAGACGGTGGTTCGCTGTCGATGGCACCGGCGAGTGCAAAGACCTTGCGTGATGCGTTGCTCGATTTCAAGACCTCGGGCAAATGGATTATCGCCTATGCGTCCAACTACGGACAGACCAACTACTATGTGGCGTCGGTGGCAGACAAGATATATCTCAACCCTACGGCAACGATTGACTGGAACGGACTTTCGGCGCAAAAGATGTACTACACCCGCTTGATGGACAAACTCGGTATCGAAATGCAAATCCTCAAAGTGGGGACGTTCAAGTCGGCGGTAGAACCCTATTTCCGTACATCGATGTCCGATGCCGACCGCTTGCAAACACAACAATACCTCACCGGTATATGGGACGAGATGAAAACCGCCGTATCGGAGAGTCGCCATATCGGCGTGGAGCAACTCGACCAATATGCCGACCTCTATATGGGCTTGCAACCTGCCGAAAAGTATGTGGCTACGGGTATGGTGGATACGCTTCTCTACGTGCAGGATATGGATAGTGTGTTACGCCTATATTCCGGAACAAAGGACTATAACTTGCTTTCTACCAATAGTTTGACACTTGTAGAGCGTACACCGTCGAAAGCCAAAAACAAAGTGGCGGTGGTATATGCCGAGGGCGAAATTACCGACAACAGCGGTAGTGGTATCGTGGGGACGGATATGGTAAAAACGTTCAAGAAAATTGCCAAAGACGACGATGTCAAGGCAGTGGTATTGCGCGTGAACAGCCCGGGCGGTAGTGCCGACGCCAGTGAACAGATTTGGCACGCCATACAGACACTCAAGCAGAAAGGGCTGCCGGTGGTGGTTTCGATGGGAGACTATGCCGCTTCGGGAGGCTATTATATCTCGTGCGGTGCCGACTATATCTTTGCCGAACCGACTACGCTCACCGGTTCTATCGGTATCTTCGGTACGGTGCCTAATATGAGTAAGATTTTGGATAAGGCAGGACTGGACATCGATGGTGTCGGCACCAACGCGCACTCCGACTTGCAGACCAATATGGTCTATAAGGGTATGAACCCGGACGAGTTCAGAATGATGCAAACCATGGTGGAACGCGGTTACGACCTCTTCACCCGCCGTTGCGCAGACGGGCGCGGTATGACGCAAGACGCTATCAAACAGATTGGCGAAGGACGTGTATGGCTTGGCAAAGATGCGCTGAAGATTGGGCTTGTGGACTCGCTGGGCAATATCGATAATGCTATAGAGAAAGCCGTTGAATTGGCAGATTTGGATATGTATAGCCTTGCGTACTATCCCGAGAAAACTGACCCGATGGAGGAACTGCTCTCTATGTTCGACAACACCACCGACGAGGAACGACTCCTGATGAAAGTGCGTGAGTTCTGTTCCAAACCGCGCGTGATGGCATTGATGCCGGAAGTGAAGATACAATAACCTGATAGATTCGCTGACCATGAGACCGCTTGACTTGTTAACTATCCCCCTCAGTTGGTGCTACGCCTTTGGTGTAGGCGTGCGCCACCTGCTCTACGATGAGCATATTTTGCCCTCGCATACCGTGAGCGTCCCCACTATCTGTGTGGGAAACCTTGCGGTAGGCGGAACAGGCAAGACTCCGCATGTGGAATATCTCTTGCGTCTGCTCTCGCACCATTACAAGGTAGCGGTACTCTCGCGCGGATATAAGCGCGAGACACACGGTTTTGTCATAGCAGATGCCTCCTCCAACGCCTCTACCATCGGCGATGAGGCTATGCAGATACACTCCAAGTTTCCCGATATCCCCATCGCTGTGTGCGAGGATAGGGTGAAAGGGGTCAGACTTCTGCAAAAGCGGATAGAAGGATTGCAAGTGGTTATTTTGGACGACGCCTATCAGCACCGCAGTATCCGTTGCGGCTATTATATCCTCCTCACGCCCTGCAACCAACTCTATATCGACGACCATTTGTTGCCATGGGGACGCCTTCGAGACTTGAAAACGCAGGCGCAGAAAGCCAATATGGTGGTTGTTACCAAATGTCCCGATGAGATGCGGCCTATTGACCAGCGTGTTATCAGCAATCGTTTAGGGTTGGCTACTTTTCAGCAACTATGTTTTTCCCATATTCGTTATGGCAAGATAGCAGCACCGGGGCGACCGTTGGTGGTAACAGGAATTGCGCAGAATGCCTATCTTATGGACCATATCCGTCGCCAATTCCCCAAGGCGGAACTGATGGCGTTCTCCGACCACCACGCTTTCACACCGGCGGATATAAAGCGTATAGAGAAGCGTGCGCAACACTTTGATTTTGTGCTGACTACCGAGAAAGACTATCAGCGTTTTCTCCTCACGCCGCTCCCGGAACGCTTGGGCGACCGCTTGCAGACCATACCCATCGAGGTGGATTGGCGCGACCAGCAGTCCGACTTTGAACAGGCTATTCTCGCTTATGTCCGCAATGTCCTGCGGAAGTAAATATGAATAAGGAGTAAGGAATAAGGAGTAAGGAGTAAGGAATAAGGAGTAAAGATAATTATGAATGTTCCCGCTATCCTCAGGGAAAACTATGTATCGCTATCGTAAAAGCATATAATTCTTAATTTTTCATTCCTAATTCAAAGTGAGGAGGATAGCCTATCCTATAACCATCCTATAACGATCCTATAACAAATCGAGCAAACGTTCCTAATAGATAACATTAATGGTTTTTAATGGTAATTATATATTCAATAAAATTAACGATAAATGATACGTTAACTAACGTTCCCATACACACATGCACTTTCTAAAACTCATACGCCGTTTTGTTCCGCCTTACAAGGGCGAGATAGCTGCCAACATATTCTTCAACCTCCTTTCGACTATCCTGTCGCTGTTCTCTTTCGCGGCGATTATCCCGGTGCTTCAGATACTTTTCGGCTTGAGCGAGACTACGGCGCAGCCGATAGATATGTCTACAGTTACTTCGCTAAGCGATTGGTTGTCAGCCGTTAAGAATAATCTCTATTTTTGGATGGAGAGTCAGATCGCCGTGCATGGCGGTGGGTATATGTTGTTTGTATTGGGTACCTTCTTGGTGGTGATGACCGGCTTTAAGTGTTTCACGGCTTGGATGGCGAATTTCTACATGGTCCCTATCCGCACAGGTGTGTTGCGCGACCTGCGTAAATCCCTCTACGACAAGGTGGTAAGCCTCCCTATCGGCTATTTCACAGAGGAGCGCAAGGGCGATGTTATGTCCCGTATGACCAACGATGTCAACGAGGTGGAGGCAAGTATTATGGCGGCGTTGGATGTGCTTTTCAAGGACCCGATAATGCTCCTTATCTATCTCATCACACTCTTCTGTATATCGTGGCAACTGACGCTTTTCGTCTTGGTGTTGTTGCCCGTGGCGGGGTTGCTCATCGGGCGAGTGGGGCGTTCACTCAAGCGTGCTTCGCAGCATGGGCAGGAGCAAAATGCGGAGATTCTCACACAGATAGACGAGACACTCGGCGGCTTGCGCGTGGTCAAAGCCTTCAACGCAGAGGATAAACTCAAGCAGCGTTTTCTCAATCTGATTAACGATACCCGCCGCACGTTCAATCGTATCAACCGTCGTTACTATCTTGCGCACCCTGTCAGCGAGTTTCTCGGCACGGCACTTATTGCCGTCATTCTTTGGTTCGGCGGAATTTTGATTCTCTCCGACCATAGCACCATCGACGCCGCTACGTTCATCTACTATTTAGTCATCTTCTATTCTATCATCAATCCTGCCAAAGACCTCAGCAAGGCGGGGTATGGTGTGCGCAAAGGTATGGCTTCCTTGGAACGTATCGACAAGATACTCAATACCCAATCCAATATTGTGGAGCAGACCGACCCGCAACCCCTTTCGGATTTCCGCGAGAGCATAGAGTACCGCGATGTATGCTTTGCCTATCGCCCCGATGTGCCTGTCCTCAGCCATATCAACCTCTCTATCCGCAAAGGGCAGATGGTGGCTTTGGTGGGGCAGTCCGGTAGTGGTAAAACCACGCTGGCAGACCTCCTGCCGCGTTTCTACGACCCGCTTTCCGGTGCTATCACCATCGACGGCACGGATATACGCAATGTCAGCACCTACGACCTGCGTGCGCTGATGGGGAACGTCAATCAGGAGGCAATCTTATTCAACGACACCTTCTATAATAATATCACGTTTGGCGTGGATACCACCCAACCTGCGCCTAACGGACAGACATGGCAGCAGGCAGTGGAGGCAGCGGCGCGTATTGCTAATGCACACGATTTCATCATGGCTACTCCTCAGGGGTATGCCACACTGATAGGCGACCGTGGTTCACGACTCAGCGGAGGGCAACGCCAACGCATATCTATTGCCCGTGCTATCCTCAAGAACCCGCCTATCCTTATTCTCGACGAAGCCACTTCAGCCCTTGATACCGAGAGCGAAAAGGCAGTGCAACAGGCGTTGGAGCATCTGATGAAAGACCGCACCACCTTGGTTGTCGCACACCGCCTTTCCACCATTCGCAACGCCGACCTTATCTGTGTTATGCACGAGGGTGAGATAGTAGAGCAAGGACGCCATGAGGACCTCCTCGCCCTGAATGGTTACTACCGCCGCCTCGTGGATATGCAAAACGGTCGATAGGTATTGTAGGATATACAAAAGAGAGGCTACTTGACTTTGTGTCGGGTAGCCTCTCTCTTTATAGTATATATATTATTGAACCTTTATCGCATAATCTTGATGGTTCCGCGAGTGGTCTGTACGATATACATACCTCTCGGCAAATCCATCGTATAGACATTCTCGTTGGTCGTAGCCACTTTGCGCCCTTGTATATCGTAGATATTCACCCATTCGCCTGCCTGATACACATCCTCGATACCCATCGGTTGAACAGCCGTAACGCATACTACATAGTGTCGCACATTGATATAGTCGCTTACGGTATAGACTATCGGTATTAGATTGCTGTTGCTGAAATCAACGCTACCGTTTTCGTCTGCCTGTTTGCACAGCACGTGCGTAGTGGCATCGCTCAGTTTGATAGAGGGTGTCAGTGATTCCAATGCGGTGCCTTCGGGCATCACCAAACTGATACTGTCCTTATCTTGATAGATAGTGGCGGCATTGCCGTCGATGGTAAACGACTGTATTTCCAACTTGGGCAGACCGATGGTCGATGTGGTGTTGAGCAGGTAATCCACACATGCGTCTATCAGTTTCTTTCCCTCTCCTGTCAGGCGTTTGCTGCTTTGGATAGAGAGTGGGAAGCAGATATATTTCTTGCCCCCGCGCAGCGAAGCGGGCACCTCGTGCAGGAAAGTCTCCTCCTTGCCGTCTGCGGTATATTCTTCGCCGCGGGTGGCAGCGGTGGCGATACACAGTGTCCCCTTGTAGTCTACCGCCGCAGGCATCAGTCCCTTGCCTACCACAGAATCAATCACTTGAATCGCATCACCTTGTTTTTTGCCCATTGCCTTGATAATAGGGTGGGTGGGCTGTACTACACGTATGGATTTATTGTTGATACTGCCGTTGTCGGGGTCGCCCCAGTCGAGACGATTCTCCGAGTAGGAGAACGACTTCATATTCAGCACGGGCATACTGATTTGGTTACCGCGTGCCAATGCCATAATTTCCCCGTTGTTGGCATCTACATCTTCCGAGATAAGCACCCACTTATATTTGGCATATTGGTCTGCACTGCGCAGTTTGCTTTGTGCCTTGCGGGGGACCATATTTTTCCCTTTGCTCTTTAAGTACAAATATACGCCGTCTTTCTCATAAGCACCTGTGTTTTTGTAGAGATAAAGTACGGGGTTGTTGCCGGGGTCAAAAGTGGTAACGGTTAGTTTGCCGGTGATGGTGTTTCCGCCTGATACACTGATAGTGAACGGATAAACACCCGCCGTGGTGGGGGTACCGCTGATAGTGTACGTGCCATTGCTTCCGCTTCCTGTTATCCCTGCCGGTGTGCCGTTGGTCCATGTGAGAGTGATGTCATTTTCGCTCAATGCGTAGTAGCGGAATGTAAATCCGTCAATGGCCTCGTTGGTGAATCCGTCCTGTATAGTGTCGGAGGTGGCTTCAATCTTTGAGGTGATAGTCAGTTTGCCGCTGAGCGAGTTGGTTACTTGGTTGCTTTGGTTGTATGCCACCACCTTATATATATATGTTCCGACAGGGCAGTTGGCAGTTCCGCTCAGGGTCAGCGTGTCGCCAATGCCGTCGCTGTTGCCTTTGTTGAGACTGATACCGGTGGCACTCGCCCCCTCCCATTCTAAAACGGTCTTGCCCTTGCTGTTGTACTTGGTGTAGTAGGTAACAGGTGCCATCAAGCGGGTTTGCAATACATTCTGCGTGGAGTCATTGCCCTTTAGCCAACTTACACGCGGCTCATCTGCCACCCGCAACGAGAAACCCAAAAGTTTACATTGCCCATTGATGGCTTTGACTATCACCACATGCTCGCCTGTGGAAATAGTATAGCGGCGGATAGTATAGTTGTCTTTATTGAACTGCAAAGGTTGGAGAATACCGTCTATATATACCTCAAAGTACTGGTTATCACCGGGCTTTGTTCCTTTGGTATCCTGCTTCTTGTCCTTCGCATAAATAGAGAACTGGTCATATCCGCTGAAATGGAAAGTGTAGGTATGCCCATTCTCCATACGGTGTTCGCGCCCCGATGAACCTTTGGTAAACTCATCCTTGGCAGAAGCCGAGGCGGAACTAATAGATGCTATTGTTCCCTTAAACCAACCGTCTATCGCCTCGCAGGCAGTGGTGGTCTCGTTGGTAGTCATGCCGTTGGTTCTGTCCGTGCCGGTGGTGTTGAATGTAGCCAAATCGCTTGCATTGCGGGCGGCATAATACACCTCATACTCCCGCCCGTCGAAGATACTGAGCGTCCCTCCGTAACCGCCAGCAATCTTCTCGGCTTCATAGATACCGGGCGTGTGAGTGGTGAGGTCGGAAGACGGCACTTTCACGTTGAAAGTAATCGTGTAAGTCTGTGTACTGCCGTCCTCAGCAGTTACTACCACTGTGGCTTTGTCGGTCAGCGACGTGGCTTGCGTAATCTTGATAGTTGCTTTGCTGTCGTTTGCTGTAGCACTCACTTGCGGCACGGCACTTCCGCTCTCTGCGTCCACCGTGTAGTTGTAGATGCCTGCTTGCAGTGTAATCGCCTTGCCGCCTACGGTCAGCGTCTTCAGCGTGGCGTCGCTCGATTTCGGTTGCTCCACTTGCAGCGTAACGGTATAGGTGGCAGTCTTGCCATTCGTAGAAGTTACAGTGTATTGTACAGGATTGGTGAAATCTTGCGCCCCTTGCGGGGTATAGGAGGCAATGTTGTTGCCACTTATGGTCGGAGTAAGATTGGTCAGACTTGTGGCAATCGGCAGTGTGGCAGCAATAGTTTTGTTTGCTTGGTCAATAGTGGCTTGTACGCCTGCTACTACAAACGATGTAATAACAGGCTCATCGGCTGCGGCTTGGCTGAATTGTATCGTATAGGTTTTCTTCGTGGTCCCGTCCTCGGCGGTAACCAGTACCGAAGCCTTGCCCGTTGCCGACGCGGCTTGTGTGATGTTCAGCGTGGCTTTGCTGTCATTAGCAATGGCTGTTACATTCGGCACACCCGAATAGTTGGCAGGCAGCGTAACACTATAGTCTAACGTCTTTGCATCAAAATTCGGCACACTCGTCCCATCATATTTCAACTCCTTCAGTGTCGCATCATCGGACTTCTGCGCAGGCGTAGAACCCTGCGGAATAGTTAAAAGTACTCCTTTCCCCTTAAAATCATCTTTAGTAGTAAACTTGAGGCAAGGCTTTTCTTGATAGGTAGTAATATCGCTGCTGCTAAAAGAGATGCTTACGTAGGTCTTAGACATTACGATAGGACGGCTCTGGTCTTGTTGTGTACCTGCATTGCTGTTGATGTAAAGGAAACGACTACTCTGATTACCACTGCATTTCCATGCAATCGTACCTGAGACATTTGCAGAGGGTAACTCCACGTAAATAGCACTCTTGTTTGCTTTCCATTCTGATGAATTCGTCCACTCATACGTATCATTAGGCGCAACCGATGTCTTGGTGGCGTCCGCCAGTGGCAGAAAGATGTCAGCAGCATTGGCATAGAAACTGGTGCCAACAAACAGAAAAACAGACAGAATTTTTTTGAATATGTTTTTCATATTTCGATAGTATTAATTCATGATATTATTTCACGCTACAAAAATACTGCTTTTTTCGCATACATATGTACATATAGTGTGCTTTTTTGTGGAATTTTTGCTACTAACCACACTAAAGGCGGACAAATACGCATTGCCCGCCTTAATTGTTATCGTCTCTATCGGTTAATATGCCCAGCCTTGGGATTTCATTACGACGGTGCTGTCGCCTTGTGCAACGATGAGGTAGCACTCCGCATCGGCGTGGGTGTTAATCATCTGCATTCCGTCCGTTTCACCCAATACCATACAGGCGGTGGCAAGTGCATCGGCACGCATACATGAAGATGCTACCACGGTGGCACTCAGTAGGTTGTGTTGCACGGGGTGTCCGGTACGCGGGTCGATAGTATGACTGCGGCGTTGTCCGCCCTCGTAGTAGAAATTGCGATAGTTGCCCGATGTTGCCATACAGATGTCGCTTGTCTGCAGTACCTCCTCCATCTCTTGCGACTGCCCCGCAGGGTCGTCTTGTGGTTTGGTGATGCCAATGCGCCAAGGTTGACCTTGTTTATTTACGCCCTTCGCCACCACTTCGCCGCCTATGTCCACAAGGTAGTTTTGGCAGCCTTTGTCGGTCAGCAGAGCGGCAATCATATCGCACGCCTGCCCTTTGGCTACCGCACTTGCGTCCAGCATAGTACGCGGGTCGTTTTTGACGACATGGTGCGCTGTGAGGTGTACTTTGTCAAACCCCACCAGAGGCAAAAGGCTGTCTATCTTTTCTTGCGTAACCTGCTCACGGTTCTTAAAACCAAACCCCCACAGGTTGACCAACGGTGCCACTGTAATATCAAACGCCCCGTTGCTCTCCTGATATACCCGCGCAGCCTCTTGCCACATCTGCTCAAAATAGGCATCAGTGACGGTGTCTCTGTTTTGATTGATATGGCTGATAACCGAATTGGGATTGAACATACTGAGCGAGTTGTCAAATGCCTCAAAGGCAGACAGAATATCGCTTTGCAGGTTATCGCCGGCTTCGTACTGCACATTATAATAAGTACCAAATACTTTGCCCCTGTCGGCAAAGTATTTGGTTTCCTTGCGCCGCATTGGCACAATCAACAGCAGTATTACTGCGGGAATGATGCACAACGCCGCCGCTATGGTGCGTTTCTTATCCATACAAACTAATTAGGATTGATGAAGTATGAATTGAATATGTCGGAGTTTGATCCTATTACCCCTCCTTTGAAAGAGGGGAAGGGGAGGTCTTGGGGCTTAGAACCACAGTCCGACACCGATACAGCCGTTGAGGCGTTGCAGGTAAAGTTTGTCGTCGCCGGCAGCGGGGATAAACACGTTTCCTTTGGTGATTTTGTAGGTGTTGATACTACCTTGTGCGAAGACGGAAATCTCACAGAGGTCGCCGATAGAGAACGGCTTTTCAATACGTCCGCTCACGTTGTTGACTGCAAACCCGCCTTCGTAGCCAGTGTAGGTACTCTTCCATGGTGTCATTCCGACTTGCAAACCGAGAGTGATGTCGAAAGGCAGTGTAAAATCGTAGCCTACTTCGATATACGAAGAATAAGCACGTTTCAGATCTCCTTCTTCAGTCTCATAGCAGTCGGCACCGGCAACCATCGTGTACCAATTAGCATATAGACCGATGTTTGTCAAATCGCCAAGGTTGTAACCGATCATCACTTCAGTTTGGCTGCTATTCTCGTTGGCGACATCGAGGTTTTTGTTCCAGTTGAAGAAGTTGGTGCCGTCGCAATAGTAATAATGAGTTGCGCCGAGAGTCAAGCCGTAGAACGTAAACGTAGCCTCGATGTCCACTTCAGGGACAAAGTAGGTGTTCGGGTTTTTATCTTCACTCTCGGTAAGACCTTTCTTAAATTTCCAGTCACTGGCTCCCACGCTTGCCCATGCACCGATACGGAAAGCGGTATGCTCGCTATCCCAGCCGACAAGTACCTCGGGTTGGAGGCTCAGACCGCCATTGTACTGACCACGCCATAAGTACGCACTGGTGAGTTCGGCTCCAGCCTCATACGCAAACGACACTTTTTGTGCCATTACAGCGGTAGTCATTACCACCGCCAACAGACTAACTAATACCTTTTTCATTTTGTTTGTTTATAAATTAGTTGATTGATGATTATGCTTGTATTGCCACGACACGCCTAACGTCAGGTTGGCATTTATACGCTGCTGCCATGGATTGCGCACTTCCCAGCGCACGTTGTCTTTGGTCATCCGCCATGGGTTGAGCATGACCTCGCCCGCTAATGAGAAACAACACTGTTTCACTTGCCATTGCTTGCTCATGGTCACATCAATGTTTACCACAGCAAAGTCGCCTTCGAAGCCTGTGTAAAGGCTCTTCCACGGGGTCATACCTACGGCTGTGGAGATACCTATATCATGCGGCAGCGCAAAGGTGTATTTCAGTTCCAGATAACTCGACCACGCCCGTTGCAGATTGCCTTCGCTGTCCAAATATCCGTCCCTTCCTGCAAGACGTGTGCACCATAATATACTCAACGGCAGACGGCTACTCACGGTGTATCTCGCCCGCAGTTCGCTCGTATTGCCTGCTTGTCCGGGTGCGGCGTTGCTGTAGTTGAAGAATGGTGTGCCGTCGAAATAGTGCATGTGTAGCCAATAGAGTTGCAGTCCCAAACGGTCTAAACCGAGTGCAATATCCACTTCCGGATTAAAGCCCGAGAATGCCCAATTGGTTGCCCCTACGTTCCACCACATATCAACAAAGAGTCCCTCGTAGTTCATTCGTGCCGAGGCTTGTAGCCCCAATCCACCTACGTACTGTCCGCGCCAGATATAGTTTGCAACTATGTTTGCATCCGCGCTCAGCGTCAATCCGATGCGTTTGGGATAATCATCTAACCAACGCTTTTGTGGAGATGTTGCATCCTGTGTCGTTAATTCATCCGCCAGGAGCATATTTTCCATCAATCGTTCCGTTGCCCGAGTGTTGGCAACGAAAAAAGGCATCACTCCGACGCATAGCGTCAGAGCAAATGCCCTCCATTTATTCAGTATGGCTTTTGCCACCTCCGTCAGAGACCTTGCTTTGCAGCCCACGCAATGCGGAGTGCTACCTCCAGGATGCGTGTATCTGTCAACTCTACAATACCGCCCTCGGGACCGGGCTCGATATGGTAACCGTTAGCATTACCCTCGCCATTGAAATACGAGCGAACAGAATCTGCAGAGACACCTAACTCGTTTGCAATGGCATCCATACTGCCGTGTGGCAGACTATCCTTTACTTCACGAAGACGATTAAATGTAGTACGAATCATAATTATGTGTTTTTATAGGTTAGTTAATGTTGTTACACCATAATAAATATGACGATGCATTATGCATTACACATTCCGCATTGTTTAACGGCTGCAAAGGTACAGAAAAGAAATGATATATCAAAATAAATGCTCTAAAATTGCAGAAAAAAAGAACCCCGCAAGGTTCTTCTTTTCAATAAGGTGTTTTGCAACATATTTTGTCGATATATTCAGTCTTTTTATTTTTCTTCCAGTATGGCGATGTTGCCGAAGAAATTGACAATCCGTACCGCTGCTATTGTGTTTGCAAAGGTACAAAAAATATGGTAGATATGCAAATGGTGTAATGGACATAGCACATTCTCTGCTGAACAACCCACGAACAACTCGCGAACAACCCGATGTCGTTATACGGAAGTAGTTGCAATAGCAAGGGGAGTTCCTTTATACTCCCCCTTGTGTGCGATAATGGCAGGAAACGTGATAATAACTTGGCACAACCCAGGTAAAAAAAAGAACGCTATTGCGTATATCATGAAAAAGCAGTAATTTTGCACGATTATACAAAGAAAAATTTTAACGATACACGATATGGCAACACAAGAAGAAACATTCAAAAAGATTGTCGCCCACTGTAAGGAGTACGGTTTCGTATTCCCGAGTAGCGATATCTACGATGGACTTGCAGCCGTTTATGACTACGGACAGAACGGTGTAGAACTGAAAAACAATATCAAGAAATACTGGTGGGATTCGATGACGCTGCTGCACGAGAACATCGTGGGTATTGATGCCGCCATCTTTATGCACCCGACCGTATGGAAGGCTTCGGGACACGTGGACGCCTTTAATGACCCGCTAATTGACAACCGTGATTCGAAGAAACGCTACCGCGCCGATGTGCTGATAGAAGACCAGATTGCCAAATATGACGAGAAAATAGAAAAAGAGTTGGAGAAGGCTCGTAAACGCTTTGGCGAGAATTTCGACGAGGAACTCTATAAGCAGACCAATGAGCGCGTAAAAGAGCATATTGAGAAGCGCAATGCCCTGCATGAGCGTTATAGCAAGGCCATGAATGATAACGACTTGGCTGAACTGAAACAAATCATTCTCGACGAAGAGATCGTTTGCCCGATTAGCGGTACACGCAATTGGACGGATGTACGTCAGTTTAATCTGATGTTCCAAACCGAGATGGGTTCGACCTCCGATGCGGCTATGAAGATTTATCTCCGTCCTGAGACCGCACAGGGTATTTTTGTCAATTTCCTCAATGTGCAAAAGACGGGTCGTATGAAGATACCTTTTGGTATCGCACAGATTGGCAAGGCATTCCGCAATGAGATTGTTGCCCGCCAGTTTGTCTTCCGTATGCGCGAGTTTGAGCAGATGGAGATGCAGTTCTTTGTCCGCCCCGGCACAGAGATGGAGTGGTTCAAACATTGGAAAGAGTTCCGCTTGAAATGGCACAAAGCCCTCGGTTTGGGCGACGAGAAATACCGTTTCCACGACCACGAGAAATTGGCGCACTACGCCAATGCGGCTACCGACATTGAATTCCTGATGCCGTTCGGTTTTAAGGAAGTGGAGGGTATTCACAGTCGTACCAACTTTGACCTCAGTCAGCATGCGAAATTCAGCGGTAAGAAGATGGAGTATTTCGACCCCGAACTGAACCAGAGTTACACTCCGTATGTTATCGAGACCTCGATAGGTGTGGACCGTATGTTCCTCAGCGTGATGTGCTCGGCTTACAAGGAGGAGCAGTTGGAGGGTGGCGATACCCGCGTGGTACTGAATCTGCCGCCTGTGCTGGCACCGGTGAAAGCCTGCGTTATGCCACTGGTACGCAAGGACGGGCTATCCGAGAAAGCACGGGAGATAGTGAATATGCTCAAGTTCGATTTCCATACCAACTACGACGAGAAAGACTCTATCGGCAAACGTTACCGCCGTCAGGACGCTATCGGTACACCGTTCTGTATCACAGTAGATCATGACACACTGACCGACAACTGCGTAACAGTTCGTTATCGCGATACAATGCAGCAGGAACGTGTGAATATCAATGACTTGCATGCCCTTATCGCTAAAGCCGTTGACCCGAAAGTGCTCTATCGCAAGATAATGGAGAAATAAACTCCCGAATAGATGATACAAAAAGAGGTTGCCCGAATTGGAGCAACCTCTTTTTGTATGCTATGCTTTTAGAGCGACAATGGTTTGCACTTTTCTTGCAAGAAAGCCGCATCTTTGTCATTCAAGCGTGGTGCTATCTCTTTGTATACACGCGCATGATAGACATTGAGCCATTCGATCTCGGCTGGTGTCATCAGAGACATCTCGATGAGCGAGGTGTCGTAGTAGCAGAGGGTCAGCGTCTCAAAGGCCAGGAACTCATCATCGGTGGTTGCCGCCGCCTTTCGCTCGGCAGGAATGACGGTGATAAGGTTCTCAATACGGATTCCCCATTGGTTGGTGCGATAGATACCCGGTTCGTCAGATACAATCTGTCCGACCTCCAATTGGGTCGGGTTGTTGTCGGTACGTACGTTCTGCGGTCCCTCGTGACAACCGAGGAAATGCCCTACGCCATGCCCAGTACCATGTCCGAAAGTGATACCGTTTGCCCACATATATTGCTTGGCCAATGCGTCTAACTGATTCCCGCGTGTACCGCGCGGGAAACGTGTGGTTTGCAGAGCGATATGTCCTTTGAGAGTATAGGTGTAGTCGAGTTTTGCCTGTTCGGGTATCTCGCCGCCGAGCCATATGGTACGTGTGATGTCGGTTGTGCCGTCAAGGTATTGCCCTCCCGAGTCCAGAAGTAACATTCCCTCGGGACGTACTATGGCGCAGTGGTCTGCTGTGGCGGTGTAATGTACGATAGCCCCATTGCCGTTGTAACCTGCAATCGTACCAAATGATTCCTCTACAAAGTGCTGTCCCATAGCACGATACTCATGCAGTTTCTCCATTAGCGACCATTCGGTTTGCGTTTTTCCTTCAGCAAATGCTTCCTCTTCGAGCCAACGGAAGAAACGGGTCAGTGCCACGGCGTCCTCACGCATAGCAATACGCTCCCCCTCTATCTCCACTGCATTTTTCTTGCTCTTGGCTACAAGAATAGGTGACTGTGCATTCACTTTTTGGCATGTTGCGGGGATTGATTCATAGAGTGCTTCATTTACTTTTGCACCATCGTATAGTACGATACCTTTCAGTTGTGCAATATAGGCAAACACATCTTCATAGCCTTGCACATCAATATGTTCGCGTTGTAAGTAGTCAGCCGCTTGGGTATTTACTTTATGAGCGTCCACAAATAGCGTGCAACGGTTCTGCTCTAATACCACGTAACTGATAACCACGGGATTATATTCTACATCCGTACCACGGATATTGAGCAACCATGCTATCTCGTCAAGGGCGGAAATAATCATCGCATCGGCTTTTTTCTTTGCCATTGCCTGACGAATACGCGCCAGTTTGCATTGTACCGACTCGCCTGCGTACTTCTCCTCGTACTCGTAGAGCGGATTCTGCGGAATAGCGGGACGATCATCTACCCATAGCGGACGGATTAGATCAATGGACTTAGTAGTCAGCCCTGCTTCTTCTAACTCGCTACGTAATGCTGCAAAGGCGTTCACACTATACATCTCCGGATTCAGTCCTATTGTTCCTTGCACGTTCTCGCAGAGCCACTCCGCAATGGTCGGGCAGTCGATATCCGACTCACGCATCAGTTCCACTGACGAACCGGCTAACTCGATATTGGCCTGCAGGTAGTAGCGCGAATCAGTCCAAAGAAACGCTTTATCCATAGTAACCAACACTGTACCTGTCTCCCCCTTGAAACCTGACAACCATGTGATTTCCGTCCAATGCTCCGCCATATATTCCGAGGCGTGCGGGTCTGTACCGGGTACGATATACGCACTCAACTGTTGTTCGCGCATCAATTTGCGCAGAGTAGCCAATTTCTCTAAAATAGTCATATCTTTAATTCTCAATTATTTAGTCAATTCTTCTACTGCCCGTTTGGTGATTTCGTCATCGCGCTCAAAAAGCGGGAAGAAACCTTCATCGCCGAGGATATTACGCACGATATAGGCATTCACCAATCGGGTTAGTGGTTGACGCGATTTGCGTATATCCGTTTCATCGGGTTCGATGCCTTTTTCTTGGCAGTATTTTACAAACTCCGGCAGCCAGTCGGCGTCATTCAAGTGCTTTTCCAATGTCTGCCAATCTTTATACTTGATCAGTTCTTTGCGGTGTTGGTTGGTATATTGGTATGCAAACTGATAGGTGTATGCACGATTGACCACCTTATTGAAGTATGGACTATATTGTGTAGTGTCGCGTCCTACAAATACATCGGGCATAATACCCCCTCCTCCGTGTACGATACGCCCTTGCTTGGTATGGTACACAGTGGTGTCTGTGTAATGAATACTATCTGCATTGTAAAACTCTCCATTCTCGAAGCGATCGAGCAGTTCTTTCTCATAATCTATCTGATCGCCGAGCGTGTAGGGCTTTTGTATGCACCGACCCGATGGGGTATAGTAGCGTGCCACGGTCAAGCGAATCGCACTGCCGTCCGAGAAAGGCATCTGCTGTTGCACCAATCCTTTTCCAAACGAGCGGCGTCCGACAATCACGGCACGATCGTTGTCCTGCATAGCCCCCGAGAAAATCTCGCTTGCCGATGCCGAGAAATCATCAATCAACACGGCGAGCGGCACGTTTTTGAAACGCCCGATGCCGTTGGCTTTGGCCTCATAGCGCGGGTAGGCACGCCCTTCGGCATAAACGATCATCTCCCCTGCATCAAGAAACTCGTTGGCCATACGAATAGCCTGGTCCATAAAACCGCCCGAGTTCTCACGCAGATCCACAATATATGCCGTTGCTCCCTGTGCTTTCAGCGATGCCAATGCAGAGATAAACTCGTTGTACGTGTTTTCGCCGAACTTGTTCACACGCACAAAACCAATCTTTTCACCCTTCTTTGCGGGGATAATAAACTTTGCGTCCACCGATGTTACGGGTATATCACCGCGGGTGATGGTATAGTGTAGCAGGTCGGATTCGCCGCTGCGTTTTACGCCAATCTTCACTTTCGTGCCTTTCTCCCCGCGAAGCGTATGCATTACACGCTCGTTGTTGATTTTCTTACCCACAAACAGCGAGTCGTCCACCGTGATAATCTTGTCGCCTGCCAGCACACCGATACCCTCGCTCGGACCGCCAGCCACTACGGCTACGATGTTAATTGTATCGTTTTGTATGGTAAACTGCACACCGATACCAGAGAACGAAGACGACAACTCCGAATTGACCATCTCAAGGTCTTTCTTGGGAATATATGCCGAGTGCGGGTCAAGTTTCTGCACAATATCTTGCATCACCTCATCGGTGATAGAATCAATATCCAACTCGTCCACGTATGCTGTCTGCATCAGTTGCATTAATTGGTCAATCTTCGATGACGGCTGCTGATAGAACTGTCCGTTTTGGAATACGAAACGCTGTGCATTCACCTTGTTGCTTACAGCATCACCTATCAAGAACCCTGCCAACAGGCATACCACTGCCACTGTCGGGAAAATATATTTTTTTACATTATTCATAATCCTTTGATTTTTATTGGACTAATTAGCCTAATTGGGCTTGTTCGCCTTCTTCTTTCAGATAGCACACCTCTATCCCCGCCCGTTGCAGCAGGTCTATACCATCCATTATGCGATATTCTTCGCCATATACCACGCGTTTGATACCTGCTTGAATAATCAATTTGGAGCACTCCATACAGGGTGAGGCGGTAACATACAGCGTAGCCCCTTCGCTACTATTGTTGCTGCGTGCTACTTTGGTAATAGCATTTGCCTCGGCGTGCAGTACGTAGGGTTTGGATACGTTATTTTCGTCCTCGCAGTTGTTCTCGAAACCGCTTGGTGTACCATTGTATCCGTCGGATATAATCATCTGATTTTTTACTAATAATGCACCCACTTGGCGGCGCTTGCAGTAACTATTTTCGGCCCACGTGCGTGCCATGCGCATATACAGATGGTCTCGTTTCGTCTGTTTGTCCATAGTTGTAATATATTTCGCCTATCGTTATACAAATCCCGTGCCAGTCTGCCAATCTGACTTAGAGGTCTAACCATACCGGTTCACTATCTCATCCATAATGTGAAATACTTCGTCTCGTGTTTCCGCACGGAGCAAGGCGATACGGGTCTGCTTGAAGTCAGGGAGTCCCTTGAAAACGGGCGAAGCGGCAAAATGGCGGCGACTATGGACAATCCCTTTGCGCTCATCGCCTATCCAATCGATACTGCGAAGTACATGCTCTTTTAATATCCCGACACACCACGCCATCTTGCGTCGGGGAAGCAGTTCGCCGGTCTCTAAATAGTGTTTCATATCCTCGAATATCCATGGGCAGCCAAACGTGGCGCGTCCCACCATTATTGCGTCCACACCATAGCGGTCGAAACATTCTTTGGCTCGTTCGGGTGTGCTAACGTCGCCGTTACCGATAATCGGGATATGCATGCGCGGATTATTCTTCACCGCCCCAATCAGCGTCCAATCGGCATCGCCTCTGTACATCTGACTGCGTGTCCGTCCGTGAATGGCGAGTTCGGCAATGCCGCAGTCTTGCAATGCTTCCGCTAAATCTACAATAATACGATGGTCATCGTCCCAACCAAGTCGGGTTTTGACGGTAACGGGTGTATGCACTGCGTTGACTACAGAGCGGGTGATATTCAGTAATTTAGGAATGTCTTGTAGCAGTCCCGCACCGGCACCTTTGCCCGCTACTTTCTTTACGGGGCAACCAAAATTGATGTCGATAAAATCCGGTTTTGCCTGCTCTACGATTTGTGCGGCATCTGCCATAGGCTCCGGCTCGCGTCCGTATATCTGGATGGCTACAGGGCGTTCATCATCGCTGATTTGCAATTTGCGTGTCGTGGATGCCACATCGCGCACTAATGCATCGGCATTGACAAACTCGGTATAGACCCTGTCTGCTCCGAACCGTTTGCAGAGTAATCGGAATGCAGGGTCGGTAACATCCTCCATCGGAGCAAGATATAGTTGCATATTTTATTGTTGATGTGTTGATCGGTTTATGTGTTGATACGTGGTTTAGCGGGTTAATCAGGTTGAATCAAGTTTAACCTATTAAACTCCTAAACCTATTCAACACCGCATAAACCTATAAACTCCTAAACTACTTATGAATACTCGGATACGTAATTCTATGATGGTTCATTGAAACAAGTCTGTTTTTGAACACGTGGCGTATATCTTCCACGTCCTTGAACGACAGCGGAGTCTCCGAGAACTGCCCGTCTGCTACTTGCTGGTCTATCATCTGATCCACTGCCTGCCCGATAGTTTCTTCGGTGAATGTGTTCAAACTGCGTGAGCGTGCTTCTACTGCATCTGCCATCATCAGTATGGCGCCCTCTCTCGTACTCGGTTTTGGACCCGGGTATTGGAATGGTGTTTTATCCACTTTCTCGTTGGGGTGGGCATTCACGTATGTATTGTAAAAATAACGTGTCAGCGAGGTGCCGTGGTGCGTGGCGATAAAGTTGATTATTACCTCCGGTAAGTGGTGTTTGCGTGCCAAAGTTACGCCGTCTGACACGTGCGCAATCACAATCTTTGCGGCTTCGGTCGGTTCCATTGTCGAGAGCGGGTTAGGACCACTCTGTTGGTTTTCCGTGAAATAGTAGGGATTAGTCAGTTTTCCTATATCGTGGTACAATGCGCCCGTTCGTACTAATAGTGCATTGGCTCCGATGGCTTTTGCCGCCTCTGTTGCCAGGTTTGACACCTGCATCGAGTGTTGGAACGTACCGGGGGCTTTCTCGGCAAGCGTGTGGAGCAGGTCGGAGTTTATATCGGTCAGTTCCACCAGCGTAATCGACGAGATGAAACGGAATAGTTTCTCAAATAGGTAAATCAGTCCGTACGAACCGATAATCAGTAGGGCATTCACAAAAAAATAAACATATATCATCGGGTCGATGGCATGATAGTCGCCCGAAGTGGCAAATGCAAAAGCGGTGTATGCCAGGGTCTGTGTGAGAAATATCCAGCCTGCCGTCTGTGCCAACTGCGCACGGCGTGTCATATCGCTCAGGCTGGACACTGCCACCATGCCTACTGTTATCTGGATAAAAAAGAACTCTACAGGTGCGGGAACTGCCAACGACACTATCAGCACGGTGGTAAAATGCAGAAACAATCCCGTGCGGGCATCAAAGAACACACGTGTCAAAATCGGCACCCACGCAAAGGGTATCAAGTAGATGCTCAAACTTGTATAGCGCAGCGTCAGACACGATAGGGCAATCACTATTGCCGACTCCAAGCAGAAGAATAATACCGTGGAAGTACTTTGAATATATGAGCGGCGGAATACATATAAGTAAATGATAAACAGAGCAATAAATAGGCAAATCATTATGCTCTCGCCCACGATGGAGAGAATGCGCTGGTGCTGACTGACGCTCTCGTCCTCGTATGCACGGCGCAGCGATTCCAATATCTGATAGTCCTGTTCAGTTACAATCTCGCCCCGGTCGATAATCTTTTCCCCCGTTTGTATCACTCCCTGCGTTGGTGCAATCGAGGATAGCAGTTTGTCGCGCATCGTGTTGGTCAGAGCCGTATCTTGTACTAAGTTGGGCTTGGCATCGTTATATGCTTCACCAAGGTGTTCGCGTGCCTTCCCGGGGGTATAAACTTGCGATAGGGGATACACTCTTGATGTGCGGTTTTGTATGACCGAGATGCGGCTGTAACCGTTATTCTTGAGTGCCTCCATATCCTGGAGCGATACGATTAATGGAGATTGTACTATGCCGTCTTTATAACGGAAACAAGGTGCAAAACCGGACAGCAGTTGTGATTGTTCCTGTTTTAGTTGCTTGTCCGTTTTGTAAATAGGGAAATCAAACTCTGCGGTAATCAGTTCGTATGCCCACGGCTTGCCTACCTCGAAATGGTAGCGGAAAGAAGTGTTATATCGCGGAAAAAGTAGCACCGTCAGTACGGCCAATGCCACAAAAGCGAGGATACGAAACATATCCTTCGGAAGCGCATGTGAAGTAAAATGTATTTTTTTCATAGCACAAAGTGAGTTCGGTAAATATAAACTAAATCTACCGGTTTCGCCTGCAAAGATAGCCTTTTTCTGCTGAATATGCAAATTTAGCACCCATTTCTTTTCGCCACAGCGTCCCTGAAGCACCTTTGTATTAATTAAATCTAATATAGACAAAATATATAGGGGGACGTTAATTCGGTTTGAACATGTAATTGACCATATAATTGGACCATTAATACACCTATTAGGGGGACAAATACACGAAAAATTAAATCTAAAATATAGACAAATATATATAGGAGAACAATAACTCAACGAGGCAAATAACTTTACAGAGCAGCGATGTGCGTATCCGCAAAACAGTGTATGTATCCCTATACGTGGGGAGTATATATGGGTAGCATTAGGGTAGTATCTGGGTAGCATCAAAGTATTGAGAAAGTATTCATATGTATCGGTTATGTATTGGTTATGTATCGGTTATGTATCGGTTATCCTACACGCAAGTCGTGAGGAGACAGGGGCAAATAGAAAAACTTCAGCAAGGGATAGGCAAGGGATGAGCAAGGGATAGAGATGGCACAAAAGAGGTATATACAAACTGAACCGACAACTTAAATTAAATAACGTCTGTTTGACATAAGATACTTATGATGAATAGTTTCCCTCCGTCTCCTACAAGGAGAATAAGTAATTAAGAGAATCTTTTTTCGGAATAATGTCAACCTACCCGACAACCAAGTCAAGCTTATACGTATTTTAACCAAACTAACGTAATAGAGTCAACCCGAAAACGTACAAAGCACTGTTTTGGTAATAGTGGTGCCAACGTATTCTTTTCCCTTGGCATGGAATTTGTTGTGCAATCTGCTTGGTGCCGACTTCCTCTACCATAGAGTTGAGCCTCAAAATTCAAGAGATAGTTCCTCTTATATATAGAGATGTGTATATTGGCATTGTGCGAAAATGACCCCGCCTGAATAGTGGTCGTCAACTTGTGCAATAATAATGTATGCAGTTAATCAACAAATTTAAGGAGTATATTCCTTACTACAAGCGTAATCTCAAGGTCGCTGTGCCTGTAATGTTTACTCAGATAGGCGGAGCATTAGTAGGATTGTTTGATACAATGATGGTGGGGCATTATGCCACCGTCGATTTGGCAGCGGTCAGTTTCTCCAACGCCATCTTTTTTACCATTATGGTCTTTGCTTCCGGCTCCCTTATGGGGCTTACACCGCTTATCGGATTGCAGGACGGAGAATTGTCGCAGCATCCGGACAAAGCCAATTCTATTCGCGCAAAGATGGCATCACTCCTGCAAAACGGATTGTATTTCACTCTGATTATTAGCATGGTTACTACAGTCCTTTTGGCTCTGTGTATTCCGTTTCTTGACCGCTTCGGACAAGATCCGGAAGTCATAGAGGTGGCACGCCCGTACTATATCCTTATTGTCATCTCGCTCTTTCCTTATCTATTGTTTTGCTTGCAAAAACAATTTCTTGAAGGGTTGGGCAATACTATTGTGGCCATGGTTATTGTGTTGGCTATGAACGCCCTTAATGTACTGCTCAACTGGGTCTTTATCTACGGGCATTGGGGTGCACCCGCTATGGGGGCGGTCGGCGCAGGTATTGCTACTCTCGTCTCCCGTATAGGCATGCCTGTTTGTCTCTTTGTTGCCATTATGCTTCATCGCCATTGGCGTGACTATATCCGACTATTCTCTCGGCATCTTTCTTCTTGGCGTGAGGTGTGCCATATCGCTCGTATAGGTTTCCCTGTCGGCGGGCAGACATTCTTTGAGACCGTTACATTTACCCTTGCAGTGGTTGCTATCGGTTGGATTAGCAAAGAGGCGGTGGCTGCACACCAGATAGCCTCACAAATATCCAATCTTACATTTATGTTGGCGGTTGGTATCGGGGCGGGTACCACTATTCGTGTTTCTCACCAATTGGGTAAGGGTGATTTGCCTGCCGTACGTATGGCAAGCAACGCCAGTATTCATCTTGTTATTCTGATGAACACCATCGGGGCGGCTTTGATGATTGGCTTGCGTCATTATATCCCTTATCTATTCACCGAAGACCAAGAGGTCATTACCATTGCTTCGCAACTGCTTGTGTTTGCGGGTTTGTACCAGTATTCCGACGGGCTGCAGGCGGTAGGAGCATCAATGTTGCGTGGTATCACCGATGTGAAAGTTCCTATGGTGATAGCATTTATATCATATATTATTATCGGTTTGCTCATTGGTTATGTATGTGCATTCCCGCTTGGTATGGGTGCTGCCGGTATATGGATTGGGTTTATCGTCGGACTCACTTTCGCTGCTGTTCTTTTCCATACCCGCTTCAACCGTTTGTACAAACGTATGGCTTCACAATGCCGTCCATAATTCGTAATCGTTTATGAAGTCTTTTCTCGATCGTAATGCCCTTTGGCTCTCTATGCTGCTTGGCGTGATAGGCTACCCGCTGTTTCGCTATCTGACCCCGTTGCTGCCGCCTATGATATTTTTGATGTTGTTCTTTACGTTTTGTAAAATCGACCCGCTTGACTTGCGCCTCCGCCGTTGGCATTGGGGCGTTTTGGTGGTGCAACTCATTTTGTCCATCGGAATCTACTATGCTGTCGTGTATATCTGTAATGCATTACAAGTCGAGCCTATGCAGGCATCTGTTTTGGCGCAGGGGCTGATGATGTGTATCATTATGCCTACCGCTACCGCTGCCCCTATTATTGCGGGTAAGTTGGGCGGGTCTATTCAAAACCTCACTTCTTTTACGCTGCTGAGCAATTTTGCTACGGCTATTGTAGTACCTGTTTTCTTTCCTATCGTGAATGCAGAAGTGGGTATGACTTTCTGGACCGCATCATGGCTGATTCTTCGTCGGGTAGCCCCATTGTTACTCGGACCTTTCTTCGCCGCTTGGTTGCTGCGTATAGGTTACAATACCTATCAGCAGTATCATGGTTCGGATAAGACTTTCGTGCTTTCGCATATATGGTCTTCTATGCCGTTTTATCTTTGGGCGGGTACGCTGATAATCCTTATGGCGGATATTACTCATACACTCGTTACGCAGCACTATGATTATCAAACGGTTGTATGGTTGTGTGTCGGCTCGCTGTTGGCTTGCCTGCTGCAGTTCTATCTGGGTAAACAAATCGGTTTCCGTTTTCCTGCTGCCACTATCGGCGAGGAGAACCATGACGAAGAGATCAATCCTGCTGCTACGCCACACGATATGCCGTCTGTCAGTCGTGTTACGGCGGGGCAAGCCTTCGGACAGAAGAACACTACTCTTGGTGTTTGGATGGCGCAAACATATCTCAACCCATTGGCGGCTATTGGACCGGCAGCATATATTGTCTGGCAAAATATATTCAACAGCCTGCAACTACTCTATATTGGCAAAAAGAAACATAAATGAACATTATGAAAAATTATCGTCTGATCACTTTAGTTGTATTCATTACCCATTACGCATTATGTATAGCAAATACACCGGCTTTTCCTACCGCTGAGGGGTATGGAAAGTATGCTACCGGCGGGCGTGGCGGTAATGTGTATTACGTTACCCGTCTCGACGACTGCTCCGATGACAACCTTGTGGAGGGAACGCTGCGTTGGGCATTGCGCAGTGGCGATGATACGCCTCGGACGGTACTTTTTCAGGTCTGTGGCACTATCTATCTGAATACCAAACTCAAACTCGCACATCCGAATATCACCATTGCCGGACAAACTGCCCCGGGAGGTGGCATTTGCATCGCGGGCGCGAACATATATATATGTAAGCCAAACATCATCATACGCCATATCCGCTTCCGTGCAGGCGACATCCCCAACACCAACTATCCCTGTTTGGATGTGGAGAATACACGCAATGTGATTCTTGATCACTGCTCTTTCACATGGTCTATGGAGGAGTGCCTCACACTCTACGATTGTGATTCTACTACGGTGCAATGGTCGATTATCGGTGAAGGACTCTACAATTCGAAACACCACAAAGGGCAGCGTTCCTATGCCACGCAGTGGGGAGGAGAGCATGCCACTATGCACCATTGTCTTATTACGAATTGTGTCAGTCGTACCCCGCGTTTCAATGGCGTGCGGGATGAAGCGGACCTTGCACACGGCAAACGCAATCACGATGCACAGGTGGACAACGAGTTCGTCAATAATGTGATTTTCAATTGGGGCAAGAGAAATTCTCTCTATGGCGGCGAGAACGACACCACCAAAAATCACGATGCTGATGGCAATCCCACAGGCTACAACCATGTGTATATGGTGAATAACTATTTCCGTTGCGGACCGACCACCTTGGCTGCCAAACTCTCACAACGCTATTTTGTGCAGGGTAGTTGCAAGTCTGATTATGGACGTTGGTTGCTCTCCGGCAATCGCTTTGAATTATCCAATCCGTACAATGCGCCCACATCTTGCTGGCGGGATTCGGTGTTAGAATTGGTCAATAATGATAACCTGTATGGCTACACCGACAACAATCCGAATCGTGCGTTTAATCTTGATGGCGCCACTGCTGACGAAGCACACTACAATCGTTATATTCTTTCCGTTCCCACTATCACCAGTGGTATCATCGCCGAAGATACGCAGGTGGCTTATCATGCTGTTTCGACGGGTGCGGGGGCTTCTCTGCCACGCTATGACGAGCAGGACCTGCGCATGTTGGGTGAGGCGGCAGGCACCGTCAATCCTCAGTTCGCAGGCGCAACCAAGCCTCAATGGTTGGGTATCATTGATTCGCAACATGATATTCGTTTCTCGCGCATGGATTGTTTCTATGTGGGCGATTCCGTCGTTACGGGATATCCGTTCTTGGATGCTCTGGAGGGCGATTCGTTGGCACTCGATTCCGATCTTGACGGACTGCCTGATGAGTATGAACTGGAGATAGGACTCAATCCGAATAACCCTGCCGATGCGGCACAACTGACCGACTCAGGATATTCTGCATTGGAGGTGTATCTCAATGGCGTGGCAGATGGGACGATTGACAAATCGCGCTATGAACATATTCCCTACATCTCGAAGCAGCCCTTTCTTCCCGAGAATATGGGCATTCCCTACATCGGTCATACTTCTGTCCATGCCACTTATGACCTTTTGGGTCACCCTATTGCAGAACCCCAATCGGCTATCCCTTATATAAGAGAGGGGGAAAAGTATGTCTTTATTCCCTGATCCAGGTTATCCTATACCGCTTATAGAATAGAAAAGAGAGAAGAATGCTTTATATTGTATAAAAAACCGCTTTTTCACCCATTTGTGTTGTACGTGTTGTATATTTTGTGTACCTTTGCACGGTGTTTTGGTGCACAAACCTTAAATAAAAAAATACAATATGCAAAAACAAAATGTTGTAGTGCGCTTTTGTGGCGACTCGGGCGACGGTATGCAACTCACGGGGACAATGTTCTCCTCGTTGAGTGCGGTTCTCGGTAATGAGATTTCCACCTTGCCTGACTTCCCCGCGGAGATTCGCGCCCCGCAAGGTACACTGGGTGGTGTATCTGGTTTCCAAGTCAATTTGGGTTATGGCGTTCATACGCCGGGTGATAAAGCGGATGTCATCGTCGCAATGAATGCTGCGGCATTGAAAGTCTGCACGTTAGGTTCCAAGTTCAATCAACCCGGAGCCGTGTACAACGAGGCAGATTCTATGTACGGCAAGCACGCTGTGGTGTTGGTTGATATGGACGCCTTCACCGACAAAGACCTTGAAAAAGCCTTGTACAAAACGGATAATCCGTTCACGGAATTGGCTATTCCGGATTCTGTACAGGTGGTGCCGGTTAATCTGACAACCTTGACCAAAGAGTCCCTCAAAGACTCCGGTATGGACAACAAGTCGATTCTCAAATCGCGTAATATGTTCGCACTTGGCGTAGTTTGTTGGCTCTTCGACAGACCTATCGACAAGGCAATTCATTTCCTCGAAGGTAAGTTTAAAAAGAAACCTGCTCTTATCGCACCGAACACCAAAGTGCTGGTGGATGGTTTCAACTACGGTCAAAACCTTGCACTTTCTATCTCACAGATACATATGGTGGAACCTGCTGACGCGAAACCGGCGGAGCATGGTACTTACACCTCTATTGCCGGTAACAAAGCAACGGCATGGGGTCTGATTGCTGCCGCACAACGTTGTGGCAAGCGTCTCTTCCTTGGTTCGTATCCTATCACTCCTGCTACCGACATCATGCACGAGTTGGCAGGTCGCAAGGATATGGGCGTTATGGTGGTACAGGCAGAGGATGAAATTGCCGGTGTATGTACGGCTGTCGGTGCTGCTTTCGCAGGAGACTTGGCTTGTACTTCCACTTCCGGCCCCGGTCTCTCCCTCAAATCGGAGGCGATAGGTCTGGCTGTTATGGCTGAACTTCCATTGGTTGTAATTGACGTACAGCGTGGTGGCCCTTCTACAGGTCTGCCTACCAAAACCGAGCAAACCGACCTCTTGCAGGCTGTGTACGGACGTAACGGCGAGTGCCCCGCAGTGGTTATCGCAGCGTCATCCAGTGCCAACTGTTTCAATTTTGCCTATGAGGCTTGCCGTATCGCATTGGAGAATATGACCCCCGTCATTCTGCTAACCGATACGTATCTCGCTAATGGTACTGCCCTCTGGCGTATTCCTAAGTTGGCAGAACTGCCAGAGATTCATCCGCAAGGCGTGCCTGAGGAACTCAAAGGGCATTACAACCCCGCACTTCGCGACGAGCGCAGTGTACGCTATTGGGCTACCCCCGGTATGGAGGGCTACGAGCACCGTAACATCGGTCTGGAGCGTGATGCCAAACGTGGTACTATCTCTACCAACCCTGAGAACCACGAGATTATGGTACGCGCACGCCAAGCCAAAGTAAATCAGGTGGCAAATAGTATTCCTCTGCTCGAAGTGCAGGGTAACACACAGAGTGATACCTTGTTGGTAGGTTGGGGGAGTACGGAGGGACACCTCCGTGTGGCTGCACGCGAACTCAATTGTGCCCTCGCACATTTCAACTACATCAACCCTCTGCCACTCAATACCGCTGAGGTCTTGCGTGCCTATAAGAAGGTAGTGGTTTGCGAACTCAATAGCGGGCAATTTGCTACCCTGCTCAGATCGCACGTACAGGACGTTAACTTCCTGCAATACAATGAGATAATGGGACAACCTTTTGCGGTTGAACGTATTGTTGAACATGTAAAAACACTGCAATAATGGACGCTTCTCAATTTAAATCCGACCAATATGTACGTTTCTGCCCGGGCTGTGGAGACCACGCTATCTGTGCTGCTCTCCAAAAGGCTATGGCGCAAATAGGTGTACCGACTTATGACACGGTGGTCATCTCGGGTATCGGTTGCTCAAGCCGTATGCCGCACTACCTCAATACCTATGGTTTCAATACTATCCATGGGCGTGGCGGTGCTGTCGCTACGGGTGTCAAGACGTCTCACCCCGAACTCACCGTTTGGCAGATGACGGGTGATGGCGACTGTCTCGCTATCGGTGGTAACCATTTTATTCACGAAATCCGCCGTAATGTAGATTTGAATATCTGCCTCTTCAACAACCGTATCTACGGACTGACCAAGGGACAGTATTCGCCGACATCGCCTAAGGGATTCGTTTCTAAATCCAGTCCTTTCGGTACAGTTGAACGTCCTTTCGTACCTGCAGAACTCGTTTTCGGCGCACGTGGCACATTCTTCGCACGTACTCTGGATGTGGATATGCCTACCACTATCGATTGCATGGTTCGCGCACAGCAACACAAGGGCGCATCGGTTATCGAGTGCTTGGTAAACTGCGTTATCTTCAACAATGGCACCCACTCGTGGATTGCTGACCGTGAAACACGCGCCGACCGTTCTATCGTGCTGCGTCACGGCGAGAATATGATTTTCGGTAAAGACAACGATAAAGGTCTCGCTCTCGACTACTCGCAAGGACTTATCCCGCGCCTGATTGTCGTTCTGGCTGACGACGAACGTGTACTCGTTCACGACGCACACGAGCAAGATCCCACTATCCACCGTATGTTGGCATTGATGGGTCAGCAGCAGTATATGGAAGTAGGTGTAGATCCTGCTACCAACGACCTGCCTATCGCATTGGGCGTTATCCGCGATGTAGAGGCAGAGACCTACGACCAAGCCGTCAACAACCAGATTAACGAGGTACGCGGTCGCAGCAAAGCACAAACTTTCGACCAACTCACCGCCACCCTCGAACAGTGGGAGATGTAATTGGAGAAAGCGGTTTGCTAAAATAGGTAACCCCCAACCGGCAACCCCATAAACTGGTAACCCCAAAGAAATAATCTGCCCATAAGGCACTCTCTACAAGCAGACCACTTGATTTTTGTCAAGTGGTCTGCTGCTTTTTATCCTTTTGTCTGTCCGCTTTTTATAGTGTCCATCCATCGACCATTACGCGTGAGGTGCAACGTAATTCCAACCGTGATAATCAGTATGTTTTCACTATTGCCCAACGAAAATGCGAGAGCCGCAAACATAGTACTTTAGGCAATCACCGCAAAGACGAGACGTTGTGGTGGCGTATGGAACAGATGATAAAGGATGAGGATTGGTCGCCCCGCCAGATAAGCGGAGTGCTTTCTAAAGAGGGCATTCATATATGCGCCCAAACCATTTATAATCACGTCCATGCGGATACGAAAGGAGAATTGGCGAAGCACATGCCACATGAACTGCGTTATCGTCGCAAAGAGAAGAAACAGTATGTGACCAAAGCCACCAATATCCCTAATAGGACAAGCATTCACGATCGTCCCAAAGAAGCCGACGGCAAACGTTTTGGCGATTGGGAGATGGATTTGATTGTAGATAGCCAACAGCATGTGATATTGACGTTGGTGGAACGTAGTACCAATATGCTGCTGATGCAACGCATACCGACGGGCAAAAAATCGGAACCTATTGCCAAAGCTGTGGCAAAGCAACTGTTTCCCTATCGCAGAACCGTCAAAACCATCACCACGAAGCGCTACGATAGCAGTAAGTCCTATCCCCTAGTAGTGTTCTGCCATGGTTTCCTCGGCAACTGGCAGCTCTATAGTGGTATTTGGAGAGACTTGGACAACTGTATCGTCCTCAGCATCGGAACCGATAACCTAAGTGGCATTTTCCGTGATAAGGACATTAAGGGAATCTTCACCAAGCAAATCCCATTCCTGGAGTCGTTGGGCTATAAGATTGATAGCAGTCAGATGCACTTGATAGGACTGAGCAACGGATATAGTGCTTGCTGTGTGGCCTATAATGGTTATGGGAATAAGTTCCGTAGCATCACGGCAATTTCGACCGGATCGTTCTATACCGGTGCAGGAAAGAGAACTTGCCAGATCAATCTGCTGGGCGGTGATGATTGCTGCGGATTCCCAGTTACAGCCAAACGGTATCAGGAACTCGGTATGGATGCCGCTTGCTATTGCGAACCGACCGATAATCACTTCTTTGCGGTCAACCACAGGAAGCAGATGATCAACTTTCTCAACGAGCGTCTGAATTGCACAGTTAAATAATACATATACCCGTCGGCGGAATTAAGTTAGTGCGTATTTGATTCTTCTGATGGGTTTGTTGTTGATAAAATTCACATATTGCAAAATGGCCTGCGCACTGATTTTGTCAATGCTTCAGGCAAATAGGTCGGTTGTAATTTTTGTATAGTTTCTTATGACCACAAACAGGTCTGCCAGTTGCAAAAAACTCGTCTCAATTCTCTTCATAGTCTTGGCAAACGGAACAAATGTCGGTTCCCAATTTTTCTGATTCAATCGGTACGGACATTAAGCCGTATGTGTGTCGTCTCAAACAAATTTTAATTCCGTCAACGATTTCCTTTTGTGGAGACATGCAATAAATTATCTGATGAAATGAAAAAACTATTTTCTCCATTATGGCATTGGTTGCGACTCACAACTTGTCGAGTTGCAAAATGGTTATCCCTGTAACAGTAACTTCGTCTGCTGTTGTTTTTGAAAATAACTACGAGTATATTGGCGATGTCCGTTGCGCAGTTAAGGCAGTGGGCAATGCTAAAGATTTTAATGGTGCTGTCAATTATAGCAATACAAGTCGTCCGATTAGCGTAAATTTTGGCGTTTTAGGTGGATTAAACGAACTGAACTTGCTAAAATGGCATTTTTTTTGTAATTTTGCAGCGCATAATAGTGCATAATACATAATTACTTTGACAATATCGAACGAATGGATAAGATACGAAATTTTTGCATCATTGCACATATTGATCACGGCAAAAGCACGTTGGCTGATCGTATGCTTGAGATAACAGGTACGGTGGATAAACGCGATATGGAAAACCAGGTCTTGGACGATATGGACTTGGAAAAAGAGCGTGGTATCACCATTAAAAGCCACGCCATCCAAATGCAACACAATGGCTATACGTTGAACTTGATAGATACTCCGGGGCATGTGGATTTTTCGTATGAGGTGAGCCGCTCCATTGCCGCTTGCGAGGGGGCTTTGTTGGTTGTGGATGCGTCGCAAGGTGTTCAGGCACAGACGATTAGCAACCTGTATATGGCATTGGAGCACGATCTGGAGATAATCCCCGTGATGAACAAATGCGATATGGATTCGGCTATGCCAGAGAAAGTGGAAGATGAGATTATAGACCTGCTCGGTTGCAAGCGTGAGGATATTCTGCGTTGTTCTGCCAAAACAGGCGCCGGTGTACCCGAGATATTGGACGCTATCATCAACCGTATTCCTGCCCCTCAGGGTGACCCCGATGCGCCGTTGCAATGTTTGGTGTTTGATTCGATATTCAATAGTTTCCGCGGTATCATTGCTTATTTCAAGGTGGTGAATGGCACAATGCATACGGGCGACCGCGTGCGGTTTGTCAATACGGGCAAAGAGTACGATGCGGATGAAATAGGAGTGCTGAAACTCGATATGCAGCCTCGAGATACCATCTCGGCAGGTAATGTAGGGTATATTATTTCGGGTATCAAGACTTCCACTGAAGTGCGTGTAGGTGATACGATAACCCACGTGGCACGTCCTTGCGACAAGGCGATTGAGGGCTTTGAGGAGGTAAAATCGATGGTGTTTGCGGGAGTCTATCCCATTGAGGCGGAGAATTATGAGGATCTCCGCTCCAGTTTGGAGAAACTGCAACTTAACGATGCCAGCCTGACTTTTACGCCAGAGTCGTCTATCGCCCTCGGTTTCGGTTTCCGCTGCGGATTCCTCGGACTGCTCCACATGGAGATTGTGCAGGAACGCCTCGATCGTGAGTTTAATATGGATGTTATTACAACAGTGCCGAACGTAAGTTACAACGTCTATACCAAGGACGGCAAGATGATAGAGGTGCATAACCCCGCCGGTATGCCCGATCAGACGGAGATAGATCGCATAGAGGAGCCATATATCCGCGCAAGCGTGATAACCACAAGCAATTTTATCGGTCCGATTATGACGTTATGTCTCTCGAAACGTGGCGAACTGATAAAGCAAGAGTATATCTCCGGGGACCGGATGGAGTTGCTGTTTGATATGCCATTGGGTGAAATTGTGATTGATTTCTACGACAAACTGAAATCCATTTCTAAAGGCTATGCCTCTTTCGACTGGCACCAGAACGGTTTTCGTCCGTCGAACCTTGTCAAATTGGATATTCTGCTCAATGGCGAGCAGGTGGATGCCCTCTCTACATTGACCCACCGTGACAATGCTGTGGATTTTGGGCGTAAGATGTGCGAAAAACTCAAAGAGTTGCTTCCCCGTCAGCAGTTTGACATCGCTATTCAGGCGGCTATCGGTGCCAAGATAATTGCTCGCGAGACTGTAAAACAAGTACGCAAAGATGTGTTGGCGAAATGCTATGGCGGCGATGTGAGCCGTAAGCGTAAACTGCTTGAGAAACAGAAAAAAGGCAAGAAACGTATGAAGCAGATTGGTAATGTGGAAGTACCGCAGAAAGCGTTTTTGGCAGTGCTGAAATTAGACTAATCAGTTCGAATTAGACCAATAAACTGACGACAACCAAAATTATTATAAATTTACTAATCAAAAAAGATTCTTTTTATGGAACAATTTGTGCATAGCGCATGGAGTATGATACCGTTTGGCATTATGCTGCTGATGATTGCTATCGGTCCGCTGGTGGCGGAGAAGTTCTGGGAGAAGAATGTCAACAAGTTGCTTGTGTCGCTCATTTTGGGCGTACCTACTGCCGTGTGCTTAATCATCGGAGGTATGGTACAAGAATTGGAACACCAGGTGTTGTTTGACTACATCCCCTTTATCGTTCTGTTGTTGTCCCTCTTTGTCATTACGGGAGGTATCCACATCAGTGGCGATATAAAAGCAAAACCCATTGTCAATACCGGATTGCTCGCTCTGGGGTGGGTATTGGCAAGTGTAATGGGTACAACAGGTGCCGCTATGTTGCTTATTCGCCCTTTGATAACGACGAACCAACAACGTAAATACACTGTACATACCATCCTGTTTTTTATTGCATTAGTTGCTAACTGCGGCGGCTTGCTTACTCCGCTGGGAGACCCGCCATTGTTTATGCTTTTCTTGCGCGGAGCCGATTTTACATGGTTCCTGCATCTCTTGCCGGAATGGCTGTTTGTAGGCGGGCTGCTGTTGCTCATCTATTTTGTTATGGATACCTACTATTACAAGAAAGAGCATTGGACTGCTCTCTCTGCAGACGCACGCGAACATACACCTCTTGTCCTCAAAGGTGGTATCAACTTTGTAAATTTGTTGGGAGTTATTCTGAGCGTCGCTTTTATCAACGAGGGCTTTATCCCACAGATGGGCGAAGAAAATGCCCCCTTATGGTTGAAATACTTGCGTGAGATAGTCTTGCTGTCGCTTACTTTCTTTAGTCTTTATACTACACCCAAAGCGGTTCGTTATGATATGAATAAATATAGTTGGGGACCGATTGTTGAGGTGGCAGTGTTGTTCCTCGGTATATTTACTACGATGACTCCTGCACTGGCTTTCTTGCGTGAGCATGCACCGGAATTGGGTTTGGCACATACGTGGCAATTCTACTATGCGACGGGGGCTCTCTCCAGTTTCTTGGATAACACACCTACCGCCGTTGCTTTCCACAGCGTGGCTACGGGGTTGAATCCGGGGCAGATGGCCGCCTTTGGAAGCAGTATGGTAGCCGGTATTCCGGAGGTGCTGCTCAAGGCTATCTCGCTTGGTGCAGTAATGTTCGGTGCAATGACCTATATCGGCAACGGACCTAACTTTATGGTGAAAGCGATTGCAGAGGAAAACGGAATCAAAATGCCGTCGTTCTTTGGCTACATAATTAAATTCTCGCTTATCATTCTGTTGCCTGTATATATACTTGCGCAACTGATATTCCTATAATTTCACAGAGACTATAGGTTCCAAAGAATCTATAGCCTCTTTTAAACTATCTGATTATGAATTTATTTGATCAAATCAGCGAAGACATCAAGAAAGCGATGCTCGCAAAAGACAAAGTAGCATTAGACGCACTACGTGGCATAAAAAAAGAGTTTCTTGAAGCCAAGACCACCAAAGGTGGCGATGGAGAATTGCACGATGACAAAGCATTGCAGATACTGCAAAAGATGGTAAAACAACGCAAAGAGTCGGCGCAAATGTATATCGATGCCAATCGCCCCGAACTGGCAGAAGACGAGTTGGCACAATGCAAAATCATTGAGCAATACCTGCCTGCTATGTTGAGTGAGGAGGAACTGGCATCCGCTTTGGAACAAATCATTGCGCAAGTGGGCGCACAGGGGCCACAAGACATGGGCAAGGTGATGGGCGTTGCCACCAAACAATTGGCGGGACGTGCCGAAGGAAAAGCAATCAGCACCAAGGTGCGCGAACTACTGAGCAAATGACAATTATAGAAACCATTACCGCGTGGTATTCGGCGCACATGAACTATGCGTCAATTACTGCGCTGATGGCGATTGAGTCGTCTTTTATCCCTTTCCCGAGTGAGGTGGTTATTCCGCCTGCAGTCTATGTGGCCGCATCTCCGGAGAGTGCTTTGTGCGTTACGGGCAATTATTTGTTAGATGTATTGCTGATTGTGCTGTTTGGTACGATGGGTGCCATGCTTGGTGCAATCATCAACTATGGTTTGGCAGTGTGGCTCGGACGTCTCATCATCTATAAGTTTGCCGACAGCCGTCTCGGGCATCTATGCCTGCTGAGCAGTGAGAAAGTGCAAAAAGCAGAGGCATACTTCAACGAACACGGCAAAGTGAGTACTTTCGTCGGACGTCTGATACCGGGGATTCGCCAACTTATCAGTATTCCTGCGGGCTTGGCAAAGATGCATTTCGGGCAGTTCTTGCTCTATACGTTCCTCGGTGCGTTTATATGGAATAGTATTTTGGCTTTGTTAGGATATGTGGCACACGGACAAGCCGACTTGATAAACCAATATAGCCACGAACTGAGTGTTGCCATATTAGTACTGCTTGGGGTTGTTGTGGTTTATTTCGTAGCAAAAAAAATCATTAAGTCGGTTAAGAAACGCAAATAACCAATTGCTTGTAATATAACAATCCCCGTGATATATAGGTATCGCGGGGATTGTTATATTAGCGTCTATGCATCCATGAGCCAAAAGTGTGTTTGGGTGGTTCGGGAGAAGAAACAGGAGCATCATCATCATCGATGTGTATCTCCAGATCATCTCCATCGGGTGCATCAGGATGAACAGAGCTTCCTTTTTCTTGCATTTTTGTCTGCGTTTTTCCAAAAATAGTTTCTCCGAAATTGATCACTTGTGGTTGCTCATCGTCTTTCGGCTCAGAGGGCTTCTCCTGGTAGTTGTCCTGTATGGCTTCGTCAATAGTCTTGCCGCCTTCATCTTCGTCCAATGTGGGCAGACCATTTACTTCATAACCGGTAGCGATAATGGTAACTCGCACATCTTCGCCGAGTTCCTCGTCTATGGCTGCACCCCATTGAACTTCTACTTCTTTGCCAATCTCCTTCACAAAATTATTGATCTGATCAATCTCCGACATCTGGATAGCATGCTCTGTTGAACAATAGAACTGCAGTAACAGACGCTTGGCACCATGTACATCGTTGGTATTGACAAGCGGCGAATTGAGTGCATTATTGATTGCCGTCGAAATACGATATTCGCCATTGGCACGCCCGACATTCATTATCGCCACACCACCTTGGCGCAATGTATTATATACATCGGCAAAGTCGGTATTTACAACACCCGGTATTGTGATAATCTCTGCAATAGAGCGTGCGGCATTTGCCACCACATCGTTCGACTTGTCGAAGCCGTTAAAGATTGTCAAGTCAGGGTAAATGTCCTTCAGTTTTTCATTGTTGATTATCAGCAAAGCATCTACATGTTTGGCAAGCGTTGCCACGCCAATCATTGCCTTGCGGATTTTCTGTCCCATCTCAAAAGCAAACGGGATAGTAACAATGCCCACCGTCAAGATACCCATCTCTTGCGCCACTTCTGCCACGATAGGCGAGGCACCTGTACCCGTACCACCGCCCATACCGGCGGTAATGAACAGCATCTTCGTGCCATCGTTCAGTGCCTCGCGGATATGCTCACGGCTCTCTTCGGCATACGCACGTGCTACTTCGGGTTTGCCGCCCGCACCGAGCCCCGGACCTAACTGCAGTTTGGCAGGCACCGACATCTTGCTGAGTGCCATCTTATCGGTATTGCAAAGCAGAAAAGTAACATCCTTGATACCTTGTCGATACATATAATCAACTGCATTGCCGCCGCCGCCACCAACGCCGACAACCTTTATTAAACTGTCTTCTTTGATCTCCAACGGGAGAGTAATCATATCTTCTTCCATATAATGAATGGTTTAGAGGTTTCTTAATATTGTTGGTCGGTAAATAAATCAACCAATGTTTTACCTATCCTTTCGGTGAATCCCGGTTTTTTTACCAACGAGTCTTTGTGCTTGTCGCGATAGTCCTGTCCCATCAGGATGGTGCCTACAAGGGCGGAATAAGTCGGGGCAAAATACTGCTCATCTGTGTTGTGTGTGAGCAATAGGTCATGCATACCATAGCGCACATCATAGCCTGTGCGTTCCTTTAGATACATATCTATGCCGTGCAACATCGATGCCCCACCCGTGATATATAGGCGTTCTATGCGATCTTTATACTTGTCCAATTCCTCCAAAACGGGAACTAATATCTCGTCCATTTTCTGCATAATCACCTCTGCCACCTCGGTACAAAGCACCTTCACCTCTCCATCGCCGTCAATGGTTTGTACACGAAAATTATAGTTTTTTTCCACTAACTCGGGCGCAGCGTAGCCGTACAGGGTCTTCAGTTTCTCGGCAGTGGAAAAGGATAGACCTTGTTGCTCCAAAGCACGCGTAATATGGTATCCGCCGCGCGGAATTACTTTGTTGGCAAGATACTGACCGCCCTTAAAAACCGTCAGTGTAGTTGTCTGCGCACCCATATCGAGCACGGCGCATCCGTCGGCAAAAATGTCATAAGGCTCGTTTTCTTTGGCTTCTTCGCATTGAAAGACCGACAGCAGTACATCAGGGCGGACAAATGAGCATTCAATGCTTCGTCCTGCTTGATCAAAAGCCGTATGCAAGCGTGTATCCAACTCTTTTTTGCCCACAAAAGCAAAATAGTGTGCTTCCACCAGGGTGGCACGTTGGTTCCCAGTCGGGGCTTCTTCCTGTTCCTGCCCGTCTAATACGAAATAACTCGGCACCAGTTCCAATACCGCCACTTGGGGATATTTGCTCTCGATTTTCTCTTTGCACTCCTGCTTCATTGATTCCAGCAAATCCGCCGACACTTCACGCTTGCGCAATTGGTCGCGGCGTGCTTTCACCGGTGCAATCTGCATCGACTTGCCGCCCAGCGTTACAAACGCCGTTGGCAGGTTTTCTATATGAATACGGTTCGCCAGCAGGCGCAATACCTCGTTGATCATATATCCTGCATTGGTGGTGGAGGTGATAACGCCCTGCTCAATGCACTTGTATCGCTGCGACTGCTCCACACCCAACACACGAAACAAATCGTCTCCCACACGTTCTGCAGCCATAGCACGCACGCTGTCGCTTCCCAAGTCTATCGCTACCAGCGGCAGCGAGTCGGCCTTCATCTGTTTTTGTTTCTTTGCCATAATCTTATATTATTTCCGTCCCACAACCTGTCCTTCAAAGCGCAGGTCCAATTCTTTGTATTGTTTTGCACGCACCATTTCGCCACCGCCCTCATAGAATGTCCGCAGTTTGCGCAGTTTGTCCTCATAGCCGTCTAAATCGCCCAGGACAATTATCTCCGAATCTGCATTGGCAGGCAGCAGGCGTACATAATGAGGAGTGCGCACATCTATATATTTGATGCGTGTCCGCCAATAAGCGTCATCCCGCAACCATTTGGCAAAATCAGCAAGGGAATGTGTTGCCATTTGTAGCCCCACTTTACCGGTTGCTATCAGCATTGTGTCTTTTATACTCTCCCGCAATGGCATCCGTTTGCGGTCGCTATCCACTATGTAACTATCATCTGCCGTAATAACTTTCAGCAAGGGTTCTCGTTGTGTCAGGCGTACATGTATTTCTCCTTGCGGATTGGTATAGCATTGTACGGTACGCACCATCGGGTTCGTTTGCACCACATCTTCTATCCTCTGCAACGACACCTTTGATAACGGTTTGCCTATCGGATAAGCGTCCTGCGCCCGAAGTAGTCCGTTCAGTTCTTTGTCCGACAGATACAGCCGTTTATCAGCATCTGTTATGTCGTATCGCAACACCGTGCAAACCGTATCGGGACGCCCCGCCCGTCCGCAACATATACCGGCAACCAGCAACCCGACAGCAATCACTGCCGCCATACAGATTAAGGTGATATGTAAGGCACGTTTCACGAGTTTGTTCGTATATAATTTATTGTTAAATGTTGTTGACCTGAAAATAAAGCACATCAAGAAATTAATGGCTAATTATATGTCCCCCAATAATTAACGTTTAACTTAATGGTAATTATATGTTTTAGTTCAACTTTGCCAAAGCCTTTTTCAAATCAGGCACCAACCGGTCTATATCTCCGGCACCGATAGTCATTACCACCACGGGCTGTGTCTCTGTTTGCATCTTGGCTTTCATATACTCCGTTAGGTCGCTTTTTTCCACCAATGCTTTTTTCGGACAGGTTATTTTGTCGAGCAACATTTCCGAATTTACACCCTCTATCGGCAACTCGCGGGCGGGATAAATCGGCAACAGAACGACCTCGTCAAGCGAGGATAATACCTTCGCAAAATCGTCTGCAAAATCGCGCGTACGGCTGTACAGGTGGGGTTGAAAAATACCGATAAAATGTCTGTCTGGATATAATCTGCGTACCGAATCTATCGAAGTTCGTATCTCTGTCGGGTGATGTGCATAGTCATCTATGTACGCCACATGGTCATTGTTTACGTGTATATTAAACCGCCGATACACTCCGGAGTAGGTAAGCAGTCCGTGCCGCAACTCGTCTTTATTGACTCCGTTCAACCACGCCACAGCCATTGCCGCTACGCTGTTTTCTATATTTACCCATACGGGAACGCCCAAGCGCAAATCCGGCAGCGAGTCGGTCGGTGTATGGAAATCAAAGTAGATATTTCCTTTTTGTACACGGATATTATCGGCGTAGAAATCCGCTTTCTCGCTGACGCTATACGTATAGAGTTTCACGCCCGCCTTCAACCGTGGTGTAAAATTCAATCCTTTCTTTACAATCAACGCACCCTGTATCAACGATGTATAATACTCAAAACTCTCTTTGTATGCCTCTGCTGTACCATAGATATCCAAGTGGTCGGGGTCAACTGCCGTAATCACCGACATATAGGGCGTCAGATGGTGAAACGAACGGTCGTACTCGTCTGCTTCCACCACCACATAACTGCTGTCTTTCTGCAGCAACACGTTTGTACCATAGTTGTTGCTGATTCCGCCTAAAAACGCATTGGTACCTATCTCCGATTGATACATTAGGTGGGCCAACATCGTTGAGGTGGTGGTTTTGCCGTGTGTACCTGCTACGCACAGAGCCTTCATCTGCTTGGTTACCATCCCCAATACCTCTGCGCGCTTCCGTATCTCATAACCGTTATTGCGCAGATAGATGTAAATCTGTGTGTCTTCTGGTACTGCGGGCGTACGCACCACCAAGGTGTGCCGCGGGTCAATGCCCGTAGCCTCTAAAGACTCTACATCGTCTGCGTATGAAATGACAAATCCCTCTTTTTCCAACTCGTGCGTCAGTGGCGAGGGCGTATGGTCATATCCTAACACGCGATACCCCCGCGAATGGTAGTAGCGTGCCAAAGCACTCATACCTATCCCGCCAATTCCTAGAAAATAAACCGATTGTAAATCCTTTGTATCTAACATTGTTCTTGCTCTTGTTACCTAAATAAAACTATTCTTATACAAAATGCTTGTCCATTGAAATTTGCCCGCAAAGGTACGAAAAAAAATGCGAATATGCAATTAACAATACATAAATTGATAGTACAATTAGATTACTTTTCGCTACGCAAACTCTCTGTCGTGCTATTCCTATATGTTGTTTATAAGATTGTACTGTTGTAGATTATAGTATATAAGTGTTGATAAGAGTAGGTGATTAATAGGTGATTAATAGGTGATTCTCGATAGGTCGAAGAATGACGGAGCATATAATGAAGTTTTTGCCCCTTACAGGCTGCAAATTCACTACCTATGTTGTTTGTTTCGATAAAAAGTAGTAACTTTGTCGGCAATATGAAAAAACTTATTTTGCTTGCCGAGGAAGGCGAGCGCAAACTTATACACGAAGTGGGAGCACAACTTGGTTGTGCCGATTGGCTCGCGCAGTATGACGTGTTGGTTACCGGCGTCGGGGCAATCAATATCATTCGCGCTTTGCGCCATCTCCCCGCCGACACCGAGATACTCAATATCGGCTACGCAGGTAGTGCGAACTTCAATCTGGGTACCCTGGTAGCGGTTACCGAAGCGCGGTTGAACCACCCCCATGTGTCCTATCCTGAGCCTGTTCTCCCACTTGAAACACCCGCCTGCGCCACATCGCTCACCCACGCGGTCTGCTATAGCAATACCGATTTTGTACTCCAATCCGACTATCGCGATTGTGTTTTCGATATGGAATTAGCCTACATCTGCAGTCTCGGCTTTGAGCATATCAGTGCCATCAAAGTTGTCAGCGACAACCTTTCTCTCCACACCTATCATACCGTTGCCAACGGCGTAGAATGACTATGACCACCATTGTACTGAAACCCCATAAAGATGAATCGGCACGCCGTTTTCACCCGTGGATTTTCTCGGGCGCGATAGCCAAGATTCAGTTGGACAAAGACTATCCTTTCGACGCACCGCAGGAGGGCGAACTCGTTGTGGTTCAGAGCCATAGCGGCGAAATACTTGGCGTAGGGCATTATCAGATAGGCTCTATCGCCGTGCGCATTTTAGCGTTTGGTATCAGCCAACTGCCTGACCGTTTCTGGCAGGACAGTATCGGCGCGGCGTATCGGATGCGCGAATCTGTCGGCTTGGTACGCCCTGACAACAACACCTATCGCCTTATCCACGGCGAGGGCGATTTCCTGCCCGGGCTGATAGTGGATGTATATGCCGATACGGCAGTGGTACAAGCCCACTCGGCGGGAATGCACCTCCATCGCCAAGAGATAGCCGACGCCATCGTGGAGATTGTGCCAAGCGTGAAAAACGTCTATTACAAGTCTGACGACACACTCCCGTTCAAAGCCCGACTCACAGGCGACAAAGTCGGCTATCTGATACAGATGTCCGACCACGGCGACTCGCACACAGACGAAGAGTTTTGGAGCAAAGAAAACGGATTGGAGTTCCGAATAGACTGGTTACGCGGACAGAAAACCGGCTTTTTTGTGGACCAACGGGAAAACCGCGCACTATTAGAACGCTATGCCAAAGGCAAAGATGTCCTCAATATGTTCTGCTATACGGGCGGTTTCTCGGTCTATGCCCTGCGTGGCGGTGCCAATATCGTCCATTCGGTGGACGTGTCGGAAAAAGCCGTGGACCTTGTGCGCAAGAACGTGGCACACAATTTTCCCGCCTGCACCAACCACGAAGCATACGCCGTCGAAGCATTTGAATACTTGGCAAACATCAAGGATAAATACGACCTTATTATATTAGACCCGCCCGCGTTTGCCAAACACCGCGACGCTATCAAGAATGCCCTGCGCGGCTATCAGCGACTCAATGCGAAGGCGATTGAACAGATACGCCCGGGAGGTATATTGTTCACTTTCTCCTGCTCGCAGGCGGTGGACAAAGAGATGTTCCGTCTGGCTGTCTTCAGCGCGGCGGCACAAGTGGGGCGCAAAGTGCGTATCTTGCACCAACTGCACCAGCCGCAAGACCATCCCATCAACATCTACCACCCCGAAGGCGAATACCTCAAGGGATTAGTCTTGCAAGTGGAATAGCCCCCAAAACTCCCAACTTCTCCACTTTCAACTTCCCAACTGCTTTCAACTCTAAACTTTCAACTTATCCGCTAAAACTATGACCAATCACATCGTATGCTTTGATACCGAGACCACCGGTTTAGACGTTCAGCGCGACTCTATTATCCAACTGTCGTTGGTCAAGTTCGACTCGCGCACTTTTGAGGAAATAGAAGCACTCGACTGGTATATCTTGCCTTCTTGCCCCTATCGCATAGACCCTGCGGCGGAGGCGGTGCACCATATCACGCAAGCCAAATTGGAGCAGGAGGGTGTCAGCCTGAAGAGTGTCTATCCGCAACTGATGGCGTTTGTCGAGGGCTGCGACATTCTCTCTTACAACGGAAACAGTTTCGACGCACGCATACTCTACTACAACCTGCAACGCGAAGGACTGACTTTCGATTTCGACAACCATATCTTCTACGACGCGTATATCATCGAGGCGGCGCGTACCTCGCGCAAACTGAGCGATGTCTATCGTCGCTACTATGGGCATGATTTCGAGGATGCACACAACTCGCTTGCCGACGTGCGTGCCACCATCGCGGTCTTCAAAGCGCAAAACGAGACACGCATTTCGGAAGAGGAGATACACCGTCCTGAGTTCGATTTTTTCTCGGTGGACGGTTTCCTCGCGCTCAAAGACGGCAATTTTGTCTTTGCGCAGGGCAAATACCGCGGTAAGACCATCGCCGAGATAGCCCTCGCTGATACTTCTTACCTTGATTGGGTCTGCAAGAACTGTGCTGAACCCACCCGTCAGTACATCACCACCCAACGCGCACCCAAACCCCAACCCGCTCAGCAGACCCCGGAAACCCAACCAACAGCCAAACCGACACCTAAATCCACAACCAAATCAACACCTAAACCGGACACTCCCTCAATCCCCACACAGATGTCTCTCTTTTGAAACAAATATATTTCTCAAAAAGGCTGCTTGATAGCATTGTCAGGCAGCCTTTTTAGTATTGCATCAAATGTGGTAAGGCATATTTTTTGGCACAAATGTTTATTATATAAGAAAAAAGTTGTATCTTTGCGGGCGAAAAGGATATATACTATGTTAAGCATGGATACATATATGCGAGGTATGGGGGGCTGTCGCTTGAGGTGTATGGCAACCTGTATGGCGGCATGTAGTGCGAAAGCGGCAGTGGAATACTGCGTGCGTAATGTACTGTGTATCAGTGGATTTACCCCCCCCTATTGGCATACGCAAAGGCTGCGAAAAGCAGGATAAACCATGCTCTGTCATCTATAAAAAAAGACGAAACGTATGTTGTCTATAACAGCGTCTGTCGGGCATATTGTGCCTGACAGACGCTGCTGCATATAGGGATAATGTATAATCAAAAACAATATCTAACCAACTAAACAATAATTTGTTATGAAGAAATTTCTACTCAGTATGGCACTCGTAGCCATCGCAGGCGCAGGCACACAGGCAAGCGCACAAACGGCTCCCGCCAACGCTATCAACGGCAAGTTTTCGGTAGCAGCGGACAAGCAAGTCTATTTCTCGCAAGGCAACTTGCAGTACACCCAATCGACC